>Ga0335083_10000654_pt1 | contig 50682 bp, 44 predicted proteins | sample Lox_Sample_42_FD_206716 | JGI IMG/M metagenome (GOLD analysis project Ga0335083, IMG submission 206716) | Soil microbial communities from Loxahatchee National Wildlife Refuge, Florida, United States - Lox_Sample_4.2 | ecosystem: Environmental > Terrestrial > Soil > Wetlands | place: USA...
CGTATCTGGCCTTTCTGTCAAAGATCGGAGCGTCGATGCAGCAGATCTTACGGTTATTACAACTGAATCTGTTCGAACGACGTGACCTGGAAAGCCTATTCAAACCGCCGAAAATAGAGGCTTCGCCTCAGCTGGTGCTGCTTTAAAAACTATAGGACAGCAGTGTAGGTTAAGGCCATATTTATGAAATCAGCAATGAAAATTATATTACCAGTTCTGGGGCTTTTGATCCTGGCTTTGTCTCTGGGGAGAATGCCGGTGAAGCGCTTCGTACAGAAGCCGCGTTTTGACATAGAATATGGTATCAGTGCCACTGACAAAAATAAATTTATGCCGATTCTGGAAATAATGAAAGAAGACGCTCAAATGGAAGTTGATAAAAACGAGGTAAAGGATATTGCTCTGTATTACCGTGATCTGAACAGTGGTGAGTGGCTGAGCATTAACAAGGACGAAAAGTTCGTTCTTGCCAGCCTGATTAAAGTTCCATTGATGATGGAATGTCTTGACTCGATGGAGTCACATCCAGAGTGGCTGAAAAAGCGCATCCGCTTCGCGGGAGACAAGGATTGGACCTCGCAGCAGGACATAAAGCCGAAGAAGACGCTTCAACGCGGCAAATCGTATTCCTTAGACGAAATTATGTACAGAATGATTGCCTATTCGGATAACAATGCGATGGCGATGTTGCTCGACAAATTCCCCTCCGACCTCCTGTTTCAATACTTTGCTGAGCACAATATAGACTATGATGAAACGCCCGACGGTTTAGAGATGTCGCTAGGCGCATATGCCTGGTTTTTTGAAACCCTGTACAACGAATCGCTTCACGACAACGCCATGTCTCGGAAAGCCCTTTCCTACCTGGCCGCTGAGGATTTCTCGCAAGGAATGCATGCCGCAGTACCGGCCAATGTTGTGGTTGAGAGCAAGTTTGGAGAGAAGTTGTTGCTTGATGAAAATGGCAAGCCAAAATGCGCTCAGTTGCACGAGGTAGGCATTGTCCTTGACGGCAACCATCCCTTCATTCTCGGCATTATGAGCGATGGAGCGGATTTAACCGTTCTTGAAAAAGTCATTCAGCACATTACCCACGATGTATATGAAGAAATTGAGCATAATGCCAGTGAGCTTCCCGATAAAACGAATTGTACGCATTCACAGTGCCATGCGTGAGCAATCGTCCGCAAATTTGAGACCGCCAACATTGCCATCGGAACAATGAAAATCATTTTCGAGGAGAGGTTTTCTTGCCCTCCATTCAGATTCTTGAAAGCGAAATCAAGAGCCGTACAGTGACCTGCCCCAGATTGATGTACCAGGTTTTGAGTTAGTACTTTCCCATGGTTCAGATTCGCTGTTTTTTTATTTACAAACAACCGGCAACCTGCTACCAAGAAGACGGCCACTTCCCATCGGGTGAAGACTGGTGGTGCTTTTGCGTGCGTACCATTCCCGGATATTCCGGTTCAGATTTGCCATTGCTCTCGCGTGCGGGGCGGGCATTGTCGTGCTGTCTCTCATGCCGGCAGCGTCGATGCCCACCATTCCCCTTCTGGGGTGGGACAAGCTTCAGCACGCCACTGCCTATGCGGTGTTGACCTTTCTCGTCGGTCGTGCCTTCGACGTTCTTACTCCTGCTTCGTTCCATGGTTGGAGGGTGGGGGCGCTGGTCGCCGTCATGTTCGGAGGGGTCATGGAGATACTGCAGAGGGTGTGCACGACGACGAGGAGTGCCGATGTGTACGATTTACTGGCCGATGCCTGCGGGGCAGTGACCATCATCGTAGTGGTCGCCCTTTTCCGCAGGACCGCCTGCGCCAGTGAGAGACGTCACGTGGGGTAAACAGGAGTGATCGCCATGCTTTCTGCCGTCATTTTCGACTTCGACGGAATCATCGTCGACACCGAACCGATCCACTACAAGGCTTTTCAGGAGATCCTCGTCCCCCGCGGACTCGGGTACAGCTGGGAGGAGTACCTCGACCGGTACATCGGCTTCGATGACCGCGATGCCTTCCGGGCGGCGTTCCAGGCCGGGGGAAGAAGCATCACCGCTGAGGAACTCAGGGGGGTGATCGGGGATAAGGCCCGCGCCTTTCAGAAGGTGATTGCCAACGGTGTGGAGCCGTACCCGGGAGTCGTGGAACTCGTCCGGTCCATCGCCGGCAACCTCCCCCTCGGTCTATGCAGCGGCGCCCTCGCCGCCGACATCGGACCCATTGTGCACCAACTGGGAATCGCCACTCTCTTTGACGTGGTGGTCACTGCCGATGACGTGGCCGCAAGCAAGCCGGATCCGGCCAGCTATCGCCTGGCGCAGACGAGGCTTGCCGACCGCTTTCCCGACAGCGGGGTTACCCCTGCGACCTCCCTTGCCATCGAAGACACGCCGGCGGGAATTGCCTCCGCCACGGGGGCCGGGCTCAAGGTCCTCGCCGTTACCAACAGTTACCCCGAGGAGAAGCTCGGCGGCGCCCTGAGGGTGGTGAACTCCCTTGCCGGTATCGATCTGGAGGGGCTTTCGCTCCTCTTCTGATGTCTTCCCATGGCACGACTTCCCATCGACGACATTCTCCCAGAATTCCTTGAAGCCCTGAAACGTTCGCCGGCGGTGATCCTCCAGGCTCCCCCCGGCGCCGGGAAGACCACCCGGGTCCCTCTAGCCATCCTCGATGACTCCCTCCCTGCCGGCCTGCGGATCGTCATGCTGGAGCCCCGCCGCCTCGCAGCGACCAACGCGGCCCGCTGGATGGCCGCGTGCCTCGGCGAGACTGTGGGCCAGACGGTCGGCTACAGCATCCGTTTCGAACGCAGCGTGACTGCTGCCACCCGCATCGAGGTGGTCACCGAAGGGATCCTTACCCGCCGGCTTCAGGACGACCCGCTCCTCGACGGCATAGGCGTGGTGATCTTCGACGAATTCCACGAACGGAGCCTTGCCGCCGACACTGCGCTGGCACTCTGCCGCGATGTCCAGAGGGGGGTACGAGAGGACCTCAGGATCGTCGTCATGTCGGCAACCCTCGAAGGCGCCCCCCTGGCACGGCTGCTGGGGGACGCCCCGGTTGTCGCGAGCCGTGGGAAGAGTTTCCCCGTTTCCGTGCACTACCTGGAGCGGGAGCCCGCGGGTGATATCGCGGCACTCACCGCCAGGGGGGTCGCGAGGGCCCTCGCCGAGACCGAGGGCGACATCCTCGCTTTTCTCCCCGGCGCCGGGGAGATCAGGCGCTGCGGGAAGCTCCTCGCCGAAACCGGTGGTCTGCCGTCCTCTCTCCTCGTCTGCCCCCTTTACGGAGACCTTCCTTTTGCCGAACAGGAAAGGGCCATCATGCCGGTCGATCGGCGCAAGGTCGTTCTCGCCACCAACATCGCCGAGACGAGCCTGACTATCGAAGGGATCAGGGTAGTGGTGGACAGCGGATTCGCCCGCCGGCTGCGCTACGATCCGGCCAGCGGTCTCGACCGGCTGGAGACGGTCCGGATATCCGCAGCATCCGCCGCGCAACGGCAAGGGCGGGCGGGTCGTGTCGCGCCCGGTGCCTGTTACCGCCTGTGGACCGAACATCTCCAGAACACCCTTGTCCCCTTCGATCCACCCGAGATCATGACCACCGACCTGACCGCGCTGGCCCTCGACCTGGCAGGATGGGGCGTAACTGACCCGTCCATCCTTGCCTGGCTGGATCCGCCGCCTGCAGCCGCCCTCGCCGAAGGGAAAAAGCTTCTGGTGCGCCTGGGTGCCCTCGACCGGCAGGGGCGCATCACCGGTGAGGGGAGGAGGATGCTCGATTTTCCGCTCCATCCCCGGCTTGCCCGACTCCTCCTGGCTGCGGATAGAAAGGGGTATGGGGCACTCGGCTGCGACCTGGCGGCATTGCTGACGGAACGCGATATTTCCCGCGGCGGGGCGGGAGTCAGGCCGGTCTACGCCGGAGCGAGCGACCTCCTCGACCGGGTAGATGCCCTTGGATCGTGGCGGCGGACCGGCTCCGGCGAGGAGAGGGGCGGCGTCGATCCCCAGGCCTGCCGCGGGGTGGAGCGGATTGCCCGCCAGCTCCGCGCCCTCATCGGGGTGAGGGAAGACGTGGCTCCGGTCGATGCGGAGACTGTTGGGGTTCTCCTGGCCCGTGCCTTTCCCGATCGGCTCGCCTGCAGGCGCGAATCCGGCTCCAGTCGCTACCTCCTTGCCAACGGCCGCGGAGGAAGGTTGTCGGAGCTGTGCTCCGTCCGCAACCATCCCTTTATCGTCGCCGTCAACGTGGAGGGAGGGGGCGGGGGAGACGGGATGATCCGCCTGGCGAGTGCCATTTCACTGGAAGGGCTCCGCCGCGAGTTTGCGGATGCCATCGTTCGTCAGCGGGTGGTGGAGTGGGACGCCAGGGAGGGGCGGGTTGCCGCCCGCGAGGAAGAACGGCTCGACCTTCTTGTTCTCGGAATCCGCCCGGTGAATCCGTCGGACGACGAGGTGCGGACGGCACTCCTCGAGGGGGTGACGGCCGGTCCGGGGCTGTCGGCCCTCGCCTGGACTCCGGAGGCCCTGCAGTTCCGGGGGAGGGTCCTCTTTCTCGCCCGTACTTTCCCCGGTGAATGGCCGGACCTTTCCGATGACCACCTTCGGGCGAGTCTCCCCCACTGGCTCGGCCCTTTCATCGGCAGGGTCAGGTCGTTCACAGATCTGGCGAAAATCGACATTCTCCAGCCCCTGCGCTCTCTCCTCTCCTGGGGGGAGGTGAAAAGGCTGGATGAGGGTGCGCCCGCCCACATTCCGGTTCCGAGCGGCTCCCGTATCAGAGTGGATTATCTTCCCGAGGAAGGGCCGGTGCTGTCGGTCAAGCTTCAGGAGATGTTCGGGCTTGCTGACACCCCGACGGTGGCATGGGGAAAGGTGCCGGTTCTCCTCCACCTCCTCTCGCCGGCCGGCCGGCCGATGCAGGTGACGAAAGACCTGCGGAACTTCTGGAACACTGCGTATCCCGAGGTAAAGAAGGAACTGAAGGGGCGTTACCCGAGGCATCCCTGGCCCGACGACCCCTGGAGTGCCGTACCGACGCGGCAAACGAAGAAACGCATGCCATGAGTTGTTAAGCTGAGAGGGAAGAGGCGAGGCAGTCATTTCTTCCCTCTCATGCCTTTCCTTCCGGTCAATAGTTGGTGTAGAGGATTGAGCCGTCCGCCTGGGTGATCCGGTGGATGGTTTCATCGTTGCGGTGCCGGTGGGAACTTCCGGAGGTGATGGTGCGGGGATAGTCGGGAGGCAGGAAGCTTTCGGACAGGTTGACCCCGTCTTTCCATGCCTCGAAATGGAGATGGGGGCCGGTGGAATGACCCGTTGAGCCGGACATGGCAATGGTCGTATCCCTGCCGACCGACTCGCCTTCGGCCGCCAGATTGAGCCGGTTATGGGCATAGAGGGTCGTCATCCCGTCGGGGTGCCGCACGACGATTGTATTGCCGTAGCCGTTCCGGTGGCCGCTGAAAACGACGGTGCCTGCTGCCGCCGGTCTGACAGGCGTTCCTTCGGGGATAGCGATGTCGATTCCCTGATGGTTACGTAGCGTCCCGTCGATCGGATCATGTCTGAGACCCGTTGGGGAGGTGATCACCCCTTGGACGGGAAGGGATGGAAAGGCACCGGCAAGAGACTTCGACGGGGCCGCTAGGGGTGGAGATTTTCGATTCGTGTCCGCCGTGGCGAAAGGCTGTGGCGGGGAGGGCCGCTCTTTCGAGCGCCGCCGTGCTTTTCTCTCCCGGACGATGGGGACGGCATGCTTGTCGGTGGGGGCGTCGGTGAAACATTCCACCCCGTCGGCTGTGACATAGCGGTAAATGTCTGCCTGCGCACCAGGCGCGGTTGCGAGGACTGCCGTCACGAGCGCAGCCGCAAAAAGCGGCACGTGGGAAAGGAGGACATTCCTGTTGGTTTTCCGGCACATGTCGTGAACTATACCTTTTTCGAGACGGAATTGCAATTCTTAGGGAGGTGATGTATATACCGGGCTGTGCCGACTGATGTCGGAGGTGCCTGGTCTTCCTTTGCCGTGTAGAGCCGGTTCCGGTTGACAACGTCCGACCGTCGCCTTCTCACCGTTTTCCGAGGGAACCCGGGATGTGAGGGACCTGTGGCCTATTCCAGGTGTCCCACCCATGACCGGTGGAAGAGGCGGTGATAAATGCTGCCTTTATTCTGGGCAGGCGGGATGTTGTGTTGACTAAATTTTATGCTAGACTTTTTCCGTCGGCTGGGGCGATGCCGGAAAAGTTTGTGTAACTTATTGAAATGTAAATACAAAACATCTTTGACCACATTGGCAATAAACTTGCTTACTTCGTGGAAGGATTTGTCAACGATCAGACCCGATAACCCTTGCAATTTGTCGGCGGGAAACCTATAATCCACCAGTTTTGCATACCAAATACAGGGGGGGACAACCTTGAAAAAAGTCGAAGCGATCATCAAGCCGTTCAAACTTGACGAAGTCAAGGAGGCGCTCAACGAAATCGGAATCCAGGGGATTACGGTCGGTGAGGTCAAGGGTTTCGGTCGTCAGAAAGGGCATACCGAGCTCTACCGCGGCGCCGAGTACGTGGTCGATTTCATTCCCAAGATCAAGATGGAGATCATCGTTGGCGACGAGATCGTCGCGAAGGTGGTCGATACCATTGAACAGGCCGCCAAGACCGGCCGTATCGGCGACGGCAAGATATTCGTCACCCATGTGGAAGAAGTGATCAGGATCAGAACCGGCGAAAGAGGCGAAGACGCACTCTAGCATTCTGGTATTTTACTTTTAATTCGAAAGGAGATGTAGATGACACCGAAACAAGTAGTGGATTTCGCCAAGGAAAACGGCGCCCTGATGGTCGATTACAAATTCATGGATTTCGTCGGGATCTGGCAGCATTTCACGACCCCGGTCTCGGAATTCGGCGAGGATATCTTCGAAGAGGGCCTGGGCTTCGACGGCTCTTCCATCCGCGGCTGGCAGCCGATCCACGCTTCCGACATGATCATCCTTCCCGATCCGTCCACCGCCAAAATGGACCCGTTTACCGCCATACCGACCCTGTCCCTCATCTGCAACATTTTCGATCCGATCACCAAGGAAGACTACAGCCGCGATCCGCGCAACATTGCCCGCAAGGCCGAGGCGTACCTCAAGTCGACCGGCATCGGCGACACCGCCTTCTTCGGTCCGGAAGCCGAATTCTTCATCTTCGACGACGTCCGCTTCGATTCCAGTGCCAACCAGTCGTTCTATGTCGTTGACTCCTCGGAAGGGATCTGGAATTCCGGCCGCGAAGAGTTCCCCAACCTGGGCTACAAGCCGCGCCACAAGGAAGGGTACTTCCCCGTCTCCCCCACCGACTCCCTCAACGATCTCCGCAACGAGATGGTGATGGAGATGCAGAAGGTCGGCATCCGGGTAGAGGCCCAGCACCACGAAGTTGCCACCGGCGGACAGGCCGAGATCGACATGCGCTTCGATTCCCTCGTTGCCATGGCCGACAAGCTCCAGTGGTTCAAGTACATCATCAAGAACGTCGCCGTGCGCAACGGCAAGACCGTCACCTTCATGCCGAAGCCGCTCTATGGCGACAACGGCTCCGGGATGCACTGCCACCAGTCGATCTGGAGGGACGGCACCAACCTCTTCGCTGGCGACAAATACGGCGGGCTTTCCCAGTTGGCACTCTGGTACATCGGCGGGATCATCAAGCACGCTAAGGCCCTCTGCGCCTTCACCAACCCGACCACCAACTCCTACAAGCGTCTCGTCCCCGGCTTCGAGGCCCCGGTAAACATGGCGTACTCCAGCCGTAACCGCTCGGCTTCCCTCCGTATCCCGATGTTCTCCACCAATCCGAAGGCGAAGCGGATCGAGTACCGCACTCCGGACCCGTCCTGCAACGGCTACCTCGCCTTTGCCGCCATGCTGATGGCAGGCCTCGACGGGATCGAGAACAAGATCGATCCGGGGCAGCCGCTGGACAAGGACATCTACGGTCTTTCCCCCGAAGAGCTCAAGGATATCCCGTCCGCTCCGGGGAGCCTGGAAGAGGCCCTCAACTGCCTCAAAGAGGACCACGAGTTCCTCCTCAAGGGTGACGTCTTCACCCCCGACGTCATCGAGAAGTGGATCGAGTACAAGACCGACGCCGAAGTCAATCCGGTACGGATGCGGCCGGTCCCCCTCGAGTTCGCCCTCTACTTCGACATCTAATAGGTGCACAACAATGCGGCATGGAAAGGCGGGAGCGATCCCGCCTTTTCTTTTGCGTGACGTGCCGTCCAAATAACAGCACCGGAGGATTCCCCCGCCCCTTCGTGCCGGGCGCCGCCCCAGCCTTTGCGTGGCGACATTGACTTTACTCCGGTTATCTGCTAGAAAAGACTGATTTTGTCTGACTCTGCCCGCAAGGAACTCCATGGACCAGTTTTTCCTGAAGCTGTCGATCATGCTCGTCCCGGCCCTCATGGCGATCACCTGCCACGAGGTCTCCCACGGCTTCGTGGCGGACCGGTTCGGAGACAAGACCGCCCGATACATGGGGCGGTTGACGCTAAACCCCTTGAAGCACCTGGACATCTTCGGTACCCTCATGGTCTTTATCGTCGGCATCGGCTGGGCCAAACCGGTCCCGGTCAATTTCAACAACCTGCGCAATCCCAAACGGGACATGATCTGGGTCGCGGGGGCCGGACCGGTGACCAATTTTCTGGTGGCCACCGGATCCGCACTGGCGATGCGGGGGGTGATCGCCGTTGCGTCGCACCTCGGCGATGCGTCGGGACTGATGCCGGTCGTCAAGCCGGTTGTCCTGATGCTGGCCTTTTCCGTCTACATCAACCTGCTCCTCGCCATCTTCAACCTGATCCCGGTCCCTCCCCTCGACGGCGGGAGGGTGGCCGTGGGGCTCCTCCCGTACCGCCAGGCGGCATGGTATGCCCGCATCGAGCCGTTCGGGATGATCATCATTATCGTGCTCGTTTTCTTCACCAATATTTTCGGCTATGTCATCTCGCCGGTTCTTAACGCCGGCATCTCGCTTCTCACCGGCCCCCAGAGCGCCATCGTCTACGAGGTGAGGAACTTTCTGATGCGGTAGTCCGATTTTCAACCATCGATGGATATCGATCGTACGCATCGTTCACTCGGAATCTGAAGGAGATTGTGCCCCATGACCAATAAACGCATCGTCAGCGGTATGAGACCTACCGGCAAACTTCACCTGGGACATTTCCACGGCGTTCTCGCCAACTGGCTGGAATTGCAGAAGGAGTACGAATGCTTCTTCTTCGCGGCCGACTGGCATTCCCTCACCACCGAGTACGCCGACACCGCGGGGATCAGGGAAAGCACGCGGGAGATGGTCTTCGACTGGCTGGCGTTCGGCATCGACCCGTCGAAGAGCACCATTTTCCTCCAGAGCCAGGTGCCCCCGCATGCGGAGCTGACGCTCGTCCTCTCCATGATCACCCCCGTTTCCTGGCTGGAACGGAACCCGACCTACAAGGAGATGCAGGAGAACCTGCAGACAAAGGACCTCTCCACCTTCGGCTTTCTCGGCTATCCCGTCCTGATGGCGGCCGACATCATCATCTACAAGGCGGGGAGGGTGCCGGTGGGGCACGATCAGCTTCCCCACCTGGAAATCACCCGGGAGATCGCCCGCCGCTTCAATTACCTCTATAGCGAGGTTTTCCCAGAGCCGGTGGCGCTCCTCACCGAAACTCCCAAGGTGCTGGGGCTCGACGGCCGCAAGATGAGCAAGTCATACGGCAACGCCATCTTTCTCTCGGAAAGCGACGAGGAGACCCGCAAGAAGGTGCTGTCGATGGTCACCGATACCCAGCGGCCCCGGCGCAGCGATCCGGGGGAGCCCGACCGCTGCGTGGCGTTTTCCCTCAATCATCTGTACCTTCCCGAGGAAAAGAAGGTTGAGATCGTTTCCGCCTGCCGCAACGCCCAGATCGGCTGCGTGGAGTGCAAGAAGATTCAGGCCGAGTGCCTGGTCGAGGCCCTGGCACCGTTCCGCGCCAAGCGCCGGGAGCTGGCGGAGCGGCCGGACGTGGTCGACGAGGTGCTTGCCGCCGGCCGTCGGCGGGCCGCCGAAGAGGCGGGAAAGACCATGGAGGAGGTTCTGGCTGCCCTCAAGTTCTGAGCGGCCGTCATCGGCCATACCGCGGACGGTGAATTCACTCTCTCATCCCCATGTCGAACCCGGAGACTACCGTGTGATCAATAACGCCTCCCAGGAAAATTTTTTCGCCGACGACTCCTCCGGTGCATACAACGTCAGGGTCGAATCCTTCGAAGGCCCCCTCGACCTCCTTCTCCACCTCATCAAGAAGAACGAAGTGGACATCTACAATATCCCCGTCGCCGCCATCACCCGCCAGTATCTGGAGTATCTCGATCTTCTGAAGGAACTCAACCTCGACATTGCCGGCGACTTTCTCGTCATGGCATCGACCCTCATCCAGATAAAATCCCGGATGCTGCTTCCTTCAGTGGCTGACGAGGAAACCGTCGACGAGGAGGAAGATCCCCGCGCCGAACTGGTGAAGAGACTCCTGGAATACCGGAAGTACAAGGAAGCCGCCCAACTCCTCGGCGAGCGGGAATTCCTCGGCAGGGACGTTTTTGCCCGCAAGTTCCCGGCCCCGGAGCTTGTTGCCATGCAGCCCGCCGAAGAACCGCCGCAGGTGGAGATGTTCGAACTGATCGAGGCCCTCCAGCGGCTGCTGGCGAAGGTGCCGGTGGAGACCTTTCACGAGGTCGGGGTCGAGAATATCTCCATTTCCGACCGGATAACCGAAATTCTCTCCTCCATGGAGGGGAAGGAAACAGTCACGTTCGAAGAACTTTTCGGCGATGTCCTGACCAGGGAGTACATCATTGCCACCTTCCTGGCCATTCTGGAGCTGTGCCGGTTGAAGCTGGTGAAGCTGGTGCAGGTCGAGCGGTGCGGGGCCATCTGGGTAACGCGGGCGGTGGCCGCAGTACACGGGGATGATATGCAAGGAGAGACCGGTGACAACGTCACTTAAATCGGTGGTGGAAAGCCTCATCTTCGTCGCGGATGTTCCCCTCTCCCTCGACCGGCTCTGTATCGTTCTGGAAGAGGCCGACAGGGCGGAAGTCCGTGCCGCCGTGACGGAGCTGCAGCAGGAGTACGAAGGAGAGGGGAGGGGAATCCTCCTGGAGGAGGTTGCCGGCGGGTACCAGTTCCGCAGCAGGCCGGAAAACGCGGATTATCTCCGCCGCCTCACCCGGAGCAAGCCGGTCCGCTTCAGCCCTTCCGCCCTGGAAACCCTTGCCATAATCGCCTACCGCCAGCCCGTCACCCGGGCCGAGATAGAATACCTGCGGGGGGTCGATGCCGGCGGGGTGTTGAAGAACCTTCTGGAAAAGAAGCTGGTGCGCATTCTGGGACGCAAGGATATTCCCGGCAGGCCCCTAATCTACGGCACGACCCGCGACTTTCTCGAGCTGTTCAGCTTGAAGGACCTTGCCAGTCTGCCGACCATCAGGGAGGTGCACGACCTGGGGGCGGTTCATCCTGGCGAGGAACAGGGGGAGCTGCCGCTCCTGGAGAGAGGGGAGGAGGACGGCGCTGTGGGGGAGAGGGATGCGGATACGGAAAATGATGGTATGATGTAACAAGAACCATCGCGATGTCCAGTCGAGGAGGGCACGGCCGGTGGGGAGAGGAGGCCATCATGGTTCGTCAGCCGGCAGTAGCCGGAAAGTTCTATTCAGATGATGCCAAGGCGCTCCGGGCGGAACTGGAAAGCCTGGTGATCGCGGCACCTGCCCGCGAAGCAGTGGTGGGAGTGATTGCCCCCCATGCCGGTTACATTTATTCGGGAGGCGTTGCCGGTGAACTCTATGGTGCCGTGAAAGTGCCGCCGGCTGTTATCATCCTCGGCCCGAATCACCACGGCATCGGCGCCCGGGCGGCCATCTATCCGGACGGCGAATGGCTGACTCCCCTTGGCCGTGTTCCCGTCAATGCCGGCCTTGCATCTCTCATCCGGCAGCATGTTCCCTTTGTTGACGAGGACACCACTGCCCACCATTACGAGCACTCCCTCGAGGTCCAAGTCCCCTTTCTCCAGTACGTCCGTCCCGACGTGACCGTTGCACCTCTCTGCCTCGGTTTCGGCGACTTTGCCTCGTGCCGAACCCTCGGCATCGGCCTGGCCAAGGCGATCAAGGATTTCGGTGCCGACGTCCTGATTGTCGCCAGCTCCGACATGACCCACTATGAATCGGCGGCCGCAGCCCGCGAAAAGGACAACCAGGCCATTGGGGAGGTGCTGGCCCTCAATCCGTCCGGGCTTCTCGACGTCTGTCGCAGGGAGGAGATCACCATGTGCGGGGTGGTGCCTGCCACAGTCATGCTTGTGGCTGCACTCGAGCTTGGGGCCACACGGGCGCGGCTGGTCAAGTATGCTACCAGCGGCGATGTGACGGGAGATACCCGGCAGGTGGTGGCGTATGCGGCGATGACGGTAAGCTGAAAAGACATTCACGGTTCTGCATTCGATGTTCACCGTTGTCGACGTCGCAACCATCACTGCTTACATCTCGAACCCTTGACCTCGAACCTTGAACCCAGAACAGATTTCGTCAATGGATGTTATCACAACCCACGTCAACGCCGATTTCGACTGTCTGGGCGCCATGGTCGCGGCGAAAAAGCTCTATCCCGATGCCCTCATGGTCTTTTCCGGTTCGCAGGAAAAGAGCATGCGCGACTTTTTCCTCAAGTCGACCGGCTATGCCCTCAATTTCACCCGTCTGCGGGACCTCGATCTCGGCCGCGTCACCCGCCTCATCATTGTCGATTGCCAGCATTCCTCCCGCATCGGCAGGTTTTCAGAGATCCTCGGAAAGCCGGACTTGGAAGTCCATATCTACGACCACCATACCGAAACCCCCGGCGACATCGTCCCGAAGGGGGGGGTAATCCGCGAGAGCGGCTCTTCCACCGCCATCCTGACCGGAATTCTCCGGGAGAAGCGCTGCACGGTCAGCCCCACCGAGGCCACCCTGATGATGCTCGGGATCTATGAGGATACCGGCAGCCTCACCTTCCCCTCCACCACCACCGATGACTATCTGGCTGCCGCATGGCTCCTGGAGCGGGGGGCCAGTCTCAATACGGTAGCCGATTTCATCACCCAGGAGCTGACTGCCGAGCAGGTCTCGCTCCTGAACGACCTCCTCAAGTCCCTCAGGACAGTCACCCTCAATGGTGTGGAGGTCTCCATCGCACAGGCGTCCGTCGACTACTATATCGGCGACATCGCCGTCCTGGCGCACATGATGCGGGATATGGAAAACCTGGAAGCCCTCTTTCTCGTGGTGGGAATGGGGAACCGCGTCTATATCGTCGCCCGCAGCAGGATTCCTGAGGTGAACGTCGGTGATGTCCTCCGTGAGTTCGGCGGTGGAGGGCATGCCACCGCCGCCTCGGCCACGGTCCGGGAACTGACCCTCATCCAGGTCCTGCCGAGACTGGAAGAGGTTCTGGAAAGCAAGGTGAACCCTCGGCGGGTTGCCCGGGACATCATGTCGTCCCCGGTGAAGACCATCCCCTCCGACACCACCATCGAGGAGGCGCGGGAACATCTCACCCGGTACAACGTCAACGCCATGCCGGTCATGGACCGGCAGCGGATGACCGGCATCATCTCCCGGCGCATCGTCGAAAAGGCCCTGTATCATAATCTCGGCTCGCTGCCGGTGAGCGAATACATGCATACCGAATTCCTGGAGGCGGAACCCGCAACCCCTGTTTCCGTGATCCAGGAATACATGGTGAGTCAGAACCGCCGCCTCGTTCCGGTCTTCGAGCGCGGTGCATTGGTCGGCGTCGTCACCCGTACCGACCTCCTCCGCTCCATGTACGTCAGTGAGGCCATCTACGATCTGGGCCGTGATGAGATCCCGGTGCGGGTCCGGGAATTGGCCGGGATGATGGGTAAGCACCTCTCCCGGCGGATCGTCCAGCTCCTGCGGGACCTGGGGGGGGTGGGCGAGGAACTGGCGCTGCCGGTCTATGCCGTTGGCGGCTTTGTCCGCGACCTGCTCCTCGGGATCGCCAACAACGACATCGACGTGACGGTGGAGGGGAACGGCATCCTCTTTGCCGAGTCCTTTGCCCGGAAATTCGGCTGCCGCTGCAAGGGGCATGAAAAATTCGGCACTGCCGTTATCATCTTCCCGGACGGATTCAAGATCGACGTGGCGAGCACCCGTCTCGAGTATTACTCCTCCCCTGGGGCGCTCCCCACCGTTGAACGCTCTTCGCTGAAAATGGACCTCTATCGGCGCGATTTCACCATCAACACGCTCGCCATCCGCCTCAACAGTGCCGCTTTCGGCCAGCTCATCGATTTCTTCGGGGCGCAACGCGATCTTCAGGACAGGGTGATTCGCGTACTCCACAATCTCTCCTTCGTCGAGGACCCAACCAGGGTCTTCCGGGCCATCCGCTTCGAACAGCGGCTCGATTTCCGCATCGCCAAACATACGGAGAACCTGATCAAGAATGCGGTGCGGATGAGTTTTCTCGATAAACTCGGCGGCAAGCGCCTTCTGACGGAACTGGTGCACATCCTCCGGGAGAATGATCCGTTGCGGGGGGGCGACAGGATGGCCGCACTGGGGCTCCTTCGGTTCATCCACCATGATCTCCGACTTGTCCACGAGACACGGCGGGTGCTTGAGGAAGCCGCGAAGATCGTCTCCTGGTTCGAGCTCCTGTTCCTGGAGCGTCGCTATGAGAAATGGGCGGTCTATTTCCTCGCCCTGTGCAATCCTCTCACCAATGAACAGTTCTGGGAAACCTGCACCCGTCTTTCCGTGAGCGAGCACTTCAAGGAGAAGCTCTTCGAAAGCCGCAGGCTGGGAGGGACCGTCCTCGAAACCATGCAGCGGAGGGCAATGCGACGGGGAAAAATGCAGAAGAGCGAGATTTATCGCTGGCTAAGGGACCTGCCGGTGGAGGTCCTCCTGTACCTGATGGCGAGGACCCCGATAGAGGAGGTGAAGCGTTCCATCTCACTCTACGTTACCCAGCTTCAGAATGTCAGCTGCTCCATTACCGGCGATGACCTCAAGGCGCTGGGGGTGCCGGAGGGGCCCCGCATCCGGGAAATTCTCGACCTGGTTCTGGATGCCCGGCTCAACGGTCACGTCGCTTCCCGTGAGGACGAACTGCGCATTGCCCGGGAGAATATGGAAACGGTTACGCAGTCGTAGGAGGTGAGGGCTAGACAATGACCGTCACTGCCCACAGCATGCACCGGGACTTCAAAAGACCCTTGTTATTCATGCCTCGATTGCATTATAATGAAGGAAAAGGGGAAGATGAGGTGCTAATGAAAAAAATGAGACGGCTGGTGGAGATGTTGCTTTCTGCTTTGCTCCTCTGTGCGTGGACAGCGCCATGCTTGGCGGCGGATAGCGCTTTCAAGGAGGTGTTTGAGGATTCTTTCTACGGCGGTCTGACGGGAGTTCTTGTGGGGGCCGCGGTAATGGCGTTCACCAGCAAGCCGGGAGACCACTTGGAGTATCTTGGTGTCGGGGGCGCGGTTGGCGTTCTTGGAGGCGCTACCTATGGGGTCGTGAAGACTACCCGCTCACTGGCTGCAGTTGAAGACGGGAAGGTGAAATTTGCCATGCCAACCGTGATCCCCAATATACAGGATGCGAGCGGGAGAGGACCATCCGCGCTTGTCATTAGGACGGAAATTTTCCGAGGCAAATTCTGAAGCCAGATACTCTCGATCGCGGAAAAGGGGTGGCCAGTAGCCACCCCTTTTTTGTTACCAGAAGAGGAGTCCCAGGGCTCCCTATCCCTGTTACTGCGAAGTTCTCCCCCTGTTGGGGACGGCACGTCATAGAACGGTCATGCGCTTTCGGCAGCCTTTCTTGCGTGGGCGAATCAGCTACGAAGGTGTATTCTGACAGCGACATCCCGTTGCACAACGCGGGTGCTGAAAGGTCATTTGTCTGCCGGGGCGCGACGGTCCCGCTGTCCAGAGGATGAAGTCGCTTTCTGGTCATTAACGTTGATTGCCTTGACCATCGTCGTGCCGTCTACAAATCTTTTCCACAGTTCCCTCCGGGTGGTTTGATCGGTGGCCACGGAGAAAAGCTTGCCGTGTGCATTGACCAGGTTAGCCGGGTTCGAGTTCACCGGACCAGGATTGATGTCCTTGACGAGAAACGTGCCGTCAGTGGTCCCGTCGGTCTTCCAGAGTTCCTGCCCGTTGACACCGTCATTGACACTGAAATTGGTAATGGCGCCGCTAGTAAGAAATCCGCCCGGATTGGAGGCCGTGTCAGGGGCAGCCGAGACGGTGTCTTAGGAGAAGAGGGGCGGGGGAATGGAGGCCTTCTCTCTGTAGGAAGCATGAGACTGGAGGAGGAAGAGCCCCAGAAGCATGAGACCAACTGTGCTGCGAGCAGACTGGCAAGTCATGATATCTGCCATTGTTGGGATTTTAGTAACGGGTTACCCATGGAAGACCTCCCGGATGGACGTGTCTATTCCCTCCATGAGAAATTCCAGCTCTACAAGGGAAATGGCGAGAGGGGGGAAAACCACGATGACGTCGCCAAGGGGGCGGAGAAAGAGCCCGTGCCTGCGGGCCGTCAGGCACACAGCCGTTCCCCATCGCTCCTCCCAGGGAAAGGGCTCCCTGCTCTCCTTGTTCCGCACCAGTTCGATGCCGCCGACCATCCCGCAGTGCCTAACGTCGCCGACATGGGGGTGTTCGCCGATCATCCGCAAGCGCTCGCCCAGAAGGGATATCTTCGCGGGAAGGGCTTCCAGGAGTTGCTCTTTCCCGAAGAGATCCAGGGAGGCGAGAGCTGCAGCGCAGGCGAGAGGGTTGCCCGTGAAAGTATGCCCGTGGAAAAAGGTCTTCAGCTCCCGATAGTCGCCGAGGAAAGCATCGTATATCTCCCGGGTGGCAAGGGTGGCGGCGAGGGGGAGATACCCAGCGGTAATCCCCTTGGAGAGGGCCATGAGATCAGGGGTCACTCCCTCCCTGTCACAGGCGAACATGGTCCCGGTCCGGCCGAAGCCGACCGCCACCTCGTCGGCGATCATCAGCACGCCGTAGCGATCGCACAGCTCCCGAACACCGCGCACAAAACCCGGGGGCTGAACGATCATGCCCCCCGCCCCCTGAACGAGCGGTTCGATAACCAGTGCGGCGCAGCTGTCGCCATGTTCCGCCATGATCCGCTTCAGCTCTTCCAGGCACTTCAGACCGCAGCTGTCGGGGACGGCGCCACACGGGCATCGATAACAGTAAGGGGCGGGGGCCAGAAAGGTGGGGAAAAGGAGGGGCCGAAAGACGCCGTGGAAGAGATCGATCCCGCCGACGCTGACGCATCCGAGGGTATCGCCGTGATAGGCGTTTCGAAAGGAGATGAAACGGGTTTTCTCCGGCTTTCCCCGCTGCTGCCAGTACTGAAAAGCCATTTTTACGGCGATTTCCACGGCGGTGGAGCCGTTGTCGGAGTAAAAGACCTTGTCGAGGCCCGGAGGGGCCATTTCCACGAGGCGCTTGGCAAGAAGTGCCGCCCGGTCGTTGGTCAGGCCGAGGAGGGTCGAATGTTCAATACGATCAATCTGCGTCTTCACCGCCTCGTTAATCTCTTTTCTGCAGTGACCGTGGACATTTGTCCAGAGCGAGGCGACGCCGTCGAGGAGGCGGTTGCCGTCCGAGTCTATCAGCCAAGATCCCTCGCCGCCGACAATGACGACGGGATCGCTCTCCTCCCACTCCCGCATCTGGGTAAAGGGGTGCCAGACGTAACGGCGGTCGTATTCCTGGAGGATTTTCGTGTCGAGATTCTGCATTGCTTCTCCTAAAGGAGCGGACGATGTGCAGCCGGATCGGGAAAGCTACCGGTGCCACGGGAATTCACTCTCCTGATCACCGGATAAATCTGCCATGGCTGGACAGGTTATGCGATGCCGATCTCCCGCAGCAGGATGTGAGTCGCGGGTTCCCTCCCCAGCCATGCCGCCAGCTGTGCCACCATGCTTCGCGGATCGCTCTCTGTCATGTGGGGCAGAATTCCGAGGACGGGGGCACCGGCCAGAGAAGAGATGAGGTGGGGGGCCGACTGCTCGGCGCATCCCGGTGCTTCCGGATAGTTGTTGATGACCACGCCGGCGACCCGTATCCCCAGTTGCCTTGCCGCGAAACAGGTGAGTACCGTGTGGTTGACGGTGCCGAGGCCCGGGCGGGCGACGACCAGGAGCGGCAGATCAAGACGCTTCACCAGATCGGCGATGAGGAAGCCTCCCGACAGCGGGACCATGAGCCCCCCCGCTCCTTCGACAATTACGTACTCATGTCGTGTCGCCTGACGGGTAAAGGCGTCGACTATACGGTCGAAATCGATCCTCACCCCTTCACGGGCAGCTGCCTCCGACGGTGCAAGGGGAGCCCGAAGCAGGTATGGTGCGGAGTCTGTGTCGACTCCGGATAGTCCGGCCCCCCAGGCCAGGAGTTCGGCGTCTTCCGGGACAAGCCTTCCCTCGACCTCTTCGCAGCCGCTGGTAACAGGCTTCATGACCCCAATGTCTGCTCCCTGCTCCTTGAGGAGGCGGGCGATGGCGGCGGCTACGACTGTCTTGCCCACACCGGTATCGGTACCGGTGATGAAGATTCCCTTAGGGGGCATGTCGGTCCCTCATGAGAGCGGATGCGCCAGATACGGGGAGAGCGGAAGCAATTCTCGGTTGATCCGCCTTCCGGCCCCCCGTGCCTTATTCACAGCATCCTGCAACGTTCAGCTCCAGGTCCTGCAGCATCAGCCAGTCCTGTTCCGCGGGACGTCCCGTGGTGGTGAGGTAGTTCCCGACCATGGTGCCGCTCGCCCCGGCAAGGAACATCCATGATTGGAGGTCGCGGAGGTTCTTCTCCCGACCGCCGCAGACGGAGATCCTTCTGTCGGGGAGAATGAAGCGGAAGAGGGCGATCGTAACCAGGCACTCCATGGGTGAAATCCCCTCCATCCCTTCGAGGCGCGTGCCGGCAACGGGATTCAAAAAGTTGAGCGGGACGGAGTCTACCGCCAGTTCCCGCAGGGTGAGGGCCATTTCCACTCTCTGGGCCGCCGTTTCTCCCATGCCGAAAATCCCGCCGCAACAGACCTTCAGCCCCGCTTCCTTTGCTACCCGCACGGTCTGCACGTCCTCTTCGTACTCGTGGGTTGAGCAGATCCAGGGGAAAAAGCTTCGGGACGTTTCCAGATTATGGTGATATGTTTCCACGCCGGCCTTTTTCAGGGCAATGGCCGTCTCAAGGTCGATGATCCCGAGGGAGCAGGAGGGGGTGATGCCGGTTTCCCTGCGAATCCGGCCGACCGCCCTGCAGATCCGCTCCAATTCCTCTCCCCTGGAGATACCGGTGCCGCTGGTAATGATCCCGTAGCAGGTGGAGCCGTTTGCCTCGGCCTCTTTCGCACAGGCAACCATCCGTTCCTCCTCCACGAGGGGGAAGACGGGGGCCTCGGTGCGATGGTGGGCGGACTGGGCGCAAAATGCGCAGTTTTCCGGACAGCGCCCCGATTTTGCATTGATGATGGAGCAAAGGTAGACGTTGGCCCCGATGAAGTATTCTTTGATCCTGTTTGCCTCGGCGAACAGGAAGAAGAGGTCGGGACTTTTTGCCGAGGCGAGTTGCAGGGCTTCATCACCGGTGATGGTGCCGCCGGAGACCACACGATCGGCGATGGCCGCGATCATATTTTTCATTCTATCCTCCGTCCCTTGAAGTAGCATAGGGCGTCGGCATTGTCAACGTGAAACGCGGGCGAGGTTAACCAATGGGGGGGGAGGGCCTGCTCATCGAATCCTGCACGGATGCGGGACGCTGCCGATGGTGTGGGAAATCGGCACGAACACGTTCCTGGCATGTCACTGGCACCGATGGCGCGTACGGACTAGCGGATGTACTTCGTTACCAGTTCCTCGATAATCTCTCCGATCGTGGTTCGGCGATGGGCGGCCGCGATCTTGAGTTTGAGGTGGAGGTCCTGGCGGATATTGGCGGTCAGCCGGACGTCGCCCGCCGGGACGAGTCCCGAGACGGCCTTCGCCGCTTTGGTTTGCGTGACGGGAGAACGGAGACGCTTCGCTATTGCCTTTGACGCGGCTTCAGATTTTTTTACCGCTGTCTTCACAGCTGTTGCCTGATCAGGCAGGATATCGTCCCTTTTCGCGACCGTGGCCTTTTTCTCCTGTGGAGAAGGGGCAGGGCGATCCGTTGCCGGCAGGTCGAAGAGGGGAATCTGGTCCTTCGTGGCGTCTCGCGTCATGGCGAAGGCTCCTTGGCCCTGGTGGATACATCGTTCGCATCATAGTACCACGGGTGAGTACGTAAGTAAATAGAGGGGGGGTGCTCCTACGTCGGTCATACTGACAGATGTCCGGGGAGAAGGAGTGCCGTTCCGGCTACTTTCGGAGAGATATCACGAAGAAATAGAGGATGAGAAGAAAGGGGAAGACGGAGAATGCCGCCTCGAGGTTGCCGCGGAAGAGTTGCCAGGTGGAAAAGGCAAACAGTCCGAGGAGAAAGAGCAACAGGAGAAAAGCGGAGACCTTTTTCATCCTCTGAATCCTACACCGACAGGGGGGAGGGAGGTCAAGTCTTTCTCTCTATCGTCCCTGATAAACCGTTCCGTGCATGAAGAGGCGAATGCACCGCGGCATGCAGGATTCTCTTCGGCTCGGTCTGGCCCGCTGTGGGGGGGCAGTCCCCGGAGAAATCGCGGGTGCCGCTGCTGAGGTAAGGTGACGCAGAAAAGCCGATTCCGGTTCCCGGCAGAGGGCATCCTTTCCCTCGCATTGACTTTTCAACGGCGGACGTTACACTGGTACGGAAGCTTACTACCCACGCCGTCTCGCCGTGGTGGGGCGGTCTCGCAATGGAGGTGACAGGATGGATAGACGGACATTTCTGAAAACAGCCGTAACGGGGTCGGTCGTCGCGGGATTTTCCTCAACAATGGCTGTTGCCGGCACGTACTTCCCCACCCAGGTGGACCAGTCGCTGTTCGAGAACATCAACCGCGTGAAAGACCCCGCAAAAAAGACGGCCCTGGAGAAGAGCCACGGCCCGGTTATTACCGCTCCCGCATCGGTCAAGGCAGGGGAACCTTTCACCGTGGAGGTAGCTGTCGGCGAAAAGCTCCACGTTATGGGACCTACCCATTGGATCGGTTGGATCGAACTCAATATCGGCAACGAGCCTGCCGGAAAAGTAGAGTTACAGCCGAAAGGATACCTCCATCCGAAGGTTGCTTTTACCGTAGTGATTCCCAGGGATGCGGCGCCTGCAGGGAAAGTGACCCTCGTGGCGAAACAGGAGTGCAACCTCCACGGTTTATGGGAAGGGAACCTGGATATCGCAGTTACCTGACATCTGGCGTCGCTTGCCGTGAACAAACGTCCGCTGCCGGTCTGAAAGGCTGGAGGTGAGCGGCAAGAGCCTGCATGTGCAGGCTCTTTTTTTCACGGGCGATGATTCTTTTCTGTGTTTCACGGTTCGGGCAGGCGGACTGTCTCTGTTCTGCGGGATTCGCGGGGAAATGCGGCTGAAGTTTGCTCCCAACGATGCGGGGAATATCTTCTTGAGTCCTTCCGGTATTTTGAGTATAGTAACACGATTTATCCGACACAATACAGCGGGAGGGGTGCAACGTGATCGATTTTCTTGGCGACTGGAAGAGGACCCATTACTGTGGCGCATTGACGAGCGCCGATATCGGGAAGGAAGTACTGCTCATGGGATGGGCCATGCGGCGTCGCGACCACGGCGGGCTTATTTTCGTCGATCTGAGAGACCGGGAGGGGCTTGCCCAGGTAGTGTTCGATCCCGAGCACAGTCCTTCTGCCCATGAAAGGGCCGAGGGAGTCCGCAACGAATACGTCCTCGCGGTACGGGGGAAAGTCATTCCCCGCCCCGAAGGAACGGTGAATCCGAACCTGAAGACGGGTGAGGTGGAGGTGCTGGTCTCCGAATGCCGTCTTCTCAACCGCTCAAAACCGCTCCCCTTTACCCTCGACGACTACGTGGAGGTGGCGGAAAACCTGCGTCTCAAGCACCGCTACCTGGACCTGCGCAGACCCCAGCTCCAGCAGAACCTTGTCCTCCGTTCCCGCGTAGCCCAGATCACCCGCCAGTACTTGACCGAAAACGGCTTTCTCGAATTGGAGACCCCTTTCCTCACCAAATCAACACCGGAGGGTGCCCGAGACTTCCTGGTGCCATCCCGGATCCACAAGGGGCAGTTCTACGCGCTTCCCCAGTCTCCCCAGCTCTTCAAGCAGATCCTCATGGTCTCCGGCTTCGACCGGTATTTCCAGGTGGTCCGCTGCTTCCGCGACGAAGATCTGCGTGCTGACCGCCAGCCGGAATTTACCCAGATCGACTGCGAAATGTCCTTCATTGACCGGGAAGATATCATCACTATCATGGAGGGACTCATCGCCACCATATTCCGTGCAGCGAAAGGGGTCGACGTGCCTCTTCCCATGCCGCGGATAACCTATGCCGAGGCGATCCGCCGCTTCGGGGTCGACAATCCGGATCTCCGCTTCGGTCTGGAACTCGTTGAGCTTTCATCCCTCGCGAAGAATGCCGGCTTCAAGGTCTTTGCCGATGTGGTCGTTTCCGGCGGCATCGTCAAGGGGCTCAATGCCAAAGGGTGTGCCAGGTTCTCCCGCAAGGAGATCGACGATCTGACCCAGTTCGTCGCCATTTACGGGGCCAAGGGGCTTGCCTATGTCAAGGTAACGGCGGAAGGATGGCAATCCCCCATTGCCAAGTTCTTTACGCCCGAAGAGATTGCGGCCATGGACACCGCCTTCGGTGCAGAAGAGGGAGACCTTCTCCTCTTCGTCGCCGACAAGCCGAAGGTCGTCAACGACTCCCTCGGAAAACTTCGGAACCACCTGGCCCAACTCCTCGGCCTCACGGACAAGGAAACCTACAATTTCGTGTGGGTCACCGATTTCCCGCTCCTGGAGTGGGACGAGGAAGAAAAGCGCTGGGCCGCCGTCCACCATCCCTTCACTGCCCCCATGGATGAAGACCTCCCCTATGTGGAGACCGAGCCGGGAAGGTGTCGGGCCAAGGCCTACGACATGGTCCTCAACGGCAATGAAATCGGCGGCGGTTCCATCAGGATCCACCAGGAAAAGATCCAGTCGCTCATGTTCAAGATGCTCGGCCTTTCCGAGGAAGAAGCCCGGGGGAAGTTCGGCTTTCTCCTGGATGCCCTCGAATTCGGCACCCCTCCCCACGGCGGCATCGCCTTCGGCATGGACCGTCTCGTCATGCTGCTGACCGGAAGCGACTCCATTCGTGACGTTATTGCGTTTCCCAAGACCCAGAAAGGGACCTGCCTCATGTCGGAAGCCCCTTCTCCGGTGGACTCCCGTCAGTTGAGAGAACTCGGCCTGAAAACGACGGCGGTTTGACGCTCGGCGAGGCCGGATGCAAACACGATCGATCATACTCCTCTGGGTGCTCCTGGCACTCGTGACCGGATGCGCCCCGCAGGTTCCCCGCTGGAGGGAGGATGCCCTGCTGATCTTCGATGCGTCGAGGAAGGAGGGGGCGGACCGGCTCCTCCCGGCGGAATTTCGCGGAGTCGCGGATCATTGGTACCAAGGGGAGGATCTGCGGGCCCGTGACGATATCGAGGGGGCCGACAGATATTATCGTCTTGTCCTCGAAGAGGGTGAGGTCCTGGAAGCGAATCTTGCTGCCGAAAAGAAGCGTTTGGCCGAGGAGGCCCAACGCAACGAGCAGGAAAGACTGCGTGTGCTGGCAGAGGCAAAGGCTCGGCACGAGGAAGAGCTGCGGCGGGATGCTGCTGAAAAGGAGCGACTCGCGAATCTGCACGCCGGGCACGAACAGTCACCGAAGGAGCGTTCACATCCGCTGCCCAGCCAGCACACGGTCAGGCAGGGGGAAACCCTTCCCCTCATAGCCTCACTCCCCGAAATCTACAATGAAACGGCCCTCTGGCCTCTCCTTTACCGGGCCAACCGTGACCAGATACGCGACCCGATGCATGTCAGCCCCGGCCAGGTGCTTCGCGTACCCCGCAATCTGAGCCGGGAGGAGATTGTGGAAGCCCGTCGCTACAGTTCTGAAAAATCCGGCCGCTAGCCGATCTCCCTCCCTCTGTTCCTTACGTAATGTTTCACTGCAGGCCGGTTCCTCAAGGCCGATAGTTAAAAAAATCTCCGACATTTTGCTTGACACTGCAGCACCTTTTGTATACTGTATACACATTGAACCAGTCTGCGGGGGAAGTGTCTGGACGGCATGTCGTGCCCCGTGAGTACGTCCCGCAACGGAAATTCATCACCCGGACAATTCAATAACCATCGACCATGATTCGGTCCCGTGCGGCGGCGCAAATGTCGCTCCATGGGAACGGGGCATGTTGTATACTTGGCAATCTCCGCGTGAACTTTCATTACGCCACTGATGATACCAGCATAAAAACCAAGGAGAGAATATGACAACACAGACGTCAAAAATTATTTGGTCGAAGATCGATGAAGCACCAGCTCTGGCAACATACTCCCTGCTCCCCATCGTCAATGCCTTCACAAAGGCAGCCGGCGTTGTCGTGGAAACCAGGGATATTTCCGTTGCCGGAAGGATCATCGCAAACTTTCCCGACTATCTGACAGAAGCGCAGAGGATGCCGGATTACCTTGGTGAACTGGGCGAGCTCACCCAGAAGCTCGAGGCCAATATCATCAAGCTGCCGAACGTAAGCGCCTCCATCCCCCAGTTGAAAGCCGCCATCAAGGAATTGCAGGAAAAGGGCTATAAACTGCCGGATTACCCCGAAGAGCCGAAGACCGACGCCGAGAAAGAGCTTCATGCACGGTATGCCAAGTGTCTGGGCAGCGCCGTAAACCCGGTCCTGAGGGAAGGGAACTCCGACAGAAGATCGGCCAAGGCGGTAAAGGAATACGCCAAGAAGCACCCGCACAAGATGGGCGCCTGGGGCCCGGACTCGAAGACTCACGTGTCGTGGATGGATTGCTGTGATTTTTACGAAAACGAAAAGTCCATTACCATGGAGAAAGCCGGCAACGTGAGGATCGAATTCGTCGATCAGGCCGGCAAGGTCACGGTGCTGAAGGAGAAGCTCCCCCTCCAGGCCGGCGAAGTCTTTGATGGAACGTTTATGAATGTTCGTGCCCTGCGCAAGTTCATCGAAGCGCAGATCGAAGACGCCAAGGCAAAGGGCATCTTGTTCTCCGTGCATCTCAAGGCCACCATGATGAAGATCTCCGACCCGATCATGTTCGGTCATTTCGTCTCGGTCTATTTCAAAGATGTGTTTGAAAAGCATGCGGCCACCTTCAAAGAGCTGGGTGTTAATCCAGACCTGGGCCTGGGGGATCTTTACCTGAAACTCCAGAAGCTGCCGGAAGCCAAGCGCGCCGAGATCGAGGCGGATATTCAGGAGACGTACAAGAAGAGACCCCCTCTGGCGATGGTTGATTCCGACAAGGGCATCACCAACCTCCATGCCAGCAACGACATCATTATCGATGCCTCCATGCCGGTGGTGATCCGTGACTCTGGCGGCATGTGGGGCCCTGATGGCAAGCTCCACGACGTGAAATGCGTGATACCTGACAGATGCTATTCGAGGTGGTATCAGGTCTGTATCGATTTCTGCAAGAAAAACGGTCAGTTCGATCCTACCACCATGGGATCCACCTCCAACGTCGGTCTCATGGCGCAGAAGGCCGAGGAGTACGGCTCTCACGACAAGACCTTCAAGGTCCCGGCAAACGGCACCGTGCGTGTTGTTGACGAGTCGGGAGCGGTTCTCATGCAGCACACCGTGGAAGAAGGGGACATCTGGCGCGGCTGCCAGGCAAAAGACCTGCCGATCCAGGATTGGGTCAAGCTGGCGGTGCGGAGAGCCCGCGCAACCGGCGCCCCGGCTGTTTTCTGGCTGGACAAGAACCGGGCCCATGATGCCCAGATGATCAAGAAGGTGGAAAAGTACCTCAAGGATCACGACACCAACGGTCTCGAGATTCATATCATGGCTCCCGTGGACGCGATGCTCTTCACCTGCCAGAGGGCAAAAGACGGCAAGGACACCATTACGGTAACCGGCAACGCCCTGAGGGATTACCTGACTGACCTCTTCCCGATTCTCGAACTCGGTACAAGTGCTAAAATGCTCTCCATCGTGCCGCTCCTGGCCGGCGGCGGTCTGTTCGAGACCGGCGCGGGTGGTTCTGCTCCCAAGCATGTTCAGCAGTTTTTGGAGGAAGGGTACCTGCGCTGGGATTCGCTTGGTGAGTTCCTGGCACTGGCCGTATCGCTGGAGCATCTGGCAGCCACCTTCAAGAATGAAAAAGCACAGCTCCTGGCTGACACGCTTGATCAGGCCAATACCAAGTTCCTTGATCAAAACAAGAACCCGGCCCGAAAGGTCGGTTCCATAGACAACAGGGGCAGCCACTTCTACCTGGCTATGTACTGGGCCGAAGCCCTGGCCGAGCAAACCAAGGACAAGGAGCTGGCGGCTCGCTTTGCCAAGGTAGCGCAGCAGCTTCACGAAAATGAGGCGAAGATCAACGAGGAGTTGATCGGCGCCCAGAGAAAACCCCAGGATATCGGCGGCTACTATATGCCGGATCCGGTAAAGACGGAAAAGGCAATGCGTCCCAGTGCAACCTTGAATGCGATAATTAACGCTATCGTGTAAGGAATAGTGAACTGAGGTAAAATCCAAACAAGGAGGAAATCATGGCAAGAAAGAAGATTTCGTTGATCGGCGGTGGACAGATTGGTGGAGTTCTTGCCCAGCTCGCAGCGCTGCGGGAGTTGGGGGACGTCGTACTGTTCGATATCGTTGAAGGGATGCCCCAGGGGAAGACCCTCGACATCGCCGAAGCCTCTCCCGTGGACAATTTCGATGTCAAGGTTGATGGCACCAACGACTACAGCGCCATCAAGGGTTCCGACGTCGTCATCGTCACCGCCGGCCTCCCCCGCAAACCGGGCATGAGCCGCGACGATCTGATCGCCACCAACGCCAAAATCATGACTTCCGTTGCCGAGGGGATCAAGCAGTACGCCCCCAACGCCTTCGTCATCGTCATCTCCAACCCCCTCGATGCCATGGTTACCCTCTGCCAGCGGATCACCGGCTTCCCGTCACAGCGAGTCATGGGTATGGCCGGCGTGCTGGATTCGGCCCGTTTCGCCACCTTCATTGCTTGGGAACTGGGCGTTTCCGTGCGCGACGTCAACGCCATGGTCCTCGGCGGCCACGGCGACACCATGGTCCCCATCGTCCGCTATGCCAACGTGAACGGCATCCCTGTCATGGAACTCCTCGAGCGTAAGTACAACGGCGACAAGGCCAAGGCCAAGGAAGTCATGGACGCTATGGTGAAGCGGACCCAGGGAGCCGGCGGCGAAGTCGTGGCACTTCTCAAGACCGGCAGCGCCTTTTACTCCCCGGCTTCCAGCGCCATCGCCATGACCGAGGCGATTCTCCGCGATCAGAAGCGTCTCCTGCCGGTCTGTGCTCTTCTGAACGGCGAGTTCGGCGTGAAAGGGTACTATGTCGGCGTTCCCTGTGTGCTTGGTGCCAACGGCATCGAGAAGATCATGGAATTCTCCCTCGACGCCGAAGAGCAGGCGATGTTCGACAAATCAGTGGCCGCGGTCAAGGAACTCGTCGACAGCATGAAGTAATCCTGCTGATGGTTATTGTCTGTCAAGGCAAAAGAAGGGCTCTCGCCCTTCTTTTGCCGTTTGGGGAACATGTTGCTGGTTTTAGCCGGAGTAAACGGGTTTTACCCCTGAAATATATTGTTAACCCGGCAAAACTGCGCTTGTTATTGTCAAGTATCCGTGCTATGGTAACCCGGTTTGTCGGCCTTTTGGCTTTATTCCAGACAAGGAGCGAAAGTAGATGGAAAAGAAGCTTCCAACAATCGAGATCATCGAGAAGTACTGCAAGGGATGTCACATCTGCGTAGAATTCTGCCCCACCAAGGTCCTGGAGATGCAGGGATTCGTCGCAGCCGTCAAGAACCTGGAGGCCTGCATCAAGTGCATGCAGTGCGAACTCCGCTGCCCCGATTTTGCAATCAAGGTAACAGCTTAAAAAAATAACAGGAGGTAGTGAACGTGGCAAAGAAAGTTGCTTTTCTGCAGGGTAACGAAGCAGCAGCCCACGGCGCTCTGTATGCCGGCTGCAAGTTCTTCGCCGGTTACCCGATCACTCCGTCTACTGAAGTGGCGGAAGTTTTGTCCGCAGAACTTCCCAAAGTAGGCGGCAAGTTCATTCAGATGGAAGATGAAATCGGTGCCATGGCTGCGCTTATCGGCGCATCTCTTACCGGCCTGAAAGTCCTGACCTCGACGTCTGGCCCCGGTCTTTCCCTCAAGCAGGAGAACATTGGCTATGCCTGCATTGCCGAGGTCCCCTGCGTCATCGTCAACGTCATGCGCGGCGGCCCCTCCACCGGAATGCCGACCGGCCCTTCCCAGTCGGACATCATGTGCGCCAAGTGGGGAACCCACGGCGACCACCCGGCCATCTGCCTGGTTCCTGCCTCGGTTCAGGAGCTGTTCGAGGAGACCGTACGTGCCTTCAATCTGGCCGAGAAATATCGTACCCCTGTCATGATCATGCCGGACGAGATCGTCGGTCACATGCGCGAGCGGATCGTCTTCCCGGAACCGGGCGAGCTGGAAGTCATTGACCGTACCGCTCCCTCTGTTCCCCCCGAGCAATATAAACCGTACGACACCCAGTTCGGCGACATTCCGCCTCTTGCAGCCTTCGGTTCCGGCTATAAATTCCACGTTACCGGTCTTAACAAGATGCAGGACGGCTTTCCCACTACCAAGGCTTCCATTGTCCAGGCCGAGGAAGAGCGTCAGGTGCGCAAGGTTGAGGCCAACAAGGCCGACATCATGAAGTGGGAAGAATATCTGTGCGACGATGCCGACGTCATTGTCGTCGCCTTCGGCTCGACTTCCCGTTCCGCCCGCTTTGCCGTTAATGAGGCCCGCAAGCAGGGGATCAAGGCCGGTCTCTTCCGGCTCATCACCTTCTGGCCTTTCCCCGAAGAGCGGCTCCTGGCACTGTCGAAGCAGGTCAAGGCGTTCATCACTCCCGAAATGAACCTGGGAATGTGCAATGGCGTTGTCAAAGGGTGCATCGAAGGTAATGCCCCGGTACACGGCATTTACCATGTTGATGGCGAGCCGGTGAACCCGAACGAGATCCTGGATAAGATGAAGGAGGTCAAGTAACCATGGCTTTTGATTATGATAAATATATCCGTCCCGGCAAGCTCCCTCACATCTGGTGCCCCGGCTGCGGTCACGGTATCGTCATGAAGGGACTCATCAGGGCCATTGACACGGTTGGCCTCAAGAAAGAGAACACAGCCATTGTTTCCGGTATCGGCTGCGCTTCCCGTCTTCCCGGTTACATGGATTGCTGTACGCTGCACACTGCCCACGGCCGCGCCGCCGCCTTCGCCACCGGTGTCAAAATGGCCAAGCCGGAGATGAACGTCATCCTCGTCGGCGGTGACGGCGACGGCACAGCCATCGGCGGCAACCACTTCATCCACGCCTGCCGTCGCAACATCGACATGACCTACATTATCATGAACAACAAGATCTACGGCATGACCGGCGGCCAGTTCTCTCCCGCGACCCCGACCGGCGCCAAGGCATCCACTACTCCGTACGGCAACCCCGATCCGGCTTTCGACATCGCCAAACTGGCCATCGGTGCCGGTGCCACCTTCGTTGCCCGCGGTACCGCCTATCATGCCACCCAGATCGACAAGCTGATTGCCGAAGCGATCCAGCACAAAGGTTTCTCCGTGGTGGAAATTCTTGACGATTGCCCCACCACCTATGGCCGTCGCAACAAGTACAAGTCGGTCATCGAGATGATGAATCATCTCAAGGAGGTTGCCGTCCCGGTCAAGGCTGCCGAGAAGATGACCTCCGAGCAGCTCCAGGGTAAGGTCCTCACCGGTGTCCTCTACAAGGAAGACAAGCCCGAGTACTGCGAACAGTACGCCAAGGTCATCGAACGCGCCCAGGGCGGCGCCAAGTAATCTATTCGCTTTAAAGGAGAAACGATAATGTCTTCAAGATACGAGATTCGCTTTTCCGGCGCCGGCGGACAGGGACTGATCCTGGCGGGCGTCATCATGGCCGAGGCCGCCTCGATCTACGAGGGTATCCAGGCCGTGCAATCCCAGAGTTATGGCCCTGAGGCCCGTGGCGGCGCCTCCAAGTCGGAGGTCATCATCTCCGACAGCGTCATCGACTACCCGAAGGTCACCAAATGCGATGCGCTCCTCGCCCTCACCCAGGAAGCCTGCGACAAGTATTCCCATGACCTCAAGGAAGGCGGCGTGCTGCTCATCGATTCCGACTTGGTGCTGCGTCAGCCCGAGGGCAACTTCAAGGTGACGAAGTTCAACATCACCAATACCGCGAAGAATGAAATCGGACGTGAGATCGTAACCAACATCGTGGCCCTCGGAGCCATGGTGGCCCTGACCGGCGTGGTTTCCAAGGAAAACGCCGAAAAGGCCGTCCTTGCCCGCGTTCCGGAGGCTTTCCTCGAACTGAACAAGAAGGCGTTCAACATCGGTTACGAAAAGGCCATGGCTGCCAAACAGTAACCGTTGTTTCCGATGGTGAAAGAAGAGCCCGGCGAGGAATCGTCGGGCTTTTTTCGTATCCCGTGCCGATTGTCGAGGCAAAAGAGAGTCAGTGGGCCTGATGCCTTGGAAGATAATGGAAAGCCATCGCTTCAAGTGCCGGCATCTTCAATTGTACGTCACGAATTTGTCATGGTAAATGCCCGCCGATTCTGCTAGAAAGTGTGAGGAAGGTTTCGCTGTCGAACGCGGGTGATACTGTGCATCAATTCCTCAAAGAATATCTCGAGATTCATGGCTACTGGGTCCTTTTTGTCTGGACATTCTTCGAAGGGGAGGCAGGCCTCATCCTGGCCGGTTTCCTCGCCTACCAAGGATATTTCAATGTGGTGGGGGTCATGATAACCGCCTGTGCCGGGGCTTTTTGCGGCGATCAGTTCTATTTCTACGTCGGCAGATTGCAGGGTGCGCGCCTACTGAAACTGTTTACCCTGATCGCCCGCAAGTTCAAAAAGGCATTGAGACTCATCGAGAAATACGGTACCTTTGTTGCCTTTATCTCCAGGTACACGTATGGATTCAGGATCATACTCCCGATCGTCCTCGGCATGACCACCTTCCCCGCCGGGAAATTCTGCCGTCTCAACATGCTCAGTGCCTTTGTCTGGGCGGTCTTTTTTTCACTGGCAGGGTATTTCTTCGGCGTCGGCTCGGCAATTCTCGTGGAAGACGTAGACCAGTACGAGAATTACCTGGTGATCGTCCTCATCTGCCTCATAGCCGGTGCCTGGCTATTCCATCTGACCTATTCATGCCGTCACCGGCGCAGGGCACGAGCGCGGCTGCAGCGGATGAAGCGGAGTCGGTTGATAGCGCAAAGAGAGGATTGCCTCTGAACCGGACAGTAAGTATAATCCTCGTCGAACCGCAGAATCCCGGAAACGTGGGAATGGTCTGTCGTGCCATGAAAAATATGGGACTCAGCGAACTGCGTCTCGTGAATCCCTGTCAGGTGGCTCACCCGGATGCGGCAAAATTTGCCGTGTCGGCAAAGGATCTGTTGGAGCGGGCGGAGGTTTTCCCGAGCCTGGCAGCGGCCCTGGCCGACATACCACTCTCGGTGGCCACCACCCGACGTCATGGCAAGTATCGACAGGAAATCTTCACTCCAGGTGAAATAGCCGCGAAAGTCGTCGAAAACGGCGGGGCCAATCGTGCGGGCTTCGTATTCGGTCGTGAGGACAGCGGTCTTACCACCGACGAAGTGGCCCTCTGCCGCTGGCAGGCAACCATTCCCACGGCCGACGAGTACGGCTCTCTCAACCTGGCCCAGGCGGTACTGGTCTTCTGCTATGAGATGCACAGGGCTGGTGGCGGGGCGGTTCCGCGGCAGGACCGGCGGCTCGCCGCCAGCGGCGAGTTGGAAACGCTCTACGCACACATGGAGCGGACCCTTCTGCGCATCGGTTTTCTCAATCCGCAGAATCCCGCACACCTGATGCGAACTTTCAGGCGCATTTATGCCCGTGCCGACCTCGATGAGCGGGAAGTCTCCGTATTGCGGGGGCTCATGTCTCAGATTGACTGGGCGGCAGCAGAATTTCAGGGGAAGAAAACACCATGAACATTACGCACATCGGACTCCTCGCCGGCGCTCTCACGAGCACGGCGGCGATTCCCCAGCTGATCAAATCCTATCGTAGGCGACACATGGAAGACATCTCTGCGTGGCAGTTGGTGCTGGTATATGCGGGACTCATTCTGTGGCTTGTCTATGGAGTCATTCTCCATGATCGTCCCCTGGTTATAGCAAACAGTTTTACCCTGTTGTGTTATACTCTCCTCATTGTCATGAAAATCGCGTACGGCAGGGGAGACACAAGGGTTGGGGGCGATTATCGTGCAATTAACACTGGAGTGAAGGAGGAATCATGAGAAGAGTAGTATTGCTGGTTTTTCTTGTCGGTGCCATGGCAATGCTGTCCGGGTGCGGCTACAACACGATGCAGGCCAATGAAGAGACGGTCTTCGCCGCCTGGGGGGATGTTGAGGCATCTTATCAAAGACGCGCCGACCTAATCCCCAATCTGGTTGAGGTGGTCAAGGGGTATGCCAAGCACGAGGCCGATACGTTGACGGCAGTAACCGAGGCACGGGCGAAGGTCGGATCGATGCAGGTTTCGAAGCAGATGCTCAACGACCCCCAGGCCTTTGCCAAGTTCCAGCAGGCCCAGGGTGAGTTGTCGGGAGCCCTGTCACGGCTGATGGTGGTGGTGGAGCGGTATCCGGAGCTCAAGGCGAACCAGAATTTCCTCGATCTGCAAAACCAGCTGGAAGGGACCGAGAACCGGATAAACGTCGCCAGGGTCCGTTACAACAAAGCGGTGCAGGAGTTCAACACCAGCATCAGGACATTTCCCAACAGTCTCACCAATTCTCTCCTTCTTCACCTGGTCCGCAAGGAGCCATTCAAGGCCGAGGAAGGGGCGAAGACGGCGCCGAAGGTGAAGTTCTGATACTCGTTCATTTTCCGCTGGGGCGAGACCATTCTCGCCCCTACAGGTTCATACATGAAATATCTCCTCGCTCTCTTCCTGACACTGTTAGCTTTCTCTTCCGCTGCACTGGCCCTCGATGTCCCCCTGCTGCGCGGTCACGTCAATGACTATGCCGGCATGCTCAGCTCCCGGACTGCCGATGAGCTTGAAAAGCAACTGGGCGATTTCGAGCGGACCGATTCCACGCAGATTGTCGTTCTGACCATTCCGACCCTTGCCGGGGAGAATCTGGAAGAGTATTCCATCAAGGTGGCCGAGAAATGGAGGATCGGGCAAAAGGGGCTGGATAACGGCGCCATTCTCATCATCGCCAAGACGGAAAGGAAAATCAGGATCGAGGTGGGGCGTGGCCTGGAAGGGAAACTGACCGATCTCGTCTCGGGGCGTATAATTCGGGGCGACATGGCTCCCCGCTTCAAGGCGGGAGATTTCGACGGAGGTGTCTCCGCAGGTGTTTCCGCCATCATGGCCGTGGTCAAGGGAGAGTATAAGGCCAAACCCCGCGACCTGCGGAACAGCAGAAAAGGCGCCCCGCCGATCTTCACCCTCCTGATTTTTTTCATTGTTGCCTGTGTCTTTCTCGGCGCAGTATCCCGCGTAATCGGCGGTCTCGCCGGAGCCGTCGGCCTGCCGATTATCGCCGCGCTTACGTTTCCCGGCCTGGCCCTCGTCTTCCTGGCAGGCTTGGCAGTTGCCGGCTTTCTCCTCGGTCTCTTCCTCAGTTTTCTGTTTGGAGGTGGCGGGAGAGGGGGCGGTTTTGGCGGGCCGTTTTACGGCGGCTGGTACGGAGGAGGGTTTGGTGGCGGGTCCGGGGGCGGTGGCGGGTTTTCCGGGGGTGGCGGCGATTTCGGCGGCGGTGGTGCGTCGGGGGATTGGTAATGAGTGCCGCCAAATGGGAATGAGGAAACGGGGACGGTATGAAAAGCGTAAAGGCCAAGGACTTTTTTTCGGGAGCTGACCGGGAGAAAATCCGAGAAGCGGTTGCTTCCGCGGAGGCCGGCACTTCCGGCGAGATTGCCACGATGGTGGTCGATCACAGCGACAGTTACCGGGAAGCGGAAGTCCTCGGAGCTGTCCTGGTCGCAGGACTCGTTGCACTGATCGTTTGCGTCATGATACACCACGTGACGGTTTGGTCATACATCCCCGTCGTCTTGCTGGGATTTTTCCCCGCTCGTTACCTGCTCAGGTCGTTTCCCCGGCTCAAGATTCCGTTCATCGGGAAAAGGCGGCTTGTTCATGCGGTGCGGGACCGGGCAGTGCGGGCTTTTTTCGAGAAGGGACTCTATCGAACCAGGGAAGAAAGTGGGATTCTCATTTTTATCTCGCTGCTGGAGCGGAAAGTCTGGATTCTCGGTGACCGAGGGATTAACACGAAAATCCCGCCCCACGATTGGCATGATCTTGTCCAGGAGCTTTCCACAGGCATGAGGGAGGGGCGGGCCTGTGGGACTCTCTGTGCGGTCATCGGTCGGTGCGGGGAAAAAATGGCGGTACATTTCCCCAGGAAAGCGGACGATGTCAATGAACTCCCCGATGATGTCCTGACGTGATGTCGGGGATGAGGGAAGGATGCTGAGATTATGAGCCAGGAAATGTGTGAGATGTCGCTCCAGCAGACGCAGGAACTCCTCCGCTTGACCGACGCCACTTTGCAGAATATCTGTTGCAGGCGATTTACCAGCGAAGAACTCTACGAGGAGGCATTGCGCAAGGTACTCGGCGGATCTGGGAGGAGAGGGCCGCGCGATATTTTCATCTTCTTTGTCGACAGTGAGTACCAGAGCTACCACGGACGGGCCTTCCGTCTCCTGGGTGATCAGCTGGTGAGGATGTCCGAGGAAATCAGTATGGAGTTCGCGTCGGTCTACGTAGCAGGCATGACCAGTTCCGAGACGGTGGTTTCCAACTGGGATGATACCTGCCGGACCGTCGAGGAGTACCAGGCGAATTTTCATCCCCTGGTCAAAGATGCCATTCGGGTTCCCGTGAAGAATTTTGTCTGCAGCCGGGTGAGCGGTGAACGTCCGGGAGCCATCATTGCCTTGAACTATCCAGGTGCTGCCACGGACTATGACGCCGATGTACTTCGCAGCCTTGCGGTGGTCATCGGGTCACTCGTGACCCTTTCCAACGAGGTACAGGAGACGGAGAAGGCCTTCATCTATACCATTGAAGCCCTGGCAAGGGCCTGCGAGGCGGCGGAAGAAAATACGGGAAAGCACATCGTCAGGGTCAACCGCTACGCAGGAGCCCTTGCCGCCAACATGGGCCTCGATCCGAGTTTCGTCGATGCCGTCTCCTACTCGGCCCAGATGCACGATGTGGGAAAAATCAAGGTCCCTGTTGCCATCCTCCTGAAAGAAGGGGAATTGAAAAGCGAGGAGATGGCACTTGTCAAACTGCACCCGGTCTACGGAGAAAAAATACTCGGGGACGCGCCGCGTCTCCAGGTGGCACGGGAGATCGCCATCTCCCACCATGAAAACTGGGACGGAAGCGGCTACCCCTATGGACTGAAGGGGGAAGAAATCCCCCTGGCAGGGCGGATCGTGAAGCTTGCCGATGTCTACGATGCGCTCCGGTCGAAAAGGAGCTACAAGGAGCCCATGGACCATGGGGAAGCGTTGCGGGTTTTCCGGGAAGGTGATGAGAGAATCATACCCGCTCTGCACTTTGACCCCGTCATTCTGGAGACTTTTTTCCGGATCGAGCAGATGTTTGAGAAGATTTACCGTAGCCTGGAAGCGAATGCTGGTCAGTGATCTTTAGGTATCCGGGAGGAAATTTCTTTGAGGATGACCAGACGGAACCGTTCTTTCGTCATTTCATCGGTTCTGCTGTCGACATCATCGTTGGTACGTCTCCGGAGCGTTCGGCCCCTCTTCACTTTCGAGAATTTGGTGCTAAACTGTTTTTAATGCTTGCCGCTTGATGCACTTCAGGGTGAGGGACGCGTGCCTATGAAACTGAGGGTGGTTGTATTTGAAGATGATGATTCGGTCCGGGACTTCATCGGGATGCTGGTTAAAAGCTATGGCCATGAGGAGTTGAGCTACCGCGAACCGACGATATGCCCTCTCTATTCGGATCCCGTGTGCAGATGCTCCCGTGAAGAGGCCTGCGCAGACATCCTGGTGACCGATAATCATATGCCCAACATGACAGGTCTGGAGTTTATCCGCCGGCAATCTGTGAGTGGGTGCAAAGGGGTCATGAAGAACAAAGCCGTTATCTCAGGAGCATGGTCCGATGTAGAACTGCACTTGGCAAAATCTCTTGGGTGCAAGATTTTCACGAAGCCGATTGATATCGATGAATTTGTCGCCTGGTTGAAGAAATGCGAAGAGACTATCTCTCACGAACGGAAACCCCTCACGATTAACGGGTAAGAGGTTGTGTGAAGGAATCACTGCCGATGCTCTGTGAGAGATGGGCACCATGTCATCGGCTTGTTGCTTCTGCGTCAGGAGTAAAATGAAGGAGGCTAGCGGAATCGCTAGCCTCTTGTTATTGTGGTGGGCGCAGAAGGGATCGAACCTTCGACCTGACGATTAAGAGTCGCCTGCTCTACCAGCTAAGCTATGCGCCCGGGAAGTGCAATTCTTTCTCCACTTCATAGCGCACGTCATGTGAAAAGTCAAGTCCTTCCCTTATTCGGATGTTGTCCGCTGACAGTTCCCTCCTGGGATTGCCGCTGTAACGCTGTCGCTTTTTGCGGCGGTCGCCAGTAAAGATTCGACATATTGGCGGAGTTCGTTTCTCCGCAACAGCGGCAGTCCTGATCCGACGATTTCGAGAAATTCGACTCCGAACCCTTCGGGAAGGTGAGGGCACGTCTTGGCAAAAGGAGGGTTGATCCAGGCAACGCGTCCCCTGACCATGATTGTTGAGTCGTTGAGTGCGCCGGGGAGAGAGAACTCCAGCAGGAGAAAACTTTCGACGAGTACCTTGCAGGAACTGGCCACAAAGAGTCCGTTCAGGCTGACATTTTCGCTGGTTCCGGAAAACTTTTGTCCCCCGAACTCGAACTGGACCTTCATCCGGCATGGAACACGCGGATTCCTCTGATTGATCACCGGTAGGAATTTTCTGACCTTCGAAAGGAAGCTGTGACGCTCCAGGGGCTTTAAGAGAAAATCGTTGCAGCCTGCTTGGATAAATGCCTGGTGGTCCTCCTTTGACGTGGTGCTGCTCACCATGATTACCGGAATCTGATACGAAGTAGGGTTGTTGCGTATGGCGGAAAGGCAGGAAATGCCGTTCATCACCGGCATGTTCTGGTCAAGCAGGACCAAATCGGGCTTTTCCTGGCTGATGATGGTGAGGGCCTCCTTGCCGTTATCTGCGGTGAGGATTTGCACCGGCGAATTGGCCAGGAACCCCTTTTCCATCTCCAGCAGAAGCTTCGTATCGTCGACCAGAAGGATCTTTGGTATATTCATTGGGAACTCCTTGCACGTCCCTGGCCCACCCTTGTCGGCCCAGTGAACGGATAAATAGGGGGTTCAGCTGTTCAATCGCGAATTTTTGTGACGCACACCTCTCTGTCCCGATCTCCTGATACCGTCCCGTATCAAGTCACCAAGGGGGGGGAATGCATCTATATCCATTTTCATTACCAGCCGCAGTTCTTCATCGGTCAGGGAGAATCCCCCTTCTCGGCAGGCGCGTCGTATGTCGCGCCGTACCGATTCCCGAAATGCATTATCGGTGACCAGACGGCCAATTAACTGCTCTACTGAAATCTGGCTCATAACTCAGTCTCCTTGCGAAATGAGCTGATGCATGAGGGGCTCCCTCACTCAAATGCCTGCCAATGCCGGAGCACTTATGTCCCTGTCGAGGCAGGTTCCGAAACGATATCTTCCTTGACGGCATCTCCCCCTGAAAAAGGCTTGCGCAACGCAGCAACCTCGCAGGACACTTTGTGACAGGTATCTTCATGTCCCTTCCTCTCGGCACAATAGGATGAGAGCTCATCGACAGTCATCGGCATTCCCAGGAGGAACCCCTGTACGAAATCGCATCCACGCTCCTCAAGGAAGTCTAATTGTTTGTCTGATTCGACTCCCTCAGCCACCACTTTGAGATTCAGGCTGTGGGCCAGGGAGATGATCGCTTCAACAATTGTCGCATCATCGTTTTTGCCGTCAACGTCGGCGATGAACGAACGGTCGATCTTGATCAGGTCGATGGGAAAATGCTTCAGATAACTGAGGGATGAATAACCTGTCCCGAAATCGTCGATACTCAGCATGACCCCCATCTTTTTGAGAGCCCGAAGAGTGCGTATGGTCTTTTCGGCTTTTTCCATGACGACGCTTTCTGTAAATTCGAGTTCCAAATGCCGCGGGTCAGCGCCCGTTTCCCGAATAACCCGCTCGATGACTGTGAGGAAGCCGGGTTGCCTGAACTGTTTGCCGGAAATATTGACGGCCATCCTCAGGTCAGGAAAGCCGCGACGCTCAAGGTCTCTGACCGCCAGACAGGCAGTCCGCAGGACCCATTCTCCCAGCCTGAAGATCAGGCCGGTCTTTTCCGCAAGGGGAATGAAGTCTGTCGGTGAAAGCAGCCCCATGTCGCCACTCTGCCATCGCAGCAGGGCCTCTACGCCGACCAGGCGCCCAGTTTTCATGTCCACTTGGGGCTGAAACAACAGAAAGAATTCCTGGCGAGCGAGACCGAGGTGAAGACGGTGCTCGAGAGCAACGCGGTGCATGATCTTCTCATTCATTTCGGCTGAGAAGAACCGGTAATTCCGTCTCCCTTCGTTTTTGGCGTAGTACATGGCAGTGTCGGCGCATTTGAACAGCGAATCTGCGTCGAAGCTGTCATCAGGATAGAGGGCGATCCCGATACTGGCGCTGGTGTAAATCTGCTGCCCCGTAACCGTAAAAGGCTGGGCAAACAAGGCAAGGATCCGCTGGGCAAAGAGGGCGGCGCTGGCATGGTTCGCGATCGATGTGAGGACCACAACGAACTCGTCACCACCGAGTCGTGCCAAAGTGTCGGACTCGCGCATCCCTGCAGCAAGGCGAATGGCTACCTCCCGCAGTAACTTGTCTCCAAAATCATGGCCCTGGGTATCATTGACATCTTTGAAATTGTCCAGGTCGAGGAAAATGAGAGCAACCTGCCGGCCCTCGCGATGAGCTAGGGCCAATGCTTGCTGCAGTCGATCCAGCAGATGACGGCGGTTGGGAAGCCCTGTCAGGTTGTCATGGTAGGCGAGTCGATGGATTCTTTCCTCGGTTTCTTTGCGGGTGGTTATATCCTCGCAGGAGGTTACGATGCCCAAATGTCTCCCATCGGCATTCCGCACGGTAATTGACGAGAGCTGCACGGGAAACTCCTTGCCGTTTTTGCGGACGTTGACGCTTTCGCGTTTCCAGAGACCGAATTTATCAAGTTTTTCGGGAGTGAACGGCTTCTGGAGGAATTCCGGAGCGAAAATGCGGGCATGTTTGCCGGTCAACTCGCTCACCGTATAGCCGTGAATCTCGGCATCGGCAGGGTTGGTATAGATGATCTTGCCGTGGATATCGCTGATGGTAATGCCGATGGGGAGCGAGTCGACTGCCTCCTTGAGGAGTTGGAGATGTTCCTCGACTTGTTTCATCTCGGAAATATCCTGGAGTGTGCCGATCAGGTTCGGAAGGCGGCCATCTCCATACTCTTTGACGTCACACAGCATCCTGACGGTACGCAAGGTGCCATCCGCGCGCTTGATGCGGCATTCGAGGCTGCAGGCGGTTTTTGTGGCACAGCCTTGTTTCAGCGTGAGTTCAACCATTCGCTGGTCCGAAGGATACACCGTGAAAATAAAATCATCGAAGGAATATTGTCGAGGCGGGGAGCCGATCCCCAGGATTCGGAACATTTCGACTGACCCGCGAAAAGCGCCGCTTGCCAGGTCCCACTCCCAGTTTCCCAAATGGGCGATCCGCTGGGCACTGGCGAGCCGTGCCTCACTCACGGCGAGTTCCTGCATACTCATGCTGGCACGCAGGATGTAGCGGACACGATACGCGAGGAGCTCCGGGTTGATAGGCTTGGCAATGAAATCGGTGGCGCCGGCTTCGTACGAAGCGTGGAGTGCTTCGGTCTCTTCGCTGCCGGTCACCATCAGAATCGGCGTGTGGGCATGTCCTGGCAGGGTGCGGATCTCGCGGCATACAGCCAGCCCGCCTGTTCCCGGCATCACGAGGTCAAGAACGACAAGGTCGGGCTGATGGTGCAGGAACTCAGAAAGGGATGTCTCGCTGTCTGCTGCGCAGACCGTCCGGAAACCGGCTTGTTCCAATGCATCACGGTAAGAGAGACGCAAGAGCTGATCGTCGTCTGCTATCAGGACCAGCGGTCTATTTCTTTCTCCCTCGGCATGATGCATGGAGAGTTCCCCTTGGCAACCGGAATAATCTTCATGTCGGTTGTGCGGTTACTAATGCAAATGGCATGCCGATAAAAAATAGCAAAACATAACGATACTTGGTGCATTGGCGGGCAAGGTAAGGTCAAAATATTGACGTATGTGTACCATATGGGGACAGTTGCGGATGGTCATCGTCTCCGGTAAAAATATTTGCGGTCAACCTTGAGGAGTTCTGCGGCACGTGATTTATTCTGGTGGCATCTGGCAAGGACGATGGCGAGGATCCGGTCGATTGCCGTGTCGAGGGAAAAATTCGAGAGGGGAATCGTTATGTCGAGATGAATGTCGGAAGCGGTGGTTGAGGATACTTCCGAAGCCCTGATTCCGAGGTGGTCTGGCCTGATGAGCTCTCCGTCAGTGAGGATCGCTGCCCGTTCCAGGCAATTCCGCAACTCGCGGACATTTCCCGGCCAGGAATATCCGCACAAAGTATCCATGGCAGCTTGGGAGATGCCGGGCAGGGGTTTGCCCACCTCCCTGCGGAATTGGTCAATAAAATGACAGGCAAGGAGTGGGATGTCTTCACTCCGTTCCCTGAGGGGGGGGACAGTTATGGGAAAGGTGCTGATACGGTGGTAGAGATCTTCGCGGAACCCGCCAGACTTTACCATTTCCTGAAGATCACGATGGGTAGTGGTGATGACACGGCAATCGACTCGGATCGGCCTATTCGACCCGACTCGTTGATAGCTTCGCTCTTCCAGGACCCGAAGCAGTTTGGCCTGGAGATCGAGGGGCATGTCTCCGATTTCGTCGAGGAGAATGGTTCCGTTGCTGGCCATGTCGAATTTGCCTTCCCGGTCCCGATCGGCGCCCGTGAAAGAACCCTTGACATGACCGAAAAGTTCGCTTTCCAGAAGATTGGCCGGTATGGACGCACAGTTGACGGCAATGAAGCGGCTCTCCATGAGTCCTGACGCGATGTGGATGGCACGGGCCAAGACTTCCTTGCCGGTTCCGCTCTCGCCGGCAATTGCGACGGTCGTTGCCGGATTCCGAGCGACTTTTTTCGCCATTTCGATAACGGTACGCATCCGGGGCGAATGGGTCACGATCGCTTGAAACCCGTGTCGCCGGGAAATAAAATCCGTTATCTCCCGATGTTCTCTGCGAAGACGGCTGTAATCGAGGGAGCGAGCAATGGCGCTGCGGAGTTCTTCCGGCTCGCAGGGCTTTTCCAGGTAGTCATCGGCACCCTTCCTGATTGAGGCAACCGCAGAGGAGATATCGCCGTGAGCGGTGAGCATGATGAAGGGGATATCCGGCCTTACTTCCTTGATGGCGAAGAGGAGTTCTATTCCATCCATTCCCGGCATTTTCTGGTCGGAGAGAATCAGATCGACGTGATCGATTGACAGGATCTCGAGCGCCGCATGCCCCCCCGTGGCGCTGCGAACAGTGTACCCCCACTCTTCGAGCTGTTTTCGCACCAGGAAAAGGGAGCTTTCGGAATCATCGACTATAAGGATGGTGGCTCGTTCCATGAGTCGGTAACCTTTCGTAACCTCTGCAGGCACTATCAGGGATAAGAAGGGTCGCCGGGGCACATCCGGTATGTGCTCTCTTTTCATGGTCCCAGGAGCGCCTTCAGTTGATCGTATTCCGCCCGTAACGCTGCAAATACCTTGCCAGCTTCCGCACACCTTCCCGACTCACCCAATTCCTCAAGCTTGGCGGACAAATCCCGTAGTCTCCCGTTTTTGAGATGGACCACGGCCCCTTTTACTGCATGGGCGGCCCGCGCTAGTTCGAGCGGGTCCTGCCCGCCGATGGCATTTTCGATCCGAGAAACTCCCCGTCCCACATCCCTGAGAAAAAGATGAATGTATTCATCGAGGCACGCCTTGTCATTCCACAGTGCCGTTGGCATCCCCGCCATGTTGAAATGGGCGGCAATGCCGTGCAGGAAAGATACGTCGGCATGTGGGGGTATCCCCGGTTGAATGGGCGAGGAAGGGCCTCCATGGAGCAATTCCAGAAAAGCCCCGACATTGAACGGTTTGGTGAGAAATTCATCCATGCCCGCGGCAAGGCACAATTCCCGATCTTCCATAAGGGCATTGGCAGTGACGGCGATAATCGGTACATGGCCACCCCGGTTCTTCTCCCGGCGGCGGATCTCGATGGTCGTATCCAGACCGTTCATTCCGGGCATCTGCACATCCATGAGGATGAGATCGTACGACTCCCTTTCCCAGACGTCGATCACTTCGCTGCCATTTTCCGCCAAGCTGACACGATGGCCGTGGTGCCGCAGGGTATCTGCCAGCAGGCGCTGGGTAACTGGGTTATCCTCTGCAATCAGTATATTCAGAGAGCGGTTTTTCTCGAGCGTCTGCTGAAACGATGCCTGGACGTTAGCCAAAGGGCCTTGGCAAGGTGGCGCGATGACTGACCGTGTCTCGAAGCCGATAACGATGTGGAACGTTGTGCCCGCGCCGGGGGTGCTCTCCAACCGTATGGTGCCCCCCATGAGCTCCACCATCCGCTTTGCGATGGTCGTGCCGAGCCCGGTGCCGCCGAATTTTCGTGTTGTGGAGCCGTCTGCCTGGGTAAAGCTCTCGAAAATAAGGGTCTGCTTGTCCGCCGGGATGCCGATGCCGGTGTCGCTGATGGTGAAGTGCAGTGTGACGAAGGGAAGGAGAAGAGGGGAATGAACCGTCTCTGACTCTGCTGTAGTCGTTTCCAGGGTGACGGCAAGAACGATCTCCCCCTGTTCCGTAAATTTGACGGCATTGTTGCAGAGATTGGTGAGGATTTGACGCAGACATTCGCCGTCTCCCCAGAGGAGAAGAGGAATATCCGGGGCGACCCTGATGGTGAAACCGACTCCCTTTTGCCGAGCGAGTGCGGCTTGGGGAGATGCACTCTGTTCTAGTACCTCCCGTAGATCGAAGGCATTCGGTTCCAGATGGAATTTTTCCGCTTCGATCTTGGCCAGATCGAGAATGTCATCCACCAGGCTGAGCAGACTTTCTCCCGAGGTGCAGATCATCTTCAGATAATCACTGATGTCTGTCGTTGCATCTGCCTGCTGGATGAGTTCGGTAAAACCGATGATCGCGGTGAGAGGGGTGCGGATTTCGTGACTCATGTTGGCGAGAAACTGGCTTTTCGCCCGGTTGGCGGTTTCAGCCTCTTCCTTGGCCTTGTGGAGTTTTTCCGCCACCAGTTTTTTGTCCGTGATGTCGTTCAAGATGACGATGTCCCGGTCGCCGACGGTCGTGCCGAAGACCTCCACGTTGCGTTGCGTGCCGTCCTTGCAGGTGACAATCACTTCATAGGGTTCGATGTCTCTCCCCAGGCGGCGTGCTGTTTCAGAGCGCACCTGCCATCCTTCCCTGATGCTCCTGCGATACTCGGCATCGGGATACGCTTGCAGCCACCAAGCTTCCAGGTTCGGGATGTCGTCGTGGCAGTAGCCGAATGTCGTGACAAACCGATCATTCAGGTAGTCGATGGAGCCGTCGATATTGTTGATCGAGATGGGAATCGGAGCATGGCGTATGATGGTGCGCAACAACTCCTCGCTCCTCTGCAAGGCGTCTTCGGCCAGTTTGCGTTTTGTGATATCGAGGAAAGAGGCCATGAGGCAGAGGGGGATGCCGGCGGCATCACGCACGACAGACCCGGAGATTTGGGCGATAAACGTTGTGCCGTCCTTTCGCTCGGCAATCATTTCCCCGCTCCAGGTTCCATGCTCCTGTACATGGTCAATGGCGGCCACCATCTCAACACGGTGTAGCCAGAAGGTGTCGGCTTTCCTCCCGAGGACCTCCCGTTTGTCTCCGTAACCCCACATTTTAAGGAAAGAATTGTTGGCGAAGGTAATCGTTCCGTCAAGATCTGCCATGGCAATGCCGTTGATGGAGGAGGCGATGGCCCGGTCCCTGACGAGCAGAGCCTCTTCAACCAGCTTGTGGGAGGAGATATCGACAGCAATACCCCGTAATCCGGATAGTCTGCCTGCAACCAGGAGCGTTGACGAATAGACCAGGATAGGGAAGGGGGTCCCTTCTTTTTTCACGGCAATGTATTCCGTGCCGATATCGGGCGCCTTTTCTCCCCGCAGCACCTGCTCAGCGTTTTCCCGTGCACGTCCTTCCTCTTCAGGAGCAAGCAGTCTGCGGATGTTCAATCCCCTGCGGAAGTCCTCCTCCGTGTAACCGAAAATACGATATGTCTGTTGATTCACGTAGGTGAGGTTCATTTCCAGGTCGCATTCGAAAACCGTCTGTGGAAGGAGGTCGACCAGGTCACGGTATTTCTTTTCACTTTCCTGTAATGCCTCCTCCATCCTTTTGCGGTCGGTAATATCGACGATGCCGATGAGAAGGTCACCGAATTCTGAATCCTTGGCCGGAATGGCGATTTTGATGATGATGTCGATCAGCTCGCCATTCAGCCTGCGATTGACCGCTTCGGCTTCGATATAGTCTTTCCCCGTGGCGATGGCGACGAGGATCTCCTTCAAGGTGACCAGTGAATCCGGTGCCAGGACCCTCGTGATGTTACCGTAGAGTTCATTCTTGCTGCGGGCGCCGTATAGTCTGAGGGTGGCATCGTTGATATCGACGATCCTGATCAATTCCGCTGTGCGGATCACTACCTCCGGATGGGCATCCAGATAGGAACGCAGGTCGGGAATTCCTTGGGAAATCATTTCATCGAGGGCTTCTTTGACCGCTGAAAAGTCCTCTTCCCAAAGCGAGATCGGCGCGTTGTCAAAGAAGGTGCGGTACCGTTGCTCTCTTTCCTTCAGGGCCTCCACTGCTTTCTTCCGTTCCGTAATATCGTGCAGGACCGTCACCCACACTTGGCGGCCTCGGTACTGATAGTGCCGTGCCCTCGTGAGCACGGTGATGATCGAGCCATCCTTGCGGATCAGCCGGTTCTCGTACGGGAGTTCGTACCCGGAGCACATATGCCCGCTGACGAGGGGGCGATCTTCCGGAGCAATGAATTCCAGTACCGGCCTGCCGACAAGTTCCGGCAGCTCATACCCCAGCATGTCCGCCAGTTGCTGGTTTGCATCGAGGAAAATTCCCTGCTCCGTGATGACGATCCCTTCGAAGGCCGCCTCCACCAGGAGGCGATAGTGCTCTTCGGACTCATTCAGCGCTTTTTCCCGGTTCGAAAGTTTTTCTGCCAGATCCTGGAGAGCCAGTGACATGTCCCCAAGTTCGTCGTTGACCCTGTCGGCAATGGTCACGGTGAATTCACCGCCAGCAACTGCCTGTATTTGTTTCCGCAGTTTCCCGATACGCCTGACGAGTGAGTTGCAGATGAACAGGGGGACGGCGAGGGCTATCGTGAAGCCGGCAGCCAGGCAGAGTAGAATGAGCCATGAGAGCTTTCTTGTCTGTTCGTGCTGCCTCTTTTCCAGGTCTCTGGCTGCCGACGTAACAATCTGGCCGAGTTTGCGTCCCTCTTCGGCCAGAGAAACACTTAACTGACGGGCCAATTCCTGCTGCGACGGGGAGAACTCGGCCAGTTCGGCGTTTTTCAGCGGGGAGAGGGTGCGGTCGAGGCGGCCGGCCAGTTCGGAGAGGGGGGCAAGGGCACTGCTTTCGATTCCGCAGTTGCGGATCACAGAACATACCTCGTTGATTTTCCACAGCATCTGGTACACGGTTGCCAAGTGTTCTTCACGGCGGAAAGGAGGGGCGCTGAAGGCAGTGGCAACCTGGGTGACGAGAATGAGGATGTGATCGTTCAGTTCCTGATTGGCCATCCTGAGAACAGTCTCTTGGGACTGCAGTCGGTTGAAGACGCGATCAATGTGTCGGGACAGATAGTAGCTGCCGGCGAAGAGAAGCATGAGTGTTGCCATGGCAATCACGAAACCTGTGATCACTCGGGCTTTGAGGCCGAGGCGCATTTGATTCATCGGGTTTTCTCCGAAACCGATACGGAAAGTGTGCTGCCCTCTTGAGTGGCAATATAATGATGTTTTGACAACGCGATGCCAGCTGGTCTGATCATTCTGATGATGCATGTTTTTCCAGAAGGACAATCTGGAAAAGTCAGTCAAACGAAATTTTTATAATACCCCAAGCGCAATACCTTTAGAAAGAATTAAATTTGGTGGAAGTAAGGAGACGGGAGGAGAGGATAAGAAATGTTTTCATTTTAGCGCAGTCTTGTGGTACATCATGACTGCTGCTACGTTACGTTGCCGCAGGGAGTTTCATGTCGGAAAAGAAGAATATCGCCCGGGCCGCCGGTGTTCTCGGCTTTGCCACTATCCTCTCCCGTATTGTGGGGATGGTGCGCGACATGGTGGTGTCGCGCCTGTTTGGTGCCGGATTTGCCACCGATGCTTTCTTTGCCGCTTTCCAGATCCCCAACATGCTTCGCCGCTTCTTCGCCGAAGGGGCATTAACTTCCGCCTTTGTCCCCATTTTTTCCGAGTGGTACGCCCACAAAGGTGAAGAAGAGGCGTGGGACTTGGCAAATGTCTGCTTTACCCTCCTCACGGTCGTCATGGCCGCGATCACCATTCTCGGTATCATTTTTTCCCCGATGATCGTCCATCTCATGTTTCCCGGTTTCCGTGCGTTTCCGTCCAAGATGGAACTGACAGTACTCCTCAACCGGCTCATGTTCCCCTACATCTTCTTTATCAGCCTGTTGGCTCTCTGTATGGGGGTTCTCAACACGATGCGGCATTTCTTCACCCCTGCCATTTCCACCGTCTTCCTCAACCTGTCCATGATCTTCTGTGCAGTATTTCTCCACAGCAAGTTCAATGTTCCCATTGTCTCACTTGCTGTCGGTGTCCTTCTGGGAGGGTTTCTCCAGCTTCTCCTGCAGTTACCCACCCTCCATCGCATGGGATTCGCACCCCGGCCCCGCTTTGCCTTGGGCCATCCTGCCGTACGCAGGATCACCATCCTCATGGGGCCGTCGATTTTCGGGGTCGGGGTCTACTACCTGAATGTCACGGTCGGCAACATCCTCGCCTCGTTACTCCCCCAGGGGAGTGTTTCCTATCTGTACTATGCCCAGCGCCTCTTCGAATTTCCCCAGGGGATCTTCACCGTTTCCGTTGCACAGGCGATCCTCCCGTCCATGAGCCGACAGGCGGCTGCGGGGGAACTGTCGGCTCTGAAGGAGTCACTTGCATTCGGGCTGCGCCTTACCCTTTTTATCACGATTCCTGCAACGGCCGGTCTCCTTGTCTGTGCAACTCCCATTTTCAGCCTTCTCTTCATGGGAGGGGAGTTCGACTACACCAAGGCGGCCAAGTGCGGCTACGCCCTGAAATACTATTCCCTCGGGTTGTCACTGGTAGCTTCGGTGCGAGTTATTGTCCCTGCTTTCTATGTACTTAAGGATACACGTACGCCGGTCATCGGTGCCTTTATTGCCTTTCTTGTCAATTTTCTCTGCGCCCTCCTGCTCATGAAGCCTTTACTCCATGGCGGCCTGGCCCTGGCCTCGTCCCTTGCCGCTTTCTGCAACATGGCCATCCTTCTCTATCTGTTGCGCAGGAAAATCGGGCCATTCGGCGGTCGCGGCATCATCATGGCCGGCATCAAGGCATTTCTGGCGACAGTGCCAATGGCTGTCGCCGCTCTCTGTATGATCCGCCTGGCAGATTGGTCCGTCGCCGGTCACCGGCTGATGAAAGCTGGAGTGCTCGGCATGGCCGTGGCATGCGGTATCGGGATTTTTCTCACGGCAGCCCATCTGCTTCGCATCGATGAAGCCCGTGAAGCGGTGGCATTGTGTCGCAGGAAGGTGATGAAACGATGAGGAAGAGGAGATATCTCGTCAGTGCCCTGTACCACTCCCTCTTTGAGACCCCACAGGGAATAGGGGCTGTCGTGGCGGGAGATGCCGGTCTCGTGGAGGTTTTTCTTCCATTCGGGGGGATTTCACGGGAAGAGATGGAGTCAAAAATGGCCGGGATGTATCCTGCGGCACGGAACGAAAATCCGGTGACGAAGACGGCGGCATACCTTCTGAAACGGTATTTTGCCGGCGAGTCGGTCAAATTCACGGTCACCACTGATGAGCGAGGCTTCACGCCTTTCCAGGCTGCAGTGTACGAGGCTGTCCGGCGGATTCCCACCGGCACCGTGGCGAGCTACGGGGAAGTCGCCCGGCAGATCGGTCGGCCGCGGTCATCCCGCGCCGTTGGAAGGGCCATGGCCGACAATCCCCTGCCGGTGATCATCCCCTGTCACCGGGTCGTCGGCGCCGATGGTTCACTCATTGGATATTCCGGTGAAGGGGGAGTCTATGCAAAGAAATGGCTGTTGGAGATGGAGCAGGCAGAATTGGCAGAAAAAACGGGTAGATAAATGATACGTCAGTTTTCTGATTTATGAACAGGCAGATTATTTTTACAGGGGAAAGCCCCGGGAATGAAAATATTTACTCAAAACCGCAGGGCATGACCCGACATGCGTGTGTAACTAGCTTAAATTGTGAAGATAATTGTATGGTTAAAAAATAGGCAGAAAGCAAAAACCTTTATTGAGCATATCTCTTTGTCGGCTTATCAACACTGTTACCCACAGGTTTTCCACATTTTTTGTGGAAAATCCTTTACCACCTTGAAATGATGTGACAATTCCGCTGTCAAGCGTTTTCTGGTCCGGCTTTGTAACTTTCTTCCTTCCTTTTTGCCTCTTCCCAGAGGCGATCCATCTCCTTCAAGGTGGCGTCCTGAAAGTGCACTCCCCGTTCCTGAAGCGTTCTCTCGATATACCCGAATCGTTCGACGAATCTGCCGATGGTCTTGCGCAGGGCCTCCTCGGGGTTTATGGCAAGGAACCTCCCCAGGTTGACGATGGCGAAAAGGAGGTCGCCCATCTCTGCCTCCATCCTCTCCTGGATGCCGGAAGTCATGGCTTCTTCGAATTCGTGGAGCTCTTCCAGCACTTTGGCGAAAACCTGATCGGTGTATTCCCAGTCGAAACCCACCCTCGCGGCCTTCTCCGTTATCTTCTGAGCCTTCATGAGGGCCGGGAGATGGGGGGGGACGCCGGAGAGAGCCGATTGCCGCTTTTCTCCCTTTTCGTTCTTCTTGATCTTTTCCCAGTTTTCCACCTGCTCATCGGCGGTTCGGATCTTCAGTTCGCCGAAGACGTGCGGATGACGGCGAATGAGCTTGTCGCAGATAGTATCGATGACATCGTCCAGGGTGAAGGCCCCCGACTCCTCGGCGATAGCGGCATGGAAAACGGGTTGGAGCATGAGGTCTCCCAACTCCTCCTTGAGGTGGTCCGGGTCCTTTGTATCGATCGCCTCGATCACTTCGTAGCATTCCTCAAGCAGATAGCGCTTGAGAGACTCATGGGTCTGTTCCGCGTCCCACGGGCAACCACCGGGGGCGCGCAGTTGTCGCATTATTGCCACGAGGCGGCCGAAGCCTTGCTCTTCTTTCATGGGTGCTCCTCTCGACGGGTCTGTCGATTGTGGGAGTAAACAACTCTTGCACCATATCATGTGGTTGCCGGTTCCCGCAAGGCATCTGGATGAAAACGCTTCAGTGAGGATGGTTGCGACCCCGATGTATCGGGTGCCGAAGTTCCCGGTTCCTTTCTCTCTTCTTGACATGGGGGAGAAATGCACGCAAAGTAGACTGATCAATGCACTAGAGGTCAAGAGCCTGTCCATTCAGAAGCTTTACGGTCCCATACCCGTCACTGCAGCCACCGTGCCTCGCAGTCAGGCGCAAAATTCGCGATGCAGGCCTCTCAAGTCTGTTGTTTTTGCTCACGCGGCCAGGTCGCGTCTGCACCACATCCGGGTGATGTCATGAACTGAGCCTTTGTGGGATAAGCTCTCTATCGCTTGCTCCCGTGTTTCGGGGGCGGGATGGGCGCACAGAAAGGATGAAGATGATCAAGAAGGAGCGGCTGTATTCCCGATTCATTGAATTGTGTTCCATTGATTCGGAATCGA
>Ga0335083_10000655_pt1 | contig 50554 bp, 39 predicted proteins | sample Lox_Sample_42_FD_206716 | JGI IMG/M metagenome (GOLD analysis project Ga0335083, IMG submission 206716) | Soil microbial communities from Loxahatchee National Wildlife Refuge, Florida, United States - Lox_Sample_4.2 | ecosystem: Environmental > Terrestrial > Soil > Wetlands | place: USA...
TGAATGCCACTTCGTAAAGCGTCGCTGCCGAGGCATAGGTCGAAATGTGGCCGCCTACGTTGGTAGTCGAATTCGCCTTGACTACCATCGCCATCGCATTCCAGCGGATATAGCTCTTGATGCGGCGCTCGATTTCACGGTTGCCGGGATAGGGGACTTCCTCTTCGACTGGGATGGTATTGACGTAGGGCGTGGTTACCTTGAGTGGCCGCCCGGCTCCGAATCGGGCGGCGCGGTCAACCAGGCGGTCGAGCAGATACGAAGCACGCTCCGGCCCGTCTTCTTCCACCACTCCGTCGAGCGCTTCCAGCCACTCGGACGTCTCCTGGGGATTCAGGTCCTCACCGGTATCGACTTTAGTTCCAAGCATGGTTTTCTCGCGTTGGTCTCCTAACAAAAATACTTCGGTCAACAAACGCGCGGCGTGGCGCGAAAATCATAGATCTTTGAACACTTCGTCGGCAGGGACGGAGAAGTCCAATTCGGGCAGGGCGAGGCTGGCACGTTGGAGCAGCCCCGCCTTCGTATGTTCGTACACCTGCCTGATCCAAGGGTCAATAAGCCAAACGTGTGGCACACCCCAGCGGCGGTAGTCTTCGAGACGCTGCGTCAGGTTATGGTAATTATCGTCGGGCGAAACGATTTCGATTGCAATGAAAGCTGGCTCCGTCGCATAGCGGCCTTCGGGACGACGGTCACGGTACACGGCGAGGTCGATGACACGGAACAGCCGGGGCTCGATACGAACGCGAAGTTCGGGCAGCAACATAAGTCTGGCTCGCTGCGACAATGGCGCCAATAAAACGATCAAAGCGCCTTGGATATGACTGTGAATCGGTGTTGGCAAGGCGCGTTCCACGACCTCCCCATGAACGTAGTCCGGTTCGGGGCGGTCGGGAAATGCCAGAGCAAGGTACTCCTCTACGCCGATCTGCGAATTAGCCAGCATCTCTATGCCTTTATGATAGCGCTCCGGATGGATTGGCAATTCGCTTGCCCGCTTTCTCGTTTAGACCCATTGCATTGAGCTGATACGTGCCATGAAGAAACCCTTCCGCAGAGCTGCTCCGGACCGGACGCAGACCGTCCGCCGCTGGTTCCAACTGGCGTTCCTAGCTCTAAATATCTGGATCGGCGTGGAATTCTATCTTTGGGTTCGTTTTTACGAGACCGGCGGGCAATCCGCCTTCGCCGGCCGGCCACCCGGCATTGAAGGCTGGCTCCCGATCGCGTCGCTGATGAATCTGAAAGTCTGGCTTTATACCGGTGGGTTGCCTTCCATTCATCCCGCCGGCGTTTTTCTACTGATCGCGTTCCTGGCGATGTCCTGGCTGCTGCGCAAGAGCTTCTGCAGCTGGCTATGCCCGGTTGGCACGTTCTCCCAATATCTGGCGAAGCTCGGATTGAAGCTGTTTCGCAAGAACTTCGCCTTGCCGCGCTGGCTGGACATTCCCCTTCGCTCGCTCAAGTACATCCTGATGGGCTTGTTCGTGTATGTGATCGCGGCCATGTCGGTGAATCAGATTCTTGCCTTCCTGGGCGGGCCTTATGGCGTGGTGGCCGACGTCAAGATGCTGAACTTCTTTCGGACCCTGACACTGGCCGGGATCGCGGTGCTGGCGTTTTTGGTTGTCGCATCCCTGTTCGTGCAGAACTTCTGGTGCCGTTATCTTTGCCCCTATGGGGGCTTGCTTGGGCTGCTGGCTTTCGCGAGTCCGCTCAGGATCAAGCGCGATGCCGGGCTGTGCATCGATTGCGGAAAATGCGCCAAGGCTTGCCCGTCGGGGCTGAGAGTGGATCAGCTGGTAACGATATCGTCGGCTGAATGTACCGGCTGCCTGAGCTGCGTCGCATCCTGCCCGGTGGAGAACACGTTGTACATGTCGCTGGCAGCACGCCGGAAGGTGCCGGTGTGGGCCATGGCCGGCGGGATTGCCGCGCTGTTCCTGGGCTGCGTGCTAGCGGCGCATTGGACCGGCCACTGGGAGACCAACCTACCCGAGAAACTCTACATGCAACTGGTGCCGCGGGCGAACGAATTCGCGCACCCCTAGTTAGGCCGTGACAGCTTCCGGCTCGCCGGTGGGCTGATAGCAGCAGCGCGGATCCGCCTCCAGGTAGTTCCCGGTCAGCGCATAAGCTCGCGCTCTCGATCCACCGCAGATCTTGTGGTATTCGCAATAGCCGCATTTGCCTTCGCGCGCCGCGGGCTCGCGGAGTATACAGAACAGACTGGAATTCTGATAGACATCAACCAGCGAGTCCGTCCGCACATTTCCGCCGGAGACCGGCAGGAAACCGCTGGGGTAGATTTCGCCTGTGTGCGACACGAAAACAAAGCCGCGGCCGTCGCTGACGCCGGTGGTGCGCCACAGCATGCGGCCGTTGGCGCCGCCCCGCCCGCCATGCTCGGCCTTCAGTCGCTGGGCGATGTAGCGGCGGTAGTGCAGGGCTTCGGTGGTCTTCACTTCGAAGGGCGCAACCTTGGAGATCTCAAACAGAAACTCGAACACCTTCTCGTAATCTTCCGAGGACAGCTCTTCGTCGACTGGATGTCCCGTGGTCACCGGGAAAAACAAGCTCCACATTTTGGCCTGGAATTCACCCACTTGTTCGGCGATATGGCCCAGGGTGGGGAGATTTCGACGGGTAACGGTGGTATGAACCTGGGTTTCGAGACCGATGTCGCGAGCATGCTGGAGGGCGAGGACAGCCCGGTCGTAGCTGCCTTCCAGACCCCGAACAGCGTCATGAATTGGGGCTTCTGGCCCATCCAAACTCATGGCCATGCGCGAGATCCCGCATTTCTGGAATTCGTCGATGGCCTCGGCGGTGAGCAGTGGCGTGGGACTTGGTGTGATATTGGTCCGGAGCCCCGAGGCCACGCTTCGAGTAGCTAACTGATAGATATCAGGACGCTTCAGCAAGTCGCCGCCGGTCAGAACCATGAGCGGATTGCCAAAGCGCTTCACCTCGGCCAATAAATCGAAGCCGTCATCGGTGGTTAGCTCGGCCGGATCGCGTTCCAGTTGAGGGGAAACGCGGCAATGGGAGCACGTCAAATCGCAAGCCTGGGTGACTTCCCAGATGACAAGGAGCGGAGACTGGTTAAAGTCCATGTTGGTCCGATCTCCGGGTAGGCAGCATTTTCGGTGCCAGCGCCGCGCGGTTGGAAATCGATTATCGCCGGCGCCAGGCCAGCCAGAGCATGACGACCCCGAAAGCTAACAGGACGACGCCGGAATAGAGATTCAGGTTCACGGTATCGAGCGAGGCGCGTTGGCGGCTCACGATGCCGGTGGCGGTGACGAGCAGACCGGCGAGGGTGAAAAAGGCTCCGATGGAAACGCGCAGGTCGCTCATAGGTCACCAGAACAGGAGATTCAATAGAACCAGGGCGGCGATGACCACCAGCGCCAAAGATAGCGGGCGCTGGTACCAAGGCAGGCTGGGGTCGTGCGGGATCTTGGTCAAGCCGTAAACCAAATTGTGAAGCTCGGCTTCAGGCTTGGGCCGGGATGCCAGGCTCACCAAGGCTGTAATGAGGAAGCAAGACGACCAGGCGAAAATTGCGATCCAGAAGTTCTGCGCCATGGTGGAGGGGAATGTGTGCAGTATAGTGCCGAGCCAGCCGCCCTTACCTTCTGCCAGCGTGAGCCCGTGCGTGGCGGCCGCGGCGCCGGTGCCCAGCAAGAGCCCGGTGAACGCGCCGTGTCCGGTGGTTCGCTTCCAGAACATGCCCAGCAGGAAGGTGGCGAATAGCGGAGCGTTGACGAAGCCGAACACCAGCTGCAAAAAATCCATGATGTTATTGAAATGCGTCGCCAGGTAGGCCGTGGCGATCGACAGCCCGACGCCGACTACGGTGGTTGCGCGCGCCACCGCCAGGTAGTGCGAATCGGGGGCGTGTCTGCGGATGTGGCCCTGATACAGATCGTAGGTCCAAACGGTGTTGAACGCCGTGACGTTGCCCGCCATGCCCGACATGAAGGATGCCATGAGCGCCGTCAATCCGACGCCCAGCATTCCGGATGGATAGAACTGCGCCATGAGCGTGGTCAGAGTCAGGTCATAGTTGGGCTCGCCACCCGGCTTGATGGGAATGGCATAGCCTAGCGACATGTGCGACAGGGCCAGGGCCGCGACGCCGGGAACGATGACGATGAAGGGCATCACCATTTTCGGAAACGCCGCGATCAAGGGGGTTCGCCGCGACGCCGACATGGAATCGGCTGCCATGGCGCGCTGCACCACCAGAAAATCGGTGCACCAGTAGCCGAACGAGAGCACGAATCCCAGGCCAGCGATCAGGCCGAATGCTTCCACGCCCATTGGATTCTCGGATGCCCGGCCCACGTAGGTCCAGGTGTGGGTCATCACCTGGGGAAGGCGCGAGGCCATTCCGCTCCAGCCTCCGGCGCGCTCGACGGCCGCGATGGCCAGGGGGGAAAAGCCCAGCACGATCAGGAAAAATTGCAGGACTTCGTTGTAAATCGCGCTGGTCAGCCCGCCCAGAAACGTGTAAACCAGGACAATCGCGGCCGACAGCAGCACCGAGGCGGTGAAGCTCCAGCCCAGCACCAGCTCGAACAGCAGGCCGAGCGCGTACATGGAAATGCCGGACGAAAAAATGGTCATCACGGCGAACGTGATGGCGTTCAGCGCGCGCGTCTTTTCGTCGAAGCGCAGGCGCAAATATTCCGGGACGCTGCGGGCGCGGCTGCCGTAGTAGAACGGCATCATGAAAAGGCCCACGAACAACATGGCCGGTACCGCGCCGATCCAGTAGAAATGCGCGGTCATGATGCCGTACTTGGCGCCGGAAGCGCACATGCCGATTACCTCCTGAGCGCCCAGGTTGGCGGCGATGAAGGCCAGGCTGGTGATCCAGACCGGGACCGAGCGCCCGGAGGTCAGAAAATCTTCGCTGGTGGAGACGCGCCGGCGGATGAACCACCCGATGCCGAGCACGAACGCGAAGTACAGCGCGAGGATGACGTAGTCGACAAAGGCCAGCGTCACTCTGACCGCAGTCTAGCACGGGGGGTTCGGGACGGCTAAGGCGAATGGGTGGCGGCCCGGAGCTAGGTGAAAAGAGCGAAGAACATCGATGCGGGCGAGTTCCTTCAAGGTGGGCGGCCCGCTCGATGCGCGGGCCGTGCTCATAGGTTGCTCGGCTACACTTCAGGATCGCAGGCGTCTTCGACGTCACTCGCTTGGGCCGGATACGTACCGCAGGCGGGACATTCGACCCGATAGCTCTCACGGTCGTCGTCCACCTGGACGTACCGCGCTGTCTCGCCGCAGCGATGTACGCAGGGGCCGAGCCGCTCATATGGTGGGTTCAAGTGGTCAATCATCGTCAAATAGCTCCTTGGAGGGAACGCCCTCAGATGTTTATTGCCACCAGCTGTCCGACTCGACTGCCAATCAGATTTCTTGTCCACACGGGCCGCAAGACGGTATGTCTTATACATGTCTCTTTGGGCTGTTGGACATGCCTAGCCTTGGGCGGCAGCAGTCAGCGGCTTGCGGAGGGCGAAGAACATGAGCGCGGCCGCAACCTGGGCGATCATTCCAAAGACTACGAGCGCTGTTACCGAGTGGTCGTACAAGATCCCCATGGCGGCGCTTCCCAGAAACCACGCGACCCCAAACACGCCGTTGAAAATCCCGAATGCGCTGCCGCGCCTGGACATTGAAACCACCTGCGCGATGCCGGAGCGCAAAGTTGCATCCTGGGCGCCCAGGCCGGCGGCCCAGCACGCCACGCCCGCCACAGCCGCGCCGAATCCTCCCAGGAAACCTAGCGGCAACGACAATGCGGAAACCAGGATTCCGAGCACCAGGACCAGAGTCCCGAAGCGATCGAACAGCTTTCCGAAAATCATCGCGGTCACGCCATTTACACCCATGGCGCCAGCGTACAACAGTGGGATTACGGCCGGCCGCACCAAAGCGGTTTTTTGGAAATGATAGGCGAGCAACGCAAAGTCGATGAATCCGCAGGCCAACAACCCCGCTGCGGCGACGTACCACCAGAAAACCCTCGGAAGATTCGATGGCGGCTCGGGCTGGGGCGCGGGTGTCACCACGTTCAAATGGGTCGCGCGCGCGGCGAAGAATGCGATGAGCGACGCCACTGCCGGAATCGCCAGTGGAAGAAACGCCGGCGCGAAGCCATGCGACCGCGCCACCATCGCCACCACGATAAGCGGTCCTAGAACAGCGCCGGTCTGATCCAGCGCCGTGTGCAGCCCGAAGCCCCATCCATGTCCGACTTTGACTGTGGCGCTCGACAGAAGAACGTCGACGGCCGGCCCACGCAGACCTTTGCCGGTTCGTTCAGCGATCACCAGCAGCGCGGCCAGCGGCCAATTGCCGGCAAATGCCAGAGCCGGGACCGCGATCAGATTCATGAAGTATCCCAGGAAGGCTACCAACCAGTAGGCGCGGGTGCGGTCCACCAGTTTGCCCGAGAAAAAGCGGAGGCTGGCGGCGACCATTTCGCCAAAACCGACGACGATGCCTACCTCCGTCGCACTGGCGCCCAGGCTTTGGAGAAACGGCCCGACGATGCTCCGTGCGCCCTCATAGGTCATGTCGGCGAACAGGCTGACCACGCCCATGAAGACGATGAACCGCAGGGCGTGCCGGCGTTCTTGGGTTGAGACGGTCATTCGTGCACTCTGGCGCCGGCGTTCCGTGTCCTGGGCTCGATCCGGCGAATGGTTTTGCGGTCGCACTGCGGTTTTGGCATGAGCGCCAGACCAGCGCCAAGTTCGGCTGCTCGAACCAGCATGCCACGCTGACCATAGGTTTAGCCGTCCGTTAGTCCAACCGGAACTCTGGTCTGTTGGTGTGTGAGCCTGATGTAATGTGAAGGCGGGCGCTTTCCCATCCGGGTGATAAAATTTCGATGTATGAAGCCAAGCCTGGTCCTGATAATGCTTTGCGGAACACTCGCGATGGCGCAGAAGAAGCCCAGCCTGCCATACAAGACCGTGGATCATCCGGAATTCGTAGCTGCCTCCCAAGCGTCTTTTGTGGGCGACAGCGATCGTTTGATCGGCGTGATGGATGGTAAGCAGGCCAAGGCTTATCTGGCGGCCGACCTGGCGCAGCACGGCGTAGTGCAGGATCGTCTGTCATCCGGACCTATCGCCGTTACCTGGTGAAGCTACTGCAACACGGCCCTCGTGTTCAGGGCCGAAGCCAAAGGACAAACTCTAGATTTCGATACCGCGGACATCGTTGGCGGCAATGAAGTCTTCAAGGATCGCGAGACGGGCAGCCGCTGGCAGCAATCCAGTTTGGAATCGATTTCCGGTCCGATGAAGGGCGAGCATTTGACGCTGTTTCCTTTTCTGCTCACCGATTGGAGCGAGTGGCACAGACTACATCCCGATACTTTGGTCCTGCGGCCGATGCCGGGTTACATCGATCGGTTGGCGGAGAAGAACGCTCTCATTAGGGAAGGGCTCTCGGGCAAAGGCGAAGCGCCGCCGGGCGTGCTTCGTACGGATAGCCGTCTGGCGCCTAAAGCCATGGTGCTGGGGCTGGACCTGGAAGGCGTGAACAAGGCCTATCCGCTGAAGGAGCTTCAAAAAGCGCGCGTGATAAACGATCAGTTTGGAAGACAGCACGTATTGATCGTGCATCAGCCCGATTCAGACACCACCACTGCCTTCCTGGCACGAGTGAATCGACAAGCGCTGAAATTCGAAGCGGCTGACGATCGAGCGCACGAGTTCATGGACCTGGAGACGCACTCGCGCTGGGATGCCTATGGAAACTGCACTTCGGGAAAACTCAAAGGCTCGCATCTGGAAGCGCTAATTCTGGAGCCGGAATATTGGTTCGCCTGGTCTGAATTCCATCCCGGCACTGCGATCTTCATAGCGGAGACTGCCGGGACTCGCTAGTTCGCCGCCGATGCGCGCGGCTGGTAGGAGCAGAACGGATCTTCGGCCAGCGGATTGCCCGTGGCTCCGAATGCGCGCGCGCGGGAGCCGCCGCAAATCGCGTGATACTCGCAAACGCCGCACCGGCCTTCGAACTGTGTGGAATCATGCAAGGCCTGAAACGTGGGAGCGTTGCGATAGACCTCGGCGACGCGGTCCTGCTTGACGTTTCCCAGCACCAGCGGCAAGAACCCGGCCGGGCAAATGTCGCCGGTATGCGAGACGAACATGATGCCGTGCCCGTCCCGAATTCCAAAGCCTCGATATGCGCCCGTGCGCTTGACCTGCTCGCCGGTGAGCCCGGAAGCGCGCATCCGGTCCAGTGCCACTCGGCGATACGAGGGCGCTTCGGTGGTCGCCATCGTGAACGGCGCAATCTGCGATGTCTCATAGATCCAGCCCATGAGCCCTTCGCCTTCTTCAGGAGACAGCGGCTGCAAGACTTTCCCGCGCCCCACCGAGATTAGGAAAAACAGACTCCAGCGCGACACGGCGTAGGGTTTCAGCAGTTCATAGATGGCTGGGACGTCGGAAGCGGTCTCGGCCGCCACCAGGGTGTTCACTTGAAGCGGCATTTGCAGTTCTTGGGCCCAGCGGATGGCCTGCATGGTGCGATCAAACGTACCCGGGACGCCGCGGATGGAATCGTGCCGCGCGGCAGTGGACCCATCCAGACTCAGCCCGAGCCCCTCCACACCATGCTCCTGTAATCTGACCAGAACTTCTCGCGTAAACGACTCGCTGGCAGCGGGGGTAATCGAAACGCCGATGCCCAAGCGCCGCGCCTCATCGATCAGCTCGAACAGGTCCGTGCGTTTCAGCGGGTCGCCGCCGGTCAGGATCAACTGCGGCAAGGGATCGCCGAACTCGCCAATCTGCCTCAAGAAGGCGACGCCTTGGTCAAAGCTCAGCTCGTCGGGAGCCGCATTGGGCATGGCCGAGGCCCGGCAGTGCCGGCACGCCAGCGGACAGGCCTGGGTCATTTCCCAATAGATGTTGAGCGGCGTTTGGGCATAGTCGCGCGGTTTGTGGTGCGGAGATCCAATGTGGTGGAGCACTGGGGCGGGCATATAGGACCCCTAGCACGCATCGTGCCAGTCCTTGATTTTTCTGGCTCAAAGACCTGTCCGGCCGCTATTTGACGCCCAATTGGTCGAATAGAAAACCCAATACGTCGACCTCTTGAGCCAGGTACTCGCTAAGCGCGGTTCCGATGCCGTGGCCGCTGTTGCTGCTGGTCCTCAACAGGACCGGATTCTTGGTACCGCTGGCCTGCAGCCGCGCGGTCATTTTGCGCGAATTCAGCGGATCGACGCGCGGGTCGTTGGCGCCGGTCAGAAAGAGTACCGGAGGATAGTTGGTGCCGTCCACAACGTGATGATAGGGCGAATAGGCGTACAGCGCCTTGAACATCTCCGGCTCTTTCACGGTGCCATACTCAGTGGTGTTGAACGCGCCATTCGGCTGCAGTTCCACGCGCAGCATGTCATAAATGCCGACGTGCGAAACCACCGCGCCGAACAGTTCGGGATGCTGGGTCAGCTCCGCGCCCATCAGCAGGCCGCCGTTGCTGCCGCCCTCAATGCCGAGCTTCGCCGGGCTGGTGTACTTGTGGTCGATCAAATAGCGCGCGCAGGCTGCAAAATCGTCGAACACATTCTGCTTCTTGGTGAGCATCCCGGCGCGATGCCAATCCTCGCCGTATTCGCCACCTCCGCGCAGGTTGGCCACCGCCAGAACGAAGCCATGATCGAGATACACTTTGCGCTTGAGCGAATAATCCGGCGTGACACTGACATCGTAGCCGCCGTAAGCCGTCAGCAGGGTGGGGTTCTTGCCGTCCAGCTTGGCGCCTTTGCGGCGGATGATGCTGATCGGGACGCGCGTGCCATCTTTAGAGATCGCGAAAACGCGCAGCACTTCGTCGTCGCTAAAGTCGGCCGCTCCCGTTTCATAGAGCGCCGTGCGTACGGCTTTTTTGGCCGACTCATCGAAGCGGTACCACGCCGGAGGATCGAGGAAGCTGGTGTTCTCAAACAGCAGCGCGCCGTCGTTGGAACGCGCCATATCGTCTACTGCTGAAACCGGGAGCAGCGGAATGGTGCCTTGCGCCAGGCCGGCCGCATCGAAAATTCGAATCTGCGATGGCCCGCCGATTTGATCCAGCACGTAGAGCGCTTTGGGCGTTGGCAAAAAATCCTGGATCGCCACGCGGCTCTCCCGAATCTCGATCTGCGCCGCTTCGACATTGGGATGATCCGCCGGCGTTTTGAGAATCTTGCCGCGCGGCGCGTTCAAGTGGGACAGCATGTACAGATTCCCGCCGGCGCCGAAACGGATGATGGAGACCTGATCGGAAATGCGCGCCACCTGGTGCCACACGCCATCCGGGCCGAGCAGGTAGTGGGCGAAGTCGCCGCCATCGCCGTTGGCCATGCTGGCCAGCACGTAGCGCCCGTCGTCGGAGCTGCGCAACTGGATCTCGGCGATGCGCGGGAAACCCTTGCCGAGGGAGTAGGCATCCAGCTTCGAGTCGGTCCCCATGCGATGAAAATAGACCTGCTGGAAGAAAGTGAGATCGGCTGCCGGGCGCTCGCCCTCGTGCGGATAGCGCGTGTAGTAGAAGCCCGAGCCGTCCGCGTTCCAGGCCAGGCTTCCTCCGGCCGTGCCCCCATTCACGCGCGGAATGGGCGCGCCGGTTTCCTTGCCGGTGGCGACTTCGTAGACGTGCACGTCGCCGCTCTCGCTGCCGCCCTTGGAAAGCGAGACCGCGACCAGTTTGCCGTCGAGCGACGGAACGTAGAAGTCGATTTCGGTGCCGCCCGAGGGATCGAGCTGGTTGGGATCGACGATGACGCGCTCGGATGCGGGATCGTCAGCCGATTTCAGCGCCACTAACAGCGGCTGTTCCTTGGGCGGCTGGTCCTTCAGCGCGAACAGAAGCCCACCGGCGGCGTGCAGCGAGGAATACCGAGGGGAAGGCTGCGAATAGAGCTTCTTCAATTCCTCAGAGATCGCCGCACGCATGGGAAGGGCGTCCAGATATTTCCGTGCGTAGCTGTTCTCGGCCTCGGTCCAGGCGCGCACGGCGGGGTCGGAATAATTCTCGAGCCAGCGGTAGTCGTCGGTGACAGAGACGCCGTTATAGACGTCGGTAACCGGCTTTTTTGGCGTGGCCGGGAGTTGTGCTAAAGCGACCGAGGCAAGCGCGAGAAATGCGATTGTAATGCGTGTTGGGCCCACGCCGTTATTTTAGCGGGTAGCACGTGAGAAGCCGGCTGACGACGGGCGCTATTTCCCGCCCAGAATGCCCTCCATGGCGTAGTTGCCTTCATGGCAGGCGTATTCGTACAGCGGTCCGGGTACGGAGGTAAACGCCAGTTCAATGGACCAGGGCTTGGTCCAAGTGGAGGGATCTTCCATGGTGGCCCGGTATTCAATGGTCTTGTCGCTGACGCGCCTGAAGCGCTCGGTAACCTTCAGATCCTTGGTGGAGCCGCGGTAGTGTGTATGGTCGTCGAAGTTGGTCGTTTCGACCACCAGTGTGTCGCCCTCCCAGTGTCCGATGGAATCGCCGAACCACTGGCGGACGGACGGAGGCTGGTGCTTGGCGTTCATGTGGATAATGCGGGCGTCGTGAACCATTTCCACTTCGATCAGAATGGAATCGGGAGTCTGTACGAGTTGGATATTGTTGTTGTAGGCGGCGGGCACGATCGGGACCGAGGGCGTGTTGCCGACCAGACAGCGGGTATCGTTGGGAAGGCTCTTGTAATCGCCGGGGATAATGCGGCGACGCGTGGCCACTCGATCGCGGGCTTCCGGGAGCATCGGAGGAACGTGGCCGTCCGGCGGATCGACCACCATCGAAGTGCGCTTCTGACCGCCGAAACGCAAGAGATCCTTTCCATTGTCGTAAAAGAGGACGTTGTAGGCGCCGCCCTCGATTGTGACCGGACGGCCGCCGTCAATTTTTGAGCCTTCCTCCCAGCGCGCGTTTTCTCTGGCTTCCCACTTGCGGGCTTCCTCATCGGAAATGGTCGGTTTTCCTGCAAAGATGTCGGGACGCTCGAAAGGCGTGCGAGTGGCGTTGTTCCAGATGCCCGTGAGATCGGGATGCCCGTCTTTGGTGCGGGGAACTGGACCTGCTTTGGCAGCCGCCGCGGGGGCAGGGCTGCTTTGCGCTGAAAGGGGCGCGACTGACAAAAGGCAAACCGCGCCGGTCTGGATTAAGGTGCGAAAGGTCATGGCGTATCCTTAGCTACCGATCATATAGCATGCGAGGCGGTTTAGCAGGGGGTATTTTAACGGGTGGTTCGTGAAACGCGGTGCCCTGCGTCTGACACATCAATACGGAAGGCTATGAGTCCTCTGTAAGAATAGGGTCTAAGCCTGATGAATCCGATATAGTTACGCAGGAGGTGTGCTTGATCTTTCGGTTTCTGGCTGCAACCATGGGCCTGGTCTCACTGCTGGCATCCTTGCCCGCCCAGACGCGACCCCAGTCGATGTCCAAAGACTCGATCGTAGGACGGACTCCCGATGGGCATCCTGACCTGCAGGGAATCTGGAATCTAATGACGGCGACGCCTCTGGAGCGCCCGGCTGAGTTCGCCGGAAAGGCCACCGTCACCGACGCAGAAGCGCGCGCGTTTGAAAAGAAGGACCGCCGGGACGTCGTCGACATTGGAAACCCCCAGTTCGACCAGGCCCAAGAGGCCGTAGGCGCGTACGACAGCGACTTTTGGGATGACGGACGGCAGCTAGCGCGCGTGCACGGGGTGAAGCGCACCTCGCTGATCATCGATCCGCCGGATGGCAAGCTGCCTCCCAGGACTGAGGAGGGCAAAAAGCGGATAGCGTTCATTGTCGAGAGTTACAGTCATTACGACAAGGTGCAGGACCGGCCGATTTCGGAACGCTGCCTCTCCGATAGCGAGGTGCCCATCATTCCCTTCGGCGCCGACGACAATGTTCAGATCGTCCAGACCCCTGGCTCGATATTGATTCTGTCGGAGGTGATCCACGACGCCCGCATTGTCCGGATGAACGCAACGCATCTGCCTTCGAACATCCGCCTGTGGCTGGGCGACTCGATCGGCCGTTGGGTCGGCGAGACGCTGGTTGTGGACACGACCAACTTTAATAACCAGATGGCGGCGCGCGGCACCGGCGAAAAGTTGCACGTCATCGAGAGCTTCTCCCGCATCGACGCGAACACGCTGCTTTACAAGGCGACGGTCGAAGACCCGGCCATGTTCACCAGCCCGTGGACCATGGAATACCCGTTCGCCGCAACCTCGAAGCCGATTTTCGAATACGCCTGTCATGAGGGAAATTACGCGCTCCCGGATATCCTGGCCGGCGCGCGCAAATCCGAGGGTGCGTGGGGAGCGAAATAGCGATAGCCAGCTTAATAAAGCGCATTGGCGCAGCAGATCAAGTCGGCTCCGGAGACGGCACACACGATCTTCGACCATGAGCGCAAGGCCATCGAGGTCCCAGCAAACGCACCCACCGAAGAAGGCCGCGGCTTGAGCCGGTAATTAGTGATCTAGAATTGTAAGTGGAAGGAGATGCACTTGAAACATACCAAACAAGTAATTGGATTGGCGGCTGCTTGCTTCCTGACGGCGTTATGGCCCACCGCTGCGTGGGCGGCCAATGCGGAAGCGGGCAAGGCCGTGTACAACGCGAAGTGCAAGGCCTGCCATGGAACCGATGGCCAGGGCAATCCCGCGATGGCCAAAATGATGAAGGTTGAGATGAAGCCTCTCAGCGAGACCAGCGCTGATGTCAAGCAGGTGGTCACGGAGGGAACCGGCAAGATGAAACCGGTAGGTGGCCTAGCGGGCGCCGATTTGGACAACGTGGTGGCGTACGTCCATAGCTTGAAGAAGTAAGTAACAAATCCAACCAGCGCGCGCTCCATCACATGGGCTACAATGCTCCATGGGAGCGCGCGATTTTCATCCGGCAGCGCTTCGCGCGCGGCCATCACTGACCCCCGGCAGTGTCCCGTAGAGGATCACTCATGTCCACGTCAGCGCAGCCTCAATCCAACCAGCCGATTCCGGGCGACATCGATCAGATTTGCATCAACACCATCCGCACGCTGGCGATGGATGCCGTGCAGCAAGCGAATTCGGGACATCCCGGCACGCCCATGGCAATGGCGCCGGTGGCCTATTGCCTGTGGCAGAAATTCCTGCGCTTCGATCCGGACGATCCGATCTGGCCGAACCGCGACCGCTTCGTGCTCTCGGCCGGCCACGCGTCGATGCTTTTGTACGCCTTGCTGCATCTAGCCCGAGTGAAGGCCGTGAATCCGGAATACGAGACGCTCGGCAAGCTGAGCGTGACCCTGGACGATATCAAGAACTTCCGCCAGCTCAACAGCAAGTGCCCCGGGCATCCGGAATATCGCTGGACTTCGGGCGTCGAGACTACTACGGGTCCGCTGGGGCAAGGCGTGGCCAACAGCGTCGGAATGGCGATTGCGTCGCAATGGATGGCCCGGTATTTCAACCGGCCTGAATTCGACATGATCGATTTCAACGTCTACGCGCTGGCTGGTGACGGCGACATGATGGAAGGCGTGAGCGGCGAAGCGGCGTCGCTGGCCGGGCACCTGCGGCTGGCGAATCTCTGTTGGATTTACGATAACAACCACATCACCATCGAAGGCAACACGGCGCTCGCTTACAGCGACGACGTTGCCACGCGTTTCATCGGATATGGATGGAATGTGACGCGGGTGGGCGACGCCAACGACCAGGCAATGCTGGCGCGCGCGTTTCGCACCTTCCAAGCCACGCCGGACCGGCCCACGTTGATCATCGTGGACAGTCACATCGCGTATGGCGCGCCGCACAAGCAAGATACCAGCGCGGCGCATGGTGAGCCGCTGGGAGAAGAAGAGATCCGGCTGACCAAACGGAATTACGGCTGGCCGGAAGATGCAAAATTCCTGGTTCCAGGCGGCGTGTTTGAGCGATTTCGCGAGGTACTGGGCCAGCGTGGGCACGCAGCGCGCGAAACGTGGATGTCGAAGTTTGCCGAGTATCGGACCAAATATCCTGAACTGGCGGAACATCTATACAAGATGCAGAAGCGCGAGCTGCCGGATGGATGGGACGCCGACATTCCGGTATTTCCAGCGGACGCGAAAGGACTGGCGGGACGCGACGCGTCGGGCAAGGTGGAAAACGCGGTGGCCAAGCGGGTGCCGTGGCTGATCGGCGGCGCGGCGGATCTGGCGCCATCCACCAAAACGCGGCTCACTTTCGATGGCGCGGGCGATTTTGAAGCCGGAAGCTACGCGGGCCGCAACTTCCACTTCGGCATTCGCGAGCACGCCATGGGATCCATCGTGAACGGAATGTCGCTGTCCAAAATCCGGCCGTTCGGTTCGGGCTTTCTGATCTTCAGCGATTATATGCGCGCGCCAATCCGTCTGAGCGCGTTGATGGAAATTCCGGTCATCTACATCTTCACGCATGACTCGATTGGCGTAGGCGAGGATGGGCCCACCCATCAGCCGGTGGAACAGTTGATCTCGCTGCGCGCGATTCCCGGGCTCATCACGATCAGGCCGGGCGACGCCAACGAGATTGCCGAGGCGTGGCGGCTGATCATGCGATTCCGCCATGAGCCGGTCTGCCTGATCCTTTCCCGCCAGAATATTCCGACGCTGGATCGCACCAAGTACGCTCCCGCCTCGGGCCTGGTGAAGGGCGCGTACATCTTGGCGGACTCGAAGGACGGCGCGCCGAATGTTATTTTGATCGGCACTGGAAGCGAAGTGTCGCTGTGCGTGGACGCTTATGAGAAGCTGACGGCGGAGGGAGTGAAAGCGCGCGTTGTCAGCATGCCGTCGTGGGAGTTGTTCGAACACCAGCCGCGGGAATATCGCGAAACGGTGCTGCCTCCGGGCGTGAAAGCGCGCGTCTCGGTGGAGCAGGCTTCTACCTTTGGATGGGACCGTTACGCCAGCCGCAGAATCGGAATGCACACGTTCGGAGCGTCCGCGCCGCTCAAGGAACTGCAGAAAAAATTCGGTTTCACGCCCGACGCCGTGGTGGCCGCGGCTAAAGAGGAGATCGCGAAGGCCCGATAACTTATGCGAACCGTGATCGGGTCTGACCATGCCGGCTTCGAATTAAAAGTGATGCTGGCGAAACAGCTGCGGGATCTGGGAGAAGAGGTACTGGATGTCGGGACCAACAGCACGGACCCGGTGGATTATCCCGATTTCGCGGCGGCGGTGGGTCACGCGATCCTGGAGGGCCGCGCTGATCGGGGCGTGCTGATCTGCGGTAGCGGCGTGGGGGCTTCGGTTGCGGCCAACAAGATCAAGGGAATTCGCGCGGGATTGTGTCACGACACGTATTCGGCTCACCAGGGAGTGGAGCACGACGACATGAATGTCCTGGTGCTGGGCGCGCGCGTGATAGGGCCTGCGCTGGCGAGCGAGTTAGTTGAAGCGTACTTGAGGGCGAAGTTCACGAATGAGGAACGGCACGTGCGGCGGCTAGGCAAGATCAAGGCGCTGGAAGCTAGCTTCGGAAGGTAAGCAGGATTTGTAACGAGGGAGGCAACAGCATGAGTGTTTCAACGGTAACCCCAACTACGACAAAAACCACGAATCCATTGCTGGAGCTGGCTAAGTATGGCCAGTCCGTGTGGCTGGATTACATCCGCCGCAGCCTGATCACCAGCGGCGAGTTGAAGCGCCTGATCGAGCAGGATGGATTGGGCGGTATGACTTCCAATCCAGCGATCTTTGAGAAAGCCATCACCGGCAGCACGGATTACACGGAGGCGCTGGCCGAGCTGCAAAAGCGCAAGGACCTGGATGCCATGGCGATCTACGAAATTCTCGCCATAAAGGACATCCAGGACGCGGCCGACGCGCTGAGGCCGGTTTACGATCGCACCAAGAAGCGCGACGGCTACGTGAGCCTGGAAGTCTCGCCGTTTCTCGCCAAGGACACGGAGGGAACCATCAAGGACGCGCGGCGTCTGTGGAAAGCGGTGAACCGGCCGAATCTCATGGTCAAAGTGCCGGCCACGCTGGAAGGGATTCCGGCCATCCAGCAGCTCATCGGCGAAGGAATCAATATCAACGTGACGCTGCTGTTCGCCGAGGAGCGATACGAGAAGGTAGCGCACGCTTATATCGCCGGGCTGAAGACGTATGTGGCGGGCGGAGGCGATCCCAGCCATGTTGCGAGCGTCGCCAGTTTTTTCATCAGCCGCATCGACACCATGGTGGACGCGATCGTGAAGGCGCGATTGAAATCAACTTCCGATCCCAGGGAACAGGCCTTATTGCGGACCCTGCCGGGAAAAGTTGCGATCGCGAACGGTAAGTTAACCTATCAGCGCTACAAAGAAATTTTCTCGGGTCCGGAGTGGGGCGCACTGGCGAAAAAAGGGGCCATGACGCAGCGCGTGTTGTGGGCCAGCACCAGCACCAAGGATCCCAGCTATCCCGACACCTTGTACGTCGACGAAATGATCGGGCCCGACACGGTCAACACGATTCCGCCGGCAACGCTGGACGCATTCCGCGATCACGGTCATCCCAAGCCCAGCCTGGAAGCGGATGTCGACGCGGCGCAAGACACCATGGACACGCTGGAGAAGGTGGGCATCTCCATGCAGAAAGTCACGGACGACCTGCTTATTCAGGCTGTCAAGCTTTTTGCCGAGCCGTTCGACAAGCTGCTGAACGCGGTGGACGCCAAGTGCAAATACGCGCCTCAGGGCGAAGTGGATTCTCAGACGTACAGCGTGCCCGCCGAGCTGGAAGGGCCGGTTGAGGAGGCGGTCGAGGATTGGAAGATGGCGGGCAAAGTGCGCCGTCTATGGGCGCGCGATGCATCGCTTTGGACGGGGTCGGATGAAGGCAATTGGCTGGGCTGGCTTGGAATCACGGAGGATCAGCTGGCCAACAAGCAGCATCTCGAGGATGTCGCGGCGGATGTGAAGGCGGCGGGGTTCAAGCATGCCATGCTGCTCGGGATGGGCGGATCGAGCTTGTGCCCGGAAGTGCTGCGGATGACCTTCGGCAAGATAGACGGCTTTCCGGAACTGTTCGTGCTGGATTCCACCGATCCGGCGCAGGTCAAGACTTTTGAAAGCAAAATCGACATTGCGAACACGATCTTCATCGTATCTACCAAGTCGGGCTCGACGCTGGAGCCGAACATCTTCAAACAATATTTCTTCGAACGCGTAAAGCAAGCTGTGGGCGCCGATAAAGCCGGCAGCCATTTCATCGCGATTACCGATCCGGGCTCAAAGTTTGAGCAGGTGGCGCAAGCCGACCGGTTCCGCCACATTTTCCACGGTGTTCCGAGCATCGGCGGACGCTACTCCGCGCTTTCCGATTTCGGGATGGTGCCGGCCGCCGTAATGGGCATCGATGCGCCCCGCTTTTTGGACCGCGCGGATGTGATGGCTATCGCCTGTTCGTCGTGTCTTCCTGTAGATAAAAATCCGGGCGCGCTGTTGGGATTGATTCTGGGCGTGGCGGCCAGGCACGGCCGCGACAAAGTTACGCTCGTCACGTCGCCGAAGATTTGGGATTTTGGCGCTTGGCTGGAGCAGTTGCTGGCCGAATCGACGGGCAAGGATGGCAAGGGACTCATCCCGGTGGACCGCGAGCCGCTGGGGTCGCCGGAGGTTTACGGCAAGGATCGCGTGTTCGCCTATATTCGCCTGGAGGGCGACGCTGATCCGAAACAGGATCAGGCCATGGACGCGCTGGCCAAGGCCGGACATCCGGTGGTGCGCATCGCTCTATCGGACATTTACAACCTGGGTCAAGAAATGTTCCGGTGGGAAATCGCGACGGCAGTGGCCGGCTCAGTGATCGGAATTAACGCCTTCAACCAGCCCGATGTGGAAGCAAGCAAGATAGCCACCCGGAAGCTGACCACTGAATACGAGAAGAGCGGATCGTTGCCGCCGGAGTCGCCGATCCTTTCCGGGGATGGCATCGATCTGTACACCGACGATAAGAATGCTTCCGCGCTGGCATCCGCGGCCGGCAGCGACAAGACGGTGGCGGGTTATTTGAAAGCGCATTTGAGTCGCTTGCAGGCGGGCGATTATTTCGCGCTGCTTGGTTATATCGAGATGAATGATCCGCACGGACGCGCGCTGCAGCAGATGCGTACGGCGGTGCGCGACAAGAAGCGAGTCGCCACCTGCCTGGGTTTTGGCCCGCGTTTCTTGCACTCGACCGGGCAAGCCTACAAGGGCGGGCCTAACACGGGAGTGTTCCTGCAGGTGACTTGCGACGATAAGGCCGACCTCCCGGTGCCTGGCCAGAAATACAGTTTCGGTGTGGTGAAGGCGGCGCAGGCTCGAGGCGATTTCCAAGTGCTGGCCGAGAGGAACCGGCGGGCGCTGCGGGTGCATCTGCATGATGTGGAGAAAGGCCTGGCCACATTGCAGGCTGCTGTTACGAAGGCATTGTCATAACTAACATCGGTTCACACAAGTGTGAACGCTGCACGCACGAGTGGGTGCGCCACAAGGGAGAGGATAAATGCAACTGGGAATGATCGGTCTCGGAAGAATGGGCGCGAATATGGTGCGGCGCCTCATGCGAAACGGCCATCAATGCGTGGTCTACGACCTGAGCGCCGACAATGTGAAAGCCTTAGCGGGCGAAGGCGCCTCCGGATCGACCTCGATGGAAGACTTCGTGAAGAAATTGACCAAGCCGCGGGCCGCCTGGGTGATGGTGCCCGCCGGCGCTGCGACTGAGAACACCGTTCTTAAGCTGGCCAGCCTGATGGAAGCGGGCGACACGATCATCGATGGCGGCAATTCCTATTTCAAGGACGACGTGCGCCGCTCGAAGATCCTCAAGGAAAAAGGCATTCACTATCTGGATGTCGGAACCAGCGGCGGCGTGTGGGGACTGGAGCGCGGGTATTGCATGATGATCGGCGGCTCGAAGGAATCGGCCGACCGTCTGGATCCGATTTTCAAAACGCTGGCGCCAGGCATAGGCGATGTGCCTCCGTCCCCCGGGCGCGAGGGCAAGCAGAGCACTGCCTCGGACGGATACCTGTATTGCGGTCCGTCGGGCGCGGGCCACTTTGTGAAGATGGTTCACAACGGGATCGAGTACGGCTTGATGCAGGCCTACGCCGAGGGGTTCGATATCATGCGCAACGCCACTTCCAAGGAAGTGCCGGAGGACCACCGCTACAGTTTCGATTTGGCCGGCATCGCCGAGCTCTGGAGACGCGGCAGCGTGGTTGGTTCGTGGCTGCTGGATTTGACAGCCATGGCTCTGGCGGAAGATCCGGATCTGAAGCGTTATACGGGAACGGTTCAAGATTCGGGCGAAGGCCGCTGGACCATTCTGGCGGCGATCGAAGAAGCCGTACCGTGCGATGTGCTTTCTGCCTCGCTGTTCACGCGCTTCCGCTCACGCCAGGATCACACGTTCGCCGAAAAAATGCTCTCCGGCATGCGCTACAAGTTCGGCGGTCACGTGGAGCGGGCCACGGGCGGATGACGCGCGGGTAACGCACGGCGGTATTGTAAGAACATAACTCGGCAGTCGAGAGAGGATATGAATGCAGATCGCTGAAGAAGTAGCCGCGACAGGCAACGGCACCAACGCGGGCCGGGCGGCCGATCCGTGCGTGATGGTGATATTCGGCGCCTCGGGCGACCTGACCAAACGCAAGCTGATCCCGGCGCTCTACAATCTGGCCAAGGATAATCTGCTTTCCAAGGAATTCGCGCTGGTGGGCGTCGCTCGCAACGAGATGAACAGCGAGCAATTCCGCGACATGATCGGCAAAGAGATCGGCGATTTCGCCACTACCAAAGTCGATCCGGATCTGTGGCATTGGTTCGCGCGGCGCATTTACTACATCTCGGGCGATTTCGACGATCCGAAGATGTATGAAGAGCTGGGCCGCGTTTTGGGCGAAGTGGATAAGGAGCACGGCACGCGCGGAAACTATTTTTATTATCTGGCGACGGCTCCGAATTTTTTCGCGACGGTTGTCAAGCAGCTAGGGGCGGCTAATCTGGTTTCCGAGGAGCACGGCTGGCGGCGCGTGATCATCGAGAAGCCGTTCGGCCGCGACTACGAGTCGGCGCGCAGTCTCAATAAAGAGATCCGGCAGGTACTGGACGAAAAACAGATCTACCGCATCGATCATTATCTCGGCAAAGAAACGGTGCAGAACATTTTGGTCTTTCGTTTCGCGAACGGAATCTTCGAGCCGATTTGGAACCGGCGCTACATCGATCATGTTCAGATCACCGTGGCCGAGACCGTGGGCGTTGAACAGCGCGGGTCTTATTACGACAAAGCCGGCACGCTGCGCGACATGGTTCCAAACCATATTTTCCAGCTGATTTCGCTGACCGCCATGGAGCCGCCCGTGTCTTTCGACGCCGACGTGGTGCGTGATGAGCAGACCAAGATTCTGCGGGCGCTGCAGCCGATGACGGACGAAGAAGTGCTGGTGCGCACGGTGCGCGGCCAGTATGGCGAGGGAGTGGTGAACGGAATCAAGGTTGCGGCTTACCGGCAGGAGCCCATGGTCCCCCATGACTCGCGCACCGAAACGTTCGTCGCCATGAAGCTCTACATCGACAACTGGCGCTGGGCCGACGTTCCATTTTATTTGCGAACCGGCAAGGCGCTGCCCCGGCGCGCTACCCAGATCGTGATTCAATTCAAGCGCGCCCCCTTCGTGCTGTTCCGCAGAACGGCGGTGAACCGGCTGGAGCCCAACCGGCTCATTCTGCATTTGCAACCGGACGAGGGGATCTCGCTCAGTTTTGGAGCTAAGATCCCGGGGCCGGTGGTGCAAATCGGCGGAGTGGATATGAATTTCAACTACACCGACTACTTCAACGCCACGCCGCAAACCGGGTACGAGCGGCTGCTGTACGACTGCATGCTGGGGGACGCAACGTTGTTCCAGCGGTCCGACATGGTGGAGACAGCCTGGCACGTGGTCGCGCCGATCCTGGATGTGTGGGAGGCGTTGCCGCCTCGCCGCTTCCCCAATTACGCGGCCGGCACCTGGGGACCGCCGGAATCCGATGAACTGCTTGCCAAGGACGGCCGACGCTGGAGCAACGTGAATGGTCCTGGCCGGTGACATTGGCGGTACCAACACGCGGCTGGCTTTCTTCGAAGGCACACCCAGCCATCTGACCGCTGTTGCAATCGAAGTCTTCCCTAGCCGCGAGCATAACGGCCTGGAGGAGATTGCCAAGAAATTCATCGCCACCCATAATCAGGTGCCGCGTGCGGCCTGCTTTGGGATCGCTGGAGCGGTTCGCGACGGTGTCGTCGCGACGACGAACTTGCCTTGGACCGTCAGCGTTAAAAAAATCGGAGAGGCGTTAGGCATCCCGGATGTCTATCTCATCAATGATCTGGAGGCCAACGCGCATGGGATCGCGCTGCTGGAGGTTGCGGACTTCGTGTCGCTGAACGCCGGTATTCCGATCCCAGGCGGCAATCGCGCGTTGATCGCCGCCGGCACCGGACTCGGAGAAGCAGGACTGCTCGCCGAGGCGAATGGAAGCTATCGTCCGTTTCCGTCCGAAGGCGGGCACGTCGACTTCGCGCCGCGCAACGATCTGGAAATGGAGCTGCTGCGTTATCTGATGGGGCGTTTCGAACACGTCAGTTATGAGCGCGTGCTTTCCGGGCCCGGTCTGCACAACATCTATGAATTTCTGCGCGACACTGGGCGCGGCGAAGAACCGGCGTGGCTCGCTGACGCCATAGCGCACAGCGATCCTTCAGCGGCCATCGCGAAGTCGGGGCTGGAGGGCACCTCGAATCTCGGCGTCCAGGCGCTGGATATTTTCGTGTCGATCTATGGGGCAGAGGCCGGAAACCTGGCGCTCAAGGTGGTCGCTACAGGCGGGACGTTCATCGGCGGCGGCATCGCGCCGAAGATCATCAAGAAACTGAACAGCCCCACGTTCCTGAATGCATTTCAAGCCAAAGGCCGCATCAGTCCCCTGCTACGCGACATTCCGGTGCGTGTCATCACGAACGATAAAGCCGCGCTGCTCGGCGCGGGACGCGTGGCGGCGATGACGAAGCAGGCCCGTGCCAGCTAGCTGCCGTTAGACTCGCCGCAGGTCCACCACGAAAAGTTCGGAACGTCGGGGCGTGATGCGGGAACCCCCAGCGCGGGCTCCGGGGAGCCCAGAAGCGCGCATCCAAGCCGGCGCCGCCGTAGTAGCCGCGGCTTTTGAATTCGTTCAGTTGGTTACTCGAAGCCAACGGTGGCCGTGGTGCGGTTGTCGAACATCAGGTTCTTGCCGACCACGCCGCTGGAGTTCGCCAAGCCCTGGCGAAACGGTTCCATTTGGACATCAGCCGATGGACTTAGCCAACGCTAACTGCTGTTCGGGCTTGAACGCGGCGTGCTATTCGATGAAATAGATCGCCGGGGCCTCGCGCGCTCCCGGAGTCTCATCGGTTGGAATGATCTGCCCCGCGATGGCTTCCATTTTGCGGGATCGAAATAAGTGAAGGCGGTTCCAGGCGTGGCGACCGCATGACCTGCATGTTCTTGCGCGGAGCATCCACTCGCGACGTGAGACTTCGTCGTGAATCATGACTATTCCAGATTACAAGAAAAAGGGCCCGCATTTTTCGCGGGCCCATAGATATACTCCAGAGGAACTGAGTTGATTTACTCGGCTTCCGGCAGCGCGTAGGCGATGTACTCACCCGAGTAGTTGCCGCCGCTAATCGATACGACAATGTACTGCTTGCCGCCGGCCTGATAGGTCATGGGCGATCCGCTTTGAGGGGCGGGCATCCAGACAGCGCCGACTTCCTTGCCGGTTGCCTTGTCGTAAGCGCGCAGCATGGCGCCGCGCGGATGGGTCTTGGAGGTGACCAAAGTGTCGCCCAGAACCACCAGCGTCTTGGTCACCAGCAGTCCCACGCTGCCACCCTGGCCGAGGTTGCTGTACTTAATGCCTCGCTTGTCGAGGATGTCGCGCACGTTGTCGGCTGTTTCGCCGTAAGGCACCTGCCATTGCAGATCCCCGCGATCCAAATTAATCGCCGAGATCACGCCGTAGGGCGGTTTGACGATTGACAGGCCATCGACGCTGAGGCCGAAGCCGCCGCCACCACCACCGCGTCCGCCCCGGCCACCGGCTGCTGCTGCCGCAGGCGGAGGTGCAGGCGCACGCTTCGGTTGTGGGGCATCGGCCGCGCTTCCGAAGCCAGGGCCTTCCGCTACGCGAAACTGCTGGTCATTGCGTCCGGCCACGTACCGGATGTCGCTAAAGCCCGCCGGCGGTGTGCGCAGAGAAATCGGCGTGACGGCGGACTGATTGGCCTGCGCGTACACGATGTGCGTTTCCGGATCGTAGCCCGCGCCCGGCCAGTTGGTTCCGCCGCTGGCGTTGCCGAGGTTCAACCCGGCTAGCCACTTGCCGTTCGGATCGCCGACCACGGGTGGAGTGAACATGCCCTCCACGCGGTACCGCGAGACGATGTCCTTGGCTTGTGCCCGCATCTCGGGCGTGAAGTCGATCAGGTCGTCGGGGACTTTGATGAAGTTGCGTGCATAAGCCGGCGGCTTGGTCGGGAAAGGCTGGGTTTTGGAGGTCTTCTCGCCAGGCACGTCGGACTGCGCGACGGGCCGCTCTTCGATGGGCCAAACCGGCTTGCCGGTCACGCGATCGAACACATAGAGGAAGGCCTCTTTGCTCGGCAGCGCGACCGCCTTGATGGCGCGGCCATTGACGTTGATGTCGGCCAGAATCGGCGCTGAAGAAAGATCGTAGTCCCAGACCGGATGGTGCACGATCTGGAAATACCACTTGCGCTGGCCGGTCTTCAGATCCACGCAGACCAAGCTTTCGCCGTACAGGTTGTTACCCGGGCGCTCGCCGCCGTAGTAGTCGGAGGTGGGCGACTCCACCGGCAGGTAAACCAGGCCGAGGTCTTCGTCCACGGTCATCTGCGTCCACACGCCGGTGTTGCCGTTGGTGGCCCAGGAACCGTTCTCCCAGGTGTCGTTGCCAAACTCGCCGGGGCGCGGAATGGTGTTGAACGCCCAGAGTTGTTTACCGGTGTGTACATCGTAGGCGCGGACCATGCCCTTGGTGTTGTTGTGCGTGACAACGGTCATGCCTTCCTTGAAAGAGGAACCGACGATCACAACATCCTTCACCACCAGAGGCGTGGAGTGCAAGCCGGCCTCACCGGTTTCGAGATCGATCTGCTGGCCGGTGCCGGTGACCATGCCGACCTTGAGGTCGACCATGCCATCCTTGCCGAAGGAGCTGATTTCCTGGCCGGTCTTGGCATTCAACTCAACCAGACGATAGCCGGTGGTGACATAGATGACGCGGTCGTCTCCTCGGCCGTCCGTCCAGTAGGCTACGCCGCGGCCAGAGAGCTGGCGGGGCGCGATGGCGGCGCGATTTCCTTCACGCATGCTGTGCGACCAGATCAGTTCGCCCGTCTTTCCATCCAAAGCGATTACGTCGCGGCGCGTGCCTGCGGTGGTGAATAAAACTCCGTTGATCGCCAGCGGCGTACCTTCCAGCTTGTATTCGGGGCGCGTGCCGAAGTTGTCGGTCTTGAATCGCCAGGCGGGTTCCAGCTTGTTGAAGTTGGAGGCGTTGATTTGATCCAGCGGCGAATACTTAGAGCCCTTCTCGTCGGCCGTATAATAGGGCCAGTCGCCTTTCTTGGTGGATGGGACATAGCCGCCGCCTTGCCCTAATGCGCCGGCGGTAATCCATAGTAGCCCGGCAGCGGCCGGCAGTGCGGTCAACCACAGGGCTTTGCTTCCCTTAGTCTTGCTTCGATACATATTGCTTTCTTTTCTCCCTAACTTTTTCGTTGAACCGGGCCGCTCGAGACGTTCTTTGAGCAGCCCGGTCATACCTCAGAAACCAGTGTCCCCACAGGTAGGGACATGGTACAGACACTTACTCATTTTCGGGCAGGCTGAAGGCCAGGTACTCACCCGAATATGCGCCGCCGCTAACGGCGATCACGATGTACTGCTTGCCGCCCGCCAGGTAGGACATGGGCGAGCCGCTCTGGGGAGCCGGCATCCATACCGCGCCGACTTCCTTACCGGTTTGCTTGTCATAGGCGCGCAGCATGGCGCCGCGCGGATGGGTTCCCGGATTGGTTACCTGATTGTCGCCGAGGATCACCAAGGTCTTGGTGACCAGCAGCCCGACGCTACCGTTTTGTCCCAGATTTCCGAACTTGATACCCTTTTCAGTCAGGATTCTGCGGACATTGTCCGGGGTTTCGCCGTAGGGCACTTGCCACTTGAGATCGCCCTTGTCGAGGTCGATGGCCGAGATGACGCCGTATGGCGGTTTCATGATTGGCAGACCGTCCACGTTCAGGCCGAATCCGCCACCCCCCCCAGCCGCGGCTCCACGTCCACCGCGTCCAGCAGCGGGGGCAGGCGGAGGCTCTTGCGGACGTCCCACGGTCTTGGCCAGCGGAGAATCGGCCGCTGTGCCGAAGCCCGGTCCGAGGGCTTCGCGGAAAGGCTGATCGTTACGGCCGGAGAAGTAGTTCAGGTCGGAGAATCCAGCAGGCGGTTTGCGGAGCGAAAGTCCGGCTGCCGAAGAGTTGGCCGCCTGAGCGTAAACGATGTGAGTCTCTGGATCGAAGCCGGCGCCGGGCCAGTTGGTTCCACCACCGGCATTGCCGACGTTGATAGCGCCCAGAAGGCCCTTCTCATCGCCAACCAGCGGCGGATTGAACGGCCGATCCGTAACGCGATATCGAGACAGCAGGTCTTTGGCCTGAGCGCGCATTTCAGGCGTGAAGTCGATCAGATCGTCAGGAACCTTAAGGAAGTTGCGCGCGTAATTCGGCGGCTTCGTGGGGAAGGGCTGAGTAGGTGAAGTCTTCTCGCCGGGCACGTCGGACTGCTGCACCGGCTTTTCCTCGATGGGCCATACCGGCTGACCGGTGACGCGATCGAACGTGTACAGCCAGGCCTGCTTGGTGGGCAGCGCAACGGCTTTGATGGCTTTCCCGTTCACGTTGATGTCCACCAGGAGTGGGGCCGAGGAAAGATCGAAATCCCAGATGGGGTGATGCACGATCTGGTAGTGCCACTTACGCTGGCCGGTCTTCAGATCGACGCATACCAGGCTGTCGCCGAACAGGTTATTGCCGGGCCGGTGTCCGCCGTAGTAATCCGAGGTCGGATCTTCCACGGGCAGGTAAACCAAGCCGAGATCCTCGTCGACGGTCATCTGGGTCCAAACGCCAGTGTTGCCATTCTGAGCCCAGGAGCCGTTCTCCCAGGTATCATTACCGAACTGGCCGGGGCGCGGGATGGTGTTAAAGGCCCACAGCTGTTTGCCGGTGTGGACATCATAGGCGCGGACCATGCCCTTGGTGTTGTTGTGCGTGACGGGCGTCATGCCTTCCTTGAAGGAAGAGCCGACGATGACCACGTCCTTCACGACTAGCGGCGTCGAGTGGAGCCCGGCTTCACCGGTTTCCAGATCGATCTGTTCGCCGGCGCCCTTCACCATGCCGACTTTCAGGTCCACCATGCCGTGCTCGCCGAAGGTGGTGATTACAGCGCCGGTGTGGGCGTTCAGTTCCACCAGGCGATAGCCGGTGCTGACGAACACCACGCGGTCGTCGCCGCGGCCGTCGGTCCAATACGCTACGCCGCGGCCGGACAACTGTCGAGGAGCAATCGCCGCGCGGTTCCCTTCACGGAAGCTGTAGGTCCAATTCACCTCACCGGTTTTACCGTCCAGCGAGATGATGGATCGGCGCGTGCCACCCGTGGTGTACAGCGTGCCGTTGATAGCTAACGGAGTGCCTTCCAGCTTGTATTCGGGGCGAGGGCCGAGGTTATCGGTTTTGAAACGCCACGCCACTTCGAGTTTGTTGAAGTTGGAGGCATTGATCTGATCGAGCGGAACATACTTGCTGCCCTTCAGATCAGCGGTGTAATATGGCCAGTCGCCTTTTGCCGTGGAAGGGACATATCCCGCGCCTTGGCCCGATACGCTGATCGCGATCCAAGTCATCCCCAGCAAGACGAACAGAGCGGTCAACGGCAGAACGTTGCTCGTTTTCCTACGCATGGTTCACTCCTTCAGTTTGTCTGTTACCGGCTGACTGACGTGGGCCAGGCCGCCGGTTTGCTACTTTTTGTCTGGCTTCTGTGCATCGATCTTGATTTGGTCCAGAACTTCCTTCTGCTGTGGCAGATCGGTCTTGCCAGCCGGAAACTGGCTGACGCTCAGCAGATAGGACAGAATCAAGGTATTCTTCTCTCGGCTCAGGCTGCCGGGCCTGTTTTGAGGCATGGTAGTACGAATTCTTTCGAATAAATCGCCCAGCGTCAGACCGTTCCAGTTAGAAAGGAATTCTCCGCCCGCGAGCGCCGGCGCGGATTCGCCGCCCATTAATGTGTCGCCGTGGCAGGAAGAACAACTCTCGTTGTAAAGAGCCTGGCCCTGTTTGGCTTGGTCCTGCGTGTACACGCCATCCCAGACCGAGCGAGAAGACTGAGCGTGCAAATTGGAATAAAGCGCACCCAGAGCCACCAGGCCGATAATCGCCAAAGCTGAATTCTTAAAGTTCATGTCACCTCTCGTCGATTTTAGCCGGGTCGAAACCCGGATAGACGACTATATCAAAGATGAATACATCTTTGCTCACGGCCGTAAGACGACCAGAGCGCCTGCATTTGAGCGCTATTCAGATTAGGGGCGTATGAAGTGTGTCCGCGGTTACGTGAGTCACTCTAATCTGTGGATGGCAGGCTGAAGGCGATGTACTCGCCTGAATAGTTGCCGCCGCTAACTGCTACCACGATGTATTGCTTGCCATTGAGCGAATAGGTCATGGGAGAACCGCTCTGAGGCGCCGGCATCCAGACCGCGCCTACCTGCCGGCCGTTGGCCTTGTCGTAAGCGCGCAGCATGGCGCCGCGCGGATGTTCGGGCGTCGTGGTGATCTGGCCATCTCCGGCGACGACCAGCGTTTTGGTTATGAGGGTCCCGACGTTGTAGGTGGACTGGCCGGTTTTCGGGATGTTCAGACCCTTGAGAGCGGGATTATTGCGCACGGCGTCCGGCGTATCGCCATGCGGCGTCTGCCAGACAATCTCGCCACGGTCCAGATTGATGGCCGAGATCGTTCCGTAGGGCGGCTTAACGATTGGCAGCCCCTGTACGGTGAGGCCGCTGAGCACGCTGAGACCTCCTCCGCCCGCCGGTGTGGCGCCGCGGCCACCAGCTGGCGGCGTCGGAGGGCGCTGAGGCATCGGCTGATCGGCGCCACCTGCCTCGCCTGGTCCTCTGGCGATTTGGATTCGCTGGCCATCATTGCCGGATATGTATCTCATATCCGAGACTTCCCTCGGCGAGGGAACCAGGCCGGTCGGGTAAATGCAGGAATTACAGGCGTAGACGTAGACGGTATGCGTTTCAGGATCGAATGAGCCGCCGGGCCAGTTGGTGCCACCAAGCGGGCCGCCGAGGTTGAGCGTACTCAAGGGACCGCCGGCTTTGCTGACCACCGGCGGTGTGAAGATCGGTCCCATTTTGTATCGCGACGCTTGGGTCAGCGCCTGATCGCGAAGGCCAGGCGTGAAGTCGACGAGGATGTCGGGCGTGAAGCCGTTGCGTGCATATGCCGGCGGCTTGGTAGGGAACGGCTGCGTGGACGAATACCATTCTCCGGGAACGTCGCCCTTCTCGACTGGACGCTCCTCGATGGGCCACACCGGTTTCCCGGTCACGCGATCAAATACGTATAGAAAGGCCTGTTTCGAAGGCAGCGCGACGGCTTTAATCGGTTTGCCATCGACGTTGATGTCCATCAGCAGCGGGGCAGCCGAGGCGTCCATGTCCCAAAGCGGATGGTGGACCATCTGGAAATACCATTTCAGCCTGCCGGTCTTCAGATCCACGCAGACCAGACTTTCGCCGAACAGATTGTTGCCGGGGCGGTGGCCGCCGTAGAGATCGCCGGTGGGAGATTCTACCGGCAGATAGGCGAGGCCGAGTTGTTCGTCCACCGTGATCTGGTTCCAGACGCCGGTGTTGCCGGTGTACTCGGCCGATCCGCTAAGCCAGGTATCGTAGCCGGTCTCGCCTTTGATCGGGATGGTGTGGAAGGTCCACAAGCGTTTGCCGGTGCGGACGTCGAAGCCGCGCACGTAGCCCTTGTTGTTGCGCATGCTCTTGGGCGTCATGCCTTCTCGGAACGCCGCGCCAATAAGGATGGTGTCCTTGGCAACCACCGGGGCGGATTGCAGTCCGATTTCGCCGTGCACCAAGTCGGGCACCCACTCGCCATTCTCGTTCCAGGCGGAGATGTTTTGGTCGTCGTCGAGCTTGAGATCGACCACGCCGTTCTTGCCGAAGGAGGGGATTAGCGAGCCGGTCTTGGCGTCCAGCGCGACCAGCCGGTAGCCTGCCGTGACGTAGAGGATGCGTTCTTCTCTACCGTCCGACCAATACGCCAGCCCGCGTCCGGAGAGAGCGCGGGGCGAAGAAGCGCCCCGCTCGCCTTCGTGCTCGCCGTGCACCCACAACAGTTCGCCCGTGGCGGCGTCGAGGGCGATGGCCGCACGGCGCGAGCCTGCGGTGGCGTAGACCAAGCCGTTGACCATCAGGGGCGTGCCTTCGAGCTTATATTCGGGACGATTGCCGATGCTGTCAGTCTTGAAGCGCCACGCCACTTCCAGCTTGTTGAAGTTGGAGCCGTTGATTTGATCGAGCGGCCGGTAGCGGCTGCCGGTCAGATCGGCGTTGTAGCTCCACCATTCGGTATCTTTGGGATGCCACTGCGCGGATGCCAGCGGCGTGAAGCACGCGAGCACAGTTAGTGCAGCCAGGGCGCGGGCGTAATTCATGCGCTTTCTCCTGATGGCCTTTTGGCCTGGGAGAAATGATAGCGCGAATCGGGGCCCGCTTTGAGCAGCGCTTCGGTCTACTCGGCCGATGGGAGCGAGAACGCGACGTACTCGCCCGAGTATGCACCGCCGCTGATGGCCACGACGATGTACTGCTTGCCGTTCAGCATGTATGTCATGGGGGATCCGCTTTGAGGCGCAGGCATCCAGACCGCGCCCACCTGCTGGCCGTTGGTCTTGTCGTAAGCACGCAGCATCGCGCCGCGCGGATGGTCCGCGGTGGTGGTCACTTGGCCGTCGCCGGCGACAACCAGGGTCTTCGTCACCAGAGTGCCGACGTTGTAATCCGACTGGCCCGTCTTGGGAATGTCGAGACCTTTGAGAGCGGGGTTGTTGCGGATGCCGTCGGGCGTGTCGCCATGAGGGGTCTGCCAGACGATTTCGCCTTTGTCGAGGTTGATGGCCGAAATGGTTCCGTAGGGCGGCTTGATGAGCGGCAGGCCGCGCACGCTCAGCAGACTATAGATATTGGGGCCTGGGCTGGCGCTGGGCGGGGCAGCCTGGGGCGGGGTCGATTCGCGTGGAGCGCGCGGGGAATCGGCGCCGGCATTTTCGCCCGGGCCGCGCGCGATCTGTACTTTTTGTCCGGCCATTCCCATCACGTACTTCATGTCGGAAACTTCCTTGGGTGATTCCACCACGCCGATCGGAACCAGGCAGGCGTTGCACGCGAACACGTACACCGTGTGGGTTTCGGGATCATACGAGCCACCGGGCCAATTGGTGCCGCCGGCCGCGGTGCCGAGCGTAAGCGTCGAATACGGGCCTTCCAGCTTGCTTTCGACCGGGGGCGTGAACACCGGGCCAATCTTGAATTTCGAAACGTTAGTCAGGGCCTGATCGTGGAGCGCAGGTGTGAAATCGATCAGCACGTCGGGCGTGACGCCGTTACGGGAGTAAGCCGGCGGCTTGGTGGGGAACGGCTGTGTTGGCGCGTACCACTCGCCCGGGACGTTGCCCTTTTCTACGGGGCGCTCTTCGATGGGCCACACGGGTTGGCCGGTGACGCGGTCGAAAACGTAGAGGAAACCCTGCTTGGTCGGAACCGCGACCGCCTTGATGGGCTTTCCATTGACGTTGATGTCGCCCAGCAAAGGCGCGGAAGAAATGTCCATGTCCCACAGCGGGTGATGGACCAGTTGGTAATGCCATTTGCGCTGGCCGGTTTTTAAATCGACGCATACCAGGCTCTCGCCGAACAGGTCGTTGCCGGGACGATGGCCGCCGTAATAGTCGCCGGTCGGCGATTCTACCGGCAGGTACACGAGGCCGAGCTGCTCGTCTACGGTGATCTGGGCCCAGACGCCCGTGTTGCCGGTATATTCGGCCGATCCATTGAGCCAGGTGTCATAGCCGAACTCGCCCTTCTTCGGAATGGTGTGGAAGGTCCAGAGACGCTTGCCGGTGCGAACGTCGAACCCGCGCACGTAGCCTTTGTTGTTGCGCATGCTCTTGGGAGTCATGCCTTCGCGGAAGGCAGCACCGATCAGGATGGTATCTTTGGCGACCACGGGAGCAGACTGGATTCCGATCTCGCCGTGCACCAGGTCGGGTACCCATTCGCCTTTGTCATTCCAAGCCGAGATGGTTTGATCGTCGTCGAGTTTCAGGTCTACCATGCCGTTCTTGCCGAAGGACGGGATGGGCGCGCCGGTCTTGGCATCCAGAGCGATCAGGCGGAAGCCCGGAGTTATGTAAAAAATGCGCTCGTCTTTGCCATCGGACCAATAGGCCAGACCGCGTCCGGAGAGCTGCCGGGGAGAGGACGCGCCGCGTTCGCCTTCATGCTCGCCGTGGACCCAAAGCAATTCACCGGTGGCTGCGTCCAGTGCGATGGCCGCGCGCCGGGAACCGGCGGTTGCATATAGGACGCCATTGACCATCAATGGTGTGCCTTCCAGCTTGTATTCGGGGCGATTGCCGATGCTGTCGGTCTTGAAGCGCCAGGCTACTTCAAGCTTGTTGAAGTTGGAGGCGTTGATCTGATCGAGCGGGCGATAGCGCGAGCCCGAGAGGTCGGCGTTGTAGCTGGGCCACTCCGTATCCTTGGCGTGCCATTGGGCGAATGCGATCGGCATCGTGAACAGGGCTAGAGCGCAGGCTGGGAACTTGAAATACATGAATGTCTCCGTGTGTTTCAATGATATCGTTTCAGCCGCGGCCGCGGAGAACTCCTCAGTAGACGCGAACAACGCAGCGCGCCGCGAGCGTTTTCTGTCCCATTGTGCGCGGCGCGCGCTGTTCGCTTAGAACTCGACTCTCACGCTGAGCTGGATTTGCCGAGGGGTTTCATTGAGCGGGCTGACGGCCGGGAAGCCGGATTGGAATCCTTGCCGGCCGAAGGTCGCGATTCCAAATGTCGAGGATGGCGGAGAAGTGAAGAGCGCATCTGGATTTCCAAGATTCACGTGGTTGAGTACGTTGAAAGCGTCGGCGCGAAAGCGGATGCGGCCGCCCTCGCCCAGCCAGCGCACCGGGAATGCGCGGGCTAATGAGATGTCGAGGCTGTAGAATCCTGGTCCGGTGAAGGCGTTGCGCCCTTCGTTGCCCAGCGTGCTCGGAGGCGCTTCTGCGAAGGCAGCGGGGTTGAGCAGCTGCTCGCCGCCGGGGACCGGAATCGGGTTGGGCAGCGTCGTTTCATTCGGATTGACGATGTTGACCCGGTTGTTGATGATGCGTCCGCCCCCTGGTACGACGGTCGAAGTGCCAAATACCGTGAAGGGGAAACCGCTGCGAAATGCGGCCAGTTCTCCGAAGGTCCAGTCCCGCAGCAGGACTCCCCACTTCGAGCTGGGAAATGGCGACGGAAGATTCCAGTAGGAAAAAATCACTAGATTTTGGCGCTGGTCGAAGTCCGAATTACCGCGGTCGGCATTGGGATTGAACTGCTCGGAAAAGGCCGAGCGTCCCAGCGATGGCGAAGCGGACTGAATGGCGGTGAAATCCAAGTTGAAGAAATCGCCGATCAGCGGGTCACTCTGATTGTCGATGCTGTGGCTCCAGGTGTAGGAGGCTTGCACGATCCCGCGGCTGGTTCGATAGCGCGCGACCGCCGTCAGCGCGTTGTAATCCGAAAAGCCCTGGTTGGCGCGGTAGGCGATGTCGGGCAAGTTGGGATTGTAGCGGCCGGTAGGAGTGGAGAAATCGCGATTGATAATGTCGGTGGTGATTAACTCGCGGCCATAAGAGCCCAGGGCGTTCACTTCCAGAGTGAAATTCGCGGTGATGCTTTGTTGGATGCCTGCAAAATAACTGCGTGCGTACCCGTTGCGAAGGTTTGGATCCACTAGGGTCAGGTCGGGAAACTCGCTCGGAATTTCTTGGCCACGGAACGTAGCAAGCTGGCTGGACACGGGCGCCAGATAGTTTACTGGCCCGGCCGGAAGCTGGAGCAGAGGCAAGATGAAGTTGTTATCCCGGACATTCTCCCAAAGATTGTCGAACGGGCGATCGTAAAACGTTCCGTAAGCTCCCCGCAGCAAAGTCCGGCCGTTGCCAAACAGGTCGTAAGCCGCGCCCAGACGCAGGGCGAAGTCGCCTTTGTCGGAGTGGAACAGTTGCTCGTCGCCCGCGCCCGGCTGTACTAAGGTCGCGCCTACAAGCTGCTGCGCCAACGTCGCGCCGGAGCCAAGCTGAACCAGCTGGTCCTTAGTGGCGCCGACATTTTGCGGTCCGCCGTAAAACTCATAGCGAAGCCCGTAATTTATGGTCAGCCGGGGCGTGAGTTTGTACGTGTCTTGAGCAAAAAGGAAATACTGGGCGTAGCGGTAGCTGCGATTGAAGGCCGGAAGTTGCAGGTTCGGGAGCGCTGCCCGGTCGATCGGCGCGGCGAAGTAAACCGGCTGTTGCGGACCGAGCGGTTGGCCGAACGCGAATGAAACAATGCCGGGGAAAATGTACTCGCCCGCTTGACCGGCGGTGAGATAGCCGTCCGAAGAGCGCAATAACAGACCTGCGCCCGTGGTCACCAGATGGCGGCCATGCGACCAGATCAGGTTGTCCAGCAGTTCCCAACTGTTGTTGGCATTTTTGTAGGCGTAGAAAGCTGGGCTGCCCGGCAAGGTGACATCGCCTGGAAAAAATGTGGCGGGCGAGGCGAGCGTCGGGATCTCCGGATGCGGGCGATTCCAGTGTAGATTGTCGTCGCTCACGCTGAAGCGCGCTTCGTTCGTCAGGTTCGGACGGAACAGATGAATGTGGCTAAGGGCGCCCTCCACGGTGTAATCGTGCAAGGCCGAAATGAAATCTTTGTACGGCGACCAAATGAAATTCGGCTGGCCGAGCTGGTTGAGAAGAACACGTCCCATGAAGCGGTCCTTCTGGCTGGGCGTCGAGTAGTCGAGCCGTTCGATCGCTTCCTGGCGGTTGATGGTCACGGGCGGCGCGAGCGTCAATTGAGCGACCGGAAGATTGCCGTTGCTCGCGGCGGGAGCAGGAAATTCCGTAAGCAGTTGGCGGGCTAGCGATCCCGGCGCGGTGTACTGCGCCACAAAGTTGCTGGACGGCACCACAAACGTAGTCGGAGCCTGTTCGCTGCCGCTGTGAAAATGATCGAACGTGCTCAGGAAAAAGAGCCGGTCCTTGAGTATGGGCCCTCCGAAAACGTATCCTGGTTCAGCTTGTTTATCCGGAGTGCGCGGCGCGCCTTGAAGGTTCTCCTGAAAGCCGTTCGCGTTCAAGAGGTCGTTCATCAGATAGAAGTACGCCACACCATGAAACGCGTTGCTGCCGGAACGCGTGATAGCATTCGCCAGGAAGCCCGAAGTCCGGCCATATTCAGCGGAAAAGTTGTTGGTGGAGATGCGATATTCTTCAATCGCCTCAGGCGGCAATGAATTCAACGGTCCGGTGATCAGGTAATTGTTGTTTTCGACGCCGTCCAGCAGAAAATTGGACGCCGATGGCCGCTGTCCGTTGACTGAGAGGCCCAAGCCGCGGCCGAGCGCGGCGTCGGAAGTAACGCCCGGCTGCGTGACCAGCATGGTGTAAACATCGCGGCCCTGCAATGGAAGATTGTTGATCTCGCCCGAATCAATCACCGCGGACACGGTGGATTCGAGTGGAGTGCGGCGGCCCTTTTGCGCCTCAAACGAGCCGGTCTTGCTAGGATCCACGTCCGGGCCGTAGAAAGTCACAATGGTCTGCGAGCCTGGAAGAAAAACGCTGTTGTATTGGCCGGATTCCCAGACGTCGCTGAGCGGGCGGAGCCGGAAGTCCAGCTGGATCCGCGCCGCCACTGTCAGCTCGATCTGCTGAACCTCTTGTGACTGGTAGCCCTCAGCATTCACGCGAATCTGATAGAAGCCTGGAGAGAGCAAGGGCAAGTAATAATACCCGCTTGAGTCGCTGGCAGAAGCGCCCGCGAGATTGCTTAGCGAACTCGAATAGAGGACGTTCGCCCCGGCGAGCGGCCGTCCGGTGACAGAATCCACTAACTGGCCTGAAATCAGGCCTTGCGTGGTCTGCGCGAAGACAGCGGTTGCGCAGAAGGTGAGAAAGGCGAGCGCTCCCCGGCAAAAAATCATGGTTGAGGCTCTAAAGCGCTCTGGCAGCACCGCCGTAGTAAGATGCAGGTTAACATGAAGCGCAAGTGGCGGCACTGGGGACTTTGCGCGATTCTTGCGGGCGGGAGCGCGCTGGCGGCCCGGTCGCTCGGCGGCGTGCGCTTCTTCCAGATTCTCAATCTCAAAGCATACGACGCGCACTTCGTGCTGCGCAGTCTTTTGAGTCCACAACCCACGATATCTAACATCGTCCTTTTAGTCGCCGATCAGAAGACCCTAGACAGCTTTCCGGAGCCGAGGATTTTCTGGCAGAAACATTACGCCGATGCTATCCGCGCGGCCGGAGAAGCCGGGGCTAAGGTGATCGGTTTGGACCAGGCGTTCGGTGTTTCGGTGGACAAGTGGCAGCCTGATTACGATCGCCTGCTAGGGGAGGCCGTCAGTAGTTCACCTGCTCCCGTAGTGTGCGGCTACGTTTCCGTACTGAACACAAACCTAAACTCTCAGGCGATTCCCATTAATATGATCGCCGCGGCGCTCGGTTTGGGGGCTTTCGCCAATCTTACTTCCGACGCCGACGATTTTGTCCGCACGCAGGAGTTGATCGAGGAGCCGGCGAAGTCCGGTGACGCACCACTCGCGCGGTCGTTTGCCCTGCACGTTGTCGAAAAGTACCTGGGCACTGACGCCCAGTTTCAAAAAGGCAAACTCATTCTGGCCGGCCAGCCGATACCGATCTCCCCGGACCGGACGATCGCCATCAACTACGCCGGCCCGCCCGGCACGTTTCCCCGTTATTCGATGGCGGACTTTGAAGCGGCGGAAAAGGCGGGAGACATTGCCAAGCTCCGAAGCTGGGTGAACGGGAAGATCGTGCTGATGGGCGTAGATTTCGCCGACGAGGATCGTAGAGCTACGCCGCTTTACACGCTCTTCAGCGGCCCTAAATGGACCACGGCCGGTGTCGAGATCCATGCCAATACGATCCGTACCATTCTGGAGCACAGATATCTGGAGCCGGTGGCGGTCTGGATTCAAATCCTCGCGCTGCTTCTGGCCACGGCGCTCGCGGTATGGATCACCACCTCGATGCGTGCGGCGCGCGCGGCCGGCTTCATGGTGCTGGAGTTCGCAGGGGTCATCCTGGCGACCCACCTGTTGTTCGAAGGCGGCTTCATTCTCTCGACCTCCGAAATTCTACTGGCGACTTCCATTTGCTTGGTCGCTTCCGTGGTGTACCGGTTCGGGACCGAAGAGAAGGGCCGCAATCTGTTCCAGCGCGCGATCTCGCTGTTCGTCGGAAAACAACTTGCTACCTCGCTCGAAGAAACGCAGACCATCGCGCTTTCGGGCAAGAATATGGAGGTAACCGTTCTGTTCACCGATATTCGGGGATTCACGGCGTTCAGCGAAGAGGTCTGCGCTAAGCAAGGGCCGGAAGAAGTGGTGCGATTGCTGAACGAATACATGACCATGATGGTCGGCATCATCGTCATGTTCCATGGCCACGCCAACAAGTTTATCGGCGATGGCATTCTGGCCATTTTTTGCGACGAGGACGAAGGCGCGCAACCCGGCGATCACGCTTTGCGGGCCGTGCGATGCGCCACGCGGATGGTTACGGCTCAGAGCCAGTTTCAAACCGGTGCCGGCATCCACAGCGGTCCAGCGGTTGTCGGCAACGTGGGTTCGGCCGATAAAATGGAATATACAGTTTTGGGAGATACGGTCAATCTGGCTTCGCGCCTGGAGAGCCTGAACAAGGAGCGCCACACCAAGTTGCTCATGACGGGCGCGACTCAGAGCCGGCTGGGGGGCGGCGTCGAAACCGTGCATCTGGGCATCGTGCCGGTGCGCGGGAAGGCGCTGCCGATCGATCTGTATACGGTCGCGTCGCTAGTTGCCAAGGCTGCAGTGAATGCGTAGTGCAGTTGTCAAAATTTCCGGGATCGCGCTTCTGCTTATAGCCGGCCAGTTCGCCGAGGCCGACACACAGGAGCAACCAGTGGGGTTGGTCCTGAACGCCGCCGGCAGCAAGCTGTTGCGCGCCGATACGGAAACGCCGCTTTCCGCTCGTTCCGGAGACCTGTTGTTCGCGGGCGACGGCTTAAAGACGGAAACCGGTGCAGCTTCATTTCTGTTCTGCCCCGCCAAGGAGATCGACACGCTGAGCGCGTCCGGCGAAGTGCGTTTCGAAGCCAAGCAGCCAAAGGTTCGCTCGGGCAAGATTTCCGAGCAGCCGGCGCGCGCCTGCACGTTGCCGCAGACTCTGCGGGTGGCCGTCGCGAGCCAGCAGCATTATGGTGTCAGCATGACGCGCGGCATCAACAAGCCGGAGGTGCCGCCGACTCCGCGCGATAAACTTGCGGCCGACGTGATCGCCGAGCTAGCGCCCTTTGACGGCGCACTGGCCGCCAATCCTAAAGATCAGGCAGCGCTGATCGGTGAGGCCACCGTTTTCGAAAATCACAAGCTTATCGCCAACGCATTGGAAACCTATTACAAATTGCGCGAGCAATGGCCGGACCCCGTATGGATCAAGGCCAAGATTTTCGAATTGGAAGAAGCGCTGGCTGCTCAGGCCGAGGCAGTGACGGCGGCCGCTGCCACCGGAGGGCAAACCTACGCGCTGCTGGTGGGAATCTCGAAATACGCCAAGCCGGAGTTGTCGCTGCAGTTCGCCGATGCGGATGCCAGCGTTTTCAGCCAGCTTCTGGAAAGCCCGCGCGGCGGCGGCCTTCCGCCTGGCAACGTTCTGCTGCTGACCGACGAAAAAGCCACCACCGCCGCGGTCCGCAACGGCTTCCAGGATTTTCTGAAACGCCGCGCGGGCAAGAACGACACGGTGGTGATTCTGATAGCCGGCCACGGCACGGTGGAAGTACCCGGCAGCAGGAATGCCTACATCCTCACCTACGATTCCGATCCTCAAGACCTGAAGAGTACGGCCTTGCCAATGCTCGAGCTGCAATCGCTCTTTGAGGACCAGCTCAGCAAAGTGGGGCGCGTGCTCTTGTTCGTGGATGTCTGCAAAGCCGGAACTATCGGAACCATCCACAACACCATGGTGAGCTCCAACGTGCAGCAACTGGGCGATGTGGAAGGCGACCTGTTCGGCCTGTTGGCCAGCCGTCCCAAGGAGGTTTCGCTCGAAGGTCCGCAGTTCGGCGGCGGGCACGGTGTATTCAGTTACTACGTGATCAAGGGGCTGGAAGGCGCCGCGGACGAGAATCACGATGGCAACGTGGATGCCAACGAGCTGATCAAATATGTCACCGATCAAGTTCAAACGGCGACCAACGACAAGCAGCACCCGCGCGAATTCGGCACTTACGATAACGCCATGCAGCTTTCGGACCTACGCAAGCCCGGCATCAGCATCGCGCATTGGCGCATGCTTTTGGACTCGCGCAGCGGCGAACCGCGATACCTCGCCTCCACAGGTGTGCCGGCCGGAGTCTTTGACGATCAGGGCTCCGATGATGTCGATCGCTTCACGGCAGCCATCGATGCTGGTCGCATCCTGCCGTCCGATCCCGACAATGCTTTCAGCGCGCTCCAGGCTCTCAAAGCACAGATCAGTACCGAACAATACCAGGAACGCAAGAATCAGCTTCAAGTGGCCCTCGAAAACAACGCGCAGCAGGTGCTGCTGCGATATCTGGAGGGCGACGAGACGCCGCAATCGCGCGCCGCCTTTGAACAAGCCGCGCGCTACATGGATGCTGCGCGCATGCTGACCGAGGAATCTCTGTTTCTAGAGGGCCGTCAGGATTTCTTTCAAGGCCGCGCGCTGTTGTTCGACAAGAAATTCCCGGAAGCTGCGCAGTTGCTGGAGCAATCCGTGCGCATCGATCCTGGCGGCGCTTATGGTTTCAACGCGCTCGGCATTGCTTACCTGGAGCAGGCGCAATACGACAAGGCGCTGCCGGCTTTCCACGATGCTATCCGGCGCGCGCAGCATTGGTCTTATCCGCTGCACAACGAGGCCTTAGCCTACGTCGAGATGGGCGACTACCGATCCGCGATCCGGGCTTATCAGGACGCCATCCGGCTCACGCCGCAGTACAGCTATTTGCCGTACAACCTGGGCCTGGTCTATCAGCGTCTGAACCGGCGCAACGATGCGGAGGCGGCCTATCGAAAGGCGCTCGCGCTCGAGCCGAATTCGGCTGAACCCTACAATGCGTTAGGCACGCTTAAAGCCTCCGAGGGAAAACGCAGCGAGGCCGAGCAGCTCTATCGCGAAGCTTTGCAGAAGAACGCGAAACTCCTACCAGCGAGGCACAATCTCGCGCTGCTGTTGGCGAGTGAGAAGAGCCGCGAGCAGGAAGCGATTGATCTTTGGCGCGAGAATCTTCGTCAGTCGCCCGATTACCTGCCGTCGCGCTTGAGCCTGGCTGCAACGCTGGCGGAACGGGGAGACAATGCCGCGGCTATCGATGAATACCAAAAGGTGCTGGCCGCGAAGCCGGATTACGTGGGCGCCCGGCTCGCGCTGGCCGGCCTGCTGGCGAAGACTGGCGCGAACGATCAAGCGTTGGAGCAACTGCGTCAGGCGTCGAAAGGCGAGGCGCAGAATCCGGAGGTTTTCGAGCAAATCGGCGACCTGGAGACCGCGCGTCACAACGCAGCCGCAGCCCGGGCCGCTTATCAATCCGCGCTCGCTCTCAAGCCTGCAGGCGCGGTCCGCAAACGGATTGGCAACAAGCTGAAAGCACTGCCATAAATGGGAACGCCCGCCATTTCTGACGGGCGTTCTCCTCCACGGCCACAGTTCCTCTTGCGAGGGTGCGGCCTCACTTTGTTAGATCGCTTTCTGTGAGAACCGGTTACTACCCGAAACATATGATTTTTGCGCGTCAGCGCTTCTCTCCGGCCGCCGCGCCAGCCGCTCGGGAGGCTGATTTTGACGGCTCGGGCCGTGAGATGTCGATCCCGCCCTTGAAATAAGCACCATCTTCAATGACGATTCCCGCAGTCTTGATGTCGCCGACCAGATTCGCGCCAGTCCGAAGCGTGATGCGGTTCTCCGCTTCGACATTTCCGTGCACGGTTCCGAACACTACCACTTCCTTGGCTTTGATATTGGCCTTCACGGTGCTAGCGGGCCCGATCGTTAGCCGGTTTTCTAACGTCAACTTGCCATCGAGGTCGCCGTCCAACTGCAATTCTTCATCGCTAGAGACTTCTCCAACGATCTTCATCGATTTGCCAAAGACCGTCGGCCGTGACGAGCCGCTGTCGTGCAATGGCGGCGGTTGCGGCGCAGAAGCCGATGGGGGCACTTGTGCCTCACGTGATTTGTTCCACATGGGACGCATCAGTAGCAAGCGAGATTCCAAACACGCCTCGCTTAACTTCAATGAGGTTGCCACGAACGCTTGCTAGCGACCGCTTACCAGTTGGTATTTTTTAGCTGGGGTGGGGAAAACTTGCTACCTCTTGCGTTCGAAGAACGCGGTCTTGGAGATGTTCGCGTCCACCAGGACATCGAAGAATCCAATCATCATCTCCTCCCAGCTTTGTTCTCCGAAGCGAACCTCCGCTGAAGGATCGGGATTGCGTGGGTTGTTCGGCGAATTGTCGAAGTAGGCGACCCACTCCAGATGCGTGCCGGCTCTGAGCAGGCGCGGCTCTGCCAGCCGGTAGTTGATCTGCCAGTTGAAGTCGTAGTGATTGACCTTGAGCAGCGTCTCCACCGCTCCGTTCGGCCCGTTAATCAAGTATTCGAAGGCTTTGCCTCGGAGGTGCATATGCGGAAGCAAACCGATCAGGACGGCATCGTTCGGCAGCGTGCCTGAAACCGTGACGCGGTAATTTGGGTCCCCTGGCGGAATTACGAAACGATCGTTTCCCATCTGTAGCGTGAGCACAGCTTGCTTGGGCGGCTGCTTGGCGAATATCACGCCGATGCTGGTGCGGTCGGTGGTTGCTTTGCCGTTGGCCGTGTAATGCATCTGCAGGACCAGATCGGCGCCGGCAGGGATTTTCTTTGCCACACCAGGCTTCCACATCTCGTACGAATTTCCAGGCGTGTAGACCATCAGAATGTCGCTGGTAGTGAAGCTTTTCGGGTTCGGCAGGTGGCTCGCGCCCGGAGGCAGAGCGAACGTCACGCCGGTGGGCTCGCCGGCCAACCACTGCGATCCCGACTCGCGGATGTAAACCACAGCGTGGTGCACCGTCGCGCGATTCTCCGGCCGCACCTCCACGCGTTCGATCCACTTGTCTTCGGAAAAATGCAAAGGAAGAATGGCGTATTGATAATCAATGGCGCCGCGCGCGGGTATAGAAAACTCTGTCGGCATTTCGAACACAGCGTCCGGAGCGCCGATGTTCCAGCCTTCCGGCCAGGTACGAGATGGAGGAGCATCCTTGGGATTGCCCGCGAGCGCGCCGGCATCTGCCCAATCGCTTAACGTGCGGATTTCCGCATTCGAAAGTGCGCGGTCATTAGCGAAATGTCCATAATTTGGATCGGCGAACCAAGGCGGCATCTTGCGCGTGACGACTGAGTCGCGGATAGCCTTGGCCCACGGCCGCGTTTCCTGATACGTAAGGAACGGCATGGGGGCGATCTCACCCGGGCGATGGCATTCCTGGCATCGATTCTGGAGGATCGGTAGAACGTCTTTGTAAAACGCCGGGGACGCCTGTGCGGTTGCGGCAGCGAGCCAAGCCGCGACGCTAGCGAGCGAGCGATGCCACGTACTTATCGCGACACTCCTTGGAGCAGAAATGCAGGGTCTGGCCTCCCACCGTTTCTTTGATCGAAGTGGCCGCCGAGATGTAGGTTCCGCAACTGGGGTCCTTTTTAAGCTCCCCAGTTAGTGGAATGCTGTTCGTCGCGCTGGGCTGGTGCGGGGCATTGGCGCCGGCCCCGGGATGCATCAGGTCGCCGAAGCCCTTGAAGATAGTCCTCATCACCGCCCGCAAAAAGAAGATGACGAGCACCGTCATCAGAAGTTCGAAGATTGCGCGGAACATCGCCTAATTCGATTCTAGCGAACGGCGACCAAGCCATTAGGACGGCCGTTTCGTCGACCGCCCGGCGTGCCCCTATTCCTCTTTGGTGCTTGCCTTGCGTGCCGCGTCGATGCGTGCCTGCGCATGCCGGGCAGCGATCAGCGCCGCGGCGATGTCCACGCCCAAAGCCGGGTTCACCATCTCGTCTTGGGCGTGCTTCAGGTCCTTCTCGGCCTGTGTCACGTCGATCTCCTGCCCTTTTTCGGCAATATCGCTCAGCACGCGTACGACGTTGTTGTGGATCTCCAGGAACCCACCGCGAATAGCCAAGCTGAAGCGATGATCCTCCGGCGTGGTGTAGGTCATTGCGCCAATTCCAAGCTCGGAAAGCAGCGAGGCGTGGTCCGGCAATACGCCGATGTAGCCATCCTTGGCGGGAATTTGCGCGCGAATAGCTTTCTCGCGCGCCAGCAGCCGCTCGGGCGTGGCAATCTCGATTTCGAACGTGTCCGCCAATTAAGCCTCGCCTTGTTTCCGCAGCTCTTCAGCCTTCTTTTTGACGTCCTCAATATCGCCTTGCATGTAGAAGGCCTGCTCCGGCAGATCGTCGTGCTTGCCGTCTACGACCTCCTTGAAACTGCGTACGGTGTCGGCCAACGGCACGTACTTGCCCTGGAACCCGGTAAACTGCTCGGCGACGTGGAACGGCTGCGACAGGAATTTTTGAATCTTGCGCGCGCGCGCCACGATCTGTTTGTCTTCGTCCGACAATTCGTCGATTCCGAGAATCGCGATGATATCCTGCAGATCTTTGTAGCGCTGCAAAATCTGTTTTACTTGCTGGGCGACGTTGTAATGCTCCTCGCCGACGATTCGGGGATCGAGAATTCGCGAGGTGGACGCCAGCGGGTCCACGGCGGGGTAGATGCCCTGTTCCACCAGACTGCGCGTGAGGTTAGTGGTCGCGTCCAGATGGGCGAACGTAGTAGCCGGCGCAGGGTCGGTGTAATCGTCGGCGGGCACGTATATCGCCTGCACCGACGTAATGGAGCCCTTCTTAGTAGACGTGATGCGTTCCTGCAACTCGCCCATCTCGGTGGCAAGGTTGGGCTGATATCCCACCGCCGAGGGCATGCGGCCCAGCAGCGCCGACACTTCCGAGCCGGCCTGCGTGAATCGAAAAATATTGTCGATGAACAAGAGCACATCCTGACCTTCTTCATCGCGGAAAAACTCGGCGACGGTCAGACCCGTTAGCCCCACGCGCAGCCGAGCGCCAGGCGGCTCGGTCATCTGTCCGTAGATCAACGCGACCTTGGATTTTTTGTAGTCGTGCGGATCGAGTACGCCCGATTCCTGCATTTCGATCCACAGGTCGTTCCCTTCCCTCGTGCGCTCGCCCACGCCGGAAAATACGGAGACGCCGCCATGCTTGAGCGCGATATTGTTAATCAGCTCCATGATGACGACGGTTTTGCCGACACCGGCGCCGCCGAACAGGCCGATCTTGCCGCCGCGCAGATACGGTTCAAGCAAGTCGATAACCTTGATGCCGGTCTCGAACATCTGCAGTTCCGTGGCCTGCTCTTCGAAGGCCGGCGCGGCACGATGGATGGACCACTTCTCTTTGGTCTCCACCGGCCCCATGTTGTCCACGGGCTCACCGATGACATTCATGACGCGGCCCAGCGTCTGAACGCCAACCGGAACTTCGATGGGGTGCCCCAGGCTGATTGCTTTCATGCCGCGCACCATTCCGTCGGTAGGCTGCAGCGCGATGGTTCGCACGCGTCCTTCGCCGATGTGCTGCGCCACTTCCACCATCACGTCGATCGGCTTGGGCACATCAAAGCCCTCGCTGGTGATGTGAATCGCCGTATTGATCACGGGAATTTGAGCTTCTGGGAATTGAATATCCACGGCGGGGCCGGCCACTTGAATGACCTTTCCTTCCGCCATCGTTGCTGTTGTGGTTGCCATATATGATTACTCCAGAGCGGCGGCGCCGCTCACGATTTCGATAATTTCTCGCGTAATGCTGGCCTGGCGGACCCGGTTCATCTTGAGGGTCAGCGCATCGATCACTTCGGCGGCGTTGGAGCTGGCGGCTCCCATCGCGGTCATACGCGCCGCGTGTTCGGCCGCGCCCGATTCCAGCATGGCGCGGTAGATTTGCGCCTCGATGTAGCGCGGCAGCAGGCTTTCGAGCAACCGCTCCGGCGGCTGCTCGTAGATGTAGTCGATCTGTTCCTGCTTTTCCGGCAGGTCCAGAGGAAGAATGCGCGTCACCACCAGGCGCGACGACATCATGCTCTTGAAGTTGTTCACTACCAGATAAACCGCGTCGGTCTCCGCTTTCTCGAAACGTTCGATTACCTTGTGCGCGATTTCAAGCGCGTCTTCGTAACGGGGCGCCTTTTGAAAAAGCGTCGTGTATTCGCCGGTAATATGACGGTGGCGCTTGCGGAAGAAATCGCGGCCCTTGCGACCGATCAGCTCCAGCTCGACGTCGGCGTCCGCATGCTCCTGGATGAAACGCTGCGCGATTCGGATCACGTTCGAATTGAACGCTCCGGCCAGGCCGCGATCGGCTGTGATCACCAGAAGCTGGATGCGGGTTTCCGGACGCCGCGCGAGCAAAGGAATGGCTTCGCCGTCCTGATGCTCCGCCGCGGCTTGCGCTACGTTGACCAGCATGCGGCGGATGATCTGCGCGTAGGGACGGGCGGCCAGCACCCGGTCCTGTGCGCGGCGCAGCTTGGCCGCCGAGACCACTTTCATGGCCTTGGTGATCTGCTGCGTGTTCTTGACCGAGCGAATCCGCCGGCGTAGATCGATCAGGCTGGGCATCTGCTAGACCGCGGCCAGCGCTTCCTTGTGCTGCTCAATGAAGCGCTGCTTGAACTCCTTCAGGACCGCGTCGATCTTGGCCCGTAGTTGATCGTCCAGGGCCTTCTTCTCCCGAATCTCCTGGAAGATCCCCGGGTGCGAAGTCTCGACAAACTTGTACAGCGCCGTTTCAAAAGGACGGCATTGCTCCACTTCCAGATCGTCGAGCACGCCCTTGGTTCCGGCGTAAATAATCAGGACCTGTTTTTCTACCGGCAGCGGCGAATACTGCGGCTGCTTGAGTATCTCGGTAAGCCGCCGGCCGCGATTTAACTGCGCCTGCGAGGTCTTATCCAACTCGGAACCGAACAGCGCGAAAGCCTCCAACTCGCGGAACTGCGCCAGGTCCAGACGTAGCGATCCGGCCACTTGCCGCATAGCCTTGATCTGGGCACTGCCTCCCACGCGGCTGACCGAAATGCCCACGTGAATCGCGGGACGAACGTTGGCGTTGAACAGATCGGCGATCAGAAAGATCTGTCCATCGGTGATCGAAATGACGTTGGTCGGGATGTAAGCGGAAACGTCGCCAGCCTGGGTTTCGATGATCGGAAGCGCCGTCAGCGATCCGCCGCCCTTGGCGTCGTTCAGCTTGGCCGCGCGCTCCAACAACCGGCTGTGCAGATAAAACACATCGCCGGGATACGCCTCGCGGCCCGGCGGCCGGCGCAACAGCAGCGAAATCTCGCGATAGGCAGCGGCGTGCTTGGATAGGTCGTCGTAGATCAACAGCGCGTGCCGTTTGCTGTCGCGGAAATACTCGCCCATGGCGCAGCCGGCGTAGGGCGCAATGTACTGCATGGGCGCCGGATCCGACGCTGTTGCGGCCACCACAATGGTGTAATCCATGGCGCCATAATCTTCGAGCGTCTTGACCACCTGCGCCACGGTGGAGCGCTTCTGGCCGATGGCAACATAGATGCAAATCATGTCGCCGCCCTTTTGGTTGATTATCGTGTCCAGCGCAATCGCGGTTTTTCCGGTTTGCCGGTCTCCGATAATCAGCTCGCGCTGGCCGCGGCCGATGGGGATCATCGAATCGATCGCCTTGATGCCGGTCTGCAGGGGTTCCTTCACCGAACGGCGATCCACCACGCCCGGTGCGATAGCTTCCACCGGCAAGGTCTGAGACGTGGAAATCGGGCCTTTGCCATCGATGGGCTGTCCGAGCGCGTTCACCACGCGCCCGATCAGTGCTTCGCCTACCGGAACCGCCATGATGCGGCCGGTGCGCCGGACTTCATCACCTTCCTTGATCTCCTGGTACTCGCCCAGCAACACGGTACCCACCTGGTCCTCTTCCAGGTTGAGCGCGATGCCGGTTACGTCATGCGGAAACTCCACCATCTCGCCCGCCATGACGTTGTCCAGGCCATAGACGCGTGCGATGCCGTCGCCCACCGAGATCACTGATCCGGTTTCAGCGACATTCACTGCTTTTTCGTAGTGCTCAATTTCGTCCCGCAACAAGCGCGCGATTTCGTCAGCTTGGACCTGAGCCATCAATTACCCCTTTTATTCTGCGATCTGCCCCGTAAATTCTCTACGCATGCGCAGGAGCTGGCCGCGCAGCGACCCGTCGTATACTCTGGATCCGATTCGCGCCGATGCGCCCCCCAGCAACCCCGCGTCTATGGCGAAGCGCAGGCGCATCCGCTTTCCGGTCATGCGCGACAATTCCGTTTCCAGGTTTCCTCTCCGCCCATCATCCAGCGCCACTGCGGAGGTCACTTCGGCGCGGACAAAACCTAGCCGCTCGTCCAGCAGCAGCTCAAATGCTTCGCGGATTTCGACGATCATTCCGATGCGCCGGTGATCGATTACCACGAACGTAAAATTTCGGATTAGATGCGACGCTCCGATTTCTTCCAACAGCTTGCCCATCACCGCACGCTTGCGCGAGGTTGGAATGGCGGGAGTCAGAAGCGCGTTGCGCAGCTCCCAGGATTCGGCAACCATTAGTTCGACGGCGCGGAGTTGCTCCACGGCCTGCTGGGGAGTTAGCGGCGAGTTCGGCGCCAGCGCCAGGTCCACCAGCGCGCGGGCGTACCGGTTCGCAACAGCCGATGCCATGACTTAATTGTTCTCCAGTCTCGCCGCCGCCCCCGGTCTCAGGCGGTGCAAGTCGTCTACGAAGCCATCCACCAGAGCCTCCTGGGCGCTGGGAGTAATGCGGGACCGGATGCGCTGCTCGGCCAGATCGAGAGCCAGCCCAGCCGAATATTTGCGCAGGTCATCGCGGGCGCCGCGGGCCATCAAAGCGATCTCCTGCCCGGCCTGCTCTTGAATTTTCTTCAAATGCCGTTCAGTCTCAACTCGGATGCGTTCGCTTTCCGCGCCCATCTCGGCACGAGCCTGGATGCGTAAATTTTCCACCTCAGTCTGGATGCCTGCCAGGCGCAGCTCTAAGTCCGCGGCCTTCGCTTCTGCATCTTTGATCTCGCGCATGGCTTCCGTAAGCGCGCGCTGGATTTCATCGGAGCGGTTTTTGAAATAGACCGGTGCGGTTTTTGCGATCAGATATCCGAGACCCGCAATCAGGATTGCGAAGTTGACCCACTTCCAAGCGATCCACGGATCTCCCGTCTCGGCGGCCGGGCTGGAATTGTTCTCGGCCGGCTGTGGAAGCGCAAAAGAAGCCAGTGTCAATCCCAGCGCGAGCGCCAGCACTGCGCGACGCATCAAGCGGTGGTCCTTTCGAGCAATGTTCGAGCGATCTCCTCTGCGAGACTGTCGGCAGTGGCGGCGAGTTCCCGCTTGGCCGCGGCCGCTTCAGACTCTAATTGCGCCTGCGCCTGGTGAATCGCATCCCGCGCGCTGACCCGCGCCCGTTCGATTTCCGCAGCCTGCATGGAAGTCCACTGGCGGCGCGCCTCCTCCTGCTCCTGATAAATCTCTTCGCGGGCTTTTCGCAATTTTTCCTGGATGGCCGCGGCAGTCTGATCAGCCTTGGCGAGCAGCGCTTCGGCCTTCTCGTGCGTGCCTTCCGTGGCCTGTTTGCGCGCGCTGAGTACTTTTTCGAGCGGGCGGAAGAACATCCACCTCAGGTACACATAGACCACCAGCAGAAGTATTATCGTCGGTACCGCCTTTAGCAGTAACCCACCTAGATCGTGTAGAGTCGACTCCATGAATTTTCGAGTTGAGGGTTTAGACTTCGAGAAGGCGCTCGCACTACAAGCAATGCGCCTGAAACCGGTATCCCAACACCGCTACCGTAGCATAGTTGTCACGTTGAATTCAAGACAGGAAATGCAGATTTTTCGAGGGTTTGGAGGCATTTGCATCGCACAAGCCCCCTCTTAGTAGAATACTATTTCTAACGCAAGGAGACATCCATGGCCGAAAAACTTCCGCAGACCTACGCCAACCACGTTCGCCTGCACCCGCCTTTTCACTTTTTCCTGATGCCGGCAAGCCTGGTGCTTCTGATCCTGACGATCGTCAACGTGGTTCGCTATCCCGGCGCGCTCCAATCCTGGATTCTGCTGTTGATTGGTATGATGGCGCCAGTTGCAGTCCTGTTAATTCGAATCAATCCGCTGCGGGTTCAAGATCGCTTGATTCGATTGGAAGAGCGGCAGCGCTGTCAGGCCTTGCTGCCGGAACAATTAAAGTCTCGATTCGGCGAGTTGACTGAAGGTCAGCTTGTTGCGCTGCGCTTTGCATCCGACGCCGAACTAGCGGGTTTGATCGAGAAGACGCTGAACTCCAAGCTGGCCGGCAAGGACATTAAGAAAGCCATCGTGACCTGGCGCGCCGATACATTTCGGGTCTGACAGCCGCCTGGATATCATGTAGGCATGGCCGACCCGCTGCTGGAATGGCGCAAAGAGTTTCCGGCGCTCGAAAAAACTGTCTACCTGATCAGCCACTCCTTGGGCGCCATGCCGCGGCGCGCGCGCGAGCGGCTCAACCAATACGCCGACGTTTGGTCCACCCGCGGCATCCGCGCTTGGGAAGAGGGCTGGTGGGACATGCCCATCACGGTCGGCAATCTGATCGCAAAGATCATCGGCGCGGCCGAAGGCGAGGTGAGCATGCATCCCAACGTGTCCATCTGCCAGTCCCTCATCGCTTCGTGCTTCGATTGGAAGGGCCCGCGCAATAAGATCGTTTCCGAGGCTCTGAATTTTCCGTCCAACCTGTACATCCATCGTCAACTCGAATCGCTCGGTGCGCGGGTCGTAACTGTGCCGTCCGAAGATGGGATCAGCATTCCTCAGGAGAAGTTGCTGGCCGCTAT
>Ga0335083_10000656_pt1 | contig 50538 bp, 63 predicted proteins | sample Lox_Sample_42_FD_206716 | JGI IMG/M metagenome (GOLD analysis project Ga0335083, IMG submission 206716) | Soil microbial communities from Loxahatchee National Wildlife Refuge, Florida, United States - Lox_Sample_4.2 | ecosystem: Environmental > Terrestrial > Soil > Wetlands | place: USA...
AGGTTCAGGATCGCGCCCACCCGCCCCCTCCCCTTGCGGGAGGGGGCAAAAGGTTCGAGCGAAGCGAGAAGCTTTTGGGGGAGGGGGCTGCCGCCGCAGCGCTCAATTCCGCGGGAGGGTGTTTCCTCCTCCCCCACGCGCTTCGCGCGTGCCCCCTCCCGCAAGGGGAGGGGGAAAAGGGTGTCGTCGACTCCTTCCTCCCGCGCGCAGAGGAGCAGCGTGTCGAGTTGCGCGCGCACCTGCGCAAGCTCGGAGCCGAGCGAGCGGCCGAGCGCCAGCAGCGAGCGCGCATCCTCGCCCGCGCCTTGCGCCGAAAGACCCTGCGCCGCGAGCATGAGCGCGCGGGCGTAATCGCGCGCGAGGTTCAGCGGCTCGTCCATATAGACGGTGTACTCGAAGAAGGAGCGCAACTGCGCCGCCGCACTCCCCCGCCGCGGCGCCCGCGCCTTGGCGGGACGCGAGGGGCGCGCGGATGTGGAGCGCGCGGACTTCGGTCGCGAGGACTTCGGACGCGAGCCGGACGCGCGCGCCAGCCCCCGCGCACGGGTGCGCCGCATGGTATACTCCTGCGGAATCGTCTCGCCACATTACTGCCAGTAATAAATGCTACTGTCAAGAACACAACGAAAGCGCCGCAAGCCCGCGCCCAAAACGGGGCCCAAAGCCTCCGCGCCGGTGACGATGGCGCCGGTGCAGTCGAAAATGGCGCGCGCCGGGCTGGGCTTGCAGGTGGTCGAGGTCGCCAAGCTCGCCAAGGTCGCGCACACGACCATCATCCGCTTCGAACGCGGCGAGGAATTGAAGCCCCGCACCGTCGAAGCCATCCAACGCGCTTACGAAGCGGCCGGCATCGAATTCCTCAACGGGGATGGGCCGGGGGTTCGACTCTATCCGCGCAGGTAAGACGAGAGGCGCTGCGAAAAAAATGTCGAGGCTCCGAAGTTGCCTCATTTGTATTGGCGGCATAATTTTATAGAGTCGACGACTCACTCTGCAGTAACCTTATGCAACCAGTAGCATTCGACAACTTGATGCAAATCGTGAATCCGGACGCGGTCCATCAACACCGCATCGGCGCGATGAGAGATTTTGCTCGCGAACTCGATTGGACGCCAAGCTACGAATTTGAAACAAGAGCACCTCGCCTTGTCGTTCAAGATCATCTGGTTGTGGAACATGGGCTCGAAAATTCAGCAGTAATATCGTTTGTTCCCTTCCCGCAGCGCACCAACGAATTTGATCGAGATCAGCTAAAATCCCTACTAGCGATTTCCTACAACAATCTAATTGAATGGCACGTCTTCGTTTCTTCGTCCGACGTGCGCTGCATAAACAACCTGAACTTTCCAGAGACTGATAGGACACTCTCATTCGATCGATCCACCTTGTCTGAAATTCTATCGGGCACGTTTGCTGAACAAAATCTGTTTAGGTCTCCGTCGCGGCGGTTGTATAATTCGTGTGACGATACGTTCATTCAGACGATTTCGAAATGGAAAAGACTTCTAAAGGCTGATTTTGGTGCGAGAGTCGGAAACGCAAACCTATCCGCCTTATTCAACGCGCTAATTTTTGCGCGCGCATGCGAGGACATGGGTCATGCATCTGAGCAATCCACCCTCTTGTCGCGCACAACTAAGGTAAGCTCAAGCACGCAGAACATGCGCGAAATCGTTGAAGAGTATCTTAGGGACATGGGATTTGGCGACGCTCTCACAAAGTTCCTGGACCCCGCCGACTTGATGCCATTCGGCAATATTGACTCTGCAACCGCACAAAGCCTGATAAGGGACTTCTACCGACCGCGTTCAGCGCCCTATGACTTTAATTTCGCGTGGATGTCAAAGCATGCCTTAAGTAGGATATATGAGCGCTATGTTTCAGTGCTGGAATTCCCGGATACAGGTGGTCAGCTTAGTTTTGTGTCCGAACTTCCGGAGGAACGCAGCGATCGACACACGGGAAGCGTCTACACTCCACAATTCGTTGCCGGATTTTTCGCGCGATATTTGCGCGAAAATATGACCCCAAGGGCAATGCGGTCGTTGAGTGTGGTAGATCCCGCGTGTGGGTCCGGAATCTTTCTACGAACGCTGCTTGAACAGCGCTGCAATGCGTTTGTTCCCGGAACCACTTTAGATACCATCAGTGAGGCGTTCCAGCAGACGTACGGGATTGATAGAGATCCAAATGCGGTTGCTTCGTCCAAGCTGTCACTGACTCTCTTGCATCTTGTTGCAACCGGCAAATTGCCTGACACCGTAAATGTCAGCAGCGGCGACGCTATTCGCATGTTTCTATCGGGAAAATTTCCAAAGCGCGATTTCGGAGCGATTGTTGCAAATCCGCCTTACATCAAACTGGATAATTTGGCGCAGGCTGATCGCAATACGTTATTAGAGTACTTTGGTTCTGACGCGAAAGGTAGGGTCAACGCCTATCTTGGTTTTATAAAATTGACACTCGACATCGTTGAGGCGAACGGCTTCGTGTGTCTTGTGCTTCCGAAGGATTTTCTATCGGCAGGAAATGCCCAAACGCTGCGAGCTCGCATCGTAGCGGACTTTGACATTAGGTGTATTGTCGATTTGTCTGAGATACAAGTTTTCGAGGGGGTCGGTACATATAACATATTGCTAATTGTCCAGCGAAAAGGCGGTTCCAGCATACTTGGGAGCAAAGTGCAGATCGCTCGTATTCGCGAATTCGTCGGCCCCGCACTTCAAGCCTGTCTGGATCGTCGTACAGTGGCCACTCCGTATTATGAAGTGTTTGAAGTGACACAATCGACATTCCATCGAAAGCGATGGGTGTTACTTAGCGCAAACGACTTGGCTTTGGACGCCCGTCTTGCTGACTTCAATTCTTTGGATGCGTTTTTGGACATCAAACAGGGATTTGTCACCGGGGCCGACGAAGTTTTCATTCGACCGAAAGCCATGATTCCCCAAGAGGAAGCAAAGATCTATTTGGACTACCTGCCGGACAGAGCAATTCGGCGTTATTCGTTGCCTCCCAAGGTGGACCACGTTGTCTTTTATCCTTATCGAAATGGCGAGCCCTTAACGGAGGTTCAGCTAAAGCGGAACTACCCTAAGAGCTGGCGATACCTCAATGAAAATAAGAAGTCCCTGTTAGCTCGCCGCGCGGTCTCCTCTGGTGATACGCCATGGTGGAGACCTGTGAGGTCGCGCGAGCCAAAGAACCTGACTAAACCGAAAATCGTCTGCCCTCATCTAATGCTGGCTCCGCGTTTTGCACTGGATACGCGCGGCAATTTTGCAGTGAGCCATTCCCCTTTTTTGATTTCAAGAGGCGATGAATCCGACATCTCTTCGCTTCGCTTTTTCTGTGCCGTGCTTAACTCATCTGTGGTGCAGTGGTACATGCAGACCCACGCTCCAAAATATGGGCGCGGCTACAACCGCATCGAAGTGGCTACATTGAAGGACGTGCCCGCGCCCGATCCGAGCCAAATTCCAACAAGTAAGTTGAACGAGGTGATTCGGCTTGTCGATCGCCTCTCTGGCCGTAAAGGCACGGTGGAGGACAACCAATTGCTGGATTCCTTGATTTGCGATCTGTACGGCTTGTTACCCGCTGAACGCGAATCAGTGATGGGCAGCGTCTGATGGGCTCAATTTTGGCGACCGAAAATGGCCTACTGAAGCGAAAATTGGCGCTGGAGAGAATATTTAAGCCGATGCTCCCCAGTCGTCATGCCCTCACCTTTAGTCGTCCGCTTGGCCAGCAGTACGTTGTCGGTCTGGGAAGAGATGATTTTGGATCAAATCTTCGTGCCGCCAGGCACCGGACTGTGCGAGATGGCATCTTCTTGAATTATTTTGAGACCTGGCGACCTGAAACCATTGGAAGGGCCTATTCCCTTGAAAAGGCATACCTGCATCTCCACGAACCACGAACCGACGGCAGCGACAAAGAAATTTTAGCCCTGCATTGCGATCCGGCGATTCCATCTGATGACCTTCTATACAAGTATAAGCGGGGACCGCATTTCCATATTCAAAGCCAAAAACCCGAACTTCACAAAGCCCACATAGCCACGTGCCTCACAAGTCTCGATCAAACGTGTGGAAGTCTCGACGCGATAACAGGTGCAATGGGTGCCATGATTCAGATGATAAGAGACGAAATATTGGACCGTCTCTAGCTTGTAACTGCCACCACCCCCTCCCCCTTTCTCCCCTCCCCGCCTATAGTCGCGCCCAGCACGCATTAAGGGGAACCCTTTCACCATGCTCGGGCTGATGCAGGACTGGCCGTTGCTGGTTCACAAGATCATCGACCATGCCGCGCTCTATTCGGGCGACCGCGAGGTGGTGACGCGCTCGGTCGAGGGGCCGATCCGCCGCACCGATTACGCGACCATCGCCAAACGCGCGCGCAAGGTGGCGCATGCGCTGGAGCGGCTGGGCGTGGCGCTCGGCGACCGCATCGCCACCATGGCCTGGAACACCGACCGCCATCTGGAGGCGTGGTACGGCATCGCCGGCATCGGCGCGATCTATCACACGCTCAATCCGCGCCTGTTCCCGGAGCAGCTCGTCTACATCGCGAACCACGCCGAGGACAAAGTGCTGTTCTTCGACGCGACATTCGCCAAGCTGGTGGAGGACATCGCGCCGCGCCTGCCCACGGTGGAGCTGTTCGTCTGCCTGACCGACGCGGCGAACCTGCACTCTATTGTTGCGAAGGGCGGGGCCAACATCCCCAACCTCGTCGCCTATGAGGAGTTCATCGCCGGCGCCGACGAGAGTTTCGCCTGGAAAGAGTTCGACGAGCACACCGCCTGCGGCCTCTGCTACACCTCGGGCACCACCGGCAATCCGAAGGGCGTGCTCTATTCGCACCGCTCCAACGTGCTGCATGCGCTGGTCGCGGGACAGGCGGACGCGATGGCGCTGCGCGGCGCCGACGTCATCCTGCCCGTGGTGCCGATGTTCCACGCCAATGCCTGGGCGATCGCCTTCTCCGCGCCGATGGTGGGGGCGAAGCTGGTGATGCCGGGGCCGAAGCTGGACGGCGATTCGATCTGCGAGCTGCTCACCACCGAGCGCGTGACCATGACCGCGGCGGTGCCCACGGTGTGGCTGGCGCTGCTGCAATATCTCGAGAAGACCGGAAAGACGCTGCCCGAGATGAAGCGCGTGATCATCGGCGGCTCGGCGGCGCCGCGCGCGATGATCGAGGCGTTCGAGAAGAACTACGGCATCACCGTCATCCATGCCTGGGGCATGACCGAGATGAGTCCGCTCGGCACGCTCGGCACCTTGAAGCCGCATGTCGAGGCGATGCCGTACGACAAACAGCTCGACTACAAATGCAAACAGGGCCATCCGCCCTTCGGCGTGGAGATGAAGATCGTGGGCGACGACGAGCGCGAGCTGCCGCGCGACGGCAAGGCGTTCGGGCGGCTGAAGGTGCGCGGTCCGGCGGTGGCGAAGGCTTATTTCCGCGGCGAGGGCGAAGGCGCGTTCGACGACGAAGGCTGGTTCGACACCGGCGACGTGGCGACCCTCGACGCCGAGGGCTACATGACCATCACCGACCGCTCCAAGGACGTGATCAAGTCCGGCGGCGAATGGATCTCCTCCATCGAAATCGAGAACATCGCCGTCGGCCATCCGGCGGTGGCGGAGGCCGCGGTGATCGGCGTGGCGCATCCGAAATGGGACGAACGGCCGCTGCTCATCGTGGTGCTCAAGCCGGGACAGCGCGCGACGCGCGAGGAAATTCTTTCGTACCTCACAGGCAAGATCGCCAAATGGTGGATGCCCGACGACGTCGTCTTCGTCGACGACATCCCCCACACCGCCACCGGCAAGATCCAAAAGACCACCTTGCGCGAACGGTTCGGGTCGTATCGCCTCCCCACCGCGGCGGCGTGAGGAGGCGGGTTGGGCATTATCCAAATATCAAAACCGTCATGGCCGGGCTTGTCCCGGCCACCCATACTCACGGTCTCGAACCGAGATCATGGATGGCCGCCACGAGGGCGGCCATGACGATGTTGACATAGGGCGCCATGAAATACCGCTCCACCTCCGCGCGGCTGTCGTTCGGCGCATTCGTCGTCGCGCTGGCGATCGCGCTCGTGGCGTGCTTCGGCACGCGGCTGGGGCTGTGGCTCTACACCACGGGTTTCGAGATCCTTCTGCCCGCCGTCGTCATCGGCTTCGTCGCGTTCGTTGCCGGCGCATGGTGGCTGGCGGCGGCGCTGCGCAACAACAACAGCGAAGGCTGGCGCTGGGGTTTCGCAGGACTGATCGGCGCCATCGCGCTGCTGTGGACGCCGGTGCATGACGGCATCCGCGCCTATGACGCGCCGCCGATCCACGACATCTCGACCGACGTCGAATATGCTCCACAGTTCCAGGCGCTGCTGCCGCTGCGCAAAGGCGCGCCCAACGGTCCCGAATACGACGGCCCGAAGAAGGTCGTGCTCGACGGCAAGATCACCACGGTCGCCGAGCTCCAGAAGAAAGCCTGGCCCGACATCAAGCCCTATGCGCAGCTCCTGAACCCGCACGCCGATCCCAAGGTGCATCCGCAGGCGATCCTGTTCTGGCGCGCCTTCGAGCGGGCCAAGCGCATGGGCTGGGACATCGTCGCCTTCGACGAGAAGACCGGCCGCATCGAGGCCACCGACACCACCACATGGTTCGGCTTCACAGACGATATCGTGATCCGCGTGGAACCGGCAGGCGCGGTCGGCGCGCGGCTCGACATCCGCTCCAAGAGCCGCGTCGGCACCTTCGACTACGGCCGCAACGCGGAGCGGGTGCGGGCGTATTTGAGGAGTCTGTAGCGCGAATGGATTCCCTCCCCTGAAGGGGGAAATGGGTTCACGCGGAGGCGCGGAGTGCGCGGAGCTCTGTCAAGTCATGGCCGGGCTTGTCCCGGCCGCCCATACTCACGGTGCAAGACCGCGCGGCCTCCGCATCTCCGCGCCTCCGCGTGAGACATTTCTTTTGTGCAGAATGCGATCGAGGTCACGGCGCCGCATACCAAATGCACGGCCTCGCGGGTTGACGCTATTTTGGAAATCCAATAGCTGGCACGCCACGCCTGACGCAAACTTCACGCGGCGGTGAATTGACAGGCGCGTCCAGAGGTGCCAAATTTTTGGCATGAAGGGACGCAAGCCCAAACCCGGCGCGCAGAAGGACGGCTTCAGCCGCCGCGAGCGCGAGATCATGGATGCGCTTTACAAGCTCGGCCGCGCCACCGCCGCGCAGATCCAGGCGGAGATCGCCGCTCCGCCCACCACCACCGCGATCCGCACCCTGCTGACCATCCTCGAGAAGAAGGGCCATGTGCGCCACCAAAGCGACGGCACGCGCTACATCTATGCGCCCAGCGTCGCGCGCGAGCAGATGGGATTGCGCGCCATCGATACGCTGATGAAGACCTTCTACGGCAATTCGGTCGAGCGCGTGGTGGCGGCGCTGCTCGAACAGGAAGAGCTGGAGCCGGACGAACTCGACCGGCTGGCGAAACTGATTTCCAGGGCGAAGGAGGAAGGGCGATGAGTTCGTTCTTCGCGTTGCGGGCGCTGTTGTTCGCAGGCGAGTGTGTCGTGGGATCGGCCGTCATCCTCGGTACCGCATGGCTTGCGGCGCAGACGATCCGGCGCGCGAGCCTGCGCCATCTTGTCTGGCTCGGCGCCTTTGCGGCGTTGCTCGCGCTGCCGGTCGCGGCGCTGATCGTGCCGCCGCGGATCCTGGTACAGCAGCACAGCGAAGCGCCCGCGCGGCTTCCCGTGCTCAGCGCTCCCGATGACGCGGCAACGTCGATCGCGGATGACACGCTGCCGCAATTCGCGCTGCCGGCCAAAGCGGAGAGCGAGAGCGGCACATCCTCCGCACTCGGCGTGCGCCAGGCGGCATACGCACTGTTTGCGCTGTGGCTGATCGGCGCGCTTGCGAACCTCGGCCGCCTCGCCTTCGGCGCGCTCGCGCTCGAACCGCTGCGCCGCCGCAGCCGCCCGCACGCACTCGACACTGCCGGCCTGCCGCAAGGACCGCGCGTGTGCGAACTGCGCCTGTCGGACCGCGACGACGGCCCCGTCACCTGGGGCGTGTTCCATCCGGTGATCCTGTTGCCGCGCGCGTCGCGCAACTGGCCGCGCGCGCGCCTCACATCGGTGCTGCTGCACGAGCTTGCGCATGTGCGGCGCAAGGACAGCCTGACCCAGACGCTGGCGCAGTTCGTTGCCGCGCTCTACTGGCCCAATCCGCTGATGCGCGTCGCCTTGCGGGCGTTGCGCCGCGAAGCCGAGATGGCCGCCGACGACGCGGTGCTCGTCCATGGCATCAAACCCAGCGCCTATGCCGGCGAGCTTGTGCAGCTCGCCGGCGAATTGGGCGGCCGCAAATTCGCCCATGCCGGCATGTCGATGGCCGGCTCCGCGCTCGAGGCGCGCGTCAAATCCGCCCTTGCCCACGACCAATCTCGAACAGGAGTGACTGCGATGGATGCATTGAAAATCGGATTATTCGGACTGGCCGCCACCGCCGCCCTGGCCTTCGCGCGGCCCGACATCGTGCAGGCCGACGATGCGACGCCGCCGGCGCCGCCTGCTGTCGCCGCGAGCGATCTGCCGCCGCCGCCACCGGCGCCTCCCGCCATCGCGCAAAACGACGTACCGCCCGCGCCGCCGGCCCCTCCTGCACCTGCGGCGCTGCCTGAGCCGCCCGCGCCGCCGGCCCCGCCCGATGTCGACGACGAAAGCCCTGCCGCGCACCACCACCATCACAAGATCGTCCGCATCATCCACAGCGGCGACATGCGTGCGGACATGGCGCAGATGGAAGCCGAGATGCACAGGGCCCAGATCGAGATGGACAAGGTCCGCCCCGAGATCGACCGCGCGCTTTCGGACGCCCAGATCGACCGGAAGATCGCCGAGGCGATGCGCGACGTCGAGCCGCGCATCCGCGCAGAGGTCGAACGCGCGCTGGCGAAGGCACGGCCCGAGATCCGCAAGGCCATGGCAGAGGCGCATATCAGCGAGAAGGTCGCCAAGGCCCTGGCCGAAGCGCAGCCCAAGATCGACGCCGCGATGGCGAAGATCCACGGCGACCGCAAGGTCCGAATCGAAATGCACGACGACGACGCGTCCACCGGCGACGACAACGACGACAACGACATGGACGGCAACGACGGCCCCGATCACGACAACAACAAATGACCGGATCGGGTCCCTCATGCTTCGACGCGCTCAGCACGAGGGGGAAGTAAAATCCTGCTCCAACCAATCCCCTCACCCTGAGCATCGTCGAAGGGTGAGGGCTTTCAAATATTCCCTCTTCCCATCCCCGCAATATCGGGGATGAGCGCGCATTCATCGCACCAACGCGCCAAGCTGCCATTGGTTTCATGGCGTGACCGCAAAGACACAGCGGACGCTTCGCGCGAACGCCCCCAGGCACTTCGGCGCCGACCCCGCGTTGTTCGCGAGGGAGCGCGAGAGGAGAGAGAGGGATGGCCAGAGCCGCAAAATCAAGGCGGCGCGCAGCATTGAAAATCGTCGAAGAGCGTGCGCCGTATCGTCCGAACGAACCGCGTTTTATCGCCGCGCATGCCGATCACCGGCGCGAGGATTTCATTTTTCAGCGCACGCAGTCCAATGCGCTGCGCGCCATGGAATGGGAAAGCCGGCTGAAGCCGCTCAAGCCCTGGGCGCCGAATTTCGTCGCCAACCTGGCCTTTTCGCTGTTCGCATAGGGGGAGCAGACGCCGCGTCATCCTCGAGCAGCTGCGGCCCGGGGATGACGCGCCTGCATTCGTCATTCCACTTTCTTGAGCATGCCTGCGACGTCGGAGGCCGCTTTCTTGGCCGCCGCCGCGTCGTTGGAGGCGATGCCCTCGCGTGCGCGCGCCGCCGCCGCTTCCAGCGCCTTCTTCTTGGCGGCATCGGCGGCGTCGGGGATCGCGCCTTTTCCCGAATTCCCGCAGGGATTGAGCTGGCTGGCGTCGTAACCCTTGCCGCCGCTGCCGACCAGGCAATTGAGGGCGTGGTGCAGATGCGCATGCACGGTGGCGATGTCGGACGCGCCGGCCGCGAGGCCGGCATGCTGATCCGCGATGACGATTTCCGAATGGGCGTCGGCAAGCGCCCCGGCCGGGATCAGAAGAACCGCGGCGGCGGCCGCGAGGACTATATTGCGCATGATGTTTCCTCCCTGGAATGGAGGGCAGTTTAAGTCCGATCCATGCGCGACGCTATCTCATTCCCTCTCCGCTTGCGGGCGCGGGATCGTTTGCTCAAGGAAAAAACAGGGCAGGCCGCTTTCGCCGCCTGCCCCGTGTTTTACCTTTGCAAGACCTCAGCGCGGCAGCGACGCCACCAGGATGCGCGATCCGGGATTGTGCACCCGGCCGGAGGTGATCTCCGCCACGCTCACGGGTTTGCCGTAATAAGCCTCGTTCCAGTCGGTCTTGGCCTTGATCACCGAGCCGTTGATCGTCAGCCCGCCATAGGCGCCGGTTGCCGAAGTCCACACGATGATGTCGCCGCCGCGAAGGGTCGTCGACGCTTCCGCGCCCGAGCTGAGCGTGACGGCCGTGATCCCGGCATTGCCGCCGATCTTGAAGTTGCCGCCCTCGATCCCGCGCAGCGCACGCTCGCTCATGATCAGAAGCACGACCTTGGCCTTCTCGAGCCCGATCTGCAGGCCGAACGACGCCGAGGCCATGGTGTAGAACGCGGGCGCGCTCCAGCCGCGGCCTTCGCGCACCAGCAGCACGCCGTTGCCGCCCTCGGCGCCGAACACGAATCCGCCCTTCACCAGATTGGGCACGATCAGGATCGCGCGCGCCTGGTGCAGCATGTTGCGGGCCGCCGCGAAGGCGGGATCGCGTTTCATGTCCTCGGCCGTGCGCGCGGCCGCGTTGACCAGAGCAGCCTGTTCGGTATTTCCCGCGGCGCCGTTCATGGCGTCCGTATCGCCCTGCGACCGGCCGCTCCGCGCCGTGTCGTCCATCGCGCGCTGGTCGCTGCCGTTCTGATAGCCGTTGTTCTGTGTGCTGCTGGCTTGTTCGCCGTTGCCCTGGGCGCAAGCCGCACTCAGGCACAACGCCGTCGCAAGGCCTGCCGCCGCCGCAAGCGCCGGAATCCGCATGCCTGTTCTCCCGAAAGAAAAACCTCGCCTCACCAACGTCCGGGATTTGCAAAAGTTCACCAGCGCAGCAGAAAGCGTCCCGCGACGGCGCCCAGCGCGCCGACCGCGCCGATTCCGAACGTGTACCAGACGGCCACGAAGGGGGCCGCGCTCTCGTCGCAATGGAAGGCATAGATGAAGGCACCCAGCGCACCCGCCGCCAGGCCTGCCGCAAGCCCCGCTAGCGCCAGCCGAGTCGGTGCGAGCTTGCCCATGCTCCACAGCACGCCCGCGAGGACCGGCAAGGCAAGAATGACGATGCGCCACGGGCAAACCTCGGCCGATGCGCCCATCATCAGGTGATGCCGCGCAGCCGGCGCCGCCGGCATCAGCTCGATCACCGCAAGCACGGCGATCGCAACGACGGGAACAGCCTCGAGCAGCATCTGCGTCCGCGAGCGCGCACCGGGCCGTGACAGCCGCTCCACGAGCCAGAAGCCTGCCGTTGCGAGCAGCAGCGTGTAGAAGAACTTCATCCAATAGGCGCCGGTGGCGACCGCGACTGCGAGGTCGGGACGGATGCCGAGCCACGCCAGCATCAGCGTGAAAGACACCGCCGCACCCGCGCCGGTTCCGAGCGCGAGCTTGCGCCACACCGCGCCGGGCGGCACCGGCGGGGCGCTCACGCTCAAACGGTCGATCAGCGCATCGGTTTTCATGAGCCGCGTCCGATCATGGCGGAGAGGGATTTCAACGCACGATGCACGCCGACCTTGACCGCCGATTCCGACAATCCGCTTTGCGCCGCGGCCTCGGCAACCGAGACGCCTTCGATCTTCACCTGACGCACCAGCTTGCGCCGCGATTCCGGCAATGCCGCGAGCAGGCGCTCGACATCGCGCTTCGCCGAGACGCTCTCTTCGCTCTCGCCGGCGACGACGCAGTCGGCTTCTTCGAGCGGCAGTGTCCGGCGCAGCTTGGCGCGGCGCAGATGATCGATCAGCTTGTAGCGCGCCACCGCGTGCAGCCATGCGGTGAAGGGCAGCGAGCGGTCATAGCTCGCGCGGCGGGTGTGGATGGCGATCAGCGTCTCCTGCACGAGATCCTCCGCCTCCGGCGTTGCGAGCCGGCGCGCGAAGTACGCGCGCAGATGCGGCGCCAGAGCGCGCAGCAGCGCGCGATAGGCAGACCCGTCGCCGTCCAGCGCCGACACCATCAGCGCCTTCAATCGGGGTTCGGCATCGCTCAATCCTTGCCCTCATCCGACATTCGCGCGGGGGTGCCCATCGGTTACGCGCGAAGCTGCGGCCCAAGTGTAACCGATCCGGCGCCGGGGCCGAACTAGCCCTTCGCAACCAGCAAGGGGATTCTCCAGATGAAAACCGTACTTGCCGCGCTCGCCGTCACGATGATGTGCAGCGCAGCCATGGCGCAAAACTCCGGCAGCATGAGCCAGGGCACCTCGCAAGTCTCGTCCATGTCCTCCATGTCGGGCACGCAGAACGCGTCGGGCAGCATGGACAAGAAGAACATGCAGGCGCCCAAGAAGACCAAGAAGAAGACCACCCACAACGCGATGGGCGGCGGCATGATGGGCAGCCAGAATTCGATGTCCGGCCACGACGGCATGAGCGGCCAGGACAAGAGCAGCTCCGGCAGCGGCAGCATGGCCTCGCCGCACTGACACAGGGTGCCGGTTTCTGGTTTCCGGTTTCTGGTTTCCGGTTTCTGGTTTCCGGTTTCCGGTTTCTGGTTTCCGGCTGCTGATTTCCGGCTTCTGATTTCTATGTTCCGAAGCCCCCTCCCCCTCCTCCCCAAAAATGGGGGAGAGGGAGATTCCTCTTTCCTTGACGGTCCGCCCGGCCCTTCCCACATGCCAGGGAACATCCCGGGAGGACGGCCATGGCGAACACCGCGAACCAGAGCTACGCCGAGGGCGAATCGCGCACCATGGCGATCGTCGTCTATGTGCTCTACCTGGTGGGCTGGCCCTGCCTGCATCTGTCCACGATCGGCGGGCTGATCCTCGCCTATATCAAGCGCGACGACGCGCGCGGCACGCTGTGGGAAACGCATTTCGACAATGCGATCCAGACCTTCTGGATCACGCTGGTCTTGATGATCGTGGGCGTGCCGCTGTGTTTCTTCCTGGTCGGCATCCCGATCGTGGCGTTCGCGGTGATCTGGTTCTTCTACCGCACGATCAAGGGCCTGATGCGCGCGATCGAGTACAAGCCCTACTTCTAGTTTTCATCCTCGAAGCGGCGGATGCGCGCGGTGGCGTGCAGCGCCGGCGGCGATTTGGGCCGCGCCAGGAACCAGCCGAGCAGGCTCAGCATCAGCGCGAGCGCGAAGGAATAAGGCACATAGCCATAGATCATGTCGGGGATGGTGGCCGCGACGTGGAAGCTGCGTCCCATCCTTGCGCCCCACAGCATGCAGGTGCCGATGCCGTCGGGATTGATCTGGCAGCCGTCATAACGCGTGACATATACGGCCAGCATCGGCAGGACCGGGGTCAGCAGCGGCAGCAGCAACAGGCTGAGCGTACCGAGCAGCGGACGGCGCGCTGCGAAACAGGCGATCGCGGCGACGGCGCAGAGCGCGATCATCGCTCCGATATGCGTCGCGATCACCCAAGCGAGGTTGAGCGAGTCGCGCAGCCCGCCGCCCAGGATCATGCCGCGACAGAGATCGGGGCCGGGCGCGCATTGCGCGGCAAAACCGACGCCGCGCACGATCCAGACCAAAAGCGAGGGGCCGAGCAGAAGCGCGATGCACACCGTCCAGACAATGCCGGCGATGGGCAGCCTCTCCCGCTCCTCGAAATCGTCCCCCTCCATGGCCGCATATTAAGCCTGATCGCCCAGCAACCGTGCGAAGATTCGAGATTATGCTTAATCGCCGCGCGAGCCGGCGTCCCAAGCGCCCGAGAATCCCTCCAGGCAGAGGAATTGTTCCGGCGAATTTCGCTACGCTTGTGCCGACGGGCGATCCTTGATGCGCGCGAACCACGCCGCGATGTTGGCGTTGGCCGGGTCGAGCGGCTGACCCACCTGGCCGCCGAAATCGAGGAAACAGAACAGCAGGATGTCCGCGAGCGTGAAGCGCTTGCCGCAGACGAAGTCGCGTCCCGCCATCTGCCCGTCCAGCCATTTCAGCCGGTCCTGGGCGATGCGCTTCAGTCCGTCGGCGGCTTCCGGGACGGTAACAATGCGGTCCTTGAACAGGCGCAGCCCCTGGCTGAAGCGGAAGCCGTTGGCCAGGGGTTCGCAGATGTTGAGGTCGATGCGGCGCGTCCACATCCGCGCTTCCGCCTTTTCCTTCGGATTGGAGCCGATCAGCGGCGGATTGGGATGGGTGTCCTCCAGGTACTCGCAGATCGCCAGGATCTCGCTCACGTAACCGCCGTCATCCAGCTCCAGCGCGGGCATCTGGCCGTGGGGATTGCGGGTGAGATGCGCGTCCTGGCGGTTTTCCCCCGCCATCAGGTCCACGTCTTGGGTCGGGATTTTCAGGCCCTTCTCGGCCATGAACATGCGCACGACGCGCGGATTCGGCCCGATCGAATTGTAGAATTTCAACGTTCTCTCCCCATATGCATACGTAGCATTCCGCAATAATCGTTAACCGATGTAAAGGGCGGCGTGGTGTAGGATCAGGGCATGAGGAGGATCTTTTTCGTCGGTCTGGGCTGGACCCTGGTGGTCGTTGGCGTGGTGATCATGCCGACGCCGGTCCCTATTCCGCTGATCGGCTTCGGGCCGATCCTCGCGGGATCGGCGATCCTGACCGCGCATTCGAAATCCTTCCGCCGCGGGTTGCAGCGGGTGCGGCACCGTTCCGGCTGGCTCTCGCGCCAGTTCGACATCTTCCGCGATCGCGGACCGCACGCGATCCGCGCCATGGTCCGGCGCACGAGGCCCGTGGTACTCTTGCGTCACGCGCGCATGCGCGCCCGCAAGAGCGCCTGATGGCCATACCGTTCGATCGTTCCTTCTCCGCACCGTATGAAGAGTTGCAGCAGATCACACCGCTGATCGCGCGCGTGCTGGCCGACAATCCCGGGCCGTTCACGTTCAAAGGCACCGGTGTCTACATCGTAGGCAAGGACGAAGTGGCGGTGATCGATCCCGGCCCCGATGTCCCGGCGCATGTCGACGCGTTGAAACGCGCGCTTGAGCGCAAGCGCATCACTCACATTCTCGTCACCCATACCCACAGCGATCATTCGCCCGCCGCGGCGCCGCTGAAGAAATGGTCCGGCGCGAAAACCTATGGCTTCGGGCCGCACGGCTCCGGCAAGGCCGACGAAGGCGCGAAGGTCGAAGAGGGCGGCGACAGAGCCTTCGTGCCCGATGTGCGCGTGAAGGACGGCGACGTCGTCCAAGGCAACGGCTTCACCTTCGAATGCGTCTATACGCCGGGCCACACCTCCAACCACATGTGCTACGCGCTGAAGGAAGAGAAGGCGCTGTTCACCGGCGATCACGTCATGGGCTGGTCGACGACGGTGGTGACGCCGCCGGACGGCGACATGGCGCAGTACATGGCGAGCTTGCGCAAGCTCCACGCGCGCGACGACGCGGTACTTTATCCGACGCATGGCGGGCCGGTGCGCGATCCCAAGCCGTTCCTGCAGGCCTATATCGATCACCGCCTGGAGCGCGAGGCGCAAATCGTGGCCTGCCTGCGCGACGGCGTCTCAACCATCCCCCCAATGGTCGCGCGCATGTACGCCGATGTCGACAAACGCCTGCATCCCGCCGCGGCACGTTCGGTGCTGGCGCATCTGATCCAGATGGAGCAGGAGGGACGGGTTGTGGCGGCAGGCTCGGGATCGGGCGCTAGGTATCGGTTGGCGAGATAGATCCCGCCCCGAACGGGACGCTGCCAATCCCATATCGTCGGTCGACGCGACAACTTTTCTTGAGCTGGCGGGAATTTCACGCATTCGCCTCCCTATTTCGTTACCATCGCCGCGCGCAAAGGGGGCACCGCGCATGAATAATCTCGGCGCACGCATCTATGGCATCGCGGCGATCATGATGGGCGTCGCGGGTCTCATCTGGGGCGATCTGGCGACCGGATGGCTGCCGTTGCCGGCGAATCTGGCCGGCCGCACCGCGATCGCTGACGTGCTGTCGGCGCTGCTGCTTGCCGGCGGCGCGCTGATCAACTGGCGTCGGCGCTGGGGCGCAGGCGTGCTGGCGGCGCTTTTCGGGTTCGGCTTTCTGGTCGTGGATGCGCCGCGGCTTGCGATGCATCTGGGACAGTTCGGCTATTGGGAGTCGTCGGCCGAGCCGCTGGCGATGGCGACGGCAGGTCTCGTGGCCTTCGCGTCCGCCGATGAGAAGCAGGCTTCGCAGAGTCTTGCGCGGGTCGGCGGCATCGGGTTCGCGATGTGCCTTTTCGTCTTCGGCACGGCGCATTTCATCTACGCCGCCTACACCGCAAGCCTGGTTCCGGCCTGGCTTCCGCCCGGCCGGATGTTCTGGGTCTATGCGACGGGGCTCGCCGCCATTGCGGCAGGGCTCGCATTCCTCTCCGGCGTACTCGATCAGCTGGCTGCGCGGCTTCTGGTCACGATGTACATCGTCTTCGGCGTGCTGGTGCACGCGCCCAATCTCTGGGCCGATCCCGCCAAGCGCTTCAACTGGGTCGAGTTCATGGTCAATCTCGCCCTCGTCGGCGCGGCGTGGATCGTGGCGGACTCCTTGGCAAAACGCCGATCTTGACACGGTAGCTACCGGTAGCTACCTTCGGCCCATGACGACGGTCAACATCAAGGACGCGAAGAACCGCCTCAACGAACTCGTCCGCAAGACGGAAAGCGGCGAAATCGTCACCATCACGCGCAACGGCCGACCCGTCGCCGATATCGTGCCGCACAAGAAGAAGGGCGGCACGGACTGGGAAGCGGGATATCGCTATATGCGCGAACACGGTATCGATTTTTCCGGTGAGCTGGCGCCGGATTGGGACGATCCGCTTCCGGAAGATTTCCTGATCACGCCGCTGCCTGCGGACTACGGCAAGCCGAAACCGTCGAAGAAATGAAGCTGCTGCTCGACAGCAACATCGTTTTGCCGCTCGTACGTCGGGAGCGCCAAAGACTCGGTGCTCAAGTCGATCACCTGTTGAGCACAGGCGCCGACGATACCTTCGTGAGCATCGCCAGTTTGTGGGAGATCGCGATCAAGGCTCGGCTGGGCAAGCTCCCACTCGGATTTCCGGTCGCACAATTGTCGGTGACCTTGGCGGCGTTTGGATACAGTCTTCTCGCTATCGATCAGCGTCATGCCGTCGAAGATCTGCTTGACCAACCTGCCACCAACGATCCTTTCGACCGCATGTTGTTGGCGCAGTGTCAGGTCGAGGGTATGCGTCTGGTGACGGCCGACCGCGTGCTGAAAAATCACCCGCTGGTGTGGCGGCCATGACATCGCTGCTTCTCAAACCCGCGCGTATCTGGAGCGATGGCGCGATACAGGAAGGCGGGCAGGTGCTGGTCGCGGGGGAGCGCATCGCGGCGGTCGGCCCAAAGCTCGAGTCCGGCGAGGCGAAGGTGGTCGCCCTTCCGGGCATGACCTTGCTCCCCGGCCTGATGGATCTGCACGCGCATCTCTTCCTGCATCCCTACAACGAGACCGCATGGGACGATCAGGTGCTGAAGGAGAGCGAGGCCTATCGCACCGTGCGCGCGGTCAGGCATGCCGAGGCGACGTTGCGCGCCGGATTCACGTGCTTGCGCGATCTCGGCACCGAAGGCGCGGGCTATGCCGACGTGGCGCTCAAGCGCGCAATCGAAGAGGGCCACATTCCCGGGCCGCGGCTCTTCGTGGCCACGCGCGCGATCGTGGCGACGGGCTCCTATGGACCCGCGCGCGCGAAGTTCCGCCCCGATTGCTGCTTGCCGCAAGGCGCGGAGGAAGCCAGCGGCATCGACGAAGTCGTGCGCGCGGTGCGCCATCAGGCGAGCCATGGCGCGGACTGGATCAAGGTCTATGCCGATTACCGCTGCGGGCCCGGCGGCGAAACCGTCGCGACGTTCTCCGTCGACGAATTGAAGGCGCTGGTCGATACGGCGCATTCGCTCGGACGGCCGGTCGCCGCGCATGCCACGAGCGACGAAGGCATGCGCCGCTCGGCGCAGGCGCGCGTCGACACCATCGAGCATGGCTATGGCGGAAGTGCCGCGACCTTCGCATTGATGGCCGAACACGGCATCGCCTTTCTGCCGACGCTGACCGCTTGCGAAGCGATCTGCCAGTACTTCCACGGCCACAGCGCAGGCGACGAGCCGCACGAACGCATGAAGGAAGCCGCGAAGGCATTCGCGCGCGCCCGCAAGGAAGGCGTCGTCATCGGCTGCGGCAGCGATGTCGGAGTCTTCGCGCACGGCACCAACTACCGCGAGCTCGACTGGATGGGCGATCTCGGCATGAGCGCGAACGAGGTGCTGCTGGCGGCGACCGCCGTCAACGCCCAAATCCTGCGCAAGGAGAAGGAACTAGGCAGCGTGAAGACCGGCTATCTCGCCGATCTGATCGCCGTCGACGGCGATCCGAGCCGCGATCTCAAGGCGCTGCGCAAGGTGCACTTGGTGATGAAGGACGGGGACCGCGTCTCCAGTCCTTCGATCGGGTCGCCTTAGCGCAGGCAACACAATTTTCCTCCGCGTAAACGGAGGAGGATGGCTTCCCCTACTCGTCCGCCGAGGCGACGGGCGGACTCCAGGCATCGGCGCGTTTTTCGGCTTCGTCCTGTTTGTTCTCGTCGAGCGCCGCATCGACGCGCTGCTGCAACGCGGAGGGCGTATCGGGCAAGCCGATGCCCAGCCGCATGCCGTTGCGGTGATACAGGATCGCCCATTTCTTGGCCTCGACCGGATCGGCGTCGACGCCGCTGCCGTCCAGATAGATCGTGACGGCGGTTTCCTGCGCCTTGGCGAAACCGCCGTTGGCGGCGCGCACGACCCAGGCCGCGCCTTCCGTCCGCAGCGCCTTGACCTGCGCGGCGTCGCTGCTGGTTTTGGCGAGATCGTAGAGGCAGAGACCAAGATCGTATTGCGCGATCTCGTGGCCGAGCCCGCGCGCGGCAAGCGGACGCAGCATCGGCACGGCCTGGTCGCAATGGCCCTTGAGGCGCAGATCCTCCGCAATCGCACCGGCGTCGGTGCTGACCGGCTGCACTTCGTCGTCGTCGGAAGGCGATTGGTGCGCCGTCGGGCCGTAGACTTCGGGATCGACGCTGGGATGCATCGGGTCCGCCCAGGCCGGCGGCGCAGCGAGCGCCGCAATCCCCAATGCCAAAACCGCGATCCTTACCCGCATGACGCCACCTGTCCGTCCGACAACGCTTGAGGATAGCACAGGCGCATTCACGGCGTTAAGCGGTTGTACGCCGCGGATTTGCCGGAAAGTGCCGCTGGAAGTTCCTTTCCCCGCTTGCGCTAAAGACAAGCGTTCGGCTGTCGCGCTCACGCCGCAGCCAGTGCAACGCCTGCATCCGCTCCAGCAACGCCGCCCCTGCGGCGCCGGCGAGATGGTGCCGCCGCATGCTCCAGTCGAGACAGGCTTTGCAGACCGGCCTGCGGCGTCCGGCAAACTTTGCGACATCGATTCCGAAGGCATGAAGGAGCCGCTCGCCAGCCGGGGTTAGCGCAATGTCGTTTCCGCGCCTGGCGATGCAGCGGCGCGCGAGCAGGCTGTCGAACATCCGCACCCCCATCTCGCCCGCCAGATGGTCGTAGCAGATGCGCGCTTTGCGCAGCGCCGGATCGCGCGGCCCCGGACGGGTGCGCAAATGGCCGGCGCGCGACGCGACCTCCATCATGCATTCGAGCATCTCGCCCACGTCGTCGTCGGCGAGGCGGAAATAGCGGTGGCGGCCCTGCTTGACCGCGGCGATCAGTCCGCCCGACTGCAGCTTGGCCAAGTGCGCGCTCGCGGTCTGCGCGGTGACGCCCGCTTCGGCGGCGAGTTCGCCGGCGGTGAGAGCGCCGCCGCTCATCAGCGCCGCCAGCATATTGGCGCGCGCGGGATCGCCGGCCAGGGCGGCGACGGGAGCGATGCTGGGACCTTCTTTCATACTTCGACCGTAACCGAAGCATCGGCGCCGGCCAAGCGCTATCGTAGGGCACAGTTCGACGGAGACCGAAGCATGAATGTCGTCTGCCATATCCGCTACGAGATCGATCCGTTCCAGCGCGCGGCGTTCGAGGACTATGCGCGCAACTGGCTCTCGATTATTCCGGCTTGCGGGGGAAACCTCATCGGCTATTTCCTGCCGCATGAGGGCACCAACAACATCGCCCATGCGATGATCGGATTCGAAAGCCTGGCCGCATACGAGACCTATCGCGCGCGGCTGCGCGGCGATGCCGGCAGCCGCGCCAATTTCGAATTCGCGCAGAGCCGGCGCCTGATCCTGAAGGAGGAGCGGACGTTCCTCAGGCAAGTCGCGCCATGATCGCCGTGATCTTCGAGGTCGAACCGGCGGGCGACACCGCGCGCGAGCGCTACCTCGAGATCGCAGCGGAGCTCAAGTCGTCGCTCGACGGCATCGACGGCATTCTCTCGATCGAACGCTTCCAGTCGCTGCGCGAGCCGGCGAAGATTCTCTCGCTTTCGTTCTGGCGCGACGAACAGGCGGTTGCGGCATGGCGCAAACTCGAAGCGCATCGCACCGCGCAAGACGAAGGTCGCGGCGGACTCTTCCGCGACTACCGCCTGCGCGTCGCACAGGTCGTGCGCGATTATGGCCTCAAGGACCGCGCCCAGGTGCCGGCGGACAGCAGCAACTATTTCGGGCGATAGCGGCGACACAGTCTCCGGAAACGCGCGATGAAGTGTCAACCGCCTTGGAAATTCCTGCGCGCGGCTCTTGCCCCGCTCACATCGACGCGCCGTCGAATTTACGGATTGTTGCGCGCGCCAGAACCTCGGGCGCCATCAGCCGCGCGTTCACGCCCATGCGGTCGACGCTCTTGTCCACCGGCGACCAGTGCGTGACGCAGCCGCAGGTCGTGCAACGATGGAATTCGATGCTCCTGTCGTCCCACATATAGATGTCGGTCGCGCCCGGTGAAACGCGCACGGCCTTCGGCGAACAATAGGCCCACAGCACGCCATAGCGCCGGCAGATCGAGCAGTTGCAATCGGTGACGGTTTCGGGCGCCGCTTCGACCTCGATCGTCACAGCGCCGCAATGGCAGCTTGCCTCGATCATGCCGTCAGTCCTCATCGAAAAACGTCCAACTCTCCGCGCCGTCGAAGCGGCGCACGCGCGCGGCCGCCAGGATCTCCGGCGCCATCAGCCTTGCGTTGACGCCCATGCGGTCCAGCGCCGCATCCATCGCCGACCAATGCGTGCCGCAGCCGCAGACCTTGCAGCGATGGATGGCAAGCGTGCGGTCGCCCCAGACGTACACCTCCGTTTCGCCATGCACCGCGACGTCGCGCGGATTGTAATAGGCGCAAAGCCATCCGCTGCGGCGGCAGAGCGAGCAATTGCAGGAGGTGACGGCTTCTGGCGCGAACGGCGCCGCGATCCTGACCGCGCCGCAATGGCATGAGGCTTCTATCATCCGCGTCTCCTATTCGATCAGATCGTCGACGAAACGGTACTGCCCGCGCTCGGCGCGGATGCCCATTGCCTGGGCTCGGGCCGCGTGCGCTTCCATCTCCTTGCGCCAGTCGTGACGCAGTTTCGCGCGCGGCGTTCCATAGCGTTCCTCCAGGAATTCGGCGCGCAGCACGCGGTCGGTGCGGAAATGGCGGAACGCCTTGCGCAGCTCGCACCACGCCACGATCAGCCGCACAGTCTCCCAATAGCTGACCGCGATCGGCCACACCACGCGCTCGCTCGCGCGTTCCTTCTCGTCGCGATAGACGAGCGCGATCTTGCCCTGTGCGCGGATGGCGGTGCGCAGCCGCGCCATGTCGATGGCGTCGGGCATGTTGGGATAGCGCTTCGGCGCCGACACCGCAGGCTCCATCAGCAGCGGGCGCAGATGCTCGGGGATCACCACGCCGATCTTGGCGACGAGGTCCGCAGCGGCGCGCGCCAGCAACGGATCGGCGCGGCCCATCACCCATTGCGCGCCCAGCATCGCCGCTTCGATCTCGTCCGGCGTCAGCATCAGCGGCGGCATGTCGAAACCGCCTTCCAGCACATAGCCGATGCCGGCCTCGCCGCGGATGGGTACGCGGTCCGCCATCAGTTGCGCGATGTCGCGATAGATGGTGCGCAGCGACGTCTCCATTTCTTGCGCGATCTCGCCGGCGGTCACCGGACGGCGCTTGCGGCGCAGGATCTGCACGATGCGGAAAAGGCGGTCGGCGCGTCGCATGGGTGTTGCTGCCATCCTGTTGACACAAGCGATTATGCCGCCGGACGCACCGCCGGCACCAGCCTGATGCCGGCGCGGTGCCTTCGCCGTCGCGCAGCGCGGCTTCGAGGAAACCCGTAGTGTTGTGCCAGCATGCTGCAACCCTGCTGCCACCATGTTGTCAGCAGCGATTTGGTTGCAACGCGCTGGCGGGATCCATCTGGATTGTCCGGACGGGGACCACTCCCTCGGACCGTTGACAAGCCGCGATCACTTCTTCGGCGGATTGGCGATCAGGTACGGCAGCCCGCCGTTGATCTTCGCATTCTCGGCCCAGACCTTCTTGTCGAAACCGGACGGCAATCCGGATTTCAGCTCCGAATTCGACAAAGCGGTGATGCCCTTGTCCTTCAAGGGTGTGCCGGCGCCCTGGTCCGGATCGGTGATGCCGCTGGTCGTGGTGTCCCAGTAGTCGTCGTGGATCGTGCCCTTGCCCTGGGTGAGATCGTTTCCGATCGATCCTCCCGCGTAGGCGCCGTTCTGGCCCGTGACCTCGCCGGTCGAATAGGCTTGCGAGATGTCGCCGGAGTTGGCCCCCACCAACCCGCCGACGTCGCTGACATTGCCGGAGCCCTTCGTGGCGCCGGTGGCATAGCTGTTCGAAACGTCGCCGCCGTTGTTGACGCCCACCAATCCGCCGACGCCGGCACCGTTCCCATTGGCCTGGACTTTTCCGGTGGCGAAGCTGCGGTCGATCTCGCTGCCATTGTTGACGCCGACCAGGCCGCCGACCGCCGCGCCATGCTTGCCGTTCACGCTGGCCGAAGCCGAGCTCAGCGACACCGTTCCGGCATTGAGGCCGAGCAATCCGCCGCCGTTACCGCTGACGTTGACCGTGCCTGTGGCCGTGGAATTGATTATCGTGCCGGAGTTCGAGCCGACGAGGCCTCCCGCGTCACCGCTTGTGACCTTGGCGGACGACCGGCAGTGGTCGACGGTGGCTTCGTTGTTTCCGATCAAACCGCCGACATCTGCCGAACCCTTCGGCGCGCTCACGGTTCCGTCGACGCTGACATTGACGACGAAGCCGTCGTCGGCTTGGGACCACGCGATGAGACCGCCGACCATGACGTTGCCTACGCCCGCGGACTTCACGTTCAGCTTGGACAGGATGAGATTGCGGATCACGCTGACATAGGTGGTGGTCTCGAACAAGCCGACCTGCTTGACCGATTGCGGTGCGTCGATTGCGAGATTGGAGATCGTGTTGTTCAAACCGTCGACCGTGCCCTCGAGCGTCGTCGGAATCGGGCTCGCGGTATAGGTGCCGTCCTGTTTGGCATCGTAAGAACCGGCGAGAGCGAAATTACCGGCCGAATTGGCCGCGATGGCGCTGGCAAGGCTGGCGATGCTGTTCTTCAAGGTGAAGGTCGTGCCGTTGATGATCAGGCTGCTCGACAGGCTCAGGAAGGTGACGTTGGCCTTCTCGGCATAGGTGAGCGTGCCGTTGGCGCCGCCGTCGTTCGTCGTCATCGTCAGCGCGCCGGTGCCCGTCACCTGGACCGGCTGGTTGATCGCGATCGAGCGGTAGCCGTCGAGCGTCAGCCTGTGGCTGCTGCTCCAGAACACGCCGGCGGCGATGACGATGTCCTGCGACAGCGAACCGGGCTTGAGCTGGACGTCGGAACTCGCCAGCAGGTTCTCGAGCTGCGTGACGTTGAGCGTGGCCTTGGCCGTGGTCGTGGTGCAGACCCCCGAACTGCAGCTCACGCCGCTGGTCGAGCCCGAGGAAACGGTGAGCTGCGCATGGGCGCCCCCCGCGACGCCAAGCGCGGCCAGTCCGCCGGCCACAGCCGCGATCATGGTGTTGGCGCGCATCGGGCTCCCCATTGCCGTGGCGCAGCTTCTAGCACGTAAACTTTGGCTGGAAAAAGCGGTGGCTCGCTTTCTTGGAGGCCTGGCGAAAATGCCGCCGATGCGCGGCACCGCTCACGGCATGCGGATGAAGCCGTGGGTCAGCCCGTCCGAACCTCTGTACCAACCCGCGACCGCGCCATTGTCGTTGATGCTTGTCGGCGTTGCGCCGCTCACCGCATCCGGCGGATCGATGTTGCCGATACTGCCGTCGCTCTGGCGCAGGAACGCATGCTGGACCTTGTCCGCAGTTTCGTAAGTTCCCACCACGGCACCGGAGGCGTTGATCGCGCGCGGCTCGGTGTCGACGGAGCCCTGCGGATCGAAGATCGTGAAATTGCCGGCAGCGTCGCGCAAGAAACCCTGCGCCGCGTTGCCGTGATAATAGGTGCCGGTGACGACGCCGCCCGAATTGATGGCGGTCGCATCGACCTCGCCGTGCCCAGGCGCCCCGAACTTCGTGATCGTTCCGTCCGGCGCGCGGACGAAGCTGCCGATCTTCGGGCGGCCCTTGCTGACATAGATGCCGGCGACGACGCCGGAGCCGTTGATGCCGTAGCCGAGTGTGAAGATCGCACGCGCAACCTTGAAGGTGAGAATGGTTCCTTCCGGCGTGCGCACGAAGCCGGTGGGATCGCCGTGGCGGCCGTGGAAATATCCCGTGATCCCGCCCTGGGGATCGAAACCGAGCACGCGCGTCACCTTGGTGTGCGGGGCGTCGAAGGTCGTGATCGCACCGTTCGCGTCGCGCACGAAGCCGTGATAGCGCGAACGGTTGTGCGGCACGTAATCGCCGATGATGCGCCCGTCGGCATCGATGCCGCGCGGCTCCGTCACGTCCGAGCCATGCGGATCGAACGTCGTGATCGTGCCGTCGGCGGCGCGCACGAAACCGTGGCCGATGGCGTTGTCCGCACTCCAATCTCCGACGACCACGCCGTTCGCGTCGATGCCGGCCGGCGCGGTGAAGGTCGAGCCCGAGGGATCGAAGGTGATGGTGGTCGCCGCGCGCGACGGAGCGGCGATCGCGAGCACGGCGAGGATGAGCGTGGTGGCGACGGATGCGCGGAACATGGCGGTTTCCCTCTGGCGGATCCGGACGGCAGCGTAGCACGGAACAAAGCCGAAAAAGGCTGAAAAGCGGAGGCCGGACGCGCCGTCGCCAGTGGCGGACCGCTATCGCGGGGCGCCGGATAGGCTATACTCGATGCTGCGCATCCTGGGGATTGGGGGATCTCATGGTTCGGTCTGCGGTTCTTGGCGCAGCCTTGGCGGCGTCTTCGCTTATTTTCGCCGGTCCGGCTTCGGGTCAAAATACGGCTCTGGATTGCGTTGCCAGAACCGACGCGATGCTGAACGTCGCATCGCCGGATTCCGTCGTCCAAGCCGTCCTGACGCAACCGGTCGGCGCGGACGTCCGGTCGGCGATGCGCGACTATGCGGTGGGGGTGCTGGACAGCTACCGCGCGCAGGTTCTGAAAGTCGAAGTGGCGACGGCGACCCGGCGCGAGATCGCCGATTTCGATCACCTCATCGCGGAAACTTCGCAGGTCATGCCCCAGCAAGCCGCGCAGATGACCTTCGTCCGCAATCGCCTCGCCCAGCGGTTCGAAGAAGAGAAGGCCGACGCGGACCTCGCCCGCAACACGACCCAATTCTCCGTGTCGCTGTTCTGCACCTATGTCGACGGGTTCAACCATCCCAATGGCTACGGTACGGGCGTATATCCGGCGCCGCTTCCGCCGCCGCTGCCGCCGCCGGCTGTCGCAAACGGCGGTGCGATGGCGTCTTCAGGCCCAGAGATGACGATCATGCTGGAGGACGCGCATCAGAGCGTGAATCTCGCGACCGGCGCGCTCTCGCCCGGCAACCACGCGCCGCAGGCCACGACCCATCTGCAATCGGGCGCGAGCTATTCGGGAAGCGTGTCGACGGGCGGGATCCTGCCGCCCGGCTACACGATCTATGTCTTCTTCCACAGCCAGGTCTGGGCGGTGCTGAGTCCGACCGGCGGAAGCTTCACCGTGGGCGAGAACAAAGGCTTCGGCGCGCAGAACGACGTCGAGGCGGTGGCCTGTCTCGCCGGGGCGCGCGTCGGCGGCCCGCTGCCGATCGACCGTAACGGCCAACGCGGCTGCCTCTACAACGCGGACATCGACATCATCTGGCGTCAGTGAGGGGCGGCGCAACCTTACCAGCGCCGTCGATAGACCGCGTGCGCCATTCGTTGACGCGCGCGCTCGTGGCGCGCGACTCGGTACGCCGAACGCCCAGCATCGGCGCGAAAAAGTTCCCGACACTTCACGCGGCTGAGCGGCGCTACAAATGCAGGTGAACATCCATGCGCTGGTGCAGCACACGCATGACGACGATTTGACCCCGGACCCGGCGATAAAAGATGACGTGGCTGCCCGCGACCAGGCCGCGATGGCAGGCCCCCAACTCATCGCGCGCCGGACCGAGATCGGGACTACGCAACAGCTCGCGAAACCTGTCGCGCATAAGCTGCATGTAGCGCTGCTTGCGCGCGGCGCCCCATTCGCGCCCGCTGTAGCGCGCGATCTCTTTCAGATCGGCGCGCGCGGCATCGGTGACGATCAGGCGCATCACAAGCGCGCGAACAGCGCGTCGATCTCGTCGTCGTCCTTGAGTTCACTGACCCGGCCCGCAGCGTAATCCGCCTCCCCTTTCGCGAGAGCGGATTTGAGGCGCTTGAGTTTGGCCCGCCGCAACTCCTCGGTCTCCTGCAACAGGCGCAAAGCCTCGCGGATCACCTCGCTGGCGTTGTTGTACAGGCCGGATTCGACCTTGTCCTGGACCAGCTTCTCAAGCTTTCGGGTGAGCGAGACGTTCATCCGGGAGGCTCCTTTCGCGCAATCTGCGGGAAATAACAGGCTTTGTCAAAATTTGATCCGCGCTCCTGCCATCTGCTGTCAGCAGCATGGCACGTGCAGGCTGCAAAAGCGCGCGCGACTCTCTATATTGCCGCCATGGCCCACAACAACGGCATGGTGCCGCGCAAAGCTCGGCGCGGGTTCTCGGAGAATGCGGCGAAGTTCCGCGCGGCGGCGGCGAAAGCGCCGCTGGATCCCGCCGGCACCGCTTACGATCCCGGGCCGCCGGAGACGAGTGACGTCACGGTCTCGCCGATCGGGAACCTGCCGCTGCATGGCGCGACGGGCGCGGAGCTGCCCGCCGGCGTTGCCGGCAATCAAACAAACAACTTCGTGCCGCATCGGCCCATCCGTCCGGAGAAGTCGGAAGGCGGCAGGCGCTTCAAGCTGGTGAGCGAGTACGAGCCCGCGGGCGATCAGCCGACGGCGATCAAGGAACTCGTCTCCGGCCTCGTCGACGCGCACGAACGCGACCAGGTGCTGCTCGGCGTCACCGGTTCGGGCAAGACCTTTACGATGGCGAAAGTGATCGAGGCGGTGCAGCGCCCTGCCCTCATCCTGGCGCCGAACAAGACTCTCGCCGCCCAGCTCTATGCCGAGATGAAGACGTTCTTCCCGGAGAACGCGGTCGAGTATTTCGTCTCGTACTACGACTACTACCAGCCCGAAGCCTACATCCCGCGCACCGACACCTATATCGAGAAGGACTCCTCGGTGAACGAGGAGATCGACCGCATGCGCCATTCGGCGACGCGCGCGATCCTGGAGCGCGACGACGTCATCATCGTCGCATCGGTGTCCTGCATCTACGGCATCGGCGCGGTGGAGACCTATAGCGGCACGGCGTTCAGCGTGGCGCGCGGCATGCGCTTCGACCGCCAGCAGGCGATCGCCAGCCTGGTGGCGCTGCAATACCGCCGCAACGACGACAATTTCACCCGCGGCGCCTTCCGCGTGCGCGGCGACACGGTCGACATCTTCCCCGCGCATCTGGAGGACCGCGCCTGGCGCATCGAGCTGTTCGGCGACACTGTGGATTCCATCGTCGAGTTCGACCCGCTGACGGGCAGGAAGTCGGGACATCTCGACCAGATCAAGGTCTATGCCAATTCGCATTACGTGACGCCGCGGCCGACCTTGGCGCAGGCGATCAAGGGCATCAAGCAGGAGCTCATCCAGCGCCTCGACGAATTCCGCGCCCAGGGCAAGCTGCTCGAGGCGCAGCGCCTGGAGCAGCGCACCAATTTCGACATCGAGATGATCGAGGCGACGGGAAGCTGCGCCGGCATCGAGAACTATTCGCGCTGGCTGACGGGGCGCAAGCCCGGCGAGCCGCCGCCGACGCTGTTCGAATATTTGCCCGACGAAGCGCTGGTGTTCTGCGACGAAAGCCACGTCAGCGTGCCGCAGATCGGCGGCATGTATCGCGGCGACTATCGCCGCAAGGCGACGCTCGCCGAATACGGCTTCCGCCTGCCGTCGTGCATCGACAACCGGCCGCTCAAATTCGAGGAGTGGGACGCGATGCGGCCGCAGACCATCTATGTCAGCGCCACGCCCGGGCCGTGGGAGATGGAGCGCACCGGCGGCGTCTTCGCCGAGCAGGTGATCCGCCCCACCGGGCTGATCGATCCGCCGGTCGAGGTGCGCCCGGTGGAAAGCCAGGTCGACGATCTGATCGCCGAATGTCGCGAGGTGGCGCGCAAAGGCTTCCGCGCGCTGGTCACCACGCTGACCAAGAAGATGGCGGAGGACCTGACCGAATACATGCACGAACAGGGCATCCGCGTGCGCTACATGCACTCGGACGTCGAGACGCTCGAGCGCATCGAGATCATCCGCGATCTGCGGCTCGGCGCCTTTGACGTGCTGGTCGGGATCAACCTGTTGCGCGAGGGGCTGGACATCCCCGAATGCGCGCTGGTCGCCATTCTCGACGCCGACAAGGAAGGCTTCCTGCGCAGCGAGACCAGCCTGATCCAGACCATCGGCCGCGCCGCGCGCAATGTGGAAGGAAAGGTCATTCTGTATGCGGATCATGTCACCGGCTCGATGGAGCGGGCGATGGCCGAGACCTCCCGCCGCCGCGAGAAGCAGCGCGCCTACAACACCGCCCACGGCATCACCCCGCTCAGCATCAAGAAGCACATCGCCGACATCATGGGCTCGATGTACGAGCGCGATCACGTCACCGTCGGCGCCGGCGCGACGGGCGCGCTCTCGGGCTTCGCCGAGGACGGCAAGGAATTCATCGGCCACAACATCAAGGCGCATATCGCCGAGCTCGAGAAACGCATGCGCGCGCACGCCGCCGATCTCGAGTTCGAGGAGGCCGGCCGCCTGCGCGACGAGATCAAGCGGCTGCAAGCGGTGGAACTGACCATCGCCGACGACCCCTTCGCGCGCCAGAGCGAGGTCGACCGCGCCGTCGACGACGCCTTCCTGGCGGCGGTGCGCGATGGAGCCGATCCTCCCCCGCGCGCGGAGGAGGTGGCGCGAAGCGCCGGAGGGGGCAAGCACCAGAAAACCTCGCGCGGAAAAATGCGCCGCGCCCCCAGGCCCAACGCACCGAAGACGTTTGGGAGCAGGTCGCGCTAGGCCAGACGCCTGTCCGGCGACTTATGGGCAATACGACGCGGAGCTAACTACAAAGCTCCTTTCCCGCGAAGTCACTAGAAATGGCCTGTTGAAAACCGACTGGGGTCCGCTATCCCCGCTAAACTACCGCGTGTATCCTATGTGAGATCGCACCTTCCAAACAGAGCCGCGAAAATGAACTTTGTCAAAAGAGTCTTTTCCAGAATTAAGGTCCCAATTGTTAGTGACCTAATAGCCGCAGGCTGGCCTGATTGGCGCGAAGCATTCAAAGAACTTTTCATCATATTGCTGTTCAGCCTGATGCCCGTATGGCTCGGATTGTCGCTGGTGGCAATTCTCACGATAGCGGACGGGCCGCTAACATTTCTGGAACGTTTCGCGTCGAGTTCTGACCTGGGCATTCTCGCGGCATCCCTGTTGGGGCCGGTCCTCTATATGATGTTCCGTGATGAAGGTCGCACGAGTGGCAGGGGGTTGACGCCTCAATTCCCAGGGGGTCTATGGTTCACTGTGATCATCATCGTTTGTTGTGTGTTCGCCACGGTGATCTATTGCTTCAACTATCTATCCGCAACGCGTTCGTTCTTCAATGAACACGGCACAGTGATCACGTTTGTTGCCAGTCGTTCGATTAGTTTCCTTTCGTGGGCACTATTTGCCGCCTCCACTCTTGTAGTTTTCACGGCGTCGACGATCCGCAATTCCATGTATAGTCGCGCACCACAGTTGATGAGCGCGGATACTCAGAATTTCGTGGCCGAAGTTAGGAATGCCGAGGGGCTCGGACCAGTCAATGCCACTGTGGTCAATCGGGATACGGCTGAACTAACCGATCAACTACGCGCAACCCAGGAGCCGGGAGACAATGATGAATCTGGCTCTTGAACTGCAACCGGATCCCGATCCTATCGAGGAAAAAGTTGCGGCACTCAAAATTCATCAGCCGATTGGGGATATCTACCTTGCAGCGCTAGATCATAGGCTGCTCAGGAAGATAACGCGCTTCGATGTGCGTCGAGTAATGCGAGATGAACGAGATATCGAAGCATATTTGGGGATCCAGCGGCCGCTAAATGAGCAACGTGTCACCGATTTGGAAAAGTACGTCAATTTTGTCGACGCTACGTTTCCGACTGCTGTGATATTGGCGATAGATAAGAGCGATTTCGTCTCATATGACGAGGAGAATCGCCAACTCACCTTCACGAATACCCGAATAGGAGATGAAAGACCCAGCATCGCGATCGCAAATCTTTGTCGCGTGATCGATGGACAACATCGAATCGCGGGCTTAGACGAGTATCATCAGTCAGGTAAGTTCGAAGTGATGGCTGCCATCTTTGTGGGTGTCGACATTGCTGACCAAGCGTATATTTTTGCCACTGTGAATTTGGAGCAGACAAAGGTGCGCAAGAGCTTGGCGTTTGATCTTTTCGAGCTCGCAAGAACAAGAAGTCCAATCAAGACGTGCCACAATGTCGCCGTTGCTCTCGATACCATTGAGGCGAGTCCACTCTACCGTCGGATAAAGCGCCTGGGAACCGCCACGCCAGGACGCGATAGGGAAACGATAACGCAATCAACTTTTGTGGAGGGGCTGGTTACCTATATTTCGCCAGAACCAAAGGTTGACCGCGATCTGCTGCTACGTGGGCAGACCTTGGAGCCGGCAGATTCGGACTCTCTTCGTCGCTTTCCGTTGAGAAATCTCTTTATCAAAGGGGATGATGTTACAATCGCCCGAGTTGTGCAGAATTATTTTGAAGCCGTGCGGAACAGATGGACAGAAGCGTGGAACGACTTTAGTCAAGGAAATATGTTGAACAAGACGAATGGGTTTCGGGCGTTGATGTCACTTTTTGGGCGCGTTTATACCCACGTCGGTGCGCCTGGTGACTTGGTCGAAGTGAAAAAATTTGAGGAGATGTTCCGTCGGTCCAAGCTGACTGACAGAGATTTCAATACGGAGAGATTTGTTCCCGGAACGAGTGGGGAGACGAAGCTAAGAAAAGAATTGGCTTCGGAGATTTTTGGATGAGAGATTTGTCGATCAAAGTGCTCAACTACGCCGCCAACTTCTTCGCTGCCCGAGAATTGTAGGGGTACGTCTTCCAGTTCGGCTCGTAGCCGTCGTCAACCTGAGCGCCCCAGGAGGTCCAACCTTCGCGCCTGCCACGGGCGAAAAGCTCTAAGTACGGCCCCTTCGAGCACGACTCGATGATGCCGTATTGTTCCTCGGGCTTCCGTGAATGCTCCATTTTTCTGGTCGCTAGAAAATTCACCTGGCTCCGGCCTGCCTTCAGTGTACGGATGTTCCTGCCGCGCACGCCGAACAAGACCATCTCGGTCACGTTGCGGAAATAGAAGCCGACGCCGCGGCCGTCGGGGCCGCCGTCCTTGCGGATCTTGTGCCAGATGAGATTGGTCTTGTATTCGAAGCCCCAGGCTTCCAGCACGCGCAGACCGTCCGGCATCAGCGCGTTCGGAACCCACAGATAAAGATGCGCGCGTTCGCGCGCGACCTGCGCCACCGGCAGCGCGCAAATCTCGTCGGTCGCCATGGTCGCGTAACGCGTGAGCCTGTGATGCTCAGGGGCAATTTTGCCGGTACGGTTCTGAAACTGCCACGGCGGGTCCGCCAGGATCGTTGCAAAGCGCCTGCCCGCGGTGAAGTCGAGGAGGCTTTCGGCGGTCTCGCTCATGGCTGCCCTGCGAATCAGGGCCATAGAGAATCACAGGATGCAGATCCTGTCATGCCTCGCACAGCTTGAATATTTCCGTCGCTATTTCCTTTTTGTGGTCTTGGGCTGCGCATGCACCCTCACCCCCGGCGCGGCGCCGTTGGTGAATTCGATGCCGGCGGATTCGTATACCCGTTGAATGGCTTCGATGGTGCGCGGCTTCAATTCCTCGCCGCGTTCGAAGCGCACGATGGTCGTGGTCGCGACCTTCGCTTTCGCCGCGATCTGGAGCAGCGTCAGGCCGGTCGCCGCCCTGGCCATGCGCGACTGCACGGCGACCATGACGGTTGGAGTTCTTTTTGCATTTGACAGATGCATTTCGCTCTGCTAGATGTAAATGACGATACGACTCGACGGAGTATACCATGCGGCGCGCCGGTCCGGGGCGGGCGAAACCCGTGCGCGCGCGGCGCAGGCGCGGGGCGCAGACGGCGGCGGCGGAGCTTCGCGGGGTGTTCGAATACATCGCCTTCATGGAGCAGCCGCTGAACAGGGCGCTCGACCTGACGCGCGCGCTCGTCCTGGCCGGCCAAGGGCTCGAGGCCGAGAATGCGCGCGGCGAGGGGCGCGCCTTGCGCGCGCTCGGCGGCTACATCGACGGTCAGCTGCGCCAGGTCGAGAGCATGGTGCTGACCCTGCTGAAGGAGGCGGCGGAACGGCCTTGAATGGTCTTCCCGTACAATTTCGATATGGCATGCCGATTTCGGTCATATGGGTCGAATTCGGACTTATGACGCGACACGGCGCCGGCGCGGGCGGCGCGAAATAATTTCCGCGTGGCCTCTTGAAACGCTCGCCGCGCCTCACCATATCCGCGAGGTGTGGTCCGCCCGAATCAGGGCTTCAAAATCCTCGGTCTTTGGTTTTTGCCGGCCGGCGCGGCGCAATCCCTGGCGCCGCCGCCTCACCCTTCGTCCAGCAGCGCGGGGAGGCGCGCGGCGTCCACCGCCCACACCTCGCCCGCCTTGTCCTTGGGGCGGAAGAAGGGCCGCGTGTCGCCGTCGCGCGGCGGCTCGGCCATGCAGTATTCGCGGAACAGGCGCTCGATATCGTCCTCGAATTTCAGCGTGATCTCGTGGCCGGCGCGGGCGCGGCGCGTGCGCATGGCGCGCATCACCGACCAGCGGCGCAGGCCCGCCGGATGCTCCTCCAGCACCGCGACCAGGTCGAGGAACAATCCGCGGTCGAAGCGCGCGCGCATCGGCGAGCGGGCGCGCGCGGGGCGCAGGCCGGCGTCGTCCAGGCTCATTTGCCCTCCATCGCGGCCACCGCTTTGTGGAATCCGACGAGCCAGCGCGCCCGCGCGGGATTGGAGAAATACGGATTGAAGTCGGCGACCTTCAGATCGTTCATCTCGCGCGCGCCGCCGGCCAGGATGCGCTGCGCCGTGTTCCAGCCTTCGGCTTCGACGCGGCTCAAGCGATAAGCATCGTTGCGGTTGACGGTCATCTCTCCATCTCTTCCTTTCCGGTGCGGACATCGCGCGCCTTGCGCGGACGCGCTCAACGAGCCGGCCAGATCCTGCGCCATGATGCCGGTACCCGGATTCGCGCCGGTTTCATGCCGGCGGCCGCTTTGCATTTCTTGGCATATGAGAGCTTGCGCTTCGCAGGGCGCAGGCGGGGACATGCCCAAGCTTCTATATAGGCGCGCTGGCGCGCGATTGCACGGCATTTGACGGGGCTGCGCGCGAATGGCGCGCCCCTGCAGGATGGATAAGGTACACACACGGTCAAAAAAACCCGGCAAACCGGGCTTTTTCGCATTCATTGTATTTGCACCGATGCAGGCCTATATAACGAGCACGTGGTTCTTACGTCCCGTCAGACGAAGCCGCTCCCTGTCGATCTAGTCCCGCTTTCGGGCGAGCCGGTGAAACGCGGAAATGCCGACAACTGATGTTTTCGTTTCTTCCGCGTCCGCTCGCGCGTGTCGCGCGCGCGGAATTCATCGTTACAGGAAAATGCAATGACGATCGGTACAGTCAAGTTCTTCAATACCTCCAAGGGATTCGGATTCATTTCGCCGGAAGGCGGCGCCAAGGACGTGTTCGTTCACGCCTCCGCGCTCGAGGCCGCGGGCATCCGCAGCCTTGGCGAAGGTCAGCGGGTGTCGTTCGACATCCAGCCCGACGCGCGCGGCTCCAAAGCCACGAACCTCCAGCTGGCCTAAAGCCCACCAAGAGCGGGCGGCGGCCGCAACCGCCGCCCTGCTTCCAACCGAAAGGGAGTGTGCATGGCCGATGTCAGAGACGCCGCCCGCAAGCGGGCCATGAATCATTTCGCCGCCTCCGAGCAGCGCGAGAGTTTGGTCAAGCAGATGATCGCCGCCGAACGCGCCGCCGTCGACGCCAAGACCGCCAAGCTGCGCGCGCTGCGCCTGGCCAAGGAGGAAGCCGACCGCCAGGCCGCGGCTGCCAATCCGCCTGCACCCCCCGCGCCGAAAAGGCGCAAGCGCGCGGCCGCGAAGTAGCAGCGCCGGCAAAGATTCGCACACGCGCGGACCGCGCAGGCGAGCGGCAAGGGCACGCGAATGCCCGCCTGCGCCTTGGGTGGACCCCGCATGCCGCGCGGTTCCATCAAGGCGCTGTAATCGTTGACCAATTCCCGCTCGTTTGAAATTCCGAGCCGCAGGACCTATAGTCCCGGCCACGTGGTTCTTACGTCCCGTCAGACGAAGCGCTCCCCCTGTCGACGCGGCTGCATGCCCCGGCGAAACGTGGATCCGTCCAAACTGATGCTATCGTTACGTCCGCGTCCGTTCGCGCGTGTCGCGCGCGCGGCAATTCTTCGTTACAGGAAAATGCAATGACCATCGGTACCGTCAAATTCTTCAACACCGCCAAGGGTTTCGGCTTCATCGCGCCCGAAGGCGGCGCCAAGGACGTCTTCGTCCATGTCAGTGCGCTCGAAGCGTCGGGCATCCGCAGCCTCAACGAAGGCCAGCGCGTGTCGTTCGACGTCCAGCCGGATGCGCGCGGCCAGAAGGCCGTGAACATCAAGCTCGCCTGACGGAAAAGGGCGGCGGATCGCTCCGCCGCCCGTCCATCCTTCGAAAGGAGGTTCGCATGTCCAGCGACAAGGACGCCGCCCGCCAGCGGGCGCAGACCCATTTCGCCGCCTCGGAACAGCGCGACACCCTGGTCAAACAGATGATCGCCGCCGAGCGCGCCGCCGTCGACGCCAAGACCGCCAAGCTGCGCGCGCTGCGCCTCGCCAAGGAAGAGGCCGACCGTACGGCCGCGGCCGCCGATCCGCCGGCGCCTGCTGCGCCGAAACCGCGCAAGCGCACGACCGCGAAGTAACGGCCGGGCTCGAGCGGAAAAGAACTCGCGCACGCAGCCGCGGAGGACGCGGTTCGTCAGTCAAAAGCGAAAATATTTCTCGCGCAGCCTCTTGAAACGCGTTTTCCGGATCACCATGTCGCGCCGGAGCAGTGTGCGCGAATGGGGCACTCAAATCTCCCTTTGCGCACCGAAAGGTTCGAAGTGCCGATGAAACGCCGCTGTTGCGACGCAGCGAATGGAGGAGATGGACGAACGTAATCAATATGTTGCCTGCAGCAAACCCGAATTGAATTCAGGTTTTGCGTTTTCGGGCAAGAGGCCGTCGAACGGGAATTGAACCTGCGATTTCCTTCATGGAACGCATCGCCCGCCGCAGCGTACACTCCGGGACATGTCCCGCGCCTTCGTGAAGGAAACCGCCGAATCCGCCGCGCCGCCGGAGCGCATGTTGGCCGACGGACCCAATCCGGTGACCGAGGAGGGCATGGCCCGGATCGCACGCGAGGTGGAGCGGCTCGAAGCCGCGCTCAAGCACGAGACCAACGTCCTCTTGCGCGAAACCTTGGCCGGCGACCTGCGCTACTGGCAGGCGGCGAAGGATCGCGCCGTGTTGGCGCCAAAACCCGACGGTGCTGCGATCGCCTTCGGCAGCCGCGTCACGCTCAAACGCGACGGCCGCAGCCTCTCCTTGCGCGTCGTCGGCGTGGACGAGGCCGATCCGGCGCGCGGGCTGGTGAGTTTCCGCAGTCCGCTGGCGCAGGCGATCCTGGGCGCGGAACAAGGCGACGTCGTCGAGATGGAGCAGCCGCCCGCGAAGATCGAGATCCTCGCCGTGGAGAACTGATCCCGCGGGCGCGGAACCCGCTAGAAAAACCGCGCCAGGAACCGCGCCGTGGCGTCGCCGATGCCGCCGATCTTGTCGGTGGCCTGGCGGTAGAATTTGAAGTCGAGTTCGGCTTGCGGCGAACCGTCGTTGCGGCCGCGCCAAGCTTTGAGATGTTCGCGGCCGAGCGGGCGTTTGACGAGAGCGGTGCGGCGGACCGCGATGCTGACGCGCGGAGTCCAGCGCACCGCATTGCGCGGCTTCGTCGCGGCTTCGACGGCGGTGACGATTCCGCGCGCCACAAGTCCCTCGCCGCCCCGCGTTCCGCCGGCGAAGATGAAGATTTCGTCGCCGGCGGCGATTTCCCTGCCGTCGTACATCGTCTTCATACGGACGAACGAGAAATTCTTCGCGCCCGGGTCCGCGATCTCCGCCTTCACGACATAGCTAGGCATCGCAAACTTTCCCCAAAATTCGCGGATTGAGTGGATCAAGTCTGCGTGCCGCAGGCAAGAAGTTCCCTTCAATGGCATGAAATCCCCTGGCGAAACGTGCCTTCCCGGCAGGCGGACTTGACGCCCATTCCGGTCACGGCGTGTAGAGTTCGGCGTCGCCTGCGAACTGATCGGTGAATCCGTCGCCGCCCACTGCGAGGATCGATCCGTTGGGCAGCGTCGCCATGCTGAAATCGGCACGCTGCTCGGCCATCGGTTTTGCGGCGATGAATTTGTTCGACGCCGGATCGAAATGCTCGGCTGTCTCCAGGTCGTACCACAGATCGTTGAAAGCGGTGAGACCGCCGGCCACCAGCACGCTGCCGTCGGGCAGCAGCGCGGCGGCCGGCAATTCCCGTGCGTCGTGCATCGCGCCGGCCTTGCTCCAGCTTCGCGTGCGCGGATCGAAGATCTCGGCTTCGCGGCACGGACGGCCGTTGCCGCAGTCGCCGCCGGCCACAAGCACGCGCCCGTCGAGGAGCGCGATCGCGATATGCGAAGCGTGCGGATGCATCATCGGCTTCTGCGGGCTCCAGCGGTTGGTCGCCGGATCGTAGATTTCGTCGTCCGCGAGCGCGCCGGTCCCGTTCATACCGCCGGTGACCAGCACACGGCCGTCGGCCAGCAACGCCGCGGCGAGCTGCGCGCGATGAACATGCATCTGCGGCACCAGCGTAAAGCGCCCGGTCTTCGGGTCGAACAGCTCCGCGCTCGCCACCGGCATGCAGTTCATCTCCGGGCATCCGCCCATCACGAGCACGCGGCCGTCGAGCAGCTTGACCATCGCGTGGCCATAGCGGCCGTGCTTCATCTGGCCAGGCATTGTCCAGGCGCCGGTTACGGGATCGAACAGCTCCGCGTTCGAGCCGGAACCGCAAGTCTCGCCGCAATAGCCGGTGACGAGAATGCGCCCGTCGTTCAGCGCGACGGCGATGCCGCCGTAGATATGCGGCAGCGCGGGCGCCGTGCCGGTCGCTGTCCAGGTGCCGGCGGTGCGGCTCCAAATCTGCGTGGTCACCGGCCAGTTCTGCTGCCCATATTCTGCCTTGCCCGGAATGGCGACCGACATCACCCGTCCGTCGCTAAGCGCAAAGGCGTTGCCGGCGTTGACCGGCGCGACGAGCACGCCCGCCGCGCTCCAATGCGCCTTCGCCCGCGCCGGTTCCGTGAGCGCGAGCGCCACCGCAGGAACGAGAAGGAAAACAGACCAAAGCCTGCGCGACATGACCGCCATCCCGACAGCGCGTTGCCGGCGGAAGCAGACGCCGCATCGCGCGCGGTTGGATTGAGCCCGCACAAGAATTCGCGGCAGCGATTACGTACGTAGCTCCGAGCGGCCGCGCTTGCGCAGAACATTGCGGGCGCTGGCATTCTTCCTCATTTCGGCATCGGAACCGGCGCGCACCTTCGCACGCAAATGCGAAAGATCGCCGCGCGCGACAGCAAGGCCGGCCGGGTGTTCATGCCCGACGGCAAAGCCAAGCGGGAGGGCGCAGCGCCAGAGATCAGGAGACTTGCCCACGAACGCCTGCGCCAACACTTTGCCGGGAAAACAGGGCCAAAAGGCTGAAGATTGCCGTCCGCGCGGGGCCGGCGCTTGTACTTTCCCCAAGGAATGACTACATAGCGCCAACGCAATGGTGTCACGTCAGTTGAAGCGCACCTGTTTGAATTCCCGACTCGCCTATGTGCGCGCCTGGACGAGACAGTGAAACTTCCGATGATCGTTCGCCATTGCGCCGTTCGGGCATGTCGCCCGGACGGGCAACTTTAGGAAACGACGTAAATGACCATCGGAACTGTGAAGTTCTTCAACACCTCGAAGGGCTATGGATTCATCTCGCCGGAAGGCGGCGGCAAGGACGTATTCGTCCACGCCACGGCCGTCGAGGCGGCAGGCCTGCGCTCCCTTCAGGAAGGCCAGAAGGTGTCCTTCGACATCGTGCCGGACGCGCGCGGCTCGAAGGCGGCGAATCTGAAGGCCGTCTGAGGTCCTTTGAACTTCGCACAACGGGCGGTGAGGCAAACCTCGCCGCCCGTTTCGTTTCAGGGCGGCGAGGTGAAGCGAAGCACGACGCGCTTCTGGCCCGTCATCGGCGGCTCGAACTTGGCGCTGGCCGGCGCCACGGCCGCGGCCGCGAGCTTGGCTGTCACGGTGTAGAGTCCGCGCGGCAGCCTGAACAGCACCCAGGAGCCCGAGCAGTCGAAATCCGCGAGCGTTGCGCCCGACACATTCGTCAATGTCACATGCGCGCCGGCGAGGTATTGCGCCGAGGGATTGGAGAACTCGACGCGGATCGGATAGCTTTTCCAGCGCGGATCGTCCTTGCTGTCGCCGACGCCGGTGCAGACGGTCTCGACGCTGCCCATCGCCACCGGAGTGTCCATCGGGATCGGATTCGCGCCGACGCCTCCTATCGCAAGCACCGCCACGCATAGGCCGATCGCACAGTCGCGCCATTTCATCGCCAGACCTCCGCTAAGCCGTGCGCAAACCTGCTCCCGCGGTGTGGCGGAATTCTGGCTTTTTGATCCCGTTTAGGATGTCTTATGATGGCAAAAACCTAAGGGGGAGCAACATGAAGCGGGTTATCGTGCTGGCCGGCGTCTTGTTCATGGTTTGGGCACCTGAGGCGGAGGCCGCCAGAAAGGCCCATGCCATGGCGAACATGAAAGGGCTCGACGGCAAAGCCCTGGGCACAGTGGACTTTGAACAGACCAATCATGGCGTGCTGATCACTTTCGACCTGCACGGGCTGCCGCCGGGCGCGCATGCAATCCACATTCACACCAGCGGCAATTGCGATCCGAAGGTGAAGTTCACCGCCGCAGGGCCGCACTTCTCGCCGGAACCGAGGAATCACGGCTTCATGGTCAAGGGCGGACCGCATCCGGGCGATCTTCCCAACCAGTTCGCAGACGCCGCCGGCGTGCTCCACGCCGCGACGCTGACCAACGCGTTCTCGCTGGGCAACGGCAAGCGGTCGATCTTCGACCGCAACGGTGCATCGATCATCGTGCATGCCAGGTCGGACGACTATACGAGTCAGCCGGACGGCAATTCCGGCGACCGCATCGCCTGCGGCGTGATCAAGCGTCTTGTCGGCCCGACCTCGCGCAACCGTGCCAAGCGCAACATGCATAAGTAAATCGGGCATCGTGCATCTGCGAACCGGGGAATTGCGCGCATGCTCACGCTTCATCAGATGCACATGTCGGGGAATTGCTACAAGGTGCGGCTGGCCGCGAAGCAGCTCGGTGTCCCGATCGCGCTCAAGGACTACGGACTGTTCGACGGCCACACGCGAAAGCCGGAGTATCTCGCGAAGAACCCGAACGGGCGCGTGCCGATGCTGGAATTCGAGGACGGACGCTGCCTTCCGGAATCAGGCGCAATCCTATGGTATCTGGCCGAGGCAACGGATCTGGTACCGCTGGATCGCTTCGCGCGCGCGCAGGCGCTGCAATGGATGTTCTTCGAGCAATACAGCCACGAGCCCTATGTCGCCGTGGCGCGCTTCTGGCTCGCCTATGCGCCCAAGGCCGAGCTCGACAAGAAACGCCATCTCGTCGGCGAATGGCATGAGAAGGGCAATGCGGCGCTGGGCGTGATGGAGACGTATCTGGAGCGCCGCGACTGGTTTGCCGGCGATGCTTATTCCATCGCCGACATCGCGCTCTATGGCTACACCCATTGCGCCGAGGAAGGTGGATTCGATCTCGCGCGCTATCCAAATGTCGGCGCATGGCTCGCGCGCGTCGCGGCAAGCAAGGGCTACGTGCCGCTAAGCGAGACGTGGTGAAGAGTCAGTCTTTCGGTTCCCAGAGCTCGATTTTGGTGCCTTCGGGATCCAGGATCCAGGTGAAGCGGCCATAAGATTCGTCCTGGCGGCCCAGGATGGTGACGCCCTTGGCTTCGAGCGCGGCGACCATGCCGTCGAGATCATCGACGGCGAAATTGACCATGAACTCGCGCGACGAAGGTGCGAAGTATTTGGTATCCGCGGAGAAAGGGTTCCAGACCACGAACTGCGGATGGCCGGGCATATCGTAGCGAAGCAGTGCCGCGCCATAATCTTCCAGAACGATGCCCAGCGTGTCCCGATACCACGCCGCCAGCGCCTTTGGGTCTTTGGATTTGAAGAATATCCCGCCAAAGCCTGTGATGCGCGCCATCGCCCTCTCCCTTTGCGTTCAATCTGGCACAACGGCCGCAAAAGCGCGAGACATTGCACACGAGCTTGCATTTCCCGGTGTTGCGCGCCCATCTATGTGCGATGCAGCAGCCTGCGGCTCCGGCGTTCGACGATAGTGCGCTCCGTCACGATTTGAGCGCGCTGGCGCGCGCTCAGACCGACAAAGCGAAGCTTCGCGCCGAAGCGCTCGCGCTGATCAGGACGCGCTTCCAGGGGGCGCGGGCCGCGACCCGAGCGCAGTTGGAAACCGAGAAGCTCTCCGGGCTGGAGGCGGCTCGATCGCTCAGCGCACTTCAAGACGCGCTGATCCAGGTGCTCTACGACTTTGCCAGCAAGCACTTCTACTACGCGCAGAACCCGACGTCGGCCGAACATCTCGCGGTCGTTGCGACCGGCGGTTACGGCCGCGGCGAGCTGGCGCCCGGCTCGGACATCGACGTGCTGTTCCTGCACCCGGCGAAGCGCAACGCCTGGTGCGAGAGCGTCATCGAATTCATCCTTCACATGCTGTGGGATCTGGGGCTTAAGGTCGGCCACGCGGCGCGCACGCTCAACGAGTGCGCGCGGTTGGCCAAGGAAGACAGCACCGTTCAGACCGCGCTGCTGGAAGCTCGTTATATCGCGGGCGACAAAATGCTGTTCGCTTCGATGCGGGCCGCATTTTGGAAGCAGGCGGCGGCAACGGGGACACAATTCGTTGAGGCGAAACTTGCCGAACGCGACGCTCGCCATCACCGTCAGGGGGAGAGCCGCTATCTGGTCGAGCCCAACATCAAGGAAGGAAAAGGCGGGCTGCGCGATCTCCAGACTCTCTATTGGATCGGCAAATTCCTCTACCGCGTCGACGACCCGCGCGAACTCATCGCACATCATCTGTTCACCGCGGCGGAATTCGAAATGTTCCGAGAAGCGGAGAGCTTTCTCTGGGAGGTCCGGGTGCGGCTGCATTACCTGTGCGGCCATGCCGAGGAACGGCTTTCGTTCGATGTGCAGCCATCGCTCGCCGCCGCGATGGGCTACACGGACTCCGATCCGCGTCGCGCCGTCGAATCCTTCATGAAGCGCTATTTCCTCGTGGCGAAGGATGTGGGCGATCTGACCCGGATTTTCTGCGCCGCGCTGGAAGAGCAGAACCGCAAGCCGAAACCGTCGCTGTCGCGCCTGCTGCCCGGTTTCCTGACGCCGCGCCGGGGCGATGAGGATTTCTACGTCGAGAGCGGGCGGTTGAACGCGCGCGGTGGCGCGTTCGACCGCGATCCGGCCAACCTGATCCGTATCTTCCGTGTGGCGGACGAGAAGGACGTCGATGTGCATCCGGCGGCGTTGCGCACGATCACGCGCTCGCTTGATCTGATCGACGACAAACTGCGCGCCGATCCGGAGGCGAACCGCCTTTTTCTGACCGTGCTGTGCTCGCGCCGGGATCCGGAACGAGCGCTCAGGCGCATGAACGAAGCCGGCGTGTTCGGCCGTTTCGTGCCGGAGTTCGGTCGCGTCGTCGCCCTGATGCAGTTCAACATGTATCACCACTATACGGTGGACGAGCATCTGATCCGCGCCGTCGGCAATCTTGCGGCCATCGAGCGCGGCGAGCTCAAGACCGATCACCCGCTGTCAAGCGAGATCGTCAAGCGCCTGCACTCGCGCGAAGTCCTCTATTGCGCCTTGCTTCTGCACGACATCGCCAAAGGCATGAAGGGCGATCACTCCGAGGAAGGCGAGAAGATCGCCGAACGCCTTTGTCCCAGGTTTGGGCTGAACGCCGATGAAACCGCGGCCGCGGCGTGGTTGGTGAAGAACCATCTGGTGATGAGCGACACGGCCCAGCGCCGCGATCTCTCCGATCCGAAGACCGTGCGCGACTTCGTGGCCGCGGTGCAGTCGCCTGAGCTGCTGCGCCTGCTGCTGATACTGACTGTCGCGGATATCCGCGCTGTGGGTCCCGGCGTGTGGAACGGCTGGAAGGGTCAGCTCCTGCGCGAGCTGTATTACGAGGCCGAGGCGGCGATGGCCGGGACAGGCGGCGCCAAGGCGCGGGCCTTGCGCATCGCCGATGCGAAGGCTGCTCTGGCCGCACGCCTCGCGGATTTACCGGATGCGGGGCGTGAACAGGCGCTGGCGCGCCATCACGACGGCTACTGGCTCGCTTTCGATGCGGCAGCGCATGAGGCGCATGTGCGGCTGTTGCGCGATGCTGAAGCCACGGGCGAGCGGGTTTCGATTGCGGCGGAAAGCGATGATTTCCGCTCGGTCACCGAGATCGTGATCGCGACCGCGGACCATCCCGGACTTTTTTCGCAACTGACCGGCGCGATTTCTGCGTCCGGCGGTTCGATCGTCGACGCGAAAGCCTTTACGACGCTCGACGGCATCGCGCTCGACGTCTTTTCGGTTCAGGATGCCGATGGAGGTCCGTTCGGCGATTCCGAGCGGATTGCACGCCTGCGCCGCACGGTCGAGCGGACGCTCGACGGCGAGATCGTGCCGCACGCCCTCTTCGCCCGGCGGATGCGCCTCCAGCGCGCCAGCGCGTTCCAAGTCCGACCGCGAGTGCGCTTCGATAACGAAGCCTCCGTGGCTGCCACGGTCGTGGAGCTTGAAGGACTGGACCGCCCCGGACTGCTTTACGAGATCAGCCGGGCGCTTTTCGAGTCCAAGCTCTCGATCTCGTCCGCCATCGTTTCCACCTATGGAGAACGCGCCGTTGACGTCTTCTATGTGCGCGACGCCTACGGGCACAAAATCACGCATCCGGAGCGGCTAAAGGCGATTGAAGAGCGGCTTTTGGCAGGGCTTGCCGCCGATCGGCCGGCAGTTGCCGGACCTTGAAGGTCGCAGGCCAAAAAGGCATAAACCCCGCCTTTCGAAAGACCGCGTCCATGACCCACAAACAGCTCGTCCTTTCCGGCATGCAGCCGACCAACACGCTGCACCTCGGCAACTATCTGGGGGCGCTCAAGAACTGGGTCCGGATGCAGACCGAAATGCCCTGCCTGTTCTGCGTGGTGGACATGCACGCGCTGACGCAGGATTCTGGCTATGCACGTGCCGAAGACGTGCGCCGCGCGACGCGGGAAGTGACGGCCGCCTATATCGCGGCGGGCGTCGATCACCGGCACACGCCGATCTTTGCGCAGTCCATGGTCGCGGAACATGCCGAGCTTGCGTGGATCTTCAATTGCGTGGCGCGGCTGGGCTGGCTCGACCGCATGACACAATTCAAGGAGAAGTCGGGTAAGCACAAGGAACGTTCCAGCGTCGGCCTCTACACCTACCCGGTGCTGATGGCGGCGGACATCCTGGTCTACAAGGCGACGCATGTGCCGGTGGGCGAGGACCAGAAGCAGCACCTCGAACTGGCGCGCGACATCGCCCAGAAGTTCAACAACGATTTCGGCGTGCCGAACTTCTTTCCGCTGCCCGAACCGGTGATTGTGGGTCCGGCGACGCGCGTGATGAGCTTGCGCGACGGACTCAAGAAGATGTCGAAGACGGACGACAGCGACAACTCGCGGATCAACCTGACCGACAGCGCGGACTTGATCGCACAGAAAATCCGCAAGGCGAAGACCGATCCCCATCCCCTGCCCTCGGATACCAAAGGCTTCGAGGGCCGTCCGGAAGCGGAGAACCTAGTCAACATCTTTGCGGCGCTGTCGGACTCAACGCCGGACCAGGTGCTCGCCGAGCACGGCGGACGGCCGTTTTCGGCATTCAAGAATGCGCTGGCCGAACTCACCGTCGCCAAGATCGCTCCCATCGCGGACGAGATGCGGCGGCTGATTGCGGACCAGGCACAGATCGACCGCATTCTGCGACAGGGCGCCGAACGCGCTCATGCCATCGCCGCGCCGGTCATGGCGGAGATCAAACGCGTCGTCGGGTTCGTGACGTGAGACGGCGTAGGGTCCTCGTCACCGGCGCCGCGAAGCGGTTGGGACGCGCGATCGTGCTCGATCTGGCGGCGAAAGGCTGGGACATCGCCCTGCATTACAACGCCTCCAAAGCCGAGGCCGAAGCGACGGCTCAGCAAGCGCGCGCCGCCGGAGCGGACGTCACCCTATGCAGGGCCGAACTGGCACACGAGGCCGAGGTCCTCAAGCTCGTGGCGGCAGCCGGACCGACAGACGCATTGGTCAACAACGCGTCGATCTTCGAATATGACGATTGGCAAACGGCGACACGCGAGAGTTGGGATCGCCACATGGCGATCAATCTGCGCGCGCCATTCGTCCTATCGCAGGAGTTTGCGCGCCATCTCGGCGCGCGCTCCGGCGTGATCGTCAACATTACCGATCAACGCGTGTTCAAGCCGACACCGCAATTCATGAGCTATGGCGTCAGCCGCGCGGGACTGCATTGGCTGACGCACACGTTGGCCCAAGCGCTTGCGCCGAAAGTGCGCGTTAACGCCGTGGCGCCTGGCCCGAGCTTCGTCGGCGCCCGCCAGAACGAAGAGGCCTTCGCACGCCAACGCGCCTCGACCATTCTGGGACGCGGCGCCTCGGTCGCAGATCTCGTGAGCGCGGTGCGCTACCTGCTCGAGGCGGAGACGGTGACGGGCGAGACCATCGCCGTCGATGGCGGACAGCACCTCGCCTGGAAGACCGCCGACGCGACGGTGCCCGAATGAGCGTTACTCCCTTGCACGGCGTGCGCCACATCCTGGTGAGCGACCTCGAGTTTGCGATGCAGATCGGCGCCTACACCCACGAGAAGGGCCGCGTGCAGCGCGTGCGCATCAATCTGGACCTCGCCGTGCCCGATACACCCGTGGAGGACCACAAGCTCTCCTCGGTGCTCGATTATTGCGCTTTGGTCGATCGCGTGCGGGCGCATGCTTTGGAAGGTCATGTCCACCTGGTGGAGACCCTGGCTGAACGCATAGCGGCGATCTGCCTCGAAGACGCACGGGTGCTGAAGGCACGCGTGCGGGTGGAAAAGCTCGAAGCGATCAAAGACGCCGCGGCCGCCGGCGTGGAGATCGAGCGCGAAAGACGCTAGCGTCCTTCCTGTCGCCAGCGCTGCATGCCACCCGGCAGGTTCGCGGCTTCGAAGCCGTTTGCGTTCAGAAACTGCGTGGCCCGGGCCGATCTTCCGCCGGACCTGCACACGGCGACAACCGGCTTGTCGCGGGATAACGCGCTTAGCGCCTCCGGCAGCGTCGCCAGCGGCACGAGTTGCGCCCTGTCAATGTGTCCCAGCGGACCGGTGAACTCGTCCGATTCGCGCACGTCGACGATCTGAACCCGCTCGGAATTCTTGGCCAGCCATTCCGGTTCGATCTCGGGGACGCCATTCGGATCCAGGCGCAGGGGCCAATTGAAGGTCATGGTTTCGCGCTTTCTTCGCTATTATATCGGCTTGATGAATGACACCGCAGCACAGGATAAGGCTCCGCTCAAGGGCATTGCGCGGATCGCCGCCTATGTGAAGACCCTGCCCGATTCCCCCGGCGTCTATCGCATGATGGATGCCAAGGGGGAGGTTCTTTATGTTGGCAAGGCCAAGTCGCTCAAGAGGCGCGTGAGCGCCTACGCCAAGACCGGCGGCCACAATGAGCGCATCTCGCGCATGATCGCGGATACCGCGGAGATGCTGTTCGTCACCACGGCGTCGGAAACCGAGGCGCTGCTGCTTGAATCCAACCTGATCAAGCGGCTCAAACCGCGCTACAACGTTTCCTATCGCGACGACAAATCGTTTCCCAATATCCTGCTGCGGCAGGACCATCCATTCCCCCAGCTGTTGAAGCACCGCGGCGCCAAGAGCGCCAAGGGCGTCTATTTCGGGCCTTTCGCGAGCGCGCAAGCGGTGGGCCGAACGTTGAACACCTTGCAGCGGGCGTTTCTCCTGCGTTCTTGTTCGGACTCGGTCTTCGCGGCGCGCACGCGACCCTGCCTTTTGTTTCAGATCAAGCGGTGCAGCGCGCCGTGCGTGGGTAGGATCGATGAAGCGGGCTATCGCGAGCTCGTGCGCGAGGCCGGGCTGTTCCTCGACGGCAAGAGCCGTGTCGTGCAGGGCGAACTCGTCGAGGAGATGAACACAGCGTCGGAAGCGCTCGACTTCGAGCGGGCTGCGCGGCTGCGCGACCGGGTGCGCGCGATGAACCAGATCCAGTCGACGCAGGGGATCAATCCGTCCACCTTCGCCGAGGCCGACGTCTTCGCCGCCTACGGCGAAGGCGGCGAGACCTGCATTCAGGTCTTCTTCTTCCGCGCCGGTCAAAACTGGGGCAACAAGCCATATTTCCCCAGGAGTCCGCGCGAACTTTCCACAACGGAAGTCCTGTCGGCCTTCATCGGACAATTCTACGACGAGCGCACGGCGCCGAAACTCGTTCTGCTCTCCAGCGATATCGCCGAGCGCACGCTGTTGGCCGAGGCGCTTTCCATGCGTGCCGGACACAAAGTCGAAATCCTGCGTCCCCAGCGCGGCGAGAAGCGCGAGATCGTCGATATGGCCGTGCAGAACGCCCGCGAACAGCTTTCGCGCCGAATCGCCGAGAACAGCGCGCAGCGCGAACTGCTGGATGGCGTCGCCGAACTGTTCGGCCTGGAATCCGCGCCGCGCCGCATCGAGGTCTATGACAATTCGCACATCCAGGGTGCGCAGGCGGTCGGCGCGATGATCGTCGCCGGGCCCGATGGTTTCGAAAAGGGCGAATACCGCAAATTCAACATCAAATCGGCCGAACTCACGCCGGGCGACGATTACGCCATGATGCGCGAAGTGCTGACGCGGCGTTTCGCGCGGCTGGTGAAGGAAGAAGGCGATCCCAAGACGAAATGGCCGGATGTGGCGCTGATCGACGGCGGGCCGGGACAACTTGCCGTGGCCTGTCAGGTGTTCGCCGATCTGGGGGTCGAAGATGTGGCGCTCGTGGCCATTTCCAAAGGCCCAGACCGCGATGCGGGGCGCGAGCACTTTTACCTTCCCGCTCGTGAGCCGTTCCGACTCGATCCCAAGAGTGCGGTTCTCTACTACCTGCAGCGGCTGCGCGACGAGGCGCATCGCTTCGCCATCGGCAGCCACCGCAAGAAGCGCTCCAAGGCCATCGGCGCCAATCCCCTCGACGAGATTGCGGGCGTCGGCGCCGGCCGCAAGCGCGCCCTGTTGCAGCATTTCGGCTCCGCGCGCGCTGTCGCGGGAGCCAGCGTCTCCGATCTCGCCTCTGTCGGCGGCGTGAGCGAGACTTTGGCCAAGAAAATCTACGATTTCTTTCATCCTGGCGGCTGAGAGAGCGGGTCTTGCATGGGCGCCGGGCGTGATAGAGTGCGTCTGCATGCTCGCCCTTCCCAACATCCTCACGATTTTGCGGATTGTCCTTGTGCCGGTATTTGCGCTCGCCTTCGTGCTTCCGGGGGAGGCGGCGCGACTCACGGCGTTCGCCGTCTTCTGCGTCGCGGGATTGAGCGATGCCCTTGACGGTCTGGCCGCGCGCAAGCTCAATGCCGGCTCGGATTTCGGCCGCATGCTCGACCCCATCGCCGACAAAATTCTGGTGGCCGTCGCCCTGATGATGCTGGTGTGGGAGGGGTCGATCCGCCAGTTCAGCCTGACCTATGGCGTGAGCGGCCTGCTGAAACTGGTGCCTGCGCTGATCATCCTGTCGCGCGAAATCCTGGTCTCCGGCCTGCGCGAATTCCTGGCTGGTGCAAAGGTCAGCGTCCCGGTCACGGTGTTCGCAAAGTTCAAGACGGCGCTGCAAATGATCGCTATCGGCGCGATGATCCTCACACCGCTGGCCGACAGGTTCTTTCCGGGCATACCTGCCGTGAGCTATGCCGCCTTCGCTTATGGCATCCTGTGGGTCGCGGCAGCGCTCACCGTCTACACCGGCTATGTCTATTTTCGCGCCGGTTTGCGGCATCTGCACGGACGCGTGCTGTGAAGCTTCTCTACTTCGCCTGGGTGCGCCAGAAAATCGGGCGAAGCGAAGAACACTTCGACCCTGCGCCCGGGATTACGACCGTGCGGGAACTCGCCGAAGCGCTGAAAGGGCGCGGCGCAGGCTATGGCGAAGCCTTTGCCGAGCTGGACCGCCTTCGCGCCGCCGTGAACCGCGAACACGTGTCCTTCGACACGGCGATTTCGCAAGACGACGAAGTCGCGTTCTTTCCGCCGGTCACCGGCGGATGAGTCCGAAAATCGACATCCGGGAAGCGGACTTCGACGCCGGCGCGGAAATCGAAGCCTTGAAAGCGCGCGCGGACAGCGCCGGCGCCATCGCCACGTTCACCGGCTATGTCCGCGGCGGCGCGGGATTGAAGTCCATGAGGCTCGAGCACTATCCGGAAATGACGCAGCGAGAGATCGCGCGCCACGTCTGCGAAGCCGGCCGGCGCTGGCCGCTGCAGGGCGTAACCGTCATCCACCGCATAGGCCCGCTCGTTCCCGGCGAGAGGATCGTATTCGTTGCGGTCGCCTCGGCGCACCGCGCCGCCGCATTCGCGGCCTGCGAATTCATCATGGACTATCTGAAGGTCCGCGCGCCGTTCTGGAAACAGGAAGAACGCGATGACGGGCCGCACTGGGTCGAGGCGAAGGCGAGCGACGACGACGCCGCGGCGCGCTGGAAGAATTCCTGAACGTCAGACGGCCTTGTCGAGCACGACCTCGCTCACCGGCGCGCGCACGTCGGCCTGGTAGGCGTGCATCATCGTCTCGCAGATGCGGCCCGGCTTGAACTTGAAAAGCCCGATTTCGCTGACGGGAGTCACTTCCGCGGCGGAGCCGGTGAGGAAGCACTCCTCGAATCCTTCGAGCTCTTCTGGTTTGATGTGCCGTTCGACAACGGGAATTTGGCGCGCCCGCGCCAGCGCGATGACGGTCTGGCGCGTGATGCCGTTCAGGAAGCAGTCGGCGATCGGGGTGTGCAGCTTGCCGTTTTCGCTGAAGAAGATGTTGGCGCCCGTCGCCTCCGCCACATAGCCGCGGTAATCGAGCATCATCGCGTCCGCGAAGCCCCGGCTCTCGGCATCGTGCTTGGACATGGTGCAGATCATGTAGAGTCCGGCTGCCTTTGCCTTCGTCGGCGCCGTATCGGGTGCGGGCCGCCGCCATTGCGAAACCTCGAGCCGTATCCCTTTGAGCTTGGCCGCCGGATCGAACATGGTCGGCCATTGCCA
>Ga0335083_10000657_pt1 | contig 50536 bp, 45 predicted proteins | sample Lox_Sample_42_FD_206716 | JGI IMG/M metagenome (GOLD analysis project Ga0335083, IMG submission 206716) | Soil microbial communities from Loxahatchee National Wildlife Refuge, Florida, United States - Lox_Sample_4.2 | ecosystem: Environmental > Terrestrial > Soil > Wetlands | place: USA...
CCGGCGCCGATCCGACAGTTCCAATAGACATAACGCCACTCCAGCATTCAGGTTGACGATGAAACGACCCCCGCCTCCGTGACTATTTTCCGCCGACAATCGAATCCAATAATGTACCAAACATGTCCGCGCTTGGGAATGCCTGCATGACCTCGCGAAGACGGACCTTGCCAACTTTATGCACGCACTGCATCGCGGCATTGGATGAGTTCGGCGGCAATGCTGACGGCGATTTCGCCCGGCTGATTACTTCCCAATGGGAGGCCAATGGGGCAGCGGAATTGCTCGGCCAATTCTTTGGAAAGACCCGCTTCGATCAGCTCCCGTACCAGTACTTTGCGCTTGGCTTGGCTGCCGATGACGCCTAAATAAGGCAGTTCGAAACCGGCGTCTTTGACTTTGCGATCCAACACCGCCTGCAAAATCGGGCGGTCAGTTTTGTGACCCATCGTCATGCAAATCACGTAATCGTCGGGGCGCAGCTCACTCACAAAATCTCGCGGCTCGGGCAGCAGCACGGTGCGCAGCTTCGGCGAATGTGGCAGTTTCGACAGCCATTCTTCGCGCTGATCGACACAAATCACACGGCATTCGAGCAACAACAAGAGCCGCACAAGCGCCTGGGCCACGTGACCGGCGCCGAACACCACGATCCGCCATTCGTGAAAGTTGTACGCCTCGAACAGCAGCTTCACCACACCGCCGCAGGTCATGCCCACGTCGCGCTGCAAATTCCACTCCACCAGGGCGCAGGTCGGCGCGCCGTTGTCGGCATGAGTGAGCAGTTCCTGGGCATGCCCGATGGCTTTGCTTTCCACCTTGCCGCCGCCAACCGTGCCGAACACCAGACCGGACCCATCGACCAGCATTTTCGTGCCGGCGTCCGAAGGCGTGCTGCCGACGGTTTCCACCAGCGTGACCGCCGCAAACGGCCGCCCCGCGGAAGAAAGTTCGGCCAGCTTTTCAACAAACCCGTGCGGAACGCTCATAGGAATTCAATCGGCAGGATTTACCACGGAGGCACAGAGACACGGAGACGATTCTTTATAACCGCAGAGACGCAGAGACGCGGAGAGGCAAAGCAAAATTTTATAAGGAAGCCAAGAAATCAGGAAAGAATTAATAATTTTATTGAGTTACGGCGAATACGTTTCAACAGTGTATTGAAATTTTACGTCGCCGGGCGGCCGCGCCTCAATCACCAAGACCACAGATTTGCGTGAAGCTAATTCCTCGGCGACGTAGCGCATGCATTGGTTGTCCGAACCTAGATGATCCATAAGCTTGTATTGTTCAAAAAAGAATCCTTTGTAACGACCTTTACAAAGCATGTTGCGTTGCCAGCCAGTGATGATCTGCTTACGAATCAAGTAGTCGCAAAATGTTGCGACTTCGCCTTTTCCTTTTGCTTCGTTGGTGGAAATTGATTCAAAACCCTTCCACACCTTGGCAAATTGCGCCTCACCAATTAACCCGCTTGCCACGAGAAGCCTTGTTAGCGTATTCAGATCATCAAGCGGCTGACTGCCCATTTCCTGAATTCCTGGCTTCCTAATAAATTCTTTCTTATGATTTCTTTGCCGCTGCCTCTCCGCGTCGCTCCGTGGTGAAATGCCCGTTGCCGGTTCTGCTTTCTGCCTTCTGCTGTCTGCTTTCTTTCGCCAGCATTAAGCATCGCATGATTTCTTCGCCCGTCGCCGGCAGGTGCAACTCGCTGGCCGCGACCATGTCAACGCAGCCCAGCGCATGTTTGACCGCCGTCCACACGCAGGTGGCGTGCATCAGCGGCGGTTCGCCCACGGCCTTGCTGCTGGCCACGTTGTCGGTGTTGTCGTCATTGGGAAATAAATCGCAATTGAAAATCGGCGGCACGTCGGTCACGGCCGGAATTTTGTAGGTTGTCGGCGAGTGCGACAGCAGCGTGCCGGCCGGCTGTCGCGGATCGATCGGCTTGTTGTCCGCCGTCCAGTTGTATACCAGGCATTCGCCGGTCACCCAGCCCATGCCTTGGATGAACCCGCCGACGATCTGCCCCATGTCCACGCCTGGGTTAATCGACCGACCGATATCCATAAGCATGTCAACTCGCGACACGGTCAACTCGCCGGTGAAGCGGTCGATTTTCACTTCGCCCGCCGCCGCCCCCTGCGTGAAATAGAAAAATGGATTGCCGCGGCCGGTTTCGCGATTGAAATCGACTCCCGGCGTGGCGTAAAACCCGCGAGCGCCCAAATCGACGCGTTCCCGCCGGGCGTCGCCGCACAGTTTTCCAAAAGCTATCCGGTGCCGCGGATAGCGAATATCAAAAGCATGGCCATCTTCAAACACAATGCTGTTCGACGATTCGCTTAACCCCAACTCCGCGGAGGCCAACTGCCTGGCTGCGAACACCGCCAACCGTGATTTAATTTGCCGGCAAGCGTTCACCGCCGCCGCGCCGTTCAAATCGGTCCCGGCCGAAGCGGCCGTAGGCGAAGTGTTGATGTTCTTTTCAGTCGAGGTGGCCATTACGATGACGCGCTCGATCGGCAAGCCAAACTCGTCGGCCACAAGCTGCCGGATTTTCACGTTCAGGCCTTGGCCCATCTCCGTGCCGCCAGTGGAAACTTGCACCGTACCGTCGTGATACACGTTGACCAGCGCGTTCCCCTGGTTCAAAAATTTCGTCGTAAACGAAATGCCAAATTTTACCGGCGACAGGGCCAGCCCGCGCAGCCAGAGCCGGTCGGTGGTGTTGGCCGTTTCGATTTCCGCCAGCCGCTGCTGGTAATCGCTGCTGCGGGCCAACTGCGTCACAATTTCGGGCAAATGATTTTTCTTGAACAGTTGCCCGTACGGCGTAATGTTGCGATCCTCCATGCCGTACAAATTTCGCAATTGCACGTCGAGTGAGCCGATGGTTGCTGTACCGGCCGGAGGGATCACTTTTCCGTTGCTTGAGTCTCGGCCGTTCGACAGCGCCGCATGTTGCTTCGCCGCGCCGTCGTGCAGCACGATTCCGCGCGATTTCAAATATCCGGCCACTTCGTGAATCATATTTTCCGTCGCCGCTATTCCCTGTGGACCGCCGAAGCCGCGAAAGGCCGTGTTCGGCGGATAATTCGTGAAGCACACCTGCCCGCGAATTTCCACGTTCGGCAGATAATACGAATTGTCGGTGTGGAGCATGGTGCGCTCCATCACCGAAGTGGAAAGATCGGCCGCCGCCCCGCCGTCGGAATAATACTGCACCCGGTACGCCAGAATTTGGCCGGCATCGTCGAAGCCCACTTCCCACTCTGCCTGGTAAGCGTGCCGCTTGCCAGTGGAGCACATGTCGTCATCTTTGTTGTAAATCACACGGGCGGAGCGGCCGGTTTGTTGCGCGACCAGCGCGGCCATCACCGCGGGAATGCTCCCTTGCGTTTCCTTGCCACCGAAGCCGCCTCCCATCCGTTTGCAAATGCACACCACCTGATGCATATGCAGGCCCAGCGCTTCGGCCACCACGTGCTGCGTTTCGGTTGGGTTTTGCGTGGAGCTGTAAACTAAAATTTCGCCTTGCTCGCCCGGATAAGCCAGCGACGCCTGCGATTCTAAATAGAACTGCTCTTGCCCCAGGTTGTGAAACACGCCGCTCAACCGATGCGGAGCCGCTTTCAGTGCGCCGTCAACATCACCCCGAGCAATCGTTCGTGCCGGGCCGATGAACCGCCGCAATTCGATGGCCCGTTCGATCGTCAGAATCGGCTCGCTGGCCGCCACTTTAATTTTCACCGCTCGCCGAGCTGTTTCTAAAGCGGCCCGCGTTTCCGCCGCCACGATCACGACCGGCTGGCCAACGTACAGCACTTTTTCCTTGGGCAGTACCGGTTCGTCGCAAATAATCGCGCCGAACACGTTTTTGCCAGGCAAGTCACTCGCTGTGAGCAGCGCCACCACGCCGGGAATCGCGCGGGCGGCATCCAACTCGATCGCTTCAATCAACCCGCTGGCCACCGGACTGCCGACAAAGCCCACGTGCAACTCATCGACGCGTGCGGGCATATCGTCAATGTACGGCGCTGTCCCGGTCACATGACCGACAGCCGAATCGTGCGGTAGTGGTTTGCCAACGCTAGGCATGGTTTTCCGTTATTTAGCCCCCAGTCAATGACCGGGGGAACTCACACCGTTGCTAATTCTCGTTCGTGATAAAACTTCAACAGCACGTTGCGGGCTAACTGTAAACGGTAATCTTGACTGCCACGCACGTCGCTAATCGGAGTGATTTCGGCCACGACAATGTCACCCGCCGCTTCCATCGTCTCGGCCGTAAAGGCTCGCCCTTGCAAAAATTGTTCGGTCTTTCGCAGCCGCAGAACAATCGGTCCCACGGCGCCGTAAGCTAGAGCCGCATGCGAAATGGTGTCGCCAGCCAATTCCAGGCGAATAGCCGCGGTGAACGTGGAAATATCCAAATCGCGCCGGCGCGACACTTTGTACAATCGCAAGATTTCTTCCCCCTCGCCCTTTGGGAAAGGGCTGGGGTGAGGGTGCCGCAGCTTCGGCAGCGGAATCCGCACCCTGACAAGCAATTCATCCGGCCGCAGGTCGAATTTTTTATAGCCGTGATAAAAGTTGTTGATGTTCACAGAGCGGCGTCCAGACGGTCCGGCCAATTCCAATTCGGCTTCCATCACAAACAAAAACGGCAGCGAATCGGCAATCGGCGAAGCGTTGATGATATTTCCGCCGATCGTTCCCACATGGCGAATTTGCGGCGAGCCGAACACCGACACAATTTCAGCAAACTCCGGCGCTTCGGTACGGCACAACTCAAGCAGTTGCGTCCACGTGGCCCGCGCGCCAGAGATAATTTGTTGAATGCCATTGCTGGATTGTTTGACCTCAATGTTTTCCAACTCCGCCACACGGTTCAAATCCAAAAACACCGCCGGCGCAATCACGCGCTTGTTCAATTGCACGCCAACATCCGTTGCCCCGGCCACGACTTTTGCTTGTGGATGATCGCGCCGAAAGGCCACCGCCTCGGCAATCGTCGTGGGACAATACGCCCGCCGCTGGACGCTGTCGACGGTGCATTGTAAATCGAGTGTGCCACCACGCAGCGGGCTCAATTCGTTCAATATCGCTGCCGACGGATATAAATCGTTCAGTTTTGTCGTGCCTTCCGCAACGGCTTTTAGGCCCGCTTTCAAAATCGTCGTGTAGCCCGTGCAGCGGCATAAGTTGCCGGTCAGCGAGTGCCGCCAGTCTTCTTCGCTGGGCGCGTGGCCGTTGATCGTTTCGCACACGCCGTGCATGGCCATCACGAAGCCCGGCGTGCAGAAACCGCATTGCGAGCCGTGGCACTCGACCATCGCTTGCTGCACTGCCGTTAGATGTGGTGCGTGATGTTCGCCCGGCCCGTTTGCATTTGATCGATCATTGAGACCGCCGATGCCTTCCACCGTGACCACGTGCATGCCATCGAGCTGGAACATTTGCCGGATGCAGGAGTCGATCGGCAGGTATTCAAAAGCCATCCCTTGCGGTTTCCCCACCAGCACTGTGCAAGAGCCGCAATCGCCCTCGGAGCAGACAATTTTGGTGCCGGTCAGTCCGAGGCGGTAGCGAATAAAATCGCTGAGGCTCAGGAAGCAATCGCTGCCGGTTACCTCATGCCGATTTCCATTCAGAAACAGGACAAGATGATCGCGGATGCCCATGCGGGGCCTTCATTTGGGGCCAACGTAGCGCCGATACACCACGCTCCAGGTTATGCCAACTGCGCTCGGCCACCTGTCCTTAAATATACTCCACCGTCGACCACAGTTGAACGGCCACTAGCGTTCGCCAGGCGCGGGGGCAGCATGGGCTAAAATGCCGAAGAACAAGAACCCCCTTAATATGAGGGATCGCATTTCAAGATACCCCCTAGAAAAAAGGGCCGGCGCTGATCGCTTGGCCGTGCCAGACGGGCCAGTTGACTAACTTCCGACGCCGCAGCCAGGCGCTCAAGCTGCTGAGCGAAATCGGCACTTCGACCGCCTTAAGACGTTTCCTCACTCCTTAGGGCGCTTCCGCCAGCAACTTGATTAGTTGGGCCTCGACTTGTTGTGGATCATGCTTTTGGTCGAGGTAGTGCATCGTTCCTTTACGATCGATCACCATCGACGGACCCATGGCGTCATCGCCAAACCGATACTCTCCCAATGGCACACAGCTGTAGATGGCGTTGGCTTTCGTCAATTGGTACATCACGGGAAACTTGCATTCAGGATGCGCCGCCAGAAATATTTTCGCGCCATTCAGCGTTTCGTCGTAGCTCAGGCCCAAGACCTCCAAGCCCTCGGTCTGATGTTTAGTCAGAAAATTCTGTGCTTCAGCAATCTGGCTGGCCGGTTTTGGGCCGTGCGTGTACCAGCCGTCGATCAAAACAACTTTTCCTTTCCATCGCGCGGTGGAAAAATGCGCGCCGGAAATCAGTGTGCCGTCGATCGTTAGCGGTTTGTCGGCCAACTGCATCCGCTTGATTTGGAATTGTAGCAGCAGATTCATCCGCGCTGCCCCTTGCTCGTTGGCATAGGGTTGTAAATTGGCGATGATTTTTTGGGCAACGGCCTCCGACGCAGGCGGCCGATGTTCCCATAGCGTCCACCACAGTTGGAACGACGGCTTTTGCGCCGCGGCATCAATCGCGGAATGCAGGGCATCCAGCGCGGTATTTTGCGACGCCGAGTTTTCATAAGCGTTGAGCCAATCGGCGGCAGCGCGATCGATCGCGGCCTGGGCAGCGTGTTCGCCGCCCTGGGCCAAGGCGGCTTGATTTGCACTGACGGCCCTTGGTTCATCGACCGCCAGACGATACACGTTGCACATTCGAATTCGTTCAGACGTCAGCGCCTTGTTTTTTTCTGCGACCTCCGGGTGATCGTGGTACATTTTTGCCAAGGCTGCGGTTGGGTCTGATCCGAGTTGAGAGCCGGGATGTTCCAGTTCAGCCTGAAGGATAGGGATGAAGCGATCCAGCGTTTGCAGCAGTTCCGCTGTGTAGGCTTTACGCCCCTCCAGACTGCCGAACACTTTTTCCGCGGCCATGTTGGCGAGAAAGTTTGCATCGTTATACGGACATTTCACGATTTTCATTCCCGAGGCCGGAAATTGCACCACTTGTTGCCCGCTTACTTCCCAGGCTATCGCCAGGAACAGCGCAGACGGAATGCAGCCGAACAGCAGCCGTTGAAATTCACGTTTCATAAAATGCCTCCCCAACAACGCAATGGTTTGATATCCGTCGAAATTCGCCGAACTGTTTGCCGCCGCAGGATCCACCATCACTTTTCTTCTGTTTTTCCTATGCCATCACCGGCCGGTCGTGATGTATTAGGGTTGCCCACTGTGACAAACGTGGTCGCGCCTAAGTTAGCGCCCGTCATCACGACGGAACTGGGGTTTTTGGCACCGGGCGTGATTTTCGTAAATTCGACCGCACCACGGGAAAGTTGTGGACCGACGGTAACAAGCGTGATGGAGCCGGCCCCGCCCTGTACTATTGAAGGCGCATTGGGGCTTTCTAAATCACCGGGCAGGGGCTCGTCCATGTTAATCGTTGCGTCGTCCGCCGTTGGTTTTGCAGTCGCAGCAGCAGGCGCGCCGTCAGCAGGCCTGGCAGTTGCTAAACCCTGCGATGAGGCGACCAGAACCGTAGATGGTTCGTGCCCAGCCCGCGCAAAAACATTGTGCGATACCACAATGCCCGTTCCGCCCAGAACCAGCGAAGCGGCTACAGTTCCGATCAATTTGGCCTTGGCGTACGCTAACATTTTCAACGCTCCTTTCGTTAATGAAATGATTTGCGGCGTGGGATGGGCAACGTTGGCGGCAATGGTCCCCGCCGGCAAATGCGCCGGCGCAGCCTGGACGGCATAGGCTCCTATGGCCAGGCCCAACGTCCCCGCCGTAATGGAAATTTTTCGATCTTCAAGTCTCGCCCGTAACCGCTCTAGCGCCCGGGTCACGCGCTTTCGCGCCGCATCTTCCGAAAGGCCAAGCTCAGCGCCGATTTCCGCAAAACTCCGATCCTCGAAAAACCGCAGCACCAATGCGTCACGGTCCGCAGTCTTCAATCGATTCAATTCGGCATCCAACAGCGGAGCAATCTCACCCCATTCATCGGCTGCCGCTTGCAGTGCCTCGGGCTTGGCGGCCAAATGTTCGCATTTATTTTTATTAATTTGTTTTCGCATGGCATTTACCACCACGCAGCGCGTCACCGACAGTAACCAGCCTCCGAGCGCCGTTGCGTGTCGAATGCTGCGGGCCTTTTGCGTCAGCACTAGGAACACTGCTTGCGAAACGTCTTCTGCCAGGTGCGGATCGCGCACTTGCCGCAGCGCGGAGGAATAGACCAGCCCAAAATGGCGCTGAATCAACTCTTCCAGCGCTTGCCGCGACCCTTGCTCGGTATAGGCACGCAATAATTGTCGATCTTCACTCATAGCACGCTCCCATCTCTTAAGACGCGCGGGAAGACAAAAACCGGACAAATCCGCAAAGGGTCTGCGTTACCAGACAGACCGCCTGTGTTTACTATAAATAATCTCGCTTGCCGTGCGATACATGCGGGGATCGCACAAATTCAATGGCCCAACAGCTACAAGTGAATACAGTTACAATGGAAGCAAGCAAAGAGCTTGCGCAAAACTGCCGGGCTGCTTTTCCAGAGCGTAAATCCGTTGTTCCAAGCCGTGCACTCGGCTAGGATGGTAACGCTCCTGAAACAGTTGTCTGATTCATGTTCCGCACCATATGTCAGAAACTGCCGGTCCTCCTGCTTCGACCACACACTGGTTGAACCTGTTGCGCGCCGGCGATCCAGCAGCCGCCCCGCGATTAATCGAGCATACCTGCGAGCGCTTGCGAGAAATTGCCCGCCGCATGCTGCGTCGCTTTCCACAGGTTCAGCGCTGGGAGCAAACCGACGATGTTTTTTGCGAAGCCGTGACCAAACTTCATCGCGCGCTATCCAGCGTTCAACCGGAAAATTCGCGTCATTTTTACAATTTGGCTGCGACGCAGATGCGGCGCGTACTGATCGATTTCGCACGGCATTATGGCGGCGCGGAAGGTTTGGGCGCTCACCACGAAACGGCCCACTTAAACTCCAACGAAAATGCTCCGCCTAAGTACGACTCGGCCGATTCCCGCGATGAGCCTGCGACACTGCTGGAATGGACCGAATTCCACGAATTGGTCGATTCGCTGCCGCCCGAAGAGCGAGAGATTGTCGATTTGTTGTGGTACCAGCAACTCACCCAAGAACAGGCTGCGGAACTGTTGGGCGTGACCACTCGAACCATCCGCCGGCGTTGGCAGGACGCACGCTATAAACTTTCCAAAGCGCGGCTCGGCGAACCGCTGCCGGAATAACCGATGACGAATCAAATCGATCCATTCCGAGATCTGCTCGACCGTTGGGAGGAATTGCGCGATGCCGGGCAAGAGCCAAATATTGACGAACTTTGCCGGGACTGTCCGCAACTTGCCGAGCGGTTACGCGATTGGACGCGGATGCTGAAAATGTCGGACTGGCTGACTCGGCCCGCCGCTGAAGCCGCGTCCGAAACCTTGGGCGGCGCCGACAAGTTGACCGTTGCCTGTTACCAGCCGCATCAAACGCTCGGTGAATACGAACTCCTGGAAGATTTGGGCGGCGGCGGAATGGGACGCGTGTTTCGGGCGGTCCATCGCCAACTTCATCGGGAAGTGGCGCTGAAAATATTGCCGCCGGCGGACGGGCAATCGCGGGAATCGATTCAGCGCTTTGAGCGCGAAATTAAGGTACTGGCGAAATTATCGCATCCCAACATTGTGACGGTGTCTGATGCCGGCAATACGGGCGGAACACTTTTTTTTGTAATGGAGCTGGTGCCGGGCAAGGACCTTTCTCGTTTGGTTCGCGACAGCGGTCCGTTGCCCGTTGAGCAAGCCATCGATTGTATTCTGCAGGCCGCACAGGGGTTTGCGTATGCTCATGCGGCGGGCATTGTTCATCGAGACATTAAACCTTCGAATTTAATGCTCGATTCGCAGCGAAAAGTGCGAATTCTTGATTTAGGAATTGCCCGCGTCGTGGAGCAGGAAGAAGCGCCGGCCGATTTAACTCGCACCGGCTCGATCCTCGGCACGGTCGATTACATGGCGCCGGAACAAGCCCTTAGCACGCGCAAAGCAGACCACCGGGCAGACATTTATTCGTTGGGTTGCACGCTGCATTTTCTATTGACCGGCCAGCCGGTATATGGCGGCGAGACTGTCATGGAGCGACTGGTTGCACATCGCGAACATCGTTGCCCTTCGCTTCGCACCGCCTGTCCCGCAGCACCGGCTTGGCTCGCCCAAGTTTTTCAACGGATGATCGCCAAGCGGCCTGAAGATCGCATTCAGACCATAGTGGAAGTGGTCTCGGCGCTACAGCAACAATGTGCGCCGCAGCGCAAAAAACATCCCTCAGCGGCGCTCTTCGCGGCCCTGCTGATAATCGCTGTTGTAATCGCCGGAGCAGCGATCAAATTTTTATGGCCAAGTTCGCCGGTTCAGCAAACGTGGCGCATGACCGGCGAGAATCCGCTGGTCGCGGGCATTTGGAAACAGTGGGACGGAATCGTGCTCGATATTACCCAACAGGGCGATCACATTTCGGCCGATTGCACTTACGGCCAGCCTGATGTCACGGTTCATTGGCGGGCTGACGGAACCATTTCCCGCGATGGAAAAATTACCGCGCAGCTGGTGCACACCGATCCGCCTCGGCCCGAGCCTTCTAAACCGCAAGTGTGCACCGCCCAATTGCAACCCGACGGCTCGACCATTCGCGGCCGAGCTGCCTGGACCAATGGCGGTGACGACTTCACTTGGCGGTTGCAAACTGCGAAACCAGCCGATCCGCCGACGTCTTAATCTCCTGTATCGTGAACCTCAATGATCCTGCCCGGGAATCGAACCCGGCTAAATGGTGCTTGCCCCAGCATCGCCTGCCTCAACACCATTGTCTCGCCAATTGACTCACAGGATCGGCCATCGACTAGCAATCACTCAGCGGCAGCAGGAGCTGGAGCAACAGTGATGGCTGTGGTGGTAGCAATGGGAATGAGAGTGGCAACACGCCGCGCTGGCGGTGCCGGCTCCAATCAATCCCAACGCACACAGGGAAAATAACAACCGCTTCATAGAATGCCTCCTCCAAGATGGAATTGCCCACTATCAAAGAGCCGTGGGCTTTGCTCTGGAATCGCGGGTGCGATGCCTCAGTTCGCGTTTTGGGTTTGCTTTGTTAATTCTGTGTATTGTTTGGAGCGATAGGGTTGATGTTGCTTGAACAATTCCAATCTCGCGGTTTGCATGGTTTTGTCTTTGGCCGGTGCGAGTTGGACAACTTGCTCCTGCCAGGCGGCGGCCTTGGCGAAATCGCCGCTTTCCGCATAGGCGGCGGCCAGCGCGTTGTGCGAAGAATAAGGATCGGCCCCGTTATCCAACTGATAACCTAGGCTGGCGTTCTCGAACGCTTTTTTGCCGTCACGATATTTCGGATCGGGGCACGTTGCTTGAAAAAAGCCAAGATTTTCCAGCCCGGCGACGTAATTGGGGTCGGCCGACAGGCAGCGATAAAAATCGTCTTTGGCTTTTTCGTATTCGCCCCGCGCCGATTCAATGCAGCCCAGGTTGTTGTAGGCAGAGGCCGTGTTGGGATCGACGGCCAGCGCCTGGTTGTAATCGGCCATGGCCTTATCGAGATCTCCTTTATCGTTCCAGGCCACGCCGCGATTACTGTAGTAGGCTCCATCGCGCGGGCAAATCGCCAAGGCTTGGTTGTAATCGGCGATGGCTTTGTCGAAGTCTCCTTTCATGTACCAGTCGTAACCGCGATTGTTGTATGCCACGGCATCGTCGGGGCAAATTTCGATCGCACAGTTGTAATCGGCAATGGCCTTGTCGTAATTTCCTTGGCTATCCCACTGCAGTGCCCAATTGAAATAGCAATTGTCGCCGGCCTGAGCTGGCGTGCCGTGAAAAAGGCAGCCGCAGATCAATGCGACGAATGGCATCAGTTTCAAGCTCCGGCGACCAGCGGTATTGTTTGTTGACGTTTTCATGATGAGGTCTCTCTGAAAAATTGATTGGATGGAAATCTCTGGTGCGGTGATGGAATACCCAGACCACTACTGATTCATTTGCGCGTTCATCGCATTTACGGCATCCATCTGCATCTGATTGTTAACCTGATTCTGTGTGTTGATCATGTTTTCCATGTCCTGGAACTGCTGCTGATTGTTCAGCATGTTTTGGGTGTCGAGCATGTTCTGCTGGTTGATCGCGGCCTGCGTGTTCAGCATGTTTTGCGTGTTCTCCCAATCAGTTTCAGCCGCCGAGATGTCGGCCGAATTGTCGTAATACCCGGAGCTGTCGCTGTCGCCGGAATTGCCCTGATTCCAATGCGTGCCTGCCGGCAGACGAATGGTCATGTTCAAATACGGGATGCGCATGGTGCGTGCGCCGAGGTCGACTCCGAACGATTGGGCGTAATAGTATTCAGCGCCTTGAACCATTCCGCCATCGATGTAGCGTTGCGCTTTCGGCACAACCGGCGGGCAATTGGTGGTGGCGCTCCAGCCGGGCACAGCGTTAACTTTTGCTGCGTAAGTCAGGCCGGCTCGTGGATTCTGCGTGGTCCATGAATACTGCTCGCTTTTGACCCACTGCCCATTGATCAACTGATACGCCCAAACCGCATACGTAGGTTTGTCGGGCGTCGATGCAGGCCGTGCGTTGGTAACAATAGGGCTGTGGAAAATTTTGTGCACATAACTGGCCTGCGGCAGATTCGTGGCGGCCGTCCAGCCCGCGTAGCCGTTGACCACATTCACATAGTCGGCGGCCTTCTGCAGATTGGTGGTGTTCAAAGTTTGCGGCGCTTGCCGCATGTACTCGCGGCCATCCCATTGAAATCCCCACACGACGTAAGTGACCGGTGGCGGCGCTGCCGGCGAAGCGGACTCAGCCGAGGCCTGTTGGGCCGAATTCGGCTGTATGTTTTGGGCAAACGCTGGCACCGCGGAAAGTAAAATGCCCATGCACAATAGGGTTCTCATGGCGGGTCTCCTTCAAATAGGCCGAGGTGCTTCCCCGGGAACGCTAGTCATTTCTTGCCCCCCCTATCTAATGACTGCGGAACCCAGGCGGACATCCGGACACAAAATATTCAAAGAATGTCAAATCCTCAGGCGGGCAATGACTTAGGCTCGCAGCCCGACAGTCACTGGAAGGCGATTGCAAAGCTTTAGAAGAACAAGGCAGACCGCGCTTTCACGCGCGAACATGCTTTGGCGCCGGTTCTGCCAATAGAAACAGCCCGTTTTCCGCGTCCAGAAAACGAGCTGCATTAAAAAGCCAGCCGCGGGAGTCGAACCCGCAACCCCCGCATTACGAATGCGGTGCTCTGCCAATTGAAGCTAGGCTGGCGCTACAACTGACGAATTGTAGCTCAAACCCACACCGCTTGTCAGGAGAGTCCATTCGCACGCTAAAATCAGTCGCGCCAAACGAAATCCGCCGGCCCATTCTCTAGCCCGTTAGTTTTCCCCTCGCTTTTTGGGTGCCATAGAACCACAATCACTGTCAACGTCCGCCAAGCATCAAGAGAATCGCACTTTGGAGCGACAGACGCTGAAAGCGCTCCAGTCACAGGGGCGCAAAAAAATCGGGGTCCCTGACGTGTCAATGACGCATTGACCGTGCCAGATGGTCAGGGGCAAGGCAACCATCTAGCCAAACCCGTCAGAGACCCCGCGGGCCATCTTAGGAATGTTGGCGGAGCCAAACGCCATTCTAAAATGCAACCGCTGTGCCACCGCCTAAAATCGCTGTCTTTCGCGCATTTCAACCATTTGCTATCAACTGCTGTCATAAAGAGTTACATCAATCGTGCAATTCTATTTCAACGACATTTCCGCCGATGTATCATACGGATCGAGTTGCTACACCTGTCGCAATTTACTGATCGATGCTGCACCCGCACTACATCTACAGAGGGACATTTTAGCTTCGCCACCCGTCCCAATTTGAGACGCAAATCGATCCTCACCCTCTGCTTCACATTTCCTTGGCTTCTTTTTCGAGCTTGACTGATCAGACTCAACCGCTGGCTGGCTTACCTGACGCGGCACAAACCGTGTTGCTCTTTGCTAATCCCACGGCGGGCACTGGCCAACGACACGCATCCTTGGAACAGCTTTCGGTCGAATTAATCCATCGCGGACTGCACCCACAACGGATCGAAGCGTTCGACGAACTGACCGATGCGGCCACGCAGTTGCAACGCACCGGTCAACTGCGAGCCATCGTCGCTGCCGGCGGCGACGGCACAGCGGCCGAAATCGCCAATCGAACGCCCCCCGGCACGCCGCTGGCCATCTTTCCCATGGGAACCGCCAACCTGCTGGCCCATTATTTGGAAATCGCACACAACCCAACACAAGTGGCTCAAATCATCGCCGACGGCCATTACACCTGGCTCGATGCCGGTCGAGCCAACGGCCGCGTGTTCCTGCTGATGGCGGGCGTTGGTTTCGATGCCGAAGTGGTCCGCCGACTTCACGCCACTCGTTCCGGCAATATCCGCGGATGGACGTATGCCAAACCAATTTGGCATGCCATCCGTACATACAGATATCCGGAACTGCGTGTGTATTGCGCAAGGGCCGGAACAGAGAAGGCAGGCAACGTCGTTGCCGGTTCAACCACCTTGGCCGGCAACGACAATGCCCTGTCAAGTTCAGGCAGCGTTCAGTGGGAGGGGCCGCTCGTTTGCCGCTGGGCCTTTGTGTTCAATGTATCGCGTTATGCAGCCGGGTTGAACTTCGCTCCCACGGCCAGCGGCTCTGACGGCCAACTCGATTTGTGTACCTTCCAGCGCGGCGGTTTGCTCTCGGGCTTGAAATACTTATTCGCCATTTTGCGCGGTCGACACAGCGAAATTCCCGATTGTACAAGCCGGCGTGGCGTGCAATTTCGAATCGAATCCGATGCGGAAGTGCTTTACGAACTCGACGGCGACCCCGGCGGCGCGCTGCCGCTAACCATCGACACTATTCCCCGGCGTTTGTGCTTACTGGTTCCCGCACGCTGGCCTTCGATCGACTAAAATGAATTGAGCATCCAATTCGTCTGCAAACGAATGATTAAGCAAGTCCGCCGCTAGGTTCGCACAAATCGGTCTGAGGTTTATCGCTCTCCACAGAATTGCTATGCTCACCGGCACCGATCTCCGCCGAAATTTTGATTTCAAATTTATGCTGGATGCCCGCCGTGCCCAATAATCCTGCCATCATCGGACCCTATCGCTGCGGGCGCGGCCAACCGTTGTTGCTGATTGCCGGTCCGTGCGTGATTGAAACGCTGGACCTCACGCTTTCTATCGCCACGCGACTGAAAAAAATCACCCAGGGCCTGCCTGTGCAACTGGTGTACAAAGCCTCGTTCGATAAAGCCAACCGCACCAGTGCGGCATCGTTCCGCGGCCACGGCCTGGAATCCGGCTTGGCGGTATTGGCCCGCGTGAAAGCCGAAACCGGCCTGCCTGTGACCGCCGACATTCACGAATCGCAGCAGGCGGCGCCGGTGGCCGAAGTGTGCGATGTGTTGCAAATTCCCGCCTTCCTCTGCCGCCAGACCGATCTGCTCGTCGCCGCCGCCCAAACCGGTCGGGCCGTCAATGTAAAAAAAGGGCAGTTCGTCGCCCCCTGGGACATGAAGCACGTCGTCGCCAAGTTGCACGGCGCCGGTTGTCAAAACATTTTGCTCTGCGAACGCGGCACTTTCTTCGGCTATGGCCGGTTGGTGAACGACATGCGAGCCATTCCCGAAATGCAATCGCTCGGGGTGCCCGTCGTCTTCGATGCCACGCACAGCGTGCAGGAGCCCAGCGGCTTGGGCGGAAAAACCGGCGGCAATCGGGCCATGGTCGAACCGCTGGCCCGCGCCGCCACGGCCTTGGGTGTGGATGGCCTCTTCTTCGAAACGCATCCGGCGCCCGATCAATCTCCCAGCGACGGGCCGAACATGATCCCGCTCGATCAATTCGCGGCAGTGCTGGACCGCATGTTGCGCATTCGCGAAACCGTCGACCAGTGGCAGTGAACCCATCCATTCTTATCGAGCCATCCACTGCCATGATCCGCTTTCAAAGCCGCTTCCATTGCGTCCGCGACATCGTGGCTTTTACCGTGCTTTCATGTTGCGCCCTGTTTCTTCCCGGCTGCGGCCCTGCGTCTCCGCCGTCGAGCTCCGGTTCTCCATCCAGTTCGAACACCACTTCCAGCTACAACGGGCAAGTCCAGTATCGCAACGATCTTCTGATAAGCGCCGTCGGCCTGCTGAATTCGCCCGAGCAGTTCGACGACGATGCTCAGAATGCCGCCCAGCTTGTGGAACGCTTCAATCAGTGGCGGCGGTTGGCCAAGGGGGCCGAACCCAACGCAAAACAGAGCGACAGTGCATCAGCGCCTGCGGGCGAAAACGAACAAACTTCCGCGCCCAATCCACAAGATTCTTTACTCGCCACGCTTCCTGACAATTTGCTCAAAACCCACTTCGTCCGTCATCTGAACGATGAACCGTTTGACCCCGCCTATGACGGCAACTTCCTGCGCGAAGCCGCGCTATTGCGCGATGTCGCCAATTCCATTGAACCCGATAAATTGGACGATGTCTCCGTGGCCCAAGCCCTATTCGATTGGACCGTGCGGAACATCCAATCCGAACCGCCTCCCCTCGCTGACGACCCGCCCAACCAGCAATGGCCGGCCCTGCATCTGCCGGTCGAAACCGTTTACTTCGGCGCCGGAACGCCTCTGCAGCGCGCTTGGGTGTTCATGCTGCTGGCGCGGCAACGCGGCCTCGATGTCGTGCTCCTCGCCACGCCCGATCCCCGCAGTCCCAATCAATTTCGTCCCTGGGTCACGGCCCTGGTAAGCGAAGGTGAACTCTATTTGTTCGACCCAACCTATGGGCTTCCCATTCCCGGCCCGGGCGGCCAAGGCGTGGCCACGCTGTCGCAGGCGGCAGCCGACGACGCCGTGCTGCGGCAAATGGATATTCCCGGCGACCGCATCTATCCGCGCAAAGCAGCCGATCTCCAAAAAGTGACCGCGCTGCTGGAAGCGTCCCCCGGCTATTTGGAGCCGCGCATGAAAATGTTGGAATCGCATTTGACCGGCCACGATCGCCTCGTGCTCAGCGCTTCACCCGCCGATTTAGCCGAGAAGCTACGCGGCATAAAGCACGTCGACCAAATCAAACTTTGGCCGCAGCCGTACGAGGTGCTAGAACAGCGCCGTTCGCTTCCGCCCCCGCTGCAACTGGCACAGCGCCTGGAATATATGCCATTTGCCATCCCGGCTGATCCGGAACAAGCCAAACATCAATCCGATTCTGAAGAGCCCCAGCGCCCTCAACGCACCGTGCTTCCGTTGCGCTTGGGCCGGCTGTTGCAACTGCGCGGTCTGCTCGGTGGTTCAGATCGTCAGCGCCCGGCCAACCAGCAGGCCGGGGAACTCAGCGAAATCATGGAAAACGGCGCCAAATATTACTATGTTCGGTCGTTATCCACGCAGGAGCAAATCGACGAAGTCAATCGCCTGGTCCGCGATCACATAGAAATTTCCCCCGGTCGCGCGTTATCCCCCGAGTTCCCTCTCGCAATCCAACAGCGCCGCGACGATGCCGCCTACTGGCTCGGCATCGTGTCGTTTGAACAGGGCGATTATAAGACCGCCGCCCAATACTTCGGGCCCATGACGTTAGATCCCTTTCCCGATGGCCCCTGGTCCAACGGCGCCCGCTTTAACCTCGCGCGCTGCAACGAACTGCAGGGCAATCTGGCCGAAGCCATCCAACTGTACGAGGCGGATAAATCGCCCCAGCGCTACGGTAACCGCTTGCGCGCCGCACGCCTGAAAGAACAATTGCCAAAGCAGCGGAAGCCTGAAAAGACTAACGAAAAGCCCACCGCTGCGTCAAAGAGCTAACCGCGGCTTTGCCGTTTCTTGCACCACATCATTTCGCCTTCCCGCCGCCGCCCTTGCCGCCGCCCGTACAATGCAGTATTATTTGTGATTCGACGATTTCAAACTCTGCAACCTGTACACGCCAGGCTGCACTTAAGGCATCAGGTTCGTTGGCTGCGGCATTGCAGCCACCAAGAGCAACCGATGCGGGACGGGCGATCATGAAAAAAGGCATCCATCCGAAATACATGAACACCGTGGTCAAGTGCGGCTGCGGCAACACCTTCACCACTCGCAGCACGGTGCCGGAAATGAAGGTCGATATTTGCAATGTCTGCCACCCGTTTTACACGGGCAAGCTAAAATTCGTCGACACGGCCGGCCGCATCGAAAAATTCAAGAGCAAGTTCGCGGCCGGCTACTCCAGCCTGCAAAAGAAAAAGAAGAAGGAAGCTCCGGCTCCCGAGCCCGCCGCCGCCGAATCTTAGCGCTCTTTCTTTAATTGCCATTCTGTGCAATCGTTAAGCCCAGGAATTGTGCTGCTGGGCTGGATTAGTTTGCATTCGCCGTCTGGATGTGTCTTCTCTGTGTCTCCGTGTCTCTGCAGTGAAAAACAGTCATGCGCGAAATACTCGACCAACAACTGGCCCGCTTTGAAGAGCTGGAACGGCAACTCTCCGATCCGGAAGTGCTCGCCAACTCTGCGCGCGTGGGAGCCATTGCTCGCGAGCATGGCACGCTGAACCGCCTGGCCACCAAATATCGCCGCTTCAAAGATCTAAATCAGCAAATCGCCGACGCTAACGAAATGATCAAAGGCGCCGACGCCGATCTCCGCGAACTGGCCGAATCGGAACTTCCTACCCTCCGGGCCGAGCGCGAAAAATTGTGGGACGAACTGCTCGATATGACCATCGGCGGCGAAGACGCCAACCGCAATCGCTGCGTCATGGAAATCCGCGCCGGCACCGGCGGCGAAGAAGCCGCGCTGTTCGCCCGCGATCTCTACGACATGTATAAGCATTACTGCGAAGATCACGGCTGGAAAGTCGAACTGCTCGATATGAACCCGACCGAGCTGGGCGGCTTCAAGGAAATCATCTTGGGCATCGATGGCGACGGCGCTTTCCGTCATTTGCAGTACGAAAGCGGCGGGCACCGGGTGCAGCGCGTGCCGGAAACCGAAGCCAAGGGGCGCATTCACACCTCGGCCGCCACAGTCGCCGTGCTGCCCGAGCCGGAAGATGTGGAAATCAATATCAAGCCGGAAGATTATCGGCTCGATTTATTCAGCGCCAGCGGCCCCGGCGGCCAGCATGTGAACAAAACGCAATCGGCCGTGCGGCTGACGCATTTGGAAACCGGCCTCGTCGTGCAATGCCAGGACGAAAAAAGCCAGCACAAAAACAAAGCCAAGGCGCTGCGCGTCCTCAAAACCCGGCTCTACGAACGCCAGCGCGAAATGGAACACGCCAAGCGTGCCGAACACCGCCGCACGCTCGTCGGTTCCGGCGACCGCAGCCAGCGCATTCGCACTTATAATTTTCCCGAGAACCGCCTCACCGATCATCGCATCAATCTCACGCTTTACAAGCTCGACAACATTCTGGCCGGCAATCTTGATCCGGTAATCCAGGCTTTACTCGATCACGACCGCCAAGAACAACGCCAACTAATGGGCACGGTTGAATAAATGACGAATGTCGAATAAATGACCAATGACCATGCGCCAATGACAATGATCGGAAAATAATAATTGGTCATTGGGATTTGGTCATTCGTCATTTCTACTTGATAGCCGCGACCGTAAGGGAGCGGAGATGGGCAGCGACCGATGTCTCAATCCGAACCCTGGACCATCGGGCGGCTGCTCACTTGGACGACCGATTATCTCCGTCAGCACGGCGCCGATTCCCCCCGCCTCGATGCCGAAGTACTGTTGGCTACGGCCCGTAATTGCCAACGAATTCAACTCTACACGGCCTTTGACGAAATCGCCGACGAGCAAACTCGCACCGCCTTCCGCGAATTAGTCCGCCGCCGCGCAAAAGGCATGCCGGTGGCGTACCTCGTCGGCAAGCGAGAAATCTTTTCGCTTTCGTTCCGTGTGACGCCTGACGTGTTGATCCCGCGCCCCGAAACCGAAACGCTGGTGGTGCGCCTGTTGGATTTGGCGAAATCCGTTGGCAAAGAGCCGCGACCGTCAGGGAGCGGTGTGTTACGCATTGCCGACGTTGGCACCGGCAGCGGCATCATTGCCATTTGCGCGGCCAAACATTTGCCGGCGGCCCAGATCCTGGCTCTCGATTCCAGCACGGCCGCACTCACCGTCGCCAAACAAAACGCCGCCGATCACCAAGTCGCCGACCGCATCGAATTTCTCGAAAGCAATCTGCTGTCAGCCCTGCCGCCCGAACTTAAATTTAACATCATTGCCAGCAATCCGCCGTATGTCAGCCAGGCGGAATTTGCTACACTCCCCCCTTCGGTTCGCGACTTTGAGCCACGACAAGCGCTTGTCGCCGGACCGCGCGGAACTGAAGTCATCGAGCGGCTAGTGCCCCAGGCCGCCCAACATTTGGAACCCGGCGGTTGGCTGCTGTTGGAAGTCAGCCCGATGACCGAGCCCGCCGTGCGCGAGTTGATTTCGCACCACGGCGGTTTCGAATTAGGCCCCACGCTCAAAGACGCCGCCCGACACCCGCGGATTGTGCAAGCCAAACGTATTTAGTTCGTCGTCGTGAAATTGTAGTTCACAGCAGAAAATGAAAATGGTTGAATTGCCGCTTACACCTGCTAAACCGCTAGCGGTTTAGCAAGCACTGGCGACAATCACACACAATCACAGGTTATAGAACATGGACGTTCTTTCCCTTCACGGCGGCCGCCCTCTGCGCGGCGCCGTCACCGCCGCAGGCTCAAAAAACGCCACCTTGCCAATCATGGCGGCCAGCATTTTGACCGATGAGTCCATTGTGTTGGTCGGCGCGCCCGATGTCGCCGACGTCAACACCATGGCCTTAATGCTCGGCCACCTGGGCGTCGAAGTCAAACGCCACGCCGACGCTACGCTCCACGTCCATACCGTCGACTCCACCCCCGTCACCGCACCAGCCGAATTGGTCGATCGCATGCGGGCCAGTTTTTGCGTGCTCGGGCCGCTATTAGCGCGGCGGGGCAGGGCAGTCGTGGCGCTTCCCGGCGGATGTTCCATCGGCCCCCGTCCCGTCGACCTGCATTTGCAAGGCCTGTCTGCGATGGGCGCGAAAATTCGGTTCGATCATAATTACATTGTCGCCGAAGCCAAATTTCTCCACGGCGCCGAAATGAATCTCGCCGGCCTGCACGGTCCCACGGTCACCGGTACGGCCAATGTGCTCATGGCTGCCGTATTGGCCCACGGCGAAACCATTATCCACGGCGCCGCCCGCGAACCGGAAATTATCGACCTGGGAAAATTTTTAATCTGCCTGGGAGCCCGCATCGATGGCCTCGGCTCCTCCACGTTGCACATCCACGGTGTGAAGCAACTCGGCGGCACCGGGACGGCGGGCCACCGGGTCATACCCGATCGCATCGAAACCGGCACGCTCCTCTTGGCCGGCGCCATCACGGGCGGCGACGTTACGGTGCGAAGTTGCCGTCCCGACCATTTAGAAACCGTCCTCGCCGTGCTGGACGATGCCGGCGTCACGCTCGACACCGGCCCGAATTGGATTCGCGCCGCCATTGCCGATCGGCCCCTCTCATTCCACTTCCGTGCGCTTCCATATCCCGGCGTGCCGACCGATTTGCAGGCCCAGTTCACCGCATTGGCCGCCATTGCCGACGGCGGGAGCACCATCGGCGATTGCGTTTTCCCCTACCGCTTTGCATATGTGCCCGAACTGAACCGCTTGGGCGCACAAATCGAACACATCCGCGATGCGCTCGCCATCCACGGGGTGGAACAATTATCGGCCGCCGAATTGACCGCTCCCGATTTGCGCGCCGGCGCCGCCCTGGTTTTAGCCGGCCTGACCGCTCCCGGCCGCACCCTGATTCACCAGGCGCAGCATTTGGCCCGCGGTTACGAAGCGCTCCCCGAAAAACTGCAATCGCTGGGCGCGGAAATCGAATCGCCGACGCACACGTGTTATACTTCTGATATGATGCTGGCCTCCCCTGGCAATCAGCCGAAACCAGGATTCTCTTATGAATTCCCAGAAGACATTGAACACCACGGCGATCTCGGCGCTCGAGGCGCGCGATCTGGACCGGATTCGAAATATGTCGCTCACCGAGCGGGGTGAATTGCTGCGCCTAGCCTGTCGTGGCGCTGCCCGTTTGGAAGCGAGCCGAAACGCAATGGGCTTCCCACCAGCCCAGCCTGCCCCTTGGCCGGAATCCACCTGGAAATTTCTCGCGGAGTGCGCCAGTCGTGTCAGGCAGCAGTAATTCTCCTTCGGACGCCGTTGAAGTTGCCGCACATCTGGCCGCGGCAATGGAGAGGGCTGGTTGCGAATATGCCTTGGGAGGCGCCATCGCACTCGGCTTTTGGTCACAGCCGCGCGGCACCGTCGATGTCGATATTACGCTATTTCTGCCGCCGGAGCAGCCGACTGGCTTTGTGCGATTGCTCCAATCAGTCGGTTGCCAATTGCACGCCGATCAAGCTGTTCAGTCGCTAATGCAGCACGGATTTTGCCAGGTGGAATTTGAAGGCAGACGCGTCGATGCCTTTCTCCCGACCATGCCATTTTACGAGTTGGCGCGGCAACGCCGACAACAGGTACTATTGGGAACACAACCGATCATGATTTGGGATGCAGAAACGCTGTGCGTGTTCAAAATGATGTTTTTTCGGCGCAAAGATCTTGCCGATATCGAACAAATGCTACAACTCCAGCACAGCCTCGATCGCACTTGGATTTTGAACCAAATCACGCAGATTTACGGCGCGCGTGATCCACGCATCGCACAGTGGAAAGAATTAACGAGCGAACCATCATAACCCAGCCCGCTCACTCCGGCACGAAAAAGCTCAGGTGCATTTCGGAGTGCCGCAGGTGCAGTTGATCCCATTCTTCGCGCGTCATCGGGCCAAACACGGGGCTGGGGTGCCGCTGCGGTTCGCAATTCATCCGGTCCATGGTTTTCCGCAAATCGTCCAAACCATCGGGCGTGGGAACCGGCACTTCGGCCACTAACTGTCTGGCGGCATCTCCCGTGAGCTTGAAACCGGGCTTCATCGTCTGGCGCAAAAATTTGTTCTTCAACAGCGGCGCGAGCAATCGAATGTACCATGGCGCGCGAAAATCGCTGCCGTCGAGCGACATTTTCATCGTTCGCGCCAAGTGCGAAAACGTTTGCCCCAGCGTCCAGTTCCCCAGCTGCCGCACCGGCCCGGCCGCCAAGCGCTCCGCTTCGGCCTGAATGTCGGCGAGTTTGGTGAAGTGCAATTCCCGCCGCCCGGTAACTTTGGTTGTGTTGACGGGCGTGTTGGTTGTCGGTGAGCTCATCGTTAAATCCTCGATTGTGACTGAATATCTGGCACCTCGGGTGGATTTCCGAATATATCAAGTGAGCCGTCATTTATCTCTGTTTTTCGGTTGCCGGAACGTTTGCACATCGAGCTGTCCGTGATCGATGGTTACAGTCACCTCGCCGTATTGGGCAGTATTCAAAACCGTGGCTCCGTGCGATTGGTAAATGGGCCCGGCAATTTTGCCGTCGAGATTGCTGCCGCAGATGATGGCCCATTTGGGTGCGGTCCAAGCCGAAAAATTTTCCGGCTGGTACTGGTAAACGAACGTGTGGGATTTCATCATAGCATTTTACGCCCCAGCGCGCCAGTATTACATTGCTGGGCATGGAAGCCTTCAACGAATTGCGGCGCAAAGCGCGTGAGAAAAGAGACAAGGCCATCTACGCCATCAAAGACGCTTACGAAACGACGCTCGTAAGAATCGCGGCCTTGGAACAGGATATTCTCGGCAAAGACCTATCGGGCCATAAATCCATCGCTGAGTGCATTAACAGCGTCTTGCCATCGGACCGTGAGTTTACGACCGTCGATGTCATGGCTTCCCTGGAAGCAATGAACTCCCGCCGCGTGTGGCAGCGGCATTCCATCGACAGCCATATCAGCCGATTACGGGAGCGGGGCATCGTCAAGCGGCTCACCAAGGCTAAGGGGCCACAACCGGCAGTCTATGTCCGGGTAGGCGTAGATCATCAGCCAGCACCATTTGAGGATATGCGGCTCGTGGACGTAGCGGCGCAAGTGCTACAGGGGCGCAGTCTGAATATCACAGAGCTAGCCGTGAGCATGTTGGAGCAAGGCTATCGCACCACCATGACGCAGCGGGGCCTGCGGAATGCGCTGGCGGTGGCGATGAAAAAGAACCGGGGCTGGTTTGCCGAGAGGTCCGGCAAGTGGAGTGTAGCAAAGTAATCTCTGCTGTGTATGGCTGTTCAGCTAACACCTTGATTTTCCCAGACCTTATCTTCACCGGTTTACACCATGATTAGCAACATGGAGTTATTTCAGTGGATATTAGTCTTGCCGAAAGCCTAAGCAAAAATTGTTGGTATCCCGAAGCCGATCCATCAACTGCCTGGCGAGAAGGATTCGGTTGGGCACTACGGGCTCGCACAATTTTTGGTGCGACGGTGATTGAGGGAATCTCCACGATTGTCTCTATTTGGTTGGAGAAGCCTTGGTGGGTCACATTATCTCTTGTTTTAGCATTCACTGTTCTCACGGTTTCTTTGTATGTGGTACGTCGATTGCGTGTTGCACAACTTTGGGTTGGAAAAGCAGCGCACCAATTTTTTCACTGCCTGAGAGAGGATGTAAATGAGATAATCAAAATGGCAGTGAGCGACAAAGAAAGCGACAAAAAACTCTATCGGCATCGCTACAGGCAATTTCACTGTGATGCAGCAGAGCGGATTGCAGATTATTTTCGTAGCGCTACTGGCGACCACAGCGTCGGCGCGTCCATTCGATTAGCTGAGTCGCCGGATAAATACACCACGGTTGGAAGATCAAAAAGGTTAAATCCAAACCGGGCTGAACTTTCGCAGTCCTTTCCTGCTGAACAAGGCATTGCTAGATTACTCCGAATAAAAAATAAACTTGGAGTTTATTTTATCCGTAACATTAGGCAAGCGATTGAAAATGGAGTATGGGTTGAAACAGCCACAGATAGCCTGACTGATATTAAAACTGTGATGGTAGCACCGATTAACGGATATATTCGAGGTAAAAAGGCAATGGTGGGCATTTTGTATGTTTCTTCTGCCGAAAATCCTTTTATGCAAATGCACATTGAACCTCTAATGGCATTTGCCGACGCGCTAGGTATCGTGTACCCTTTTATAACAGGCGGCTAGGAGGTCCCCTACATGCCAGAATCTATTAGTCAAATCTTACGTGCATCGCGGCAGGAGATAGAGTTAGTACCTTTTCCGCAAAGTTTTGCTGATCGCGTTAGTCAAATCGAAAGCGATACTCCGAGCGTCAATCAGCATTTGAACAAACAATCACGCGCATTCGTGACTGCCAGCGGAATTGTATTATCGTCTTCTAGCGAAGGCAGTGACGAAAGTAAGTAGCGTCAATCTGTCGCTGCTTTCTCCAGCAACTCCTTCACGCTCCAAACCTTGTCGGCCAATCCGCTGGCCATTGCCGGCGTCTGGCCCTTTAGCGTTTCATGCTTGCGGGTGAAGTTATAGTAGGCGAAGAAAATCGCCTGCATGGCCGCGTGGTGCTTTAAGCTCTTGCTGTGGCCGTTCGTTAGCCGCGTGAAACGACGCAGAGTCATGCGCACCGTGAGATTGAGCCGCTCAATATGGGAAGTGCTGATTTTGTTTTCATCCGGGTTGCCGAATATCGGATGCTTTTCAGCGCTTATTATTTTGGCCGGACTATAGCGGGTTTGTTCTTGCGTGCTGGAGTAGACTTTTATCAGTTGTGCGAAGTCCACCCGCGTGCCGAGAATGAACGGCACGTTCAACGTGTAGGCACGTAGACCATCGGTGGTCAATTGAAAGTGGCCCGTGGTGGCAGCGTTTAGCTTTTGCAGCAGCGCACAGCACGTTTCGGTGTCACGTTGTCCGATTTGATGGGCGAGGATCAATTTCGTATCGCGCTCAATCGCAATGAACGTCCAGCTATCGCCGAACTCCAGTGCGTGGTTGCGGGCGAAACGGGTCTTTTCTTTCATGCCGACGAATGACCAAATTTCGTCAAGCTGGACATCTTTCGCGGCGACGTTGCGAATCTTGGAGTCGAGCAACCGTTGGCAGTTTTCACCGACCACCAAAATCAAGTCGGCCAACGTCGGACGAGACAAGCCGGTTAGGCGCTGGACGCTTCGGACCGACATTCCTTCCAACAGCATCGACAGCGCCAATGCGGCCTTGTCGGCGTCAATCCGCATATTGCCGATGGGCTTGGAGGATTCTTTGACGAAAGATTTGCCGCACAGAGCGCACTTGTAACGAATCGCACCGCTGGCCGCTTTGCCGTGTTTGTGGGCTTTTTCATGGGAGCAAGTTGAGATAACCATTGCCGTAACCTTTTCAGTTGCGGCCGGCTAAGCTAGAATTCGTTTACTTGGGCGATTCGGGCTTAGCGGCCTGGATTGTCTTGCCCCGCCGAAACCTTGCCGGGTTTTGACGGGGTTTTTGTTTCTCACTTGATTTCAGTATACCAAAATCAAAAGGGATTGCAATAGATTGGGCTTGATTTTCGGAAACTTTTTTCAAATAATCTGGGCATGGCAAAACAACCACAACACGGCGGTAAACGGGAAGGGGCCGGGCGCAAGCCTAAAGACGCCTCGGAGCGGCGGGATCAAGTGTTTTCCGTCAAGCTAACTCTGGACGAAAAGCAACTACTAGACGCAACTGAGGCCCGCTTATGGGCGCGTACGGTGCTTCTAAAGGCCGCACAACGGCGCGGCTAAGCGGAGAGCAAGGGTTTCGATCCCATCGTTGTTACGACCGCTCCGGCAGGGTATAAAGCTGCTGCGCCACCAAGGCGCGCGTCGCTCTCCATAAAAGTACAGAGCGATTAAGAGAGCAAATCAATGGGCAGGTTCGCGCCATGCTAGGAAACGCTATTTATCGCCTGTACCGGCGTCTGCGTTGGCGCAGTAGCAGCCACAATGCTACTAGCCCGAATGAAATCTTTTCGACATCGCTTGAGGGCAAGTCTATGGACGCTTCCGCAATTGCAAATGCCGAATGGTGGGCTAATTTTTGGCACGTATTTGTACTCATTGGCGGTTTTGCTGTACTGGGCGGAATTGTGCTTGAAGTAGTTTGCGGGATATTCGAGGAGAGGCACCGAAGTGCGATAGCAGCAGCGAACAAACAAGAGATAGTAACCCTTAGAAGTCGCGCTGAAACGGTTGAAAGTACCTCTGCAAAACGAATCGAGGAGTTGCAGTCCGCTTTGAAAGCAATGGCTGAATCAGGAAAGGAATACGTTTCCAACCAAGGCATTATTACAACGGACCAATTCGATGAATTGGTTCCTGCCCTGCGCGAACTAGGAAAACAATTTCCAATCGCACTTGATATTGCCGCACCCAGATTTCCGAGCATCAGTTGGCAATATGCAAATGTTCTAAACAGAGCGACCTGGGAATCCAAAACAGCCGTGCGTTCACCGCCGATAGTCTTTGAGTCTGCACAACACAAAGGCATTGCAATCTTGGCCAAGAAAGAAACTCCGGCCATTAAACAACTAGCGCAGGTCCTAAGAACTACCGGACATATACCGCAAATAATTACCGATAAATATCCAGAACTTATAGCTGTAGACGAAAACGTCAAAACAGTAGATGAACTTCTAAATCGCTTTAATAAGGCGATGCCAGACAAAGAGTATGCAATAATCTCCGTCGGAATTCTTGAAGCGGGAGGTCCGTAGCCTATTTCTGGGTTGTAATTTGGTTGCCCGTCACGTATCAGCATTTCCAGGAAGGCACTGTTTACACGACCGGCGGGAATTTATTTTTCCCACACGTTCGTTTACCAGTACCTTCCGGCTCCGAATACGCGCTGCCGTGATGAGGTGCTTGCAAAACATCGCAATGAAACGGCTCGCCGTTCATCACCATATCCATGCCGGGCGGCGCTAAATCACCGGTAAACAATATCCGCCTCCCACTGTATTCTATCGCCAGCGTCAGGCAGTTGGCGTTGTCGTTTCCAACCACACCGCCCGGCGGCGGATGCAGCACGTCGATGGTTACGCCGTCGTCCAATTTTAACCGGTCGCCCGCATAGATCGATTTCAGCGGCGTCCCCGACTCTTCGATGCTGTCTTTCAAAACGTGCAACGCCTTCGATTTTTCGCGAAACATCACCGGCGATACGTACACCACTCCCACCGAAAACCGCTGCAACAATTCTGGCAGCGAATTGTAATGATCGGTATCGGCATGCGACAGAACCACCGCATCCAAGTGCGTAATCCCCCGCCACCACAAAAACGCGCTGATCGATCGCGCTCCCCCCACGGGCGCGCCCATCCGGCCAGCGTCGAACAACAACGTTTTGCCATCAGGCAGTTCCAACAATTCGCCGCCGCCGTGTCCAACGGCAATAAATTCGCAGCGCAACGTGTGATGATCTGCCCGGGCAGGCAGCGCGCCAATCAAGCCCACGCCGCACAACCCGGCCAACAGCGCCGCGCGCCACCGCAGCGGTGGCAGCCACTGCGGCAACAGCACCACGGCAGCCACGCCCAGGTAAAACACCGCCAACCACCACGGGCTTGGCCCGGCCACCCAAAACCGTCCGCCGGGCAAGTGGGCAAACCACTTCACCGTCGATTCCAGCACATTCAAGCTGAAGTTGCACGCCCACGCAAAAACTGTGGCCGCCGGCGTCAGCCACCACCCAAACAAAAGCACGCCAAATCCCGACAACATGGCCACCACCACCACGGGAAGCAACAGCACATTCAGCACCAGCGCCGCCGGGGCGAACAAATGAAACCGCGCCATCACCAGCGGCGTAACGGCCACCCACAACAGCGCCCCCAACACAAACAATTCGAACACATGCCCCACGCCGCGGCGCACCATCCGCTCCGGCCACGGACGAGTCGTGGCGATCAGCCGATCCAGCGGATCGCTCGGCCGCACGCCAAACATTCGCTCTCCGCCGCAAATCAAAACCGCCACCGACAAAAACGACAACTGCACCCCCGCATGAAACAATCCCGCCGGATTGATCGCCAGCACCACCAATCCCGCCAACGCCAAGCTGTTTAGGCCAATGCGCGTTCGCCCCAGCCACATGCCTATGCACACAATCCACACTAGCAGCGTAGCTCGCATCACCGGCGGCTGGGCCAGGCACTGTACCGCCAGAACAACACAGGGGACGGAAGGCCGGTAGCGGCTAGGGGTTGAAATTATTTTTGATTTTACAGCCGTGGGCGACGGCGAATGTATAAGTAAGGGGCAAACAAGAGCCCGCAGAGTAAGGCAATCAGCATTATCCAAGCGCCGGGTTTCATGCACGGCATTCTACCACGGGCGCAAAGAAAAAGCCCCGCTGATGCGTCCACTAAAAGCACAACGTCAGGTGGCTTTCGTGGCCGTTGTAAATCAAGATTGCACGCGAAAGAATGTCACGCCCAATTAAAGCTGAGTGTCCTTGGTGCGCAAGAGGGGACGCAATTACCGGCAACGTGTCAATGATGTGAACTCCTCCAGCACCTAAAAGCAATGCAATCGCAACATCGTATTGATCGCAAATGTGCGGCGTTGTCCCGGTCGATGGAGTTATTATTGGAACAGAGCCAGTGGGAGTGAGTCCTAGCTGGCTGATTGTCGATGGGTCAATGCAGGTTCCTGATGCGCCAGTGTCTAATAGACCGTCTATAACCACAGGAACGGGAACTGGACGACCCGCAGCTCTAAGCGCGTCTGCCTTCGGAACGCTAACTAAGACAGCTAAACGAACAACAGGCCCTGTTGAAGTAATTGTAGCGGTTACACTGGGCATGCGAAATCTCTTGTGAAAAACTGGATGCCATCAACTGGCCCCTGAATTTGCTTCACAAGAAATTTACCATCAACACCGCATTTTTCATAACCGGCTTTAAGCGCATCCTCGTAGGATGACCAGATTCCCAAGATGCTGGAACCTTGGATTAGAACGTACCTGCCCACGCCATTGACCATTAGTTTTTGGCGATTGTTTTCGTACGTTTCAAGTTCTGTTTTCAGGTGTTCTGTCGTTGCCATGGTCGGCCTCACTTTTTGAGACTGCGCTTCGCTTCCCTGCATGCGCCGATTAGTGATGGTCGTGTGGCGTCCTTCGCGCTGTTAAATTGATCGAAAAAAAGAGGAAGTATTATACACCTGCGATTGCTTAAAAACGAATACCGATTCGTAACCCATTGGCATCATAGCTGTTAGGTAAATTAGCGTCAAGCTTTTGGTTGTATGAGATTTGGCAATTTAAGGAGATTGCAAGTCTCATGCCCCTACAAACCCTATAGTGGTCACAGATTTATCATCTGTCATCCATTGCTTTGGTTCGCAGAAGAAATCTCCCCCTAACCACTGTCTACGCGGACTCTGAACGTCCAGTTCGCACTAAGCCCCCGCCGCCAGCTCCAGCAATTCTTTCACGCTCCAGACCTTGTCGGCCAGGGCTGCTTTCATCGCAGGCGTCGTTTTTTTGCCGCACGCCGAGTTGCAACGGCAGTAATTGTACCACGCCACGAAAAGCGAAGTCATCGCGGCATGATGCCGATGCGTTTTGCTGTGAGCGTTCGTCAATCGTGTGTAGCGACGGCAGTGCATCCGAACCGACAAATTCAAACGTTCCGACCGCGAAGTACTGATTTTGTTTGGGTCTGGATTGCCGAACACTGGATGCTTTTCGGCGCTTATTATCGTGGCCGGGCTGTAACGTGTTTCGGTCTGCGTGCTGGAATACGTTTTGACCAATTGAGCGAACGAGCAACGGCTGCCCATGAAAAATGGCACACTGTTTGTGTAGGTTCGCAAGCCATCGCTTGTCACTTGGCAGGGGCCGGCCGTAGCGCCGTTCAACTGTTGCAAGAATCGGTTGCAAGTGTATTCATCGCGTCCGCCGACCGTATGCGACAAAATCAGCTTGCTCTTAACGTCGATGGCCAGCCACGTCCACGCATCGCCATCTTCGCTAATATATCCCTTGCGCTCTTTCGTGCGGTGTTTCATTCCGACGAAATCCCAAATTTCGTCCAATTCGATTTGATCGGCGGCAACATTCTTGACGTTGGCGCGGAGAAACTTTTCGCAGTTTTCGCCGACGAGTAGAATCAAGTCGCAAATGGTGTTGGCTTTGATGCCGGTTAGCCGCGAGCAACCGCGAATGCTCATTCCTTCCAAGAGCATCGACAACACGCGGCAGGCATCGTCCAGGTCAATCCGCATATCGCCGAGTGGCCGGCGGTGTTCGGCGGACGTAATCGTTGCGCCGCAGAGGCAGCACTTCCACCGCTGATTGCCCTTACGATCCTTGCCGTGTTTCTTCCGGGTTTCGTGCTGGCAGGTTATCCGTATCATGGCCGCTGCTTTCTTTCGTTGCGGCCTTCGCTTACAATCAGGTTTCTCAGGCGAGATTGGGCGAAAGCCTAGTTTCGTTCCCCCGGCCTTGTTATCAGCAAGACCGGGGTTTCATTTGCTCTATTTACGTATATACGAAACTATCGGGTTTCTGTCAATAACTTTGCACTTGATTTTCAAAGAATTTCGTATTACGTTATTGGCATGGAAACCAAACGCGAACCGGGCAGGCCAGCCCGTGACCCCAGCGGGGAGCCGGCCAAAATCGTGCCTATACGCATGACAGACGCGGAACGGGCCTTATATCAACGGGCAGCCGATAAGGCGCGACTTTCGCTATCTGAGTGGGTTAGGGGCTGCCTCAGCCGGGCAGCCAAACGCCAGCAATAGGCTAGCGGAGAGGGTGGGAATCGAACCCCACGGCGCGAACCGTTCCACAGGCGAGTTATAAAGTCGCTGCACTTCCAAAGCGCGGGCCGCTCTCCGTAAACTCAGAGAACGGCCCGTCACTTGGAAAAAACAGATATGTTGCTGAATCAATCATAGGCTGGATCAATTATTCCTGGTTCTACTCCCAAAGCACCAGCGATCCTTTCTATTGTCTTATACGTCGGCGCATGGTACCCCGATTCAAGTCGGGCAATATGCGGCTGAGGCAGTTTGGCTTTTTTTGCCAATTGCCCTTGCGTCATTCCTGACTTGACTCTGAGTTTTTTGATCTGCTTAGCTACATAACGGCGATGATTAGAAAGTTTGTCGATCTCGACTTTTGTTACGTCATCATCGACTGGCGAAGCGGTTAATGGCCGAGCACGGAATATAACCTCAGCCATAGTTTCGCGAATTTCGCACTTCTCAGCATCGTCGCACGCATCTTTGAATAGCCTGGAAAGTTCCAATAGTCGCTCCTGTTTTTTCAAGGGCAACCTTTCCAGTAAATTCAGTAAGGATTCCTCCTCTTTTGTGAGCTTGCGCTTCCTGTCGTTGCTCACTGTTAATGACATGTGTTAGTCCTCCGAAGCGATTGGGTTGCGATGGTCGATCCTAGCGGGCGTTTTTTGGCACTGCGGTCGGTATGTGAACGGATTTCCCGGCGTTTAATAGCCCGGCCTCGTAATCATCAAGCCGATCTTCAGCGCTAATCAAAACATGCCTAGAAACTTGTCCATCTTGCTCCTTTTTGTAGGTTTTCAAAACGACAACCTCACGGCTCTCTTCCAATACGGAAAAATAAACTCGAATGTTCTTCTTGTGGAGCGGCCCACCTTTTTCTTTCAATTCCCAGATTTGATTCGTAACTTTTTCAATATCCAAGTCAGCCAATTCGTCACGATTGCCCCAATCTTCGAGTCTTTTTTCAATCGCTACCATGTGTGCGTATTGAACTGGCGTTAGGATTTTTCTGCCTTCGATTTTTGCTGGGCCAACTGCCACCACCAGGTACTTTGGAGAATTTAATTTGTGCGATGCGTCATGCCTTATTGTCATCACCGATTCCTTATATCGGGCCTGTAGGTACCTGCCCCACAGTTATTCTATATAAAATTATATAGCGCAAGTCAAGTGGTTAAATTTGCCATTATTTGGGGGGGGGGCCAGCATTATACACGTTTCTGCTGCCCCCGCGTTACAATGGGGGGATGCACCCCGGCCATCACCATTGGACCGCCCCCGAAATCGCCCTGCTAGGCACGATGTCGGACAGCGTGATTGCCAAGAAACTTGGTGTTTCGCATCAGTCGGTCGCTCTCAAGCGCCGCAAGCTGGGAATCGCCTCTTGGACGCGACAAGTAAGGATGCCGGGCAAATGGGGACCGACCGAACTTGGATTGTTCCGCAACTTTACTGACGCGGAGATTGCGAAGATAACCGGCCGCAAACTGGCCGACGTTAAGGCGAAGCGAGAGCAGATTTGAGAGACCACCGTTTGCCGTCCTTCCGAAACAGCCGATTGCGCCTCAGTGACGTAGCAACATTATTCAGTAGTGCCCGCGCCGGAGCGTCGGTTCGATAACCACCCGCCCGCAGCGCCACAACCAGCTCTAGGCTTGTGAGCGGTCCGAATTTGTGCAGGGCTTCCGCCGCTACTTCGGTTATGAACCGCGTGCTAGATAGGTCCAGCGGCCCCGCATAATCAGCAGCGGCCCAAAACACCCCTTGGGTGCCACGACGTATCTTGTGAACGATGCCCTTTTTTTCGAGCCGTTCCAAGTAGGGCCTGATGGTGCGAAAGCGGATACGCCGCTCCGGGTCCGCATCGGCCATTAGCGCAATCGCGTCTGCCGCAGAAAACAACCGATCATGCGGAATGTTTTCCCGCAGTAGAACCATCAGCGATTTGGGGTTCGGCACAGGGGGCTTGGGGGCGTTGCTGTCGAGCCGCTGGCGCAGGGCTTTTATTGCTACGACAGTCCGCCAGAATTCAGCACGCGCGGCCTTAACGTGGGCATCGCGCTTTTGGGCGGCTTGCTTGCGGAGAAGTTCAAACGCATCCATTCCGCTAGTTTAAGACTGGCGCGCCGGCCTTCAAGTGTTAGAATGGCTGTGTGGGTTTAGAGGTACAGTGCCCTGGGCCATCGTCAGCAGCATGTAAGCGCCGGTGACCAGCATCACGCCCAGCAGTGAAGTCCGCCGCGACAGCCACCCGGTGCTGAAGACCGCAAACAACACCCACGCCAAAATTCCCACGTGCAAACCGGCAATGCACAAAATATGAATCGTCCCCGTTTCCAAAAACGCCTCGTTCGTTTCCTGATCGACCTGCTCGCGCTGACCCAACAGCACCGCCGCCGCCATTCCAGCCCGCTCCCGCGATAAATAACCCCACAGCATCCGGTCGCCAAATTGCCGAGCCTGGTCGATCCACCGCGTCGGGCTCCACATCGAACTGTGCGCCACCACGCTTACGCATTCGGGCTTTTTCACACGAATCATGCTCAGTTCGCGCTTGGAGCGCTCGTACAACGCCGTGTCGAACTCCCCCGGATTCCCCGCCGGCAGCGGCGCTTCCAGTTGGCCGAATATCCGCAGCCGATCGCCGGCATGCACGTCGTGCAATTCGCCTTCCAACGAAAATTCTGCCCGCCCCGATGCCTGTCGCCATTGCGCACCGTCCCGCAATCCCACCACATCTGCCAGCCAACGACTTTGCAAGCCTGCTGGTAGAGATCGCAGCGGATCAAATTGCGGAGCCGGAATACTTTCCGGCGTGCCAACAACGTCCACTTCCACACACACCGGTTGCGGCGTTTCGGTGGTGACCAAGCCCAACTCATCGGCGCCGAATAAGTTCCACTGTTCGTGATGCCATGCGCCCCCGGCGGCCCCCACGGCCAACAGCACCGCCACGCTCGCCAGCCGTTCGCGCCCCTTATTCCTCAACCACCACCACGCCGCCAGCGCCGCGCCCGCCAATGCCCACCACAGCGGAAACGAAATGAATTCGCTCCATCCAACCAGCCGATCGGCCACAATTCCCGCGCACATCGCGCACAGAACCAACACTAGCGGCAGATATTGCGCCGCCGGTCGCGCTTCGTCCAAGTCGCGCTGCGGAACCACGCCCGACACCGGCGCCGGCAAATTACGCGGTTGAACTTTCGGCAATGCAACCAGCGGCGTGCTCATGGCAGCGAATCTACCACGTTTGACGGGGTAAGGGAATCATTTCTGCCGCCACTGCCGCCCTATCGCAAAAAGTCCCACCTCACCACGCCACACTGCAAACCCAGCTCTTACCCAGCACGTATGGAACTTATACGCTCTCCTATCGAACGGAAAGATTGCGCGCACTTCGCCTTGGCGAACGCCATCGCCATCGGCTATGTTGGTCGGTCCCAGGGAGGGCCTTCACAAGCAGCAAGCAGAGCGGATCGGGCCGGATTTTTCAAAGGAGTTCTCAGCGATGATGGTTCTCGCAAATTCTCGTGTGCGGCAGTTATGCAGTTATGGCGCCCTCCTGGTTGCCGCCATTTTCATCGGGCAAGTGACGGGCTGTTCTCCAAATCAGGAAGCTCCTCCACAAGACAAAAATGCCGCCCCAGCATCGCCGGACAAAGCTATCGCTCCAACTTCATCCGATAAAGCATCCGCCGATATAACTACCTCCGCCCAGCCCCATCCGCTCGATCAGGTCGCGCCCCTTATTCCCCGCGACGTGCTGTTCGGCAACCCTGACAAAGCCATGGCCCGCATGAGCCACGACGCCAAACGGCTGGCCTATTTGGCGCCGGTGAAAAACAGTGATGGCGACGGCGTTCTCAATGTTTTTGTCGGGCCAATGGACAACCCCGACGCCGCCAAGCCGGTGACTCACGAAACCGCACGTCCCATCGAAGGCTACTTTTGGGCCTTCGACGACAAGCACATCCTGTATGCCATGGACGACAAGGGAGACGAAAACTTTCACGTCTTCGCCGTTAACTTAGAAACCGGCGATGTGAAAGATATTACCCCCTTGGACCCCGCCAATGCCGTCGATGAAAAGGGGGAAAAGAAAAAAGTGCGGGCCGAAATCGAAGCCGTCAGTTGGCGGCGCCCGGAGGAAATTGTCATCGGTCTGAACGACCGCGATCCGCGCTATCACGATTTGTATCTCGTGAACATCAACACCGGCGAAAAAAAACTACTGCAGCAAAATCCCGATTTCGCCGGCTTCGTGCTCGACGAAGATGATAAAGTCCGGTTTGCCGAAAAAATGACTCCCGACGGCGGCACGTTGTACCAGCAGCCCGATGGCAACGGCGGTTGGAAAGATTTTTTGAAAGTCGGCAAGGAAGACAACGAAACCACCAGCCTTTCCGGGTTCGACAAAACCGGCGACGTGTTGTACATGATCGACAGCCGCGGCAATGACACCGGCGTGCTGAAAAGCATGAATCTGAAAACCGGAGAAGAGAAAGTCATTGCCGCCGGCACGTTGGGCGAAATCGACGGCGTGATGTCTCACCCCACGGAAAACACCATTCAAGGCGTGGCGACCACGTACGATCGGACCAAGTGGCAATTCTTCGATAAGGAAGTGGAGGACGATTTTAACCGCCTCAAGCAATTGGGCGACGGCGACATTAAAATCGTGAGCACTACCCTGGACGATCGCAAATGGCTGCTCGGAATTTTGCCCGACGATGGCCCCGTGCGCTATTACTTTTACGACCGCGACACCAAGCAGCCCAAATTCATCTTCGCCATCCGTCCCGAGCTGGCCGATTTGCCGCTGCAAAAAATGCACTCGGTCATCATTCCCAGCCGCGACGGCCTGAACATGGTGGCTTATCTCACCCTGCCGCCAGGAACCGATCCCAATCATACCGGCCGGCCCGACCATCCGGTGCCGATGCTGCTGGACGTGCATGGCGGCCCCAATGCGCGCGACGATTGGGGCATGAATCCCGAGCATCAATTGTGGGCCAATCGCGGTTACGCCGTGCTGAGCGTGAACTACCGCGGCTCGACGGGCTTCGGCAAAAAATTCTTCAACGCCGGCAACCGCGAATGGGCTGGAAAAATGCACACCGATTTGCTCGACGCCGTCAATTGGGCCGTCAATGAAAAAATTGCCCAGCCCGATAAAATCGCCATCATCGGCGGCAGTTACGGCGGTTATGCCACGCTGGTCGGTCTGACATTCACGCCCGATGTGTTCGCCTGCGGCATCGACGAAGTGGGTCCCTCGAATCTCAACACGCTGGTCCAAAGTATTCCCAAGTATTGGGAACCGGCCATCGAAGATTTGAAAAACCGCATCGGCGATTTCACGACCGAGGAAGGCAAAAAATTTCTCTGGCAGCGCTCGCCGCTGTCCAAGGTCGATCAAATCAAGAAGCCGCTGCTCATCGGCCAGGGCCAACACGATCCGCGCGTAAACGTGCGCGAGGCGGAGCAAATGGTCAAAGCCATGCAGGATAAAAATATCCCCGTCACTTATGTCCTGTTCCCCGACGAAGGGCACGGTTTTGCGCGCCCCGAAAACGAAATGGCGTTTAACGCCGTTTCGGAAGCGTTTCTGGCGAAAATCCTGGGTGGCCGCTACGAGCCCATCGGCACGGCTTTCGAGGGCTCAACCATCACTGTTCCCACCGGCGCCGACGATGTCCCAGGCCTCCCCGCCGCCCTCGCCGCCATGCCCAAGCCTCCGGCCGACGATAAGCCTGCGGACGACAAGCCCACCGCCGCCGACAAACCCGCCGAAGTCAAAGCGACGAATTGAAGCCAGCATAAATCGCCACGAATAAACGCGAATGAATGCTAATCAGTGGTTGGATCACTAGCCCGACTGTGTCTGTCGGGAGAGTCGTAGTTCCACTAAAAACATTTGCCTTATTCTCGTGTATTCGCGTTCATTTGCGGCCAATCTCTCCGGGTCCCGCGTTCTCACGGCGGTAAATCAATCCTTGTTTTCCGGTTGTTTTGGGCCGCTTCGCCGGCTTTTACCCAATTTTTACAATCGCCGTGCGCTCCCATGACACTCGAAAATCGCGAAATCCCTACAATCACGACGATGTTTGTAGGAGGCGAATCCGTTCGCCGACTGCAGCACAATGTGACGACCGGCATTAATTGCCGGTCTAACTCTGCAAGCCAATCACAAATCCAATCACTCGTGGACATATAGGGAGATTTTCATGTCGCTGTTGGAACCCACCGGAAGCGCCAGCTTACTCAATACTGCTTCTTCCACTTCTTCCACGCTCGCCGATCCACCCATTGCCGATCGCCACTCATCCCTCACCTCGCACCCCTCGCCCCTCGCCCCTCGTCGCCCATCCAAACCGCTCCAACCCGTCGATCCCTGGCAGGGCGGCGTCGATTGGGGCACCGTCATTTGGTTCGCCATCGTTCACGCCGGCGCGCTGGCCGCACCTTTCTTCTTCACTTGGAAAGCCGTCGGCCTGTTCCTCGGCCTCTACTGGCTCACCGGCGGCATTGGTATTTGCTTGGGCTACCACCGCCTGCTCACGCACGGCAGTTTTCAAACCTATCGACCCGTGAAATGGCTGATCGCTTTCCTCGGCGGCTTGGCTGGCGAAGGCTCGGCCGTCATCTGGGTGGCCAACCATCGCAAGCATCACGCCCACAGCGATAAAGAGGGCGACCCGCACTCGCCGCGCGATGGCGGACTCTGGAGCCACATGCTCTGGTTCATGCCCAACTTCGGCCGCAAATGGCACGACGAAATGGGCCAGCATTATGCACCCGACCTGGTGAAAGACCCGGTCATCCGCTTTCTCGACAAAACATTTTTGGCTTGGTTCTTTGTGCTGGCCGGCGCGCTATGGACCATCGGTTACGCTTTCTGGGATTCCTACACCGCCTGGTCGTTTGTCGTGTGGGGCATGTTCGTCCGCATGGTCTGGGTCTACCACATCACTTGGTTCGTCAATTCCGCCACGCACATCTGGGGTTACCGCAATTACGAAACCACCGACGACAGCAAAAACCTCTGGTGGGTCGGCCTGCTGGGCTGGGGCGAAGGCTGGCACAACAACCATCACGCCTACCAGCGCATGGCCCGCCACGGCCACAAATGGTGGGAAATCGATCTCACCTACTATTCCATTTGCGCCCTGGAAAAACTCGGCCTCGCCTGGAACGTCGTCCACAAAGTCCCCGCCTGGCAAAAGCCAGAGTAAAGCATCTCCTTCGAGAAAAGTGCAGAAACTTGCCCGACTTTTGCACATCGCGCCCCAAAACAATCGCGCAAAAAGACGCTCAGCCACCGTCCGCCGTCGCCGCCAACAACTGACCACTCACCACCGGCCACCGCCCACTCACCCGTTCAACGCCAGCAACCGCTGCAGCTCGGTCTGATCGTTCGTGGCCGAAATGGTGCATTGCAGCGTGCGCGATTCGCCAGGCTCCAAATACTGCAGCCAACCGCGCTGGGCGTCCTTCGGTCGCCCTTCCACGCCGGCATTCGTCGGTTCCAAGGCGCCCATGTACGAACCGCCCGGGCCCCAATGCTGCCAGTTGGCTAACCGTTGATAATCGTGCCGCAAATGTTCAATTTTCACCCCAAAGCCGCGCGTTCGGTTCACCAAGCCCGAAATCACTTGCCCACTCGCATCGACTTCCGGATCAACGTAAGCACAAAACTCTCCCGTCCCACAGTGAGCATCCATGGGCGGCGGAGCGGCTTTGTAATCTACATTCGGCCGAAACCAATCTTCCCCCCGAATCGCTTTCACCACTCCACGATAACAATACGTACTGGCCCCAGGCTCCAACAGCGGATAACCAAAATTGATGTGCAGCAGCCACGCCAGCGGTAATCGCTGATTATCGCGGTTGGTAAATTCATCGGAAATGTGAATCGCCGGCACGCCCAGCCGGCTGGTTATTGTTCGCCGCAATTCGATGTTCGGCCCAAACACGCGCGCCGTCCGAATGAGCCCGGCAATGCTCATTTCCAACTGTCCGCGCAGCGGATCAGGATTCACGATCGATTCCACAATCGCCGCCGTGTTGGAGTGCGTGCCGTGCAGCCCGTACGATTTTCCGTCTTCCGTAAACGGCGCACCGGTATTCAACGGCCCGCAACTGACCACCAGGCCGCCGTAAAAGCTCCACAGCCAATCCAATCCCTGGTCATACGCCGCCGTGGGAGCCGTAATGCCAGTCAGCGAATGCCACGTTAGCGATTGTCCAAAAAACTCCGCGTCGGCAATATCCAGCCCCCGGTCAACGACCACTTTGTATCGCAAGCCACCGCCGGTATTGACCCAGGCAATGCGCACGCCACGGCCCGGTCCGTTATCGAGCACCGATGTTTCAATGCCCCCCAGTTGCGCGGGATTTAGCACCGGCGCGTTTTCGAAATTAGGCGCCGACTGATTTTGCAAAGCCGAAAGTTGGTTCGCCACAATTACGCCCCGGTTAGAACTCGATGAGAAATCAACCAGCAAAACACGATTGTATGCCATACAATCTGCGTTTCCAGTCTGTTCTCCTACCCATTCGGGGGAACCCCTGCCGCTTCTCATTCCCCCTATCAGGGTACAGGAAAAACGAAGCACCAAAAAACGAACGCGCCAAAAGTTAAGGCGTCAGTTAAGATGGCACTTTGACCAAAATCAGTAAGGATCAAAGGCATGGCGTGGAAGTCAACTTCGGATCAAACGACACCACTGAATTTGCTTCGTCCACTCGCGCACAAAATCACTGACACATTGCATCAACTCGCCGCGCGTCTTTCGGGATTGCGCCGATGGCTCGCGGCGGTTGTTTTCGCAGCCGGCTTGCTTTTAAGCTATCGTTCCGCGCTGGCTGCCGGCTTTGGCTACGAAGCGCCGAACAACTCAGCCTACGACCCCCCGGCAAGCTATTACAACGCCGCCACTGGAACCGGCGCCACCTTGCGCATGAATCTTCACAATATCATCAGCGCTGGGTTCGTAGCCCGGAGTTATGGCGATGCAAAAAATTACCTGCCGATTCTCTGTCAGGATCCCAACAACACCGGCGACTTGATTCGCATTTACACGGACGATGACGTTCCCGGGGTTTGGGTTTCCGGCGGCGTAACCTGGAATCGAGAGCATTTGTGGCCCCAATCGCTCCTGGGCGTCAGTGTCAGCGAATCGTCAAAGAACGCCGGCACCGATGAGTTCGAACTCAAGCCTTGCGACTCAAGTGTCAATTCCGGCCGCAGCAACGATGGTTACGGCCTCAGCACCTCTTCCGGCACGTATAACAATCAACCCTCATACTTTTTTCCAGGCGACGAAGACAAAGGCGATATCGCTCGTTCCATGTTCTACATGGCCACCCGTTACTACGATGGATCAGGCACTCCGTCGACGAATAATCTCTCGATTGTCAGCGGCACATCCCTGTCCACGTATCAAATGGGCGATCTCGATGCTTTGCTGCATTGGGTTTATGAGGACGGCGTCGACAATTACGAGCGGCGGTTAAACGAATACGTTTACAGCAGCGCCCTGAACCCGTCGTATTACCAGGGGAATCGCAACCCTTATATTGACCATCCCGAATACGTCTGGGCGATTTTCGGTACCGACAAAGTTAGCGGCAACATTGTAAACAATTCGCAATTATCGGTGGGAAATGACACGGTAGGTTCTGATGGCTCGTCCACCGCCACGGTGAGCTTGGGACGCATTATGGTGAATGGCACATTTGGCGCCAGTAATGTGGCTTTCAACAAAACCGGCGCAGATCCGACAACCTTTGACCTTACCACCTCCGGAAACGCCGTCACAAATGCCGGTGGGTCAACCAACCTTACCGCCGGTGTCGGCCAAGGAATCGATTTCGGCACGCAAAGCCGCACCATTACCGTCGGATTGAACGCCTCGACCGCCACCAACGGACTGAAAAGTGGCATCGTGACGCTTCACAATTCCGATCTCACTACCTCCGGCGCCGGCCACGGTTCCGCCGACGCCAACGACACCATTAACATTTCCGGCGCGGTGCTCAGCAAACGCTCGGTAACCCCCAGTGAGTCGAACGTCAACTTCGGCAGCGTCGTTGTGGGAGCAAACGTCAGCAATTCGTTCAATCTCACCACCACGGGCGACGACAACTCCTATACCCGCGTCAATGTGGCCGGCACTTCATCCACCGATGCCAATGGCATGCAAATCACGGGCTCTGCAGCCTTGTTCAACTCCGCTTCATCGACCTCCAGCCGCAGCCTGGGCGGAATGTTGAATACAGTCGGAAATAAGTCTGGCTCGCTTTCACTGGCCGTCACCACGGCGGAAAACGGCGGCGCCGGCTTGAGTGGCGAAGGAACGTATTCCTCCCTCAGCGTCGGTTATTCCGCCACCGTGCTCAATCATGCCGATGCAAGTTTTAGCAGCACGCAAGATACCGACTCGATCACCATCAACTTGGGTTCGTTTGGTCAATCGACCGGCGTCCACCAAACGCCATTCAATCTATACAACTTGGTCACCACCGCGGGCTTTACCGCCGGATTAGATCTCAACAGCGTTCTCGGAAGCGGCGATACCGGCGCGCTTTCGACCACACTTTCCACGTTTCATAATCTTGCGGCCAACGGCAATCTGGGATTTCAGGCCGATCTGAACACTACCAACATTGGAAATTTCTCCGCCACTTATTCCTTGGGGCTGTCTGATTACGCATCGCTTCCCGGAGCCGTGGCTCAGGCCACTCCGTTAACCCTCACGCTGACAGGCGTCGTCACCAAGTACGGCGCCGGAGATTTTAATCTGGACCATCATGTCGACGCGGCAGACATCGCCCCCATGCTGGCGGCACTGGCTGATCTGAACTATTACGAAACCAATAATCGCTTGACCCCCGCAGATCTGCTCGACATCGGCGATGTCAACGGCGACGGCGCCGTTAGCTATGCTGACATGCAAGCCTTGCTATCTCAGTTAAATGCAGGTCATGGTAGCAGCTTGGGAGTCCCCGAGCCGTCTTCCCTTCTCCTGCTGAGTTTCGGGGGTCTCTTTTTGTTGCGGCGACGCTTCTGCTAGCGTTCTTCAAATCGTGAGTGGCGACAGATTCGGGTTCTCTAAATTGCCCACGCGGTTAACTCAAGAAAATCGACAGAATTTGCTTCATCGGAAGTCTCTGCCGGACCGATAAACCGCTACGACAGTTTCAACTCGGCCTTTGTCTAGGATGGAAAGCTATGCGCTCAGCATTCATTGGTCTTGGGCTGTTTGTGGCGGTTGGCTTGCTCATTACCTTCGAGGTTCATGGGCAAGTCATTCCAAGCACAAGCGAGAACTCCAATCGTTACGCATCGTGGAACACCACGGGCGGTAATGACCGAAGCGAGCCGGTCTTATTGGCCGACGCTGCGGATCCCTTCAGCGTCACACGCAAAGCGCAAGACATGAATTTCGGCGCGCCCAGCCAATCATCGTCCAGCGGCACAGCGAATACCATGGCCCCCCCATTTGGCGCCGCGCAGAGCAATGGCCAGCCCGATAGTGCAGCCGCGCCCTATGCACTGCAACAGCCCAGCAGCGGGACACAATCCATCTTTTCCAACGGCACAACCAACTCCAACCAAGACTCCGCAACGGCTAAAAGCCGTGCCGCCGGAGACAGCAGCGATTCCATGATTAGTCCGCTCCGGAGTTTGCAGCAGCGGCTTTCGGCTGTACGCAAATCGCCCACTGCGGGGGCAACTCCCGCCGCGGAATTGCATCCGCCGGTGGTCGAAATGCCCAACGCTTCCACGGCAGCGCCGGTGTTTAATGCGCCGGTGGTTACTGCTCCGGTTGTCGCTGGTCCCTTGACGGCGCCGGCCTCTGCCAAAAAAGTGGCGGCTCTTGATGCTTCTTCGCCTCCGCCGAACATGCCTGACCTCCGCTCCACATCGTTATCTCCCAAAGCTGACCGACCGGTTCCAGATACAATGACGATTAAATCCGGCGATGCGGTCGCGTCGGTGCCGGTCATGCCCAGGACGCCGGTCGTCGGCGAACCGATCAACGCGGTACGGCGCCCTCCTTCGACGGCCACAAGCACCACAACCGATACCGATGCCGTCAGCTCGCAGGAAGATACTCCGCGGGCTTCCACATTCACAAAACCGATTGCGATTCCCAACGACAACGTGCTGTTTTCCGAGCAGAGTCCGGTCTTGGCGGTAGAAACCACGGGGCCGCGCAGCATTTCGGTTGGAAAAGAAGCGACGTACAACGTTTCCATTTCCAACACGGGCGAGATGGCGGCGCAAAACGTGACGGTGTCGATCAAAACTCCCGAATGGTCGGAAATATTGGGCACCAAAGTGACTACCGGCGAAACCCTGGCCGCTTCCGAACACCGTGGCGAACCGTTGCTGTGGCGTTTGCCGCGGTTGGAATCGCACAGCAAGGAACAATTGAGCATCCGCCTGGTGGCGCGGGAAAGCCGTCCCTTCGATTTGGCCGTGCAATGGGCCTGCGCGCCGGCCACGTTGCAAGCCATGGTGGAAGTAAAAGAACCCAAAATCGCGCTGGCCCTGGATGGCCCGTCAGAAATACTCTATGGACAAACCAAACTTTATAAACTGACGTTGAGCAACCCGGGCACCGGCGATGCGGAAAACGTGGAGCTGTTGCTGGCGCCGGTCGACGGCGGGCCAGGCGCTCCCACGCGGCAGGAAATTGGCCTGATTCGCGCCGGCGAAACCAAGCCGGTGGAAGTGGAACTTTCCGCTCGGCAGGCTGGAAAATTGTCCGTCAAGGCGATGGCGGTTGCCGACGGAAACCTGCACGCCGAAGTGGCTGAAGAGGTGCTGGTTCGCCGCGCCGGACTGAAGGCAAGCTTGACGGGTCCTGAAATCAAATTTGCCGGCACGCCTGCCAGCTACAACGTGGTAGTCGCCAACCCGGGCAACGCCACGAGCGAAAACATTTCGGTCTCGGCGGTGCTGCCGCCGGGCGCCAAGTATGTTTCCAGCCCCGGCGGACAGTTCGTAGAGAGCGAAAACAAAATCGTGTGGAGTTTGCCCAGCCTGCGGGCCGGCGCCGAACAGGAATTGCAATTTTCGTGCGCTCTTAACGCGCCGGGCGCCAACCGGCTGCAAGTTTTGACCACGGCGACCAACGATTTGTACGACAACGCCGCGGCCACGACCAATGTGGAAGCGTTGGCCGATCTGAAGCTGGAAGTCAGCGATCCGCCAGGACCGTTAGCCGTGGGAGACGAAATGTCGTATGAGGTGCACATTCGCAACCGCGGCACGAAGGCGGCGGAAAACGTCGACGTCGCCGGCTTCTTTTCCAATGGAATTGAACCGATCGCTGCCCAAGGCGGACAGAACGAAATCTCGCCCGGACAAGTTGTGTTCCAACCCATCGCCTCGATCTCTGCGGGCTCGGAGGTCGTGTTGAAAATCACCGCCCGCGCCGATCAGCCGGGCAATCATGTGTTCCGCGTCGAAGTCAACTGTCCGTCGATGGGCTCGAAGTTGGCATCGGAAGAAACGACACTGTTCTACGGCGACGGCAAAACCCCGACGGAGCAGCGCATCGCCGCACGTCCCAATCCGGCAGCGCCCGGATCGCCCATTTCGCCCACCGAAAACTCGGCTCCGGCCGTGCCGCGGTAATGCCGCAGTAATGCCGCGGTAATGCCGCAGTGGCCAGGGCTGGGTGGATTGCCGGGATATCCCAGCGGCTCGCGACAACTCCACAAAAAATCTAGGGATTGCAGCCCTTGGTCTTTTGTGGAGTTGATGGCTTCTGCTAGTCAAGATTCCTCAGGCGAAAATTTCGATGCCTTTGGTCGGCGGGAGCGGAAATTCGGCACTGCAAGCCAGGCAAGCATCGCGATTGCGGGGACTGACCGTGCCGCAATGGGCGCATTTTTCTGTCGCTGGCCAGCGCCGATGCAATAGATAGCCGATTAAGCCCGGCGCGCCCAGCAAAGCGACGAACACGGCCCAGCGGATCGACCCAAATTCGCTGAAGCGTTTGTGGCGGCGGAAACCGTAAATGCCCACGGCGACGCCCAGCACACAAACGGCCAACAGGGCCGGCCAAGCGGCGCTCCACCAGTGGGCCAGCGCGGCGGCGTAAGCGGGCTGCCTGCCATTGAGCACATCGGCCAAGGGGGCGTCGATCAACATGATGGGGCCAAAAATCAGCGGCGCGGGCATCAAAAAAGCGCAGCCCCAGGAAATCAGCCGAGGATCGGTGGGAGGATTGACGTACAAATCCACTTTCTCATGCCGAACGATTTGTCCTTGGTTGTCCACCCAATAAACTTCCGGCGGATGGACCCAGCCGCTAATATCGGTCACAAGCACCGCGTTTGGGTTCCACCAGGCGTACGCATCAAAGCCTTGACCGCGCAGTTCCGGCGGAATGAGAATCGTGCGGAGCGTTTTGCCATCGTAATCCAAGATCAGCACTTTGTCCGAGGTGCGGACGGCGATTTCTCGCTTGTAGCCGGAATTGAGCGATGCGGAGTTCGGTTCATAGGCTTGGGCCACGGAAAGCGCTTCGCCGGACAGAGGCAGCGATTGAACAGAACGCTGCTTGAAATTCACTTCGAATAGCTTGGCGTCGGAAACCAGAAATGCCGTCCCCAAATCGCCGACTTCGGCAGGGTAGGTGTAGTTAGTAGGTTGCGTGCCCTCGCGATAATTTCCGGCGAAAACGCCGCCGACTTTTTGCGTGGAAAGGACGAATTGCTGATCCATTGGGGGCGGAGTGCTGCGGAAGCCTTCTAGGCACAGATAGCCAATCCGCTGCTTCGACTGGCTGTTGTAACCAACGAAATAATTGTGGCCGTTTGGCTGGGCTTCGCGAACCAAATACCAAAAGTTGCGCGGGGTTTGATCGTCCTCGAAACTAACAATGCGCTGGGGCCAATCGAGCGGGCCCTGAAAGCGTGCGGCGTCGTCGGCCGGCAACGAGGAACCAGGGCGGGGATAGATGGCCGTCGGATCGGTGATGGGTTGTCCGGCTGTGTTGCGGAAGGTCATGTCGCTGCCGCGATGAACTTGTTCGATCACGACTTCTCCCCGGCCATTGATCTGTAAGTATTCCCACAGTTTCCCAGAGGTCCATTGATCGATGATGGAAGCGACGATGCCCCACGCAGCCATCCAAAGGCCCAACGCACCCAGAGCCAAAGCGGCGGCCAAGAGGATTGGTCTTGCGCGGGATTGGGAAGCACGATGGTTCATGGCAACACCGATCAGGAAAAGTCACGTGTACGGCCCACTTGAAGAATGACCAGCGCAAAACAACTTTCCGCGGCCAGCGATAGCAGCAGCAACATCAGCGAAGCGCCAACGACCCAGACTGACAACACCTGCGAAAGCAAGAACACGAACAGCAGAAGAAGACCGGCCGCCAGCGGAAAGCAGCGGCTGCCGAACCAGCGGGCTTCGCGCAACCCGCATAAAAAGGCGGCCAGATAGAGCAACGGAATTTGGGCGCAATTGACCCAGGTGTTGGTCGTCATCGACCAGTCGAAGGGACTGGCATTGGTTCCGGGCGAGGCGGCCCAAACGGCGTAATACACCAGCGGCAAGAAAGCCGTCAACAAACAGAGGGCGATGCCCACCGAAAGCTTGGCGGCAATCACGCCGCTTCGTGAAAATGGCCGGTGAAGAAGAAATTGAAACGTGCCGCGGTTTGCTTCCCACATGGTTTGCCACAAACCCACGGCGACGGCCAACAAACCGGATACAACTAACATCGCCACGCAGTACAAATCGCCGACGAAGGGGATGACGCCGTTTCCGGCGCTAGGCAGCAACACGTACACAATCCACGCCAAGCCACCTAAGTTTGCTCCGGTGGCGGCGCAGATCAAAAAAATTTGGATCAACAGCGCCAGGGCCACGAACGGCAGCAATTCGCGCAGTTCTTTTCGCACGATGGTCTTTAGCATGTCGCCATCTCCCGTTCAAAGCTGGGCAGGGGCGGGGCGGGGTCGCGGGTGTAGGCGACGAAGGCGTCTTCCAAATTCATCTCGGCCACGTCGACGGAAGCAGCGCCGAGCGATTCCACGACGGCGGCTTGCTCCTGGCCGTAGCCGACGATGATGAGCTCCAGCTTTCCGCCGTATTGACGACGGCTTACCAGGCCGGCCAGCGGAGGAATTTCCGGCACGCTGCCGGTGAATTCCAACGCCACCTTGCGCAGCGACGATTTGAAATGGTCGGTGGGGCAGTCGACGCGCAGCACGCCGTCCATGACAAGGCCGATGCGGTCGGCCACGCGCTCCACGTCGCCGAGAATGTGCGAGCTGAAAAAAATCGTCCGGCCTTGGCGCTGAATGAGATGGATCATCGATTCCAAAAAATCGCGGCGAACGACGGTATCGAGCCCCAGCGTGGGATCGTCGAGAATCAGCAATTCCGGATCAGGCGCCAGCGCCAAAGCGAGCGACACCTGGGCGCGCTGGCCGTTGGAAAGGCGGCCGATTTTTTGTCGCGGCGAAAGGTGGAAGTGATCAAGAACGCTGCGGAGGAAATCGTCGCGCCATACATCGTAGAAGCGGCGCGTGAAACGGACGGCTTCGGCCACGGTCATCCAGCGATACAGCGGGTGCCCTTCGGCCAAGTAGGCAATGCGGGCCCGCTTGGCGGAACGCAGTTGGGAAATATCTTCGCCCAACAGCGTGGCGTGGCCGGCATCGGGCTGGACCATGCCCAGCAGCATTTTGATGAGGGTCGATTTTCCGGCCCCGTTGCGGCCCAAAAAACCGTACACACAGCCGGTGGGCACGTTGAGGTTCACCACATCGACGACGCGGCGCGAACCATAGTGCTTGGTTAAGCGGTGGATAGAAATGGCGTCGGGCATGGCGGGCGAAGGGGGTAAAGGGCAGGAGTTAGGGGTTAGGGGTTAGGGGTTCATTTATCCGCGGTGTTTGCACCGCGCTTGCGGTTTAGCACAATTTATGACGCGGTTCCGGCCAGATTCCATTGATATTGTTTGGCGCGTTCGGCCACGAAATCAAGAAGTTCTTCGGACGAGAATCCCCAGCGGACGGCATCGACCAGCAGGCGATCGACGTTGCCTAACAACCGTTCGCGACGCGATTTTTTCGACAACGGCGAGGGGAGCGGCGCCACGAACACCCCCAGGCCCGGCCGCGTGTAAAGCACGCCTTCTCGCTCCAGCTCAGTATAAGCCCGAGCTACGGTGTTGGGATTGACGACCAGCAGTTGCGATAACTCACGGACCGAGGGCAACCGCTGATCCGCCCGCAAATGGCCGCGGGCCACAGCGGCGCATATTTGGTCGGTAAGCTGCTGATAAATTGGAACTCCGGAAGTTGGGCTGATGGAGAATTGCACGGTGGTTCACTCCCCACTGTACTAGTTGTACCAGTACAGTAAGTTTATGTCAAGCGCGGCTTGCAAGCAAATATATTCCGGACGCAGTGAGTCGGATTTGCGGCACACAAAGAAGAAATCGTTCAGGCAAAGCTCGGCAGGAGCCTCGCCCTCCCACAATCCATGAATGTTCGCACAGCGCGGAGAAACCAGCTCAAAAAAACAGCCGCTTGGGCGTGAGTCTGCGGGCAAGATGCTCGCAAAACACACGCTCAAGCGGCCGTTGGATTCAGTGGTCGGTGGTCAGTTCTCAGTGATCAGTTGGAATCACTGGGGTGAGGACACCCGGCGGGATTTTACTGCACTGGTTCTGGCGGCACTGACTTACGGAACCAAAACTTAGGCCATGGCCTTGAGTTGCTTCAAAGCGCGAACTTTGATTTTGGTGCTGGCCGGTTTGGCCGCAACATCCATCAACTCGCCGGGCTTGAAGGGATTAGGCACACCCTTCCGAGCGGGGCGGGCGGGAACCTTCTTCTTTTCGATTTTGACCAGGCCCGGAATGGCGAACACGCCGGAGCCTTTTCCGCCCATCGACTTTTTGATTTCGCTGCTGAGCGCTTCGAGCACGGCGCTGACTTCTTTTTTGGCGACGCCAGTGGCCTCGGAAATGTTGGCGAGAACTTCACTTTTTGACGGAGCTTTTTTAGCGTTTGACACGGCAACTTTCCCCATAATACGGGACCCTCCTTGCGGGTGCGTGAATAAAGGAACGATTCGTCCGAACCAATCGACGGAAGTGCTGATTTAAACGCACTCGGCCAAAATTTCAATCCTCACAGGCCGCAAAATCAGCGAAATTCGCCGAAAAATTGGAATCCGTGTTTTCCAACCCCCATGATTTTGCGGGACTGGAAGAGATACACAAAACGGATTATGCAGCGTGAAGTTTGTCCATTGGCACGTCGCTTGGGGTTGAATCGGACCGCAGGAACGACGTGTCCTGCGTGTGTATCTAGCTCAAAAGGCGTGTTTTGGCAGTCGAAAAGCAACTCGGTTGCGTAAAAATATGGGAAAAAGGCCTCATTTTAAGCGTTGCAGACAGGATGTTGGTAACTTTTTGGCGGCAAAATAGCCAAAAACTGCACTTTGGAGCCAACGCTGACAGAAAGGATCGGTACTAAAAACGAGCTGGT
>Ga0335083_10000658_pt1 | contig 50499 bp, 46 predicted proteins | sample Lox_Sample_42_FD_206716 | JGI IMG/M metagenome (GOLD analysis project Ga0335083, IMG submission 206716) | Soil microbial communities from Loxahatchee National Wildlife Refuge, Florida, United States - Lox_Sample_4.2 | ecosystem: Environmental > Terrestrial > Soil > Wetlands | place: USA...
CAGCCTGGGCCGATCGGTTCCGGATCGGTACCACCGCGCTCACCCCGCCGGCGTATTCCGGATACTGCAACACAAAGTCCTGCTGCAACGACTCGGCTGTGCCTGCCGTCGCCAACAGAGTATTTCCAGCCAGACCCGCCCCCGCGTACAGACCGAATACGCTTAAGCTAGGCAGCAAGCCGTTCTTCGTGAAACCAACGCTGATTTCTTGGTTCTTGAGGTCCTGCGCGGGCGCCAACAAGTCGGGGCGCTGCCGGAATGCCGTTTCGAGCGCCGGTTGCAGTTGGGGAACATCGCGTTCACTCGGTTCGGGAAGCTGATCGGTAGTCACGATCTCGGCTGCATCCAGTTGTGCATCGGTGGTCTTGCTCAGCATATTTTTGAGCTGCGCTTGCTGAAACTGAAAATTAGTTTGGGCGATGATCAGATCGCGGTCCCCGGTGGCCAGAGACGCGCTGGCCGTGGCGACATCCAGAGCCGCCGCTGTCCCCAATTCCTGCATGGTTTGGGTCTGGCGAAACAGCGTCCGTGCCGCCTCCCGGCTGCGCTCGGCCGCTGCTACCGCTTGCCGGGCCGCCGCCAGATCCCAGTATGCGTCGGTCACCTGCACCACCACGGCGGTCACCTGCTGGCGGAACAGTTCCTCCGACGTCCGGATGTCATTCTGCGCCACCATCATGAAACGTTTGTTCGGCAGGAACCCAAAACCATTGAGCAGCGGCTGGTTGAAACCGCCGGAAAAACGCGTAATTACCGCCGGATTGTAGATCAGATGCTGTTGCGTGGAGCTTTGCCGGATGGCATTCATGGAGAAGAGAAAGCTGGTCCCATCCGGCAGCAACTGCGTGTACGTTCCGGTCAGCGCGGTCGAATACGTCGTGACCTGCGGCACGCCCGCAACCGTGGTGGTGTTCAGAGGAGATACTGTGCGATCCCAGCTCCCATTCAGGGTCACGGATGGATCGAACGAGCCAAGTTGCGGCACCTGGACCGCTCCGCCGCCACCGCTGATTCCGCCCGCGCTGCCCACCCCGTTGGCGCCCTGGAATTGATTCACTCCCACACCAATCGCGCCTACGCTTAACCCGGCCGGCAAGAGCGCGCCAGGGATACCGCGCGCGGCCTGTCCCGATTGTGTTCGCAAAACGTCCACCTGAGCGATCGGCCGCAGAAAACGTTGCACCGCGATGTTCAAATTGTTCTCCAGCGCCAGAGCCAGCGCATCGGAGACGGACAACTCCATCTTTCCGTCGTGAATCAGGTCGCGCAGGCGCGGAGAATTTTCCAGCATCAGCGGAGGGATCGGCTGCGCTTTGTAAGGCGCGATCAGGTTCGGAAACTGGCTCGGGCCCTTCTCAAAGTTGGGAAGCAGCGCCTGCGCGCCGGTTTGGGCATTCAGCGGGGAAGGCGCCAGGCAAACCGCGCCGAGCAAAACAGAAAGCAGAACCAGTCGCGGAGATAAGGTTCTCCCGCCCGCATAAACAAAAGCCATCTCATCAATATAGCCGAGCGACCTAACGAATGCTACGGAGGATTACTTCTTGATCACGCTCGCCGATTGACGAGTGCTGGTCCAATACGACCACGCCAGCCGGACATTGCGCAGAACGTCGTTCTCGTTCAGCGGCTTGCGCAGCACGTCATAGCCGCCATTGGTAACCACTTCGTTCCACAGATATTCGTCGGTCACTCTCGAAATCAGCAGCACGCACGCGCCACCCGACGCCGCCGCAAGCGAAGAGACCGCATAGCGCCAGTCCGCCCCGTCAATGTCGCGATCGATCAGGATAATCTGAGGCTTGGTTCGCTTCAACCACTCGCGAGCTTCATCGCTCGAGGAAGCGAACGATATGGTCCAGCGATTCCGGCGCGAAATCTCATCCAGCAATTGCCGGTCCAGGTCGGTTCCCGGCACTGAGAGAATTGTAATCCCAGAGTTGACGCCATTCCCTCCGGTGGCGCGTGTCAGCCCGCCGGTACGGTTGTTTTTCTTTCGAAAGACACTGGAAATGGTTTTGATGATAGAACTGATAGCGTCGCGCATCGCGGCATCCGATGGACCGGAGACATTGCTCTGACACGAGCGTAGCCGAGTCGTCACGCTGCCGGGAATACCGGAACCTCGGTATTCAGTTCGGGGCCAAGTTGGTAGCGCATCGCGCCTGCTAGCTTTGCGCAGCACCGGGAACTGATCTCTGCCGAAAAAGAGGGTGGGCGCCCCCGTCGGGGTTACGGGTAAGTGGGGGCGCCCTGGGGTGTTTGTTGGGGATTAGAAGTTAACTTTAGTCTAAGCGCCCGACGAACATTTCGAAATACCAACTGCCCGGTAGGCGCCGTAAGAAAACGCAGGTAGAAGCGTTCCGTGAAGCCGGTGGTCAGGCGTTACCCAGTCGTTACAAGCGAGGTTTCGCGCACATCGATCCTTTTCAAAAAGACGGGCTTAGGCCACCCGGGAGTTGATACAATCCTCACTATGATGAAACTTGTCCGCATCTCGCTTGGCATTTTCCTTCTCTTCGCTATGGGGCGCTCGCAACCGGCCACCGCTGCGCACGCTAAACAAGGTGGATCGGATTCTGGCGCCGTCGAGCGGGGCCGCTACATAGTGGAGGACATGGTCCAGTGTGCGCGCTGCCACACGCCCGGGAACCAGAATGACGAGGGAGAGCGGAGTAACTGGTTAAAGGGTGGGCCGCTACAGATCCGGCCCACTTATCCGGTGGCGAACTGGGCCCTGGTAACTCCGCGTCTGGCGGGAGGCCCTCCGGGAACGGATGCCGATTTCATTCGGTTGATGACCACCGGAATCGCGCGCACCGGCCAGCCGCCCAAGCCTCCCATGTTACGGCCGCACATGACCCGCGCCGACGCCGAAGCGGTGCTGGCCTATCTGAAATCGCTCAAGTATTGAGCGCCGCTCGATCTTGCCATCGACAATCGGCGCAATTCTATTGCGCAGATTTGGCGGAAGCTAGTGGGAGTCGAACCCACCAGCGATACTAAGTACCGCACGCTGGTTTTGAAGACCAGGCCCAGCACCGGCCAAGACTAGCTCCCAGGCGTGATTCTAGCATCCGGACGCGTCAGTTCGTTTAGCAAGCCGTTGCGCTACTGAGCGCCCGCTGTCGCCGTCGGTTGTGTTCCGGCCAAGCCCAGCTCGGTCGCGCGCTGCTGCATGGCTTCGATACAGAACGCGATGTGTTGGTCGAGCTCCACACCCAGGCCCGCGGCGCCCTGCAGAATGTCGTCGCGGTTCACCGCGCGGGCAAACGCTTTGTCCTTCAGCTTCCTGCGCACCGACGGCACGTCCACCTCATAAATGCTGCGGTTCGGCTTAACGTAGGAGCACGCGGTCAGAAATCCCGCCAGTTCGTCGCAGGCAAACAGCGTCTTTTCCAGCGGCGATTCCCGCCTCACGCCGGTGAAATCCGCATGCGACAGGATGGCGCGCCGAATCTCCGCATCCACGCCGCGCTCAGCCAATATCGGCTCGCCTTTGGTGGGATGATCCGGTAACTGCGGATGAATCTCCCAGTCGAAATCGTGCAGCAAAGCCGTGACCGACCATTTGGTCTCGTCTTCGCCCAGCTTTCGCGCGTACGCCGTCACGCACGCCTCCACCGCCAGCGCGTGACGCCGCAGGCTATCCGACTTGGTGAATTCGCACAATAGCTCCCAGGCTTGCTCTCGCTCCATCTCGACCATGGTAGCGAAACCGCCGTGATATAGTGTGAACAGAACCCTCCTCAGTGGGCCTGTGGCGCAGTTGGGAGCGCGCTTCCATGGCATGGAAGAGGTCGTGAGTTCGAATCTCACCAGGTCCACCAATTTCTCACTTATGGATGGCCCCCACAGAGAATGGTACCCCTCTAGTACCCGCAGCGCGTAACGCATCACCCCCGTCCGAAATCTATGCGGGATACTGGCAGTCATAGATCGAATTCTCCGGAGGCCCAATGTCCAACGACTACCGCGATTCGCGCCGGACGCGTCTCCACGCCGGCCTTCTCGTGCTCTTGCTGCTTAGCTTGGCTGCGGCGCTGGCCGGCAACGTATATCAATTTGTGAAAAGCCGGCATACGGCCCGCGATGTCGCTCTGATCCAGCATAGTCTGCAAGCCCAGATTACCCGGCTCAGCGACGCGACCTCAGGCGCCTTCGACGTGACCCAGCACCGCTTCGAGGATCTGAAAAAGCTCCAGGACGCCACGCTGGACGCGTTAATCGATGCCCGCACCGACTTCAGACGAAACAGTTCCCAGGTGGCCTCGCGTCTGGAGCAACGAAACCAGGAACTTGCCCGGAAGAACCGGGAATTGACGGCCCAGTTAGTGGCCCTGAAACAGGACATTAACGCCAGCCTTCAAAACACCACTGCCAGGCTGCAAAGCACCAGTTCCAGACTCGACACAGCCAACGCTAAGCTGCAGCATGTTTCCACCGAGACCGAGAACAACCGCGCAGATCTGAAACGCGTGACAGGCGACCTCAGCCGGATGACGGCCAACCTCGCCAGCAACGCCAAGCCGGCCGCCGCACCAACAACGCTGCCCCAACCAGCCGTCCCGCGCCCACAACCAGCCGCAGTGCAGCCCCCCGCCGAAGCCTCGGGCCAGCCGCCCGCCAAGAAGTATTTTCCATTTGAACTGCTCAAGACCAAAGTACCCACCACAATAGGGCAAATTCAAGTTGCCATCCTCAGTACAGACCCAAAAAACAACCGCTACACCATGGACCTTTACGCTGCCCACAAAATCGAACGAAGAATGAACTGCGCCGTCAACCAAGCCGTGCAATTCTACGTTTCCGGCAGCCCACTCCCGTACGAAATCGTCGTCAACCAGGTCGAGAAGGACGAAGTCATTGGATATGTCTCTGCGCCACATGTTTCACGGCCCAGAATTCAGACGGCGGCCGCGACTATCCGCGGCAAGGCTTCCCCCGTCGCACGCCAATAGGTTAAATCTCGTCACGGTGACGCTTTTCAGTAAGTAGTTTTGCCGAGTCTTTTTTTCCGCGGCCTTGGCAGTCAGCTTTCTCATGTCCCATAAACTGAGTCAATTACGCTCCGGTCCAAGAATTGCCCTTAACGCCAGCGGGAAGGAGCATAACAGATGAAAAAAGTCATTCTAGGTCTGTTACTAACTAGCGCATTCGCTTTCGCCGAAAGTTACACGGTGACAAGGACTGACACGCCCCAACAGGAGCATCGCATGGCCTGGTATACCAAGGAGGCATTGGCCACGCAGTCTCCCAGGATCCACTTGGGCAAGGTAAAACATCATGAAGTGGTCCGGACGGGCGATCAGATCAACATAAACAAGACGACCATTACGGCCTTCGTTTCGTCCCACAAGTAACCACCGCCAATACATAATGGCGCGCCACGGCTGGCGATCTACTCGGGGATTTTCCCAAATGGTGAAAATCCCCGGGCCGCCAGCTAATCCACGTTACGCCGCTCGCTACAACGTTTAAATCTTGGCCGAAACCTCCAAAGCCATATGGCTGCGAAGCTCAAGAGTAAAGTGGGAATAGTGCCAGGTTCCGGCACCGTGCTTGTGCCCCCCACAAAATGGTTGTCCGCGATCAATCCGTCCACCGAGTTAACCGTATAACCCTCTGGTAAATCGAACACCAGACCCGATAAGGGCAACCCAAAGGTGTCCAATGCGGTGAAGTCAACGCCGGTCGAGCCGCCGTTGCAATCTACAGAACAAAGAATCCAGCCCGATCCCGCGCTCACGCCCGCAAAAAGCGTGACCGTAATCGCCTGCCCTACCGGAAGACTGAATTGCGGCGTGGTAAGAACTGTCCCGGCCAGAAGGCTGGCGCTGTCAGTAGGCCCGGAGAAATCGCCATACGTGCTGGATGTGTTTGTTATGACCCCAGCGTTACTTGAGAGATTCAGTTGCGAATACTCTTCCGAAGTAAACACATTTCCGTTCCCATCGTCGAACGTCACGCCCCAATCCGCGCTGGCCGAAGAACCGATCTTCGCCGATCCGCTGAGTGCGCTATCCAAAGACGCGCTCACCTCATCCAGGTGCGTGAAAAAATTCATCGCGGCCAAAACATCGGTCGTGCCTCCGGGCCCGGAGATCACTAAGTCGCTGAAGACGATCATGGCGGTCGCGCTGGCGCCGGTTCCGAAGTTACCGGGACCGGTAATCGGGTTTATTTGCGCGAAGCCCGTCGCCGCAACCCCGACGTCGCCTGGGCCCGCAGTCGAATCCGCGGTCCAGGAAAAGGAAGGAGTGCCAGAGCCGCTGTGCGTTTCCGAACAGGTGACGGCAGAAGCATCTTCATTGCCCGTATTGGTCGTACCGCACTGGTAGACTGGATCCGCATATAACGCTCCCGCCAGAAAAAGCCAGGCTAGCGGCACAAATATGTTGGCTCGTACGATTGATTGCTTCATCTAAAAACTCCTTGACGTGAGTCCGGCTGCGGACCATCGCCTTGTTACCCTAATCGCGAAAAATTGGGATAAACCGGCTCACGTTCGCTTACTTAGGAAGCTGCTTTCGTACCAGTACTCGCTCGCCGTGAACTGTGCGTTAGACTGTTATGAACATGCGGACGCTGGACGATTCCGCCGCGCCCCAATCCAACGGCAATGTGGAAGCCCTCGAGGCTTGGGTGACAGCCCTGTATACGGAACTGCGCCGGCTGGCGGCGCACTACCTGGAACGGGAGCGCGCGAATCATACCTTGCAGGCCACCGCCCTGGTTCATGAAGCCTACTTGCGTCTGCTCGAGCAGCGCCAGGTTCAGTGGGAAAACAGAAGCCAGGTGATCGGCATCGCCGCGCAATTGATGCGCCGTATCCTGCTGGATTACAGCCGCGGCAAGAGAAGCGCAAAGCGTGGCGGTAACCTCCGCAAGATCTACTTACAGGAAGCTACTCTGCTCGCCAAGGACCGCGGCGCCGACGTCATTGCCGTAGACCAGGCGCTGACACGTCTGGCGGCCATCGATCCGGAGCATGCCCGCATCGTGGAGTTGCGCTTCTTCGGCGGCCTGAACGTCGAGGAGACCGCGGAAGCGCTGGCTATTTCCCCGGCCACCGTCAAACGCCATTGGAGTGTCGCCAAGGCCTGGCTGGCGCGGGAGCTCAAGACTGCGTAGCAATCCGCCATGGACCTGTGGCATCAGGCAAGCGACATTTTGGCTTTGGCCCTCGAGCATGCCCCCGCCGAAAGGATCGATTTTGTACGGCAGGCTTGCGGCGGCGATGACGCGCTCCGCGCCGAAGTAGAATCGCTGCTCTTCTATCACGATCAGGCCGACACTCTGCTCGAAACGCCGGCCGCCTTCCATCTCTTGCAGGCCTCACCCGGCAGCATGTTGGGCCGGCGCGTAGGATCCTACCGTCTCACGCGCGAGATCGGTCAAGGCGGCATGTCCGTGCTTTATCTGGGCGAGCGCGATGACGGCCAGTTTCGTAAGCAAACCGCCGTCAAGATGCTGAAGGCTGGTGTCCACAGCGACGAGATCCTCCAGCGTTTCGCCAACGAGCGCCAAACCCTCGCGGCTCTCGATCACCCCAACATCGTCAAACTTCTGGATGGCGGAAGCACTCCGGAGGGCTGGCCCTACCTGGTCATGGAATACGTCCAGGGCCTGCCGATCGATGAGTATTGCCGCTCGCGCGGACTCACCGTCAAGCAGCGCCTGGATCTGTTTCTCCAGGTTTGCGCGGCGGTCCAGTATGCGCATCGCAACCAGGTGATTCATCGCGACCTGAAGCCCGGCAATATCCTGATCACCGGCGACGGCGTTCCCCGGCTCCTCGACTTCGGAATCGCCAAGCTGCTGAACCCGGAATTGCAGCACAGCCCTCTGGCCACCAGTACCGGCTGGCGCGCCATGACGCTCGAATACGCGAGCCCGGAGCAAGTGCGTGACGAGCCACTGAGCCCTGCCTCGGACATCTATTCGCTCGGGGTTTTGCTTTTTGAACTGCTGGTTGGGCAGCGGCCATTTGATAGCGAGCACCACTCCCGTCAGGAGCTCGAGCAGGTGATCTGTGAGCAGGAACCTGAGCGGCCCAGCCATTTGGCGCGCCGCCTGAAGGGCCGTTTGCACACCCCAACCTCGTTCCCCAATCGCGATCTGGACAACATCGTTTTAAGAGCTCTGCGCAAGCGTCCCGAAGAACGATATGCTTCGGCGGCGGAGTTCGCGGAGGATGTAGAGCGCTACTTGGCGGGTAGGCCGGTTCTGGCACGAAGGCCCGGGCCGGTGTATCGCAGCGTCCGTTTTGCTCGCCGGCATAAAGAGGCAATGGCGACCGCGATCACCATCCTGGTGCTGGCCGCGGTGGCTGCAGCATGGTGGTTGCACGGCGTGCGAAACAACACCACAGCAACTTCGCATCTTCCGGCGCCCGTCCCCGTGCGACGCTCGGTCGCGGTGTGGGGTTTCCAAAACCTCTCCGGACGGCCGGATACGGCTTGGCTTTCTACGGCCCTTTCCCAGGCACTGGCCGCTGAACTTGCCGCCGGCGAGGAGCTTCGCATCGTTCCCGCCGCGACCGTCGCGCGCACCAAGTCCGACCTCGCGTTGCCGGATGCCGAAACAATTCCGCGCCCCGCCCTGGACCGCCTTCGAAAAAATCTGGGCAGCGACTACATCGTCCTCGGTTCTTACCGCGATTTGGGCCCCTCCCAGGAAGGCCAGACTCGCGTGGATGTCCACATCGAAAGCACGGCCACCGCCGAGACCACCGCCGCCGTCTCGGACACCGGCAACGATGCCCAGGTGCTGGATCTTGCGTTGCGCACCGGCGCGCGCCTCAGAGAGCGCTTCGGCAAATCCGCCATTTCCGCCACCGAAGCCCAACAGATCCGCGCTGCCTTTCCCGCCAACCCGACCGCACTGCGTCTGTATTCGCAAGCTCTGGCGCGCCGCGACGCTTTCGATGCCCTGGGCGCGCGCGACTTGCTCCTGCGGGCCGCCGCGCTGGATCCTTCCGCCCCCTTGATCCACTCGGCCCTGGCATCCACATGGAGAACGCTCGGTTATGGCGCAAAGGCGGCTGTGGAGGCTCGCCGAGCCTTGGACCTGGCCGGCGGATTATCGCGTCAGGACCATCTCTTGGTCGAGGCCGGATTGTACGAGGCCGCAAGCAATTGGCCGCAGGCCGTGAAGACCTACCAGGTGCTCGCCAGCTTGTTCCCAGACAGCCCGGATTATGCGCTCAGCTTGGCGGGCGCCCAGAGTTTGGGCGGCCAGGGAAAGGATGCTCTGGAAACTCTCGGCTCGCTGTCACGCTCCGGACTCGTCGCGCCAGAGGACCCGCGCATCGATCTCGCCTCCGCCACCGCGGGCGCCGTATTGGGCGACAGCAAGCTTCGCCGGGATGCGGCCACCCGCGCAGCCCTAAAGGCCGATCGCCAGGGCGCCCGGCTGCTGGCCGCTCAGGCCCGCGTGCTCGAATGCCGTGCCCTTGCCAATCTCGGCGAAAATGACCGCGCCGATGCGGAGTGCCAGGCCGCGCATCGCAGCTTCGCCGAAGCGGGCGATCGAAGTGGAATTGCGCGCTCCCTGCATGCCATGGCCGAAGTGCCTCTCAATCAAGGCGACCTGGTGCGCGCCGGCAGCTTGTATCACCAGGCGCTCGCGCTCATGCGCGAGATCGGAGATCGCCAGGGCACGGCCACCGAACTCGTGAACCTCGGCTTGGTCCTGGGAAAACAGGGAGACTACGCTGCCGCGCACCAAATGTACGCTGAGTCGCTCGAGAACTACAAGCTGGCCGGCGACCAGAACGGTATCGCCGTCGTCACCGGCAACTTGGGCAACCTCTTTCGCGCCGAAGGCAAGCTTCCGCAAGCGCTCGCAAATTATCAACGCGTGCTCGCCCTTTCCAATCAATTGGGCCATCGCAGTTCAGCGGCGCTGGCTTTATCGGCCATCGGAGACGTGCTGGTGGACGACGGCGATCTTCCTTCCGCCGCCCAGATGTACCAGCAGTCGCTCGCCATCGAGAAAGAAATCGGCGAGAAAAGCTACGCCGCCGAACGCACCGCGAGCATCGGCCAGCTGTTAGCCGAGCAGGGTCAAACCGATCAAGCTATCCAGCTCCTGCATGCAGCCCTTCAATCGCAGGAGCAACTCGGCAAGCGAGGCAGCGCCGCCGAAGCCCGCCTGGCCTTGAGCGAGCTCGAATGCGATCTCGGCCGTCCTGCCCAGGCCGAAGCGTTCATCCGTTCCGCGCTGGCGACATTTCACCAGCAGCGTCAAAGAGACAAAGAGATCTCCGCCCGCGCCTTGCTATCGCGCGCTCTGCTGGCGCAAGCCAGAATGGATGACGCCGCCGCAGCCATGCACGACGCCTTGACGCTGGCAGAACAAGGTTCGAATTTCACCACGCGGCAGTTCCTTGCTTTGGATAACGCCAGGCTCCTCAGCGCCACGAATCATCTCGCTCGCGCCGAGCAAGTCGCTCGTCAGGTATTGGCGGAGGCCGGACCATCGATGGTGCGCTTGCGCCTGGAGGCCGAACTCATCCTGGCCCAAATCGCGCTGAAGCGCAATGCGCCGGCCGGCCGCAAAAGGCTGGAAAACGTCGCGCAAGCGGCCCGATCCAAGGGCTTTGAGAGGATCGCCCGCAAGGCTTCGGCCGACAGCGTCACTTCCCCGCCAGGCTAAAAATCAAGAACTGCTGCCGTGGCAGAAAATCCAGCTGCTCAGCCAACGCGTAGCCAGCCGCGGCCATCTCCGCTTTCACCTTTTGCGGCGGAAAGCGAAATTCTTTCGGTGGCCCATCCGGGGCGTCCGGTCTGAAGTCGATGATCGCTACTCTCCCGCCCGGCTTTAGCGATTTCCCCAGCCTTCTGAAGTACGCCTCCCGATTCCCGATGTGATGATACGTGTCCACGATCAGCACCACGTCGACCGGCTCCGGCAAATTCGCATTGTCCTCCGACGCCTGCACCGCAACCACATTCTTCAAACCATCTTTCGCCAGGCGCTCGCGAATGTAGTTGACCATGGAGGGCTCGATGTCGACTCCGTACACTTTGGGCGCCGCGGACGACCGTGCCAGCCGGACCGTGAAATAACCCGTGCCGGCGCCGAGATCCGCCACCACCTGCCCCGGTTTCAACTTGAGCGCCGCGATCACTTTGTCCGGCATCTGCCAGGCGTCCCGCGCTGGATCGTCAAAGCTCTTAGCCCATTGCTCGGGATTGTCGAAGCGATGCTGCATGTGGTCGCCATGCTGCATCTCGTGGGTGTCTTGCGGCGGTTGCGCCCAAGCCATAATACTTGCAGCCAGCAACCCTAGGAAACAACGGTTCAGTAGCATCGGTACCTCTGGCGATAATTGTTTCACAAAGTAGACCTACTTAGTTCGGCTGGCGCGGAACAAATCATCGGCGGACGCCAAAACGTCCCAGCGCAGCCGTTCCGATAGCGCAGGCGTCTTGGCAAGAAAACTTCGGACTGCCGCCGCCGCTTCTGGCGAGCGCTGATAACCAAGCACCGCCTCAGTCCAGCGCGCCGGGAAGAAAATATCGCCCGTACGCTGAATCTCCGGCAGCATCTCGAGACTCGGCCGGATGAACTTCTCGGCGGATTCCTCGCGCAGCGGATGGTTTAAATAGTGCAGCGATTCGAGCACCCACGGTTCATGCCGCCGGTTCTCCACCGTGCGCAAACGCTGGAACGCCTGCTCGCGCACCGCCGCGTCATCCGACAGCGCCGGCATGACGAACTCAAAGCGCGCCTTCCGATCTGGATTCTGGATCCGGTCCAGCTCTTCGCTCAGGATCTCATGCCAATCCGGCAACCCGCGCACGGCCAGTTCCATCGCCATGTCGATCTCATCCGTCTCGGCCAAGGTGAGCCCGGCGATTCTCTCTTCGCGGCGCCACACGCGCCTCAGCCACGCCAAGCCCTCCGGCGTAAGCGCGACACCGCGAAACGCCGCGAACCAGGCCGACTTTTCGCTTGCGTAATACGCCCGCCCGATGCCCTGACGAAGCATGCGCTCCAGCGCCGGCGCCCGGGCCGCTCGCTCGCTCTGCGGCAGGAACTGCCAGAAAGCGCGTGACAAATAGCCGAGGACACGTTGCACATTTTGCTCATCGTTTTCAAGCGGCAACGCTCGCGATGCCACATCCAGAAACTCGCCCGGCGCCACGCGGCCCTCCAACAGGTTTTCCCACAAGTCCACCCAGGCGCTGCCGCGTGTCAGTGCATCCTGGATGTTCTCGATATGCTCCATCAAATACCGCCGCGTCATGTCATCCAGCAGGAACAGGCCATAACCCAGCCCCGCGCCGTTCGGAATCAGATACAGCGGCTGCTTCATTCCCCGAGCCTTCAGCACTTCCGCCCTGCCATCCAGGGAGACATCCAGCTTTTCAATGTGGTCTGCATAGCCCAACGCCACTTGCAGCCGCTGCGGCCACACCAGCCCGCGCTTGAGCGGATCGCTCTCGGTCAACGTCAAATCGGCAATCCGGCTCGCCGCATCCAAGCGCAGCGCAGTGCGGATCTCGGGCCGTCCGCGCATCTCGATCCAAGCCCGGCTCCACGCCGCGATCGACGTCCCGCGCCCTCGTTCATCCAGAATCCGCACCAGGTCCAGCCAGGTAGCGTTTCCAAACGAATACTGGTGCAGGTAATCTCGCAACCCGTCGCGAAAACCCTCCTCGCCCGTAATCAATTCGAGCTGCCGCATCGCAATCGGCGCTTTGTCATAAATAATGTTGCCGTACAGCGTGCCCGCCTCGTTCAAATTCGCCAGCTCCTGCCGGATCGGATTCGAGCCCGCCGTCCGATCCACATCGTACGCGGCCGGATAATATTCCATCAAGAACCGCAGCGCGTGATTCACTTGCGGAAACGACGGGTTCACGATCTTGGCCGCCATGAAGTTGGCCATCACTTCCTTCATCCAGACATCGTTGAACCAGCGCATGGTCACCAGGTCGCCGAACCACATATGCGAAGTCTCATGCGAGATTACGCTAGCGCGCCCCAGCAGTTGGTTCTGCGTGGCCGATTCGTCCAGCATCAGGCTGGACGCGTTGTAGAAAATCGCCCCCGCATGCTCCATCCCGCCGAACTGGAAGGACGGAATCAGGACAAAGTCGAACTTGCCCCACGGATACGGAATGCCGGTGTAGTCCTCCAGCCAGCTCAACGCCCGCGCGTGCAGATCGAAGATCGCATCGCGATTGCGCGCCACTTTGGCCGCGTCGTTCTCGCGATGAAACATTCGAAACGTGCGGCCATCGCGCACGGCGGTCTCAATTTGAAATTTCCCGGCCGCGAAAGCAAACAGGTAAGTAGAGAGCGGCCGCGTCTCGGCAAAAACAACCATCCGATGACCCGGCGCCGACGCGGTTGGTTCATCCGTCCGATCTGACTCCGCGCCGTTCGAAACTGCCTGCCAGCTCTCGGGAATCTCCAGAGCCAGTTGATAGCGGCCCTTGAGATTCGGCTGATCGAAGCATGGAAAAGCCAGATGCGCCCGCGCCGGCACAAACAGCGTGTAAAGAAAATCGTCGTTCCGATTGAGCGACTCGTCTCCGGCGATGAACTCGATCCGAATCGCGTTCTCGCCGGCCTTGGTCGCGGAGCTCGGCACAACCAGGTGACCTTCCAGGAACGCGATCTCCACCGCCCGTCCGTTCACCCGAATCTCCAGCACATGCTCGCGCGGCTGGTCGAAATCCAGTACCACGCGGTGTGGTGCACGCAGCGAGAACCGCAGCACTTCGCTCGAGTGAATGGCATCCGTCTTGCGCTCCGGGATGTGGAACGTGAGGCCGTAGTGCACGGATTGGATGGTCTGCGCCCGCTCCAGCGCGAGACTTTCGGAAATGCCACGGCCCGGCGGAAGCGTTGATACGGACGCAGCCGCCAGCACAGCGGCCCAAGCAATGATCACGTCCACACCATACCAATCCGGAACAGGTGCAGTCCATCGTGTACGATCAAAAGCAGAGTATGCAAACCGTCGTCCAGGTGGTCTGCACGCGCGGCCGCAGCTTACGCGACGCCATCGCCAACGATCCACGGCTGACGAAACACGGTCTCGAGGTTATCCAGGAAAAGAAACCCGGCCGCTCGCCCGGCTGGACCAAGGTACGAAGCCTGGAAAGCCATCGCGGCGGCTCGATGAACGTCCAGTGGGACGGCGCCACGGCGATCCTCACGTGCCGCGTCATCAACCGCGGTTCCGGCCGCCCCAACCTCATCATCGGCGACTTCGTCGACTATCTATTGAGCCGCTATCGCCGCCGCATCAAGCTGGTAAACGTCTTGCCGGGATAAGGACGCCATATAGTACGATGGGCTCGGAGAGCAAAGGAATGAAATCTGCGGTTCTCGCCGTATTAGGATCGCTCCTGACGGTTAGTCCGCTAAGCGCCCAGACCGGTAAGGTGCGGATCCTAGTTACAGATCCTGACGGCTCCAGAATCCCAAGCGCCTCCGTTTCTCTCGCGAATAGTTGGGGGCGAACCATGCGTACGCGGTCAACCAATAAAGCCGGCGAGATTCGCTGGACCAACATCCCACTCGGAAGGTCCTACTTCTATATCGCCTCCACCGGCTTCGATAATTTGTCAATTGCCGTCAACATTTGCGACAGCCGTGAGCGGATCACACAAGTGCGAGCCTCCCTCCAGCCGGCGAACGGGATTGTCATAGTGGAAGGAGCCCGTATGATGATTGAGCCCGTCGAAATGCCAAACTGCGGGATGCTGGACCTGCCTGGGGAGCTAAAATCGCCCGGGCGCCCCGGACGGCACGCCTTCCCCTAACACGTCGTGGTCAGAAATTTCTCTACTTCCCAGACTTGCTGCGATACTACGATGAGCTCGAAATATTACCACAGCGAAAAGGGGACCCCGCATGTCAGAACTGGTGAATGAGTTCGATGCTCCTGCGGTGGACGAGAAAGCCTCCAAGGTCGGGCCGGCCGGGATCGACATCGCCTACCAGCGCCTCGGGAACCCCGATGCACCTCCGGTCCTGCTCATCATGGGGGTCGCCGCGCAATCCATTCATTGGCCGGACGCGTTTTGCCACGCGCTGGTCGAAAGCGGACTGCAAGTCATCCGCTTCGACAATCGTGACGCCGGGCTCTCCACGCACATGACCGATGCCCCGCCCCCCAACCTGCCCGCGGCGCTGGCCGGCGACCTGTCGTCGGTCTCCTACACGCTCTCCGATATGGCTGCCGACACGGTGGGGTTGCTGGACGTGCTCGGCTTTGAAAAGGCCCACATCGTCGGCGCGTCCATGGGAGGCGCCATCGCGCAAACCACGGCAATCGAGCATCCCGACCGCGTCCGATCTCTGACCTCGATAATGTCGACCACCGGCAATATGTCGGTCGGGCAGCCCTCGCCCGACGTGCTTCGCGAAGTGTTCAGCGGCCCGCGCGCAACCACCCGTGACGAAGTGATTCAGCAGATGGTCCGGGCATTCCGCGTCGTCGGCTCGCCTGGATATCCTAGCGACGAGAAGGAAATCGCCGCGCGAGCAGCCCGCGCCTATGACCGTTCTTACGATCCCATCGGCACCGCTCGCCAGGCCATCGCGACAGTCGCCTCCGGGGATCGCACCGAACGCCTGCGGCATCTTCAGGTCCCTACGCTGGTGATCCATGGCCTTGCTGACCGCATGTGCGACCCCAGCGGCGGGCGAGCCACCGCTGAAGCGATCCCCGGCGCCGAACTCGTCCTGATCGAGGGCATGGGACATGATCTGCCGCCCGGTTTGCGGTCCCAACTCGCCGCGCGCATCGCCGAGTTCGTGTGGCGCGCCGAGCGCCGTTGAACGCGCCTTAACGGACCAGTCACGATATTATCGTGAATATTTTTGTACGCCCCACAATCATTTACGCCGCCGCATGTCAGCGACCTCAACTACGCCGATATAGGCTGTCTTGATGGACATGAATGTAACTGGCTCGGCCTACAAGCAGCTTTTGTTGAAAAAGCACAATTTAGCTGGCTTCGTTTTTCAGTTTTTCAAAATTTCTTCTCGCCGCCCCCGCCCCTCCCACCATACGTCAAGCCGAAGCCGACCCACGCCACGGCCAAGCCGATTGCTATCATAGTGGTCACTCACCGCAAGGAGCGAAGAAATGAGCAGATCCGTCCTCCTTTTCTCACTGACATCTTTAGCCCTCCCACTGTTGCGCGCCCAAGACCCAGCGCCGCCCGCGCCGTCTGACACCCCCGCGCCTCCAGCCGCCTCCGGCCCTCAGCGTCCAGGCTTCCGGTCTCAATCGCAGGAGCCGCAGCCGTACGATGAAGTGATCACCAAGGACGCAAAGTCGAAAAAAGGAATCTTCACCGTTCACCAGGTCAAGGAAAAGTATTACTACGAAATCCCCAACAGCGAATTCGGCAAGGAATTCCTATTCAACACCCGCATCGCGAAAACCACCATCGGCGCCGGATACGGCGGACAGCAATTGTCCACCCGCGTGGTCTACTGGGAGCTCAATGGCAACAAGGTCAACCTGCGCAGCGTGAACTACGACATCGTCGCGGATCCCAAAAGCCCCATCGCCGAAGCGGTGAAAGCCTCCAACAATAACGCCATTCTGATGAGTTTTTCAGTCGCTGCATTCGGCGCTGACAAATCGTCGGCGGTGATCGATGTCACCCGGCTGTTTACCGGCGACATCGCCGAATTCAGCGCTCGCCAGCGCTTGAATGCAAGCTCGATAGACGGCTCGCGCTCCTACATCGAACGCGTCTCGCCCTATCCGGAAAATATCGAAGCCGAAGCCTCGCACACCTATACACGCAACCCCACGCCTCCCGGAGCCCAAAACAATACGCCATCCGGTCCCTTGGGCGGCGGAGGCATGCGCCCAGGCAGCGCCACCGTGGTCCTGCATTACAGCATGGTGAAATTGCCCGAAAAGCCCATGATGCCCCGCGTGTTCGACGATCGCGTTGGCTATTTCTCGGTGGATCAGATGGATTACAGCCGCGACGAGCAGCGCGCGCCGCACCGCGAGTACATTGCCCGCTGGCGCTTGGAAAAGAAGGACCCCACCGCGGCTTTGTCGGAACCCGTCAAGCCCATCGTCTATTACATCGATTCCGCGACGCCCACCAAGTGGGTCCCGTGGCTGGAGCGAGGCATCGAAGATTGGCAGCCTGCTTTTGAAGCAGCCGGCTTCAAGAACGCCATCATCGCTAAACCGTCGCCCAGTCCGGAACAAGACCCCGATTTCAATCCCGAGGACGTCCGCTATTCCGTGATTCGCTGGCTGCCTTCCACCGTTGAAAATGCCTCGGGGCCGCACATCAGCGATCCACGCACTGGCGAAATTCTGAATGCGGACATCCAGTTCTATCACAACATCATGAACCTGCAGCGCGACTGGTATTTCCTGCAAGTCGGCCCGCTTGATCCGCGCGCGCAGAAACTACCGCTGCCCGACGACCTGATGGGACGGCTGCTGGAGTTCGTGGTTGCACACGAGGTCGGCCACACCCTTGGCCTCGAGCACAACATGAAGGCCAGTTCCATGTACCCGGAAGAAAAAATCCGCGATCCGAAGTGGGTCAAGAAAATGAGCCACACCCCATCCATCATGGATTACGCCCGCTTCAACTACGTCGCGCAGCCGGAAGATAAGATCGACGTTGCCGATCTGGTGCCCAGGATCGGCCCTTACGACACCTTTGCGATTAGCTGGGGCTACAAGCCGATTCCAGATGCCGCTACGCCGGATGCGGAAAAGCCGACGCTCGACCAATGGGCGCGCGAGCAGGACAAAACCCCCTGGTTTCGTTTCTCCACCGCGGGCGCGGCCGGTTCCGATCCCGGCGAGCTGACCGAAGCCGTTGGCGACGCCGACGCGCTCAAATCCACCGCGCTGGGCATCAAGAACCTGCAGCGCGTGTCCAAAATGCTTCTGCCCGCAACCTCCGCCAAGACCGGCGAACCCTACCAGGATCTGGCCGAGTTGTACGCCCGCATGCTGGGCCAGTGGACGCTGGAATTGAATCATGTCGCCGCGATCGTCGGCGGATTCGATACCCAGGAGAAATATGTCGGGCAGGAGGGTGTCATATTCAGCCCGGTCGCGCGCGCGCGCCAAATCGAAGCGGTGAAATTCTTGAACGAAAATGCATTCACCACGCCCACCTGGGCGCTCGATCCGCAGATTCTGCGGCGCATTGAACCGATCGGCGCTCTGAGCCGTGTCCGCAACGCGCAGGATGCCGTGCTCACCAACCTGCTCAGCAGTTCCCGGTTTGCGCGCCTGGTGGAGCAGGAAGCTATCGACGGCAGTTCATCCTACGGGCCCGCCGAGTTTTTGGCCGACGTCCGTAAAGGCATCTGGAAGGAACTCGATGCGCCGCAGGTGAAGATCGACGCCTATCGCCGCGACTTGCAGCACGCCTACCTCGATCTGATCAACACCAAGCTGAACGCCGCTCAGCCCGCTGGTTTTGGCGGCTTCCGCTTCTCGGCTTCGAGTCCCGATGAGAAACCGCTCTATCGCGCCGAGCTGAAGAGTTTGAACGCCGCCATCGGCGCGGCCCTCGCAAAAACCCAGGACCGCGAGACCAAGGCTCACTTAGAAGCCGCACGCGATCAAATCGCCAAGATCCTCGACCCGCGGTTTGCCCCGCCCGCCAACACGAACGGGAACGCGTTCCGGATGTTTAGCGAGCAGTTTGATCCCAACGACTGCTGGCCCGATTACGCTATTCGTCCCTAACGCCGGTGCGGCCTACCCGGCCTGTCAACGCCGGCGCATCAATTTTCCGAACCATTCCGGAAAACCGGCCTACTGGGTTGTTCTATCTTTAGAACCGCAATGACGAGGACATTATGAGCGCACAGGACGCCGTGGCAACCTTGTCCGCTAAAAGGCGCTGCCGCGGCGTTCCGTTGTGCGCGATGACAATATGAGCGGCGAGGGTCTTCCTTTCGCCCTTCCGTTTTCGCGATTCGCGGCAAGCGCTCGCGAGGGCGCCAATCTGTTCGACGAGCTGCGCAAGCCCTTACTTCGGTACCTGGTTTCGCTGGGTCTTTCGGCGGACGAAGCGCAGGACGTGGTGCAGGATGCGTTCCTAAGCCTGCATCGATCGTTGACAGCCGGCGCGTCGCCGGAGAACGCCCGAGCCTGGCTCTTCCGCGTGGCCCACAACGCCGCGCGCAACCGGCAGAAGAGCTATCATCACCGATTTGCCGCTCCGCTTGAGAGCGAGGCCTTGGACTTGACCGATGGGGCGACGCCGGAGCGCGACGTCCTGAAAAAGGAGCGGTATCGAAAGCTCGGAGCGGCCATCCGATCGCTAACGGATTCCGAGCGCGAGTGCCTGCTGCTCAGAGCCGAGGGCTTGCGATATCGTGAGATCGGAGAAGTGCTGGGTCTGGCGACATCCACGGTGGCCGGCATCGTGGATCGCGCAGTGAAGAAGCTGGCGGAGAAATGTAATGTGTGAATACGAGAAGAGTTTAGTCGCCTGGATCGATGGCGAGTTGGAACCGGACGTGGCCTTGGAGCTGGAACGTCATCTCCAGATTTGCGAGAGTTGTTCTGCCAGGGCCAGCCAGTACCGAGAGGTCAGCCGCGCATTCGCCGTATACTGCGCGGCCGGGCCTGTTCTCAAAGGCAAGCCTCGATTGCGTTGGATGACAGCCGGCGCCGCCGGCTTGGCTGCGGCTACAGCGATGATCTTATGGATGCTTCGTCTACCTGTGGAGCAGTTGCCGCTCCAGGTCCCCACAACCGAGCATCCACCGGCCATCGCCTTTGAGACCGTGCCGCCGGCGCCAGTGAAGAATGTTCATCGTCAGACCATCGCTAAACGCAACCAAGTTCCAGAACCCAGCGTGACCGGTCTAGAACCCTTCGTCGAAATCGCCATACCGGCAGACGCTATCTTCGCTCCGGGCGCAGTGCCGCCCGGCGTGACTTTCACCGCTGCCCTCGGAATCGGCGATGACGGATCGCCCCGCATCCTTCGCCTACAACCAGGATTGAAATAGGAGCTGACTTAATTTATGAAACGATCGATCCTCTTAACGCTCGCTGCCGCCAGCCTCGCGCTGGCTCAACCGCAACCCAGGCAACTCAGTGTCACTACAGGCGTGGGCGGCGCATTCATGCAGATACCGGATGCCGTCGTGCAAGGCGCTCCGTATTCCGCCACCATCGTCAATGAATCCACGCAAACGCTGGCCGATGGAAACCGGATTGTCCAGCGCGCCACCGGCAGCACGGCGCGCGACTCCCAGGGCCGCACGCGCCAGGACATGGCGCTGCCTTCCATCGGAAACCTGTCGGCGGCCAACGCGCCGCATCTGGTCTTCATTCAAGACCCCGTCGCCAAGGCGGCCTACACCCTCAATCTCACCGACAAGACGGCGCACAAGATGCCCATGCCGCCCTCCGGCCCGCCCGGAGCGATCCAAGGCCAGCTGATGGCGGGCGCGTTTTCGGCGGCCATTCCACCTCGGAGCATTGCAGTCGCCGGAGTAGCCACAGCGGGAGCAGGCCCCGTGGTCATGAAGGAGCAAATTGGCCTGGAACAGGGCGACATCAAAACGGAGGATCTTGGGACGCAGACCATGCAAGGCGTCTCGGTCCAAGGCGTCCGCACCACCCGCACAATTCCGGCGGGGCAGATCGGCAATGACAGCCCGATCGAAATCGTCACCGAGGTGTGGACCTCGCCCGAGCTGAAGACCATCGTCTACAGCAAGCGCTCCGATCCTCGCACTGGAGAACAGATCTTCCAGCTCACCAACATCGTGCGTTCGGAGCCCGATCCATCCCAGTTCACGGTACCAGCCGATTTCAAGCTTGCGGACGGCCCCGGGGGCAAGGGAGACGTGATCTTTTACCGGCCGAACGAATAGCGACAGCCGCGGTTCGCGGTATCATTTTAGTTGCTCCAACCACCTTTAACCGGGCTGCGAGTGCTCGATTTTTCGCATGCTCTCGCGGGCCCTTATTGCAGCCTTTTGCTGGCCCACTACGGCGCCAGCGTCTACAAGGTGGAAGCGCCCGATTCCGGCGATATCGGACGCGGCTGGGGTCCTCCTTTCGTCGGCGACACCGCTGCTTTTTTTCTGGGATTGAATTGCGGCAAGCGCAGCATCTCCATCGATTTGAAAAACCCGGAAGGCGTCGAGCTGTGTCTCAAAATGATGGAGAAGGTCGACGTCGTTTTGGAGAACTTCCGGCCGGGTTTGTTCGCGCGCCTGGGCCTGGGCTACGAACAGGCTCGCGCCCGTAATCCCAAGCTGATCTACTGCTCCATTTCCGGATACGGTCAGGATGGGCCCTCGCGCGATTATCCCGCCATGGATCTCATCGTCCAGGCATCCAGCGGGTTGATCAGCATAACCGGCACGATGGACGGCGAGCAGGTGCGCTGCGGGCACTCGGTGGCTGACGTTTCGGCGGGAATGTTCGCGATGATCGGCATTTTGATGGCCCTGAACTCACGCAATCAAACCGGCATGGGCCAGTTCATCGATGTCTCGATGTTCGACTCGATGATTTCGGCCATGGCTTCGGTTTTTGCGAACTACCTGGGAGCCGGTGTCGTGCCGCGGCCGTGGGGCACAGCTTTCTCCACTATCGTTCCTTACCGGACGTTTCCTACCCAGGATCGCGAGCTTGCCATCGCCGTGGCCAGCGATAAATTGTGGACGATTTTCTGCGAAACGATGGGGCATCCAGAGTTGATCGATCATCCCGATTACTCCACCAACGCGCTTCGCGTTAAGAATCGAGGCGTGCTGGAACCGATGCTCGCGGCGATCTTCAAACAGGACACCGCGGAACATTGGTTCAAGAAACTGAACGGTGCTGGAGTTCCCTGCTCGCCGGTGCGAACCATCGATGAAGTAGTGAACGATCCCCAGTCCGCTGTGCGCGGAATGTTCCCCCAGTTGGCTCACGTGGAGCGATCGCTGGTAACAGGGCTGCCTGTAAAGCTCTCAGCCACTCCCGGCCAGGTGCGCAGCGGGCCGCCCAGTATTGGACAGCACAGCCGCGAGATTCTGAAGGAACTATTGAACCTCAATCCGGCCAAGCTGGACGAGCTGGAATCGGCCGGAGTGATCCGGCCGCTCTTGCAACAAACTACTGCGTCCTGACTTCAGACGAATCCGAGCGCTGCTGCTTGGCGAAGAAATCGAGCATGGGCGAAAAGCTGGGCTCGGCTACACTCACGTGGCTCCCTCCTGGCACTTCCACGTAGGTGATGTTCGCGCCGGCCTTCTTGCCGGCTTCCACCATTCTGCGGGACTGGGTGACGTTCACCGTCCGGTCGTCGTCTCCGTGCACAACGTATTCGGGAATGTTCTTGATTTTCACCATTCCGTTCACATCGCCGCCGCCCGAGATCGGGCCCAACGCCGCGAAAAGATCGGGATGATCCATGGCGACGCTCCAGGTGCCGTAACCGCCCATGGAGTGGCCCATCAGATACAGGCGCTTGGGATCGATGCGATAGTCGCGCTCAACTTCTTTCATGACGTCCAGGACATCCTGCTCGGCCGGGCCCCGGTACATAGAAGCATTGTCGCGGCCCTTGGGACAGGCCACGATGAATCCCAGGCGTTCGGCTTCGCGCTTGAGCGTTTCCTTATAGCCGTCGAACATGCTGTTCTCATCGCCGCCCATGCCATGCAGCGCCACCAGCAACGGCGTTGGCTTGGAGCCGTCGTAGGCGCTCGGGATGAAGATGCGATACGGCTGGAGCGTGTTATCCACCGGGGAGCGGTAGGCCTTGTGTAAATCGCCGTGCTTGGCGGCGAACGGATCGCGGCCTTGATCCACCGCATCGACAATGGCGGTGGCATCGGCGAATTGCTGGCGGAAATTGTAGCGAGTGGGATTGACCTCGCCTTGGTCGGCCCTTTCGTAGAGCGCCAGCGCATACTCGGCGGTGGCTAGCGCGGGAGATCCCTGCTTGGCTTTCGCCAGCCGGTCCTTCAGGCGCTGCGCGTCAGCCGAGAGAGCCTCGATATGTATCGGGAGGCTTTTCACGAAAGCGCTGCGCGCGCCATCCACGGGAGTTTCGCCGGGCGATTCCAGCCGCACTTCGAGATTGAAATCGCCGGAGGCAGCGCGCGGAAGAGTGATCTGCGTTGTAAAAGGCAGCGCGGCCGGATCGAGCTTTAGCCCGGATTCTAGAGTCGTCGCTTCGCCACTGTTGGCTTTGGCGGGCACCAGCGCCACCGCGGCCGTAACTTTGAGTCCCTGTTCGCGGCCGTCGGTGTAGAGCGGAGTGAGCGTCACGCTGACTGCTTTTCCGGGCGCCACGATGGCATGGTCCAGCCGGCCCTGGAGCGACACGGCAAGTTCATAGGCGGGCGTCCAAGCGATGTTGCGCATCACCGCCAGACCTTGATTGTAGTCGCGCATCGCTTCGCCGTACTGGCGGGCCTGCGCGGCGTGCTGGGCCTCCTGGCCAAGCCGGTCGGCTTCTTCGCGCTGTTCGCCGCTGAGCGGCAGGCTGGCTTTTTGGGTGTTGTAGCCGACCGAAGTGCGCAGCACCAGGCCGGCATCCTGGGCATTGAGTACCAATCCCCCGGCGAGGATCAACGGGAATGTGAAACCAATCAGCGAACGTGGCATAGGTTGATTTTAACAGCAGCGCAAGCCGCGTAAGTCGGCATTGGCTTCGACCGATAATTAGTGACCCTCGTATAAGTACTTACCTTAACTGTTACGTTGTTCGACGCGCCGAAATTGAACGCGAATCACGCGAGTCATACGAACGAGTTTTGCGCAGAACACAAAGTTTTGCGCGTGGAAAACCCACCGTTCAGCAGAGCGAGAACATGTTTCGAATTTTCATTACAGGACTATTGTGTAGTTGCGCCCTCGTCATGTACGCGGGCCCATCGGAGCAGAGGAGCACCGTTGCTTCCATAGAAGAACTCCGGCGCAGCGCCAAAGCCGACTTCCAGCGCGCCTTGGGTATCGTTCGAGATCAACCGCTTTCGGAGGCGGAATTGCGCGTGTCCATGGGCAGTCTGTTTGCGTTGCAAGGTTCATTTTCGGACGCGGAGGCCAACCTGAAGAGCGCTATCGCCACTTTTACGAAATACGCCGGGCCAAACGATTTGCGCACGGCCAAAGCCTGGAACGGTCTGGGATGGTTGTACACCGCGCGGGGCTCAATGCAAAGCGCGGACGAGGCTTTGCGCAAAGCCGACAGCATCGCCTACAGTGCGGTGCCGTCCGGCAGCGTGGACCGCATTCCCTTCCTTGACTACCGCGCGGAGTGGCTCATGCAGGTCGGAAAATACACCGATGCGGAAAGGCTATGGCGCGAGGCCGCTGCCATCGGGGCACAGCGCTTGGGGAAAGAGAGCCCCAGCTATGACGTAGTCTGGCTGCATATGGGCCACTTGTATACTTCGATCGGCGAATACAAAGAGGCGCAAGACGCGCTGGAGCGCTTTCTCTCGATCGAAGCAAAAGTGATGCCGCGAGGCTCACTGGCGCAGGGTGTCGCGCTGGGCGAACTCGGAAATACGTATGCGCACTTGAAGGATCATTCGGAGCAGGCGGAGCCGACATTGCTGCGATCGATGGACATGCTGCGGACTATTCCAGGCAATGTTCCCTTGGCGAATGCGCTGGTGGGCAGCTACCTGGGAGACTACTACATGTCGCAACGCCGCTGGTCGGACGCGGCCAATCAGTACCAGCTAGTCTTGGAGACACGGCAGGAATTGATTCCCAATACCGCGCTGGTAGCGAACTCGATGGGATCTCTCGCGAAAGCGCTGGAGAAACTAAATCGCAAGCACGAGGCCAAGCGTTACAAAAAACAGGCCCAGGCGATTTTGTCGCAGCAATACAATCCACTCTATAGCGGCAACACGGTGGACGTGAAGTCCTTTCGCGCGCGATGATTCCGCATTCGCGCGGCGACGATGGCCTGGGCGCTACCGGGAATGTCGCGGTACCGCACCTCTTCGAACCAGACTGACAACCGGCTTACGATGTACTGCTCGGAATGCCAGGTGGTTTGATACCAGTCGGGCACGATTCCCTGCAGCTTTTGCGAGCGGCGGTGAACGAAACCCGCGGTCTGTAGCGTCGCGAGACCATGCGGATCCAGAGCTTTCTCAGCGCCTGACCCATGCACCGAGATGAGAAGGGACCCGTCCGGCGTCAACAAACGGACGAGTTCGGCCAGCCACTGGTCTTGCGCGGCTTCATTCAGATGCGTAAATACTGACAGGCAATAGATGGCGTCGAAGTAGCAGTCCGGGTATGGCAAGGGAGGAAGGGGGCCATTGCAAACAAAGCGAGCGGTGGGGAGGTTCCGGCTGCACCAATCGATGGCCTGCCGATCCACATCGGCGCCGTGAAATTCAACGCCTGGAAAAGCGGGTAGAAGCCAGCGCAGGGTGCGGCCGCAGCCGCAGCCGAAATCCAATATGCGGCGGCAAAGTGAAAGATTCACGCCCATGGATCGGGAGTGCTCTTCGATCAGGCGCGCGCAACCTTCTCCGATGGTCAGGAAAGCGTCCTGGCCGAGCAGCTCGCTGACGCGGTAACGAAGCAGCGCGGGAGGCAAAGGCAGTCCGGAGGCATCCTGAGCGTGAGTCCGGTCGGCATACCAGCAGCGCAGGCGTAGCTGGAAACGGAACAACCGATGATAGAGGGCGCGCGCGGCCAGGAGCAATTGAGCGGGAAGGACGGATCGCGGCTGGGTGGAGCTTGTCAGCAACTCTCTTTACCTTACACCCCGGCGTTTCCGAGGACATTTGGTAAACTTGTGGCTCGGCCGCGATGCCCGGCGAGGCGCGCTCCATGATTTCCCTAAATACCGAGGCCTGGTTTGTGCTGGCGGGGATATTGATTGCGTTCGTGCGCGCCACGCGAGCGCCGGGTTCGAGCAAAGCTTGGAATGTAAACCGATTGGATGCGTTGGCTCTCACAGTGCTGGCGCTCATCACCGTTTCGCTGTTTGGCTGGATGGCGCGCTCCTACTTTCTGGCGGACGATTTCATATTGCTGGTGCAAGCGCACGCTCCCTTGAGCTGGGGATCAATTTTCGCGACGCGTGGAGGCGATGGCTCGTTCCGGCCGTTAGGCTATCTGTCGTACGTGGCCAGCGCGAAATGGGCGGGAACGGATCCGGCGGCATGGCACTGGCTCGGTTTTGGATTGCATATAGCCAACACGATACTGCTGTATGCAGCGGCCGCCCTGCTCGGTTACTCGCGCTTTCTGGCGTGGCTGGCCGCGGCTCTTTTCGCGATGCACGGCACGCACCCGGAGGCGGTGGTGTGGATGGCCGGACGATTCGATCTGTTATCGACATCTTTCTTTCTGGCGGCACTGGTATGTTTCTTGGAATCGCTCAAGGCCGACAGCGGGCGAAAGACCTGGCTGGTGGTTGCTGTGATAGCCATGACAGCCGGGCTGCTTTCGAAAGAGTCGGCGTACTCGTTCGCCCTGGTGGCGGCGCTGCTGGTAATGTGCAGTGGAGCCGCGCGGCGCCGCGAGGCTTGGGTGGCGGTGCTTATATTCGTGGCAGTCACGGCTGCGCTGTTCATCTATCGCTGGAATCTGCTGGGCGGTATCGGCGGCTACCCCCAGATGAATCTGCTGCTTTCATTGAAGGGCCTGCTGTTCCGGATGTGGGCCATCCTTTTCTTCCCGGTCAACTGGACACTTCCGGCCGGGCGATGGGTGGAGTTGCTGCTGGCCGCATATAGCATCGCTCTGGTAAGACTATTTTTTGCTCGCGCGCAGTTGCTGAGAATAGCATTCGCGGCCGGTTTCGTCATACTCACCGCGGCTCCCGCCGTTTCGCAATTGCTGATCGGAACAGATCTGGAGAAAGCGCGCGTGCTGTACCTGCCGTCGGCTGGATTCTGTCTGCTGCTGGCCGCGTTGGGCGCAGGGCTGCGTTTACCGTCGCGGGCGGCGGTAGCGGCGATACTGCTGGTGTTTCATGGCGCGATGCTAGAGCACAACTTGCAAGGCTGGCAAAGGGCCTCTGAAGTGGTGGAGTCGGCTTGCAGCCAGGCGGCGAAATGCGGCCTTGCCTCAGGTGCGCGGCCGTTGGTGACTGGTTTGCCGCGCACTCTGCGTGGCGTCTACACATTCGCTAATGGATTCCCGGAGTGCGTGGCAATGCAAATGGGGGATGGCGCGGTTCGAGCCTCGAGCAACGGCGCCTGTAAGTTTACCTGGGATGCTGCGAGCGCTTCCTTGAAGGCAGTACAATGATTTCCAATGCGCTCGCGCAGGGGTAAGCGCGAGAAGATTCTTGTTCAATTCAGATGGAGAGGTGCGTATGCAAGTGGATCAAGAGAAGCTGAATCAATTCCTGGGCCAGGTAATCGGGGAACTGGGAGCGGCCATGAACGCGGCGCTGGTGCTGATCGGAGAGAAGTTGGGCTTGTACAAAGCCATGGCGGGAGCGGGGCCCATTACAGCCGCGGAACTAGCCAAGAAAACCAGCACTGACGAACGTTATGTGCAGGAGTGGCTTTCCGCTCAGGCGGCCGGCGGCTATGTGACTTACGATGGGGCAACGCGGACGTTTACGTTGCCTGACGAGCAGGCCTTCGCTTTGGCGGTGGAAGACAGCCCGGCGTACCTACCCGGCGCATTTCACATCGTCAGCGCGATCATGAAAGACGAGCCGAAACTGCTGGAGGCGTTTCGCACCGGCGATGGGGTGGGCTGGGACGAGCATGATACCTGCTTGTTCGAGGGGACCGAGAAATTTTTCCGGCCCAACTATGCCGCCAATCTGGTGACCTCCTGGATTCCGGCGCTGGACGGAGTGGAGCAAAAGCTCAAGCAGGGTGGACGCGTGGCGGACGTGGGCTGCGGGCATGGGGCATCCACCATCCTGATGGCGAAAGCCTATCCGCAAACGCAGTTCGTGGGTTTCGATTATCATGGGCCGTCGGTGGGCTGGGCGCGGCGGGCGGCAGCCAGGGCGGGAGTGAAGAATGCCAGCTTCGAAGTCGCCACCGCGAAGGACTTCCACGGCGCCAAGTACGATTTTGTGGCGTTCTTCGATTGCCTGCACGATATGGGCGATCCGGAAGGCGCGGCGCGGCACGTTCGGGAAATGCTGAATCCGGATGGAGCGTGGATGATCGTGGAGCCCTTCGCGCACGATCAGTTGGAAAAGAATCTCAATCCGGTGGGCCGGGTATACTACGCCGCCTCGACCATGATTTGCACGCCGGCGTCGCGCGCGCAGGAGGTGGGGCTGTGTTTGGGGGCGCAGGCCGGCGAGGCGCGGATGCGAAAGGTGGTTACGGGCGCCGGATTTCAAAGATTCCGGCGCGCCGCGGAGACGCCTTTCAACTTAATCTACGAGGCGAAACCCTAGTCGCAGACGCGGCTACCACATCTTACCGCCAGGCATCCAGTCGCGCGAAATGTAGTCGACGAAGAACTGGCCCAGTAGCAGGATCATCCAGAAGAATCCGCCGGCGGCGAACAGCTTGGTGAGCGGGCTCTCGGCCTTGAGGTTCATGAAGAAAAAGATCACCAGCGACATCTTGAAGAAGGCGATCAGCAGCGCGATCACGATGTTCCACTGGCCCAAATCGATTTGGGCAATGTAGTAAGTGGCGAACGTAAAGAACGTGAGGGTCGCCCAGACGATGACGTAGGTTCGAACGCTTGGTACTGAATGCATATCAGATAAGCTTCCTCGCGTTTCCGATCAGATAGAGCAACGGGAACAGGAAAATCCAGACGATGTCGACGAAGTGCCAATACAGGCCGCTGATTTCAACCGGTGTAAAGTAATTCGTGCTGAAGATACCGCGGCGCGCCATCATGAGGATGGTGGTCATCAGGCCGACGCCCACCAACATGTGCAAGGCGTGGAAGCCGGTCATGAAGAAATAGAAGCAAAACAGAATCTGCGCCTGATGCGAGTATTGCGCCTGGTGCGGAAACTCCGGAGTGTTGCTGTAATCCCAGTGCCCGCTGAAAAGCGGCACTTTCATATCCACCCAGTGCTCGTGATACTCAAAGCCCTTGATCACCAGGAACGCGATACCGAAGATCATGGTAAGGATCAGGAACATCTGGAGAGCTTGCTGCTTCCCGAGGCGCGCGGACCTTACCGCCAGAGCCATGGTCAAGCTGCTGACGATCAGCACGGCGGTATTGGCCGCGCCGAAGGCAGGGTTCATGTGCATGCTGGTGCTGGCGAATGCTTCGGGGTACATGGAGCGGTACACCGTATAGGCGCCGAACATGCCGCCGAAGAACATGATTTCAGTCAACAGGAAAACCCACATGCCCAGCGTGGCGGAGTCAAACTGCTGCTCCATGTTGTCGAAATGATGGCGGAGATAGGGCGAGTGCTCAGCGTGCTCGGCAACCGCGCTGTGCGGTTCAGTCATGATGATGGGCCTCCTCAGGAGCGCTCTCGCTGCCGTAGGCGTAAGCGTCCTCGGTCACAATTGGGGTCTGTTCGAAATTAAATGTGGGCGGCGGCGAAGTGGTTTGCCATTCCAGGCCCTTGGCGTTCCAGGGATTATTGCCGGCCTTGGGACCGTACTTCATCGACCACAGGAAATAGATGAGCGGAATCACGTAGCCCAGGCCCAGCACGGAAGCTCCGGCGGTGGACATGACGTTGAGCACCTGGAACTCGGGCGCGTAGGCATGATAGCGGCGCGGCTGGCCCAGGTAGCCGGTGATGAACTGCGGGAAGAACGTGAGATTGAATCCGGCGAATACCAGCAGACACGCGAACTTGGCCCACCCTTCCGGATACATTCGGCCGGTGATCTTCGGCCACCAGAAGTGCATGCCGCCCAGGTAGGCCAGCACCATGCCGCCCACCATGACGTAGTGGAAGTGGGCCACGACGAAGTAAGTATCCGTCACGTGCACGTCCACTCCTAAGGTAGCAAGGAACAAGCCGGTCAAACCCCCGATGGTGAACAGCCCGATGAAGCCGAAAGCATAGAGCATGGGCGTGTCGTAGCTGATGGAGCCGCGGAACATGGTGGCGGTCCAGTTAAACACCTTGATGGCGGAGGGAACCGCGACCAGCATGGTCAGGAGCGAGAAATACAGGCTGGCATACATCGACATGCCGGTGACGAACATGTGGTGGCCCCAGACCAGGAAGCCGATGATGGCGATGCCGAGGCTCGATGCGGCGATGAATGAATAGCCGAAGATGCTCTTGCGCGAGAAGCAGGTTACCAATTCGCTGATGACGCCCATGCCGGGCAGAATCATGATGTAAACGGCGGGGTGCGAATAGAACCAGAACATGTGCTGGAACAGGATGGGATCGCCACCGATGGCCGGGTCGAAAATTCCGATGTGGAAGGCGCGCTCGAGGCCGACCAAAGCCAGTGTGATGGCGACCACGGGCGTTCCCAGAACCTGGATGAGCGAGGTGGCGTAGTTGGCCCACACGAACAGCGGCAAGCGGCCCCAGGTCATGCCGGGCGCACGCATCTTGTGGACGGTGACGATAAAGTTCAACCCGGTGAGAATGGAGGAGAAGCCGGCGATGAAAACGCCGACGGCGGCGGTAATCACGAAGGTGTTCGAATAGGTGCTGCTGAAAGGCGTGTAGAAGGTCCAGCCGGTGTCCACGCCGCCCAGGACGATGGCGGAAAGAGCAAAAATGGCGCCCGCGATGTAGATATACCAGCTCAGCAGGTTGATGCGCGGGAAGGCCAGGTCCTTGGCGCCGATCTGCATGGGCAAGAAAAAGTTTCCGAGCGTGGCTGGAATGGATGGTATGAGAAAGAAGAACACCATGACGATGCCGTGCATGGTGAAGAACTTGTTGTAGGTGTCGGAATTGACCAGATCGCCTTGGGGCGTGAGAAGCTCGATGCGGATGAGCGAGGCGAAGATACCGCCAATGAAGAACATGACGGTGATCGAGATGATGTAAAGGACGGCGATGCGCTTATGGTCTTTGGTAAAGAGCCAGGACTTCCAGCCGTACTCCGAATTTAGATAATTCGGAGTTTCTGCTACTTCTGGTGTTTGTAGTGCGGTACTCATTGTCTTCCACCCGTACTGGCCGGCGCGCCAGGGTTCGCCAGAGACTTGATATAGACGATCATCTGCAGCAACTGCTCTTCGCTAACCTGACCCTGGAAGGTCGGCATCACATCCGGCCGATAGCCGGCCGTGACTTTCGCATTGGGATTCAAAATGGATTCGCGAATGAAGGAATCGTCGGCCAAAACCGTACGCCCATCACTCAACTGGACACGCGAGCCGTAGAGGCCGCGCAGATTAGGCCCGCGGCCCTGCTGCTCGGTCTGGTGGCAAGTGGAACAGCCGTACTGCTCGAAGAGCCGTTCGCCCTGCTGCGCCATGGAACCTTCCGTTCCCCCGCTGGCCACCCAATTCTCATAGTCGCTGTCGTTCATGACGGTGACCCATCCGATCATGCCGGAGTGCTCGGTTCCGCAATATTCGGCGCAAAAGATGTGATAGCGGCCGGGCTTGGTGGCGGTGAACCACATGGTGTCGTAGCGGCCGGGCACGACGTCATGTTTGATGCGGAAGGCGGGGATGAAGAAACTGTGGATCACGTCTTCAGAGGCCAGGGTGAGCTTCACCGGCCGGCCGATGGGTACGTGCAGTTCGTTAATCTCGCGCGTGCCTTCCGGATACTGGATCTTCCACATCCACTGCTTGCCGACGACGTACACGTCCATGGCGTTGGAAGGCGGCGAGGCATTGGCGAAAAAGATCTCCGCGCCCCACCAGAAAAAGCTGAGCATCACGATGAAGGGGATGATGGACCAGGTTATTTCGAGCACCAGCGAGCCGTGAATCTGCCGCGGAGTTTCGTTGGGCGATTTCCGGCGGTACTTGATGGCGAAGAAAAAGACCACGGCGAAGATCAGGCCGGTCATCACGATGGTGACGACGCTCAGGTAGGCGTACAGATAGTCGACCTGGCGGGCTATGGAAGAGGCCGCTTCGGGAAAGAGCGGTACCTGCATTAGACTGGCCTCCCGTGGTTGTCATGCCGTTCGCGCCGCAGGAAGAAAAAGATCATGCCGCCCAAAGCGAGCACGCTGGCCGTGGCAAGCACGCGCGTGACGTTGGCGATCACCAGGCCATATTTGCCGGTCATGGGGTCATAGTGGAAGCAGAATAGCAGCACCTGATCGGCGAAGTTACCAATCTTGTCTTGGGAGGCTTCCACCAGGCCCAGGCGCAGGTCCTTGGACTTGTAGTCGATTCCGTAGAAGTAGCGGGAGATCTTTCCTTCCGGCGTGATGATCATGATGCCGCTGGCGTGGGCGTACTGTTTGGTGATCGGATCGTACTTATAGTGAAAGCCGGCGGTGTCGGCGAGCTTCTTGATGTTGTCTTCCTGGCCGGTCAAGAAGTGCCAGCCTTGGGTGGCGCCTTGACGCTGATACTTTTCGACGTAGTTAGCTTTCTTGGCGGCGGCCAGCTGCCAAGTCTCGTGGGGATTGAAGCTGACGGTCACGACGTCGAAATCGGTTCCAAGGTTGAGCGAGATCTGCTCCATGCTATGGGTGAGGCCATTGAGGACCATGTCGCAGAGCATGGGGCACTCGTAGTACACCAGCGCCAGCACCACCGGCTTTTGGCGGAAATACTGGCCCAGGCGCACGGTTTGGCCGGTCTCATCGCGAAAGGTCAACTCGAGCGGGAGCTGCGCGTTCAGATTCTGATCGATTCCCACGCCGCGCACCATGGCGGGCAGGCCATACTGCTGGGCCGCGCCGGTAGCCGAGAAAACGGCGGCTAGAATGGATGCGGCGATACAAATTCTCTTACCGGACATTGATGCTTCCTTGCAATTTTGACTGTGGAGTAGGCTGGGCGGCCACCGGCGCCTTGCGGCCGGCCAGGATGTCGTCCAGATAATTGTGCGTCGGCAGGCCCTTTTGAGCGAGCATGTCGATGGCGCGATCGATTGGAATGCGCACGATGCCTTGTTTCGGATCGAGTACCGCGTAGCTGTTCAGAATATGGTCTTCGTGCGCACGGATGGACTGCAATTCTTCCGAAGGGTGGGCGTCGATGCGCGGCGACGGCGGGATCACCTGCTGGCTGGCCTTGGCTTTTTCATCGGGATGATAGGTGTTTTTGAAGAACTGGAAGATGCCGACCGCCAGCAGCGAGACCAGGAACGCGCCGATGATCAACGCGCTCAACGCCGCGAAGATGAGCGGTACGCTGACCTCTTTGGTCTCGTGTCCGGTTCCGTTGGTGGGATGTTCGTTCTGGTGATCCATAACTAATGTGCACGTACCTGGACGCGCGAGTAAGTATTGCGCGGGTCGCTAGGGACCAGCAGCGGGCGCGCTTTCAGGTTGCCGACGAAAGCCCACAGCCAGACTCCGCCCAGACCGATCAGAACCGCAAGGTCGGTCCAATAAACTTCCAGCCCATGCTGCCGGAAGGCCGGCTCGACGATCCAGAATACGTCCACGATGCGGACAATGATGATCCAAATGGCGAGCGTGCGGAGGAAGTTAGCATTGCGTTTGATGAAGCGCATTAGCAGCAGGAAAAAAGGAATGCAGAAATGGAAAATGGAGATGAACCAGGCCAAGTATCCCCAGCCGCCGCTGAAACGCCGGATGTACCAGGGAATTTCATCCGGCAGGTTCTCGGCCCAGATGATCAGGAGCTGCGCAAAGGACATGTAGGCCCATACCATGGTGAAAGCGAGCAGCAGGTTGCCCAAGTCATGATAATGCGCCGGCTTCAGGAAGCCGATGAAGGGCTCGCGCCTGGAGAGCAGCACCAGGAGCGAGATCATGAAAGCGAATGTCAGCACCACTTGGCCGACGGTGAACATCCACGGGTAGATGGTGGAATACCAGTCGGGTTCGAGCGACATGATCCAGTCGATGAAGGCGTAGGTGGTGGAGACCACGAAAATGAGCAATGCCGGGGCGCTGGCGCCTTTGATTTTTTTGAACAATGCGGGATCGCCGGTGCGATCATGCTCGTTGGCCATCCGGAGAATGCGGTAGCCGAAGAAGAACCAGATCAGGAAGTAGAGGACCGTCCGCGCGATGAAGAACGGCACGTTCATGTAGACGGCTTTGTGGCCGACCGCGAAGTCGTGCGCCCGCACCTCGGGATTGGTCCAGGAATAGAGCATTTTCACCGCGAACAGAACCGGTATCGCCGCGAGCGCGACAAGCGGCAAAGTCCGAACACCGGCTTCGATAAAGCGCCGGATGGCGACGCCCCAATTTCCGCCGACCACGTTATGGAGGAAAAAGATCCCAAGGCATCCTAGCGCCAGGCCGGCCCAGAAGATGAATCCAAACAGGTAGGATTGCCAGAAATGCGTGGCGTTCTGGACGAGGCCAAGCACGCTGACGGCCAGGGCGATCACGCCAACGATGAGCGCATTGCGTTGAAAGCGGTCCATTTGAGGACGATAAGCTTCGTTGGGGGTCATCGGTTGGCTCCTGGAGTGCGGGGGGCGGGTGGGGGAAGCAGGGGTGCCGGGACGGGGACGTCGCCGGGCTCACCGGAATTTCGCAGCGCCGGTTCCACCGGCAGATTCTGGCGTTGATCGGCGGGCACATCGCTGAGTTGGGCCGACTCGCTCAACTGCAGAGCGCGGATATAAGCGATGACGCGCCAGCGGTCGTCGGTGGTCACGCGGGAGGCGTAACTGGCCATGGCGCCGAATCCGTTGCTGATGACATCGTAGAAATGGCCGACCGGTGCCTGCATGAGCCGCTGGCTGTAATAGGAGGGCGGCTGGCGGAAGCCGCGCATTACCACCATGCCGTTGCCGTCGCCCAAGCGGCCGTGGCAGGGGGTGCAATAAACATTGAAGCGGGCCTGGCCGCGCTCGATATCGGCTTTCGTAATGGGAATCGGAAACTCGGTGATGTCCTCGCCCGCTATCTTGCCGGTGTAGCGCGCCTCGTCGATCCGAAGCTGGCCGCGCGCGATGGTTCCCTCCACTTCCGGACGCGCGGAGCGATGGTCGCTGAAAAAGTCGCTGGCGGCCAATGGCTTGTAGCGAGGCTGATCCTGCATGTCGCGGCGGCACGCCGTCAGAGCCAGCAGCAGGAGCGAACCACCCGCGATAAGAATCCTATTTCTCAACTTCAGCCACCTCTTCCGGGTTCAGTTGCTCCAGGAACGCGCGCGTTTGAAGGCGGTCGAATTTCGGATCGTCGGCTTCGATGCACAGGAAAAACCGGTCGATGGAGGCGCGTTCGGCAAACGATTGCAGATTGAAAACCGGGTGATACGGCATGGGCAGCTTGTTCATCGCCAACATGCCGACCACGGAACTCAATGCGGCCAGGAGCACGGTGCATTCAAACGTGATGGGAATGTACATAGGCCAGCTCACGAACGGGCGGCCACCGACGTTGTGCGGATAGGCGACCGCGGCGATCCACCAGAGCAACGTAAAGCCCCCGACGCAGCCCGCCAACCCGCCCACGAGGACGACCAACGAAACCCAGTGGCGTGTAAAGCCGATGGCCTCCGCCAGGCCTTCGATGGGCATGGGCGAATATGCATCCATCTTGCGATAGCCGGCGCCGTAAGCCTTTTCGGCCGCCTCAAGCAACTGCTCGGGCTCTTCAAAACGAGCCATGATACCGTGCAAACCGTGCCTGTCCCAGAAGGTTTCGCTCATGGTTCAATCTCCCCCGCCCGGTTGCGGCGCTAGACCCTCGTCCTCTAAAGTATGCGGGGCCAGATGATGCAAAACTTCACGCACTTCGAAGATGGAAATGGAGGGCAATACGCGAACGAACAGCGTCATCAACAACAGGAAGAATCCGATGGTTCCCGTCAGCACGGCCCAATCCCACATGGTGGGGTAGTACATGCCCCAGGAGGACGGCAAGAAATCGCGGTGCAAGCTGGTGATCACGATGATAAACCGCTCCAGCCACATGCCGATGTTCACGACGATGGAAACGATGAACAGCCGGGGAACGTTTTGCCGCACCTTGCGGGACCACAGTGACTGCGGGATCAGAATATTGCAGAGGATCAGCATCCAGAAGAAGAATCGATACGGGCCGGTGGCGCGGTTCATGTACATGAACATTTCGTGCGGATTGCCGCTGTACCAGGACATGAACGCTTCCATCATGTAGCCATAGGCCACGATCAGCCCGGTGCCGAGCATAAGCTTGCCCATGGCATCCAGGTGGCGCATGGTGATGAGGTCTTCCAGATGGAACCACTTGCGCGTCGGGATGGCCAGCGTCAACACCATGGCGAATCCGGAATAAATCGCGCCCGCGACGAAATAAGGCGGGAAGATGGTGGTGTGCCAGCCCGGCAGAAGGCTGATGGAGAAGTCGAAGCTGACGACCGTGTGAACCGAGACCACCAGCGGCGTGGCCAAACCGCCCAACAGCAAATAAGCCATTTGATAGCGCGACCAGTGCTTGGCCGAACCGCGCCAGCCCATGGCGAGCATTCCGAAGGTGAGCTGTTGCCATTTTTTCTTGGCGCGATCGCGCATGCTGGCCAGGTCGGGAATCAAACCGATGAACCAGAAAATCAGGGAGACGGTCAGGTAGGTAGTGACCGCGAACACGTCCCACACCAGCGGGCTGCGGGGCTGCGGCCACAACCACATCGAGCTGGGATAGGGGATCAGCCAGTAACCGAGCCACGGACGCCCCATGTGCAGGATGGGGAACATACCGGCCTGGGCGACGGCAAACAGCGTCATGGCTTCCGAAAAACGGTTGATGGACGTTCGCCAGTCCTGTTTGAGGAGCAGGAGAATGGCCGAGATCAGCGTGCCGGCGTGGCCGATACCGATCCACCACACGAAGTTGACAATCGCGTAGCCCCAGGCGATGGGGATGACGATGCCCCAAACTCCGACGCCTTTGTAGAACAGCCAGAAGGACCCGGCCACCAGGCCCTGCAGCATCATGAACGCGATCAGCAGCGTGATCCACCACTGGCGCGGGGTCTTCTGGATGGGCTGCAGGACGACGCCCGCGATCTTATCGGTGACGGTGGCGTTGTTGAAGCCCGGCGCGATGATCTTATCGGGGCCGGGGTCGATCGCTCTTTGCTCTAATTCCTCGATCTTCACGGGGCTATCCTTTCTCCAGCTCCGGATTCGGATTCCGCAGACGACCGAGATAGGTGGTGCGGGGCCGGGTATTCAAGTCTTCAAGCAAGCTGTAGTTACGGGCTTGGGCCTTGAGCTGCGCGACACGGCTCTTGGGATCGTTGATATCTCCGAACGCGATGGCCTGGGTGGGACAGGCCTGCACGCAAGCCGGAACAATCTCGCCGTCTTTGATGCGCCGGTTTTCCTTCTCGGATAGAATTTTGGCGGCATTGATGCGCTGGACGCAATAGGTGCATTTTTCCATCACGCCGCGGCTGCGCACGGTGACGTTGGGATTGCGAAGGCCGTACAGGCTTTCCGTATTCCAATCCGAATACAGCAGGAAGTTGAAGCGGCGAACTTTGTAGGGGCAGTTGTTGGAACAGTAGCGGGTTCCCACGCAGCGGTTGTAAACCATCTGGTTCAAGCCGTCGCCGCTATGCACGGTGGCCGCAACCGGACACACCAGCTCGCAAGGCGCGTTCTCGCACTGCATGCAGGGAACTGGCTGGTAGTACAGCTCGGGGTTGTCCCAAGTGCCCTTGAAGTAGCGGTCCACGCGAATCCAATGCATGTGGCGGCCGCGGGCAACTTCGAGCTTGCCGACCACTGCGATATTGTTCTCGGCCTGGCAAGCGGCCACGCAGGAGCTGCAACCGACGCAAGCGTTAAGGTCGATGGTCATGCCCCACTTGTAGCCTTGGTAGCGGTAATCGGGATACAGGGTCAGGTACTGCGGCAGCGGCTTGTCCTGCTCGGTGATCTCGACGAATTGCGGTTTCTTCTTGTACTCGTCGAGCGTGGTCGCGCGAACCGGCGCGGTTGCCTCCATGGTCTGGGTGTGCTGCGTGGTGGCGAAGTTGTGGCCGCTGCCTACTTTTCGCATCTCCAGGCCGAAACCGGAATCCGGGTCGGTGGATGTGCGGAGCAAATAGGCGTTGAAGCCGACTTCGTTGCCCACCTGGCCGGCGTGCGTGCGGCCGAAGCCGAGATGGATGGTCACGGCGTTGTCGGCATGTCCGGGCATGATCCACACCGGGCCGGTGACGGTGCGGCCTTGATATTTCAGTTCGACCACGTCCTCGGTATTGAGGTTGGCTTGCTGGGACAGCGCGGGGCTGATCCACACAGCGTTGTCCCAAGTCATCTTGTTTGCAGGCTTGGGGAGTTCCTGCATCCAGCCGTTGTTCGAAAACGAGCCGTCCCAGATGGTTGGGTCGGGGCGGAACATGACTTCGAGACCCGAGCCGGTTTTAGGCGGCGTGGCCGGCGGCGTCTTGGGCGTGACGTTGATGGCTGCCAGCGCGGTGTTGGGAACCACGCCGTCGTGCAGCGCCTTGGACCAGAAAATGTCGAAGTTTGCAGCGTTGCTCTGAGTCCGCCAATAGGCGCGCACGATATCGTAGGGTAGTTTGCCGGGATCGCCCGCCAGAGTGGAGATTACTTCGTGCCCGGTCTTACCGCCGTACAAAGGTGCGATGAGCGGCTGCACGAAGCTGACCGTCCCGTCGAAACCGCGCACGTCGCTCCAGGATTCCAGATAGTGGGCCGAGGGAACGTACCAATGGCATTGATCCGCGGTCTCGTCAGAGAACAGGCCGACGTAGGCGCTCAACGCGACTTTCTTTAGCGCAGCGCCGAAATTCAGGTCGACCGGCGCGCTATATACCGGATTGCATTCCAGGATGAGCAGCGTGTCAACCTTACCGGCGTTCATGTCGGCGACCAGTTCTCGCAGAGAATCGATTTGGTCGGTCGGATTGGCCTCGATGGGGTCGGTGTAGGTTACCGTTTTGCCGACGTTGCCGAGCGCGGAGTTCATGGCATGCGCCAAAGCATGGACCGTGGGGGACTGACGATCGCCCGCTATTACGACGCAGCCGCCTTTGTGGGCCGCGAGGTCCTTGGCGATGGCGGCGGCTTCTTTGAGCTTCCCGGTGGAGGATGCGCCGCTCACGCCGAGCGCCGCAGCCAAGTCCCACGCCGCTGCTTCCACCTCGCTAGCGCGCATCACGAAATGATGATCCGCCATGCTTCCCGTGGGGGTTGGCGCCGGCTCGATTACGTACAAGCGGTTCTGCGTGGTCTGTTCCGGGGGCGTTCCCTGCGCCTGCACTTGCGGCGGCAAATTAACCGGCCCGGTGTTTTCCGGCGCATATGAAGCCGATTGATTGGGACGCGCCGGGATGGGGCCGGCCTGATAGCCCTCCTGCCAATCTTCCTTGGGCTGCGGCGTGTGCGTGACGTTGGTCAGGACGCGGCGCTTGTCGGCGAATTGGCGGGCGTAAAGCAGGTTGCCTGGACCGCAAGCCAGGAAATCCGCGTCGAGCGAAACAATGACGTCGGCCTGATCGAGATGGTAGATCGTGTTTACAGGCTTGCCAAACGCGAGCACGCCGCCGCGGTAGGCATTGTGGCGCCCGCACGGTTCGTAGGAATGCCACTTGGCCGAGGGCATTTCCTTGAGAATGCCATGGATCTGCGAGGCCAGCGTGGGCGAAGTGACCGTCTCGGTCAGGATGCGCAATCCGTCGCCGTTCTTGGTCAGAGCCTGTTCGCGCACCACGGCCAGCGCGGATTGAAAAGAAATCCAACTACCGATCTGTCCCTTATGGATGACGGCCTGGCCGCGATCGGGATCGTACATGGTTAGGATCGAGGCCTGATGGAAATAATCGGAGGCGCCCAAGCTTCCGGGATGATCGGGATTGCCGTCGACTTTGGTCGGCCGGCCCAGATGGCTGGTGACCAGCAGGCCGGTTCCCACGCCGCCCATCTGCATCGCGGTGGCGTAATACAGCGGAATGCCCGGAACAAAATCTTCCGGCTGCCGCACGTAGGGAACGATGGTTTCCTTGGGCTGCTTGGTGCAGGCGGTGACGCCGGCGAACGCCAGCGAGGCGCCCATCAGCTTGAGGAAATTGCGGCGATTGGCGGGATTGAGCCACTCCGGAGATCGCCCCGCGAATTCGTCTTCCAAATAAGCGCGGAACTCCTCGGTGTCAGCCAGTTCTTCCAGGCTTTTCCAGTACTGCGGACCCTGTGCTGATTCCAGCCGAGCCCGGATCTTGTTTAGGTCAAGAGCGGGTTTATCGTTCATCGGTGGCACGTATAACAGTCGGTCAAACTTTGAATTTTATACTCGGCCACCAGCTTCTGGCCCAGTTCTTCCTGGTTGGAGGGCGCCTCGTAGGCCATATTGAAAACCTGGTCGCGTGGGCGCACGTATTTTTCAGGATTGCGGTGACAATTGATGCACCAGTTCATGTAGAGCGTGTTTTCCTTGTACATGAGCGGCATCTGGTCGACGCGGCCGTGGCAGGTGGCGCAGCCGATGCCCTTGTTGATATGGATGCTGTGATTGAAATAGACAAAATCCGGGAGATCGTGAATGCGCGTCCACTCCAGCGATTCGCCGCTGCGGAAGCTGGCTCGCACCGGCTCCAGCATTTCGGCGTTGGTCCAGATCTGCGAATGACAGGTCATGCAGATCTCGGTTGCGGGGAGACCGGCGAAGGACGAAGTTTCCACCGAGGTATGGCAGTAGCGGCAATCGATGCCATCGTCCGTCACGTGATGCTTGTGGCTGAACGGGACCGGTTGTTCTTTGACGACCTTAACGTCGGTGATGTAGGAGCCGCGGTCCATCGAGTACGCGAAGGCAAGCAGCAAGCCCGCTCCGAGAACGACCGAGACGATGCTGATATTGGCGAGTGAGTTGGTACTACGGTGAAAGAGCTGTGCCATCCAGGTTAGTCCTGTATGAACGTTCTATCGTATACCAGATTGCGATGGGATTGCAAAAAATATTCTCTGGCAGGTTTTAGATGGTAATTTGTATTACGTTAGAAACGATTGGCGGGATTCGAAGTTGGCATTTAGCGCCGGGGCGAACTTCCGGGATCAGAAGGAGACAGCGATGCGTCAGCGTTGACGCAAAGCTCAGTGAGTTGGTTGTAGTTATCGCGTTGTTGGCCTAACCCAAACCGACGGCGCGCTCTTTGCGTGAGAGAGGCTACGCTGCGAAGCGTTTTCCGACCGCGCGGCGCGCGCGCAGCAAGCGGATGCGGACCGCTGTTTCAGTCCAGCCGTTGGAGCGGGCGATCTCTTGAACCTTATAGCCTTCCAAGTAATGACGTTGAAGAACCAGGCGCTCATTCTTCTTGCAAGTTTGGAGAATCCGGCGGACATCGATGGCGGCGAGATTGATTCTGGGCGGAGTAGGAAGTTCCGGCAGCGCCTGCAAGAATGGCTCGCGCCGCATGAAACTGCGGTGCAGGTTCAGCGCGATGCTGTTCATCCAGGTCAGAATCATCTTCGAGTCTCGCAATTGACCGAGCCGTTCCCAGCCCTTCACCCAGGCCGCCTGCGCGGTTTCCTGGGCGGAATCGTATGTCAGGCCGCGCGATACCAGAAACCGAACCGTCAAGCTGTAGCCTCTCTGATATGCGTTCCCGTACTCTTCCGTTGTCATTTCATCTCCTTGCTTGGATTGGCCAAAAGCATTGGCCGGATGCAAACGCGACTTCGACGAGGCAGTTTTTGGGCCATGCAGCACGCGGCGTCAAGCGACGCTCTAAGTCCTGTGTAACGTTTAACAAAGGCCTAGCGTGCTGGATCTGAAGGTCTATTTTGGACGCCATGTTTGCGGCAAGAATTTCTAGCCGGTGCAAAAATTTCCGACTGGTGTACGGCTTGCCGCGGCGGGCGGGATTTAGCATTGCTAGAATTGAAGCCGCGAGGACATATGTCGAAAGCGGCAGTAGATTCCAAGGCCGAGCCGTCGGAGCAAGTTGCTAACCAAGCGCCACCGCTGACTGATTACAATCTGTTTGCCACTGACCGCGCGCTGTCGGAGGCGATCGAGCGGGAGGGGGCGGCCTGGATGCGGCCGCTGCTGGAGGACTTCGGCCGCCGAGCCGGCTCCGAGGAAGCCATTCGCTGGGGATTCCAGGCCAACGAGAACCCGCCGGTACTGCGCACGCACGACCGCTTTGGGAGCCGCATCGACGAAGTGGAGTTTCATCCGGCCTGGCACGAATTGATGCGGCTGTCCATCGAGAATGGCTTGGCGGCCCTGCCCTGGGCCGAGTCGAAAAAGGGCGCGCACGTTGCTCGTACGGCGCTCATGTTTATGGCGGCGCAAAACGAGGCTGGACATACCTGCCCGGTTTCGATGACGTGTTCGGCGGTTCCGGTGCTGCGCGAACAACCGGATGTTGCACGAGAGTGGACGCCGCGCATTCTGCGAGCGAGCTACGATCCGCGCTACCGGCCTGCCTCTGAGAAATCCGGCGTGCTGATCGGGATGGCCATGACGGAGAAGCAAGGCGGCTCGGATGTGCGCGCGAATACGACGCTGGCCCGTCCGGCCGGAGCGGGGGAATATCTGCTGACCGGACACAAATGGTTTTGCTCGGCTCCAATGTCGGATGCGTTTCTGGTGCTGGCGCAGGCGCCGGGAGGCTTGACATGTTTTCTGCTGCCGCGCTGGACTGCGGATGGAGAGCGCAACCGGTTTCACATCCAGCGCTTGAAGTCGAAGCTCGGCAATCGCTCCAATGCGTCGGGCGAAGTGGAATTCGACGGCGCCTGGGCCGAGCGCGTGGGTGAGGAAGGCCGCGGGGTTTCTACCATTATCGAAATGGTTCAGCACACGCGCTTGGACTGCGTGATGGGTACGGCGGCGCTGATGCGCCAGGCGCTGGTGCAGGCCGTCCATCATGCCCGGCATCGCAGCGCTTTCGGGCGCCTGCTGATCGATCAGCCGCTGATGCAAAACGTGCTGGCGGATCTCGCGCTGGAGTCCGAGGCCGCTACTTTGTTGATGCTGCGCCTGGCGCGAGCTTTCGACGCGCGCGATTCCGACCCCCAGGAATATGGCATGGCGCGGCTGGCCACGGCAGCCGCCAAATACTGGGTTTCCAAATCCGGTCCCGCGCACATTGGCGAGGCGCTGGAATGCCTGGGCGGGAATGGCTACGTGGAAGAATGCGTCCTTCCGCGGCTGTATCGTGAGGCGCCGGTAAACTCCGTTTGGGAAGGCTCGGGCAATGTGATCTGCCTGGACATTCTGCGCGCGATGCGCAAGGAGCCGGAAGCTGTAGCGAGCCTGGTGGACGAGATTTCGCTGGCGCGCGGCGTCGACCGCCGCTTCGATGCGTTCGCCGATAAGGTGGAAAACGATTTGCGGCAGGCGGCCACCGAAGTTGAAGCTCGACGCTTGGCGGAGCGGCTGGCTCTGGCGCTGGAAGCCTCGCTGCTGATCCGGCACAGCGTGGCGGCCGTGGCCGATGCGTTTTGCGCCACGCGATTGGCCGGCGACGGCGGACGGGCGTTCGGGACGCTGCCCGCGCAAGTGGATTTTCGCGCCATCCTGGAGCGCGCCTACTGAGAAAGTCGCGCAGAACGGAGCGCGGCGCGAAGCAGTTCCTAACACGGATGGCGGTGCGCGCCGCACCCTTTGCGCTTCTACTGAGGAAGTCGCGCAAAACGGAGCGCGGCGCGAAGCAGTTCTTGACACGGATGGCGGTGCGCGCCGCTCCCTTTGCGCTACTAACGCTGGGCGCTCAGCGGCGAACTTCCAGCATCATGTAATCCTCGTCGACGTAGGCGTCGTCGATCTTGAGCGCGTGACGTTCCCGGCCGAAGACTTTGAACCCCGCGGAGGAATAGAGGCGGTGCGCGGCGGTTTGGTGCACGCCTACGGTCAGTATCACCTGCTCCAGTCCCGCCAGCCGTGACGCGCGCCGCACAAGTTCAGCGAGCATGTCACGCGCGATTCCCGCGGAACGATGCTCGCGCTTCACATATACACCCCAGACGCGTCCCTTATGCGAGCCCTTGCGGTTGGTGTTGCGCGCAAAGCCGATGGTTCCGACGAGCACTCCGTCGACGAAAGCGCCCAGCACAAAGTTTCCGGTGCCGGATGCAAGGCGTTTTCCAATTGCCTCCACCGGCAGAGCGCGATGTTCCTCCGGTGAGGCGCCAAAAGCTCGAGGCTCGCTCTCCAGCGCTTCCAAGCGGATATGCCAGAAAGCCTCCGCATCGGATAGACCCAGCTCGCGAATTTCGATGGCCATCTTCGCTTCATGGTAGCTGGCCGGCGCTGGCGCGCGGGAGCTACGAATGGCCTTATGATGTTGTTATGCAGTGCAAGCTTTATGCCGGCGTCTTAGCGGCTGCGATCGCTTTGTCCGGCCAGCCGCGGCCCGATCCGGATGCGGCCGAGCAGAAGAAGGTAATCGCCGATGCCACCGAATATGCGTTGAATCATGAGCAGAACCTGCCCAACTTCATTTGCACACAGACCACGCAACGTTTCGTCGACTACACCGGCAAGAGCGGATTTCGCTCCGTGGACCTGATCGTCGAGCGGCTTACCTACTTCGAGCATCACGAAGAATATAAAGTTTTCATGGTGAACGGCGCGGCTTCGAATCTGTCGCATCTGGAGCTGGGTGGCGCCACGTCGGAAGGCGAATTCGGCTCGGTGATGAAGGGTATCTTTTGGCCGCAGGCCAACGCGCGGTTCACCTGGGAGAGGTTCTACACGCTGCGAGGCCGCAGGATGCACGTGTACTCATACAGCGTCGCGGCTTCGGGTTCCGACTACCACATCGTGGTTCCGGGGAGGAAGCTCGACCTGGTGACTTCGTATCACGGCTTGATCTTCATCGACGACCAGAAACATTTCGTGCACCGCATCACGCTGCATGCTGACGGAATTCCGGCCGACTTTCCGGTTCAGGAAGTCGGGCTGGTATTGGACTACGACTACACACGCATCGGCGATTCGGACTATCTTCTGCCCCTGGAGTTCGAGCTTCGCTCGCGCGAGGGGAAGCAGTTGATCAAAAACGACGTGACTTACGACGGCTATCGCAAGTTCAACGCCGATACGAACATCACTTTTGATTCGGCTGAGCCGGGGCCGGCGAGCAAGACCGGGCACAGATAGCGAGTTTCGTTCGAGCAATCGGGACAGACCAGGCAGGCATTGCCAGCCGTTTATATCGACACCGATGGCTCTAGATCCGCTTTGAAGCTTGCGAAATGAAATGGCCATCTCCCGAACGCGCTGCGCAAGCCGGCATCGGCATATTGTTTATTGCCATCCTGAGGACCGTTGCAGAATACTATCGGCTGCGGTGGTCACTCGGACCAGAAGCGGGACTTAAAGCTTTTGAGCCGTTCATCCCCGGTCTCCTACTGGCCGTTATAGGGGCCATGACCGCCGTGGCACTCTATTTTGCGCGGCGCTTTCGCCTGGTCGTGTGGGCCGCCGGAATTGTAATCGGGGGACTCATTCTGTACAAGGCGATTTTCATACCGATTTGAGCCGTCAACCGCTAGATAAACGCCATGGTCTTGATCCCGGAAATGTCGAAACGCTTGCGGCAGCGCATGTTCTTGCACATCACCTTGTCGTCCAGCAGCACCATGTAACTGGCGGCTTTGGCGAACTTGGCGCGGTCGCGCTCGTCGGCCTGGCGCGGTAGCTGGTTCAATTTAGTGCGAACCAGCCAGCGCAGATCATAGTTTTCCGAAGTACGGCAGAAGGGACAATGCAAGCTGGCTGGCTTAGTGGTCTGCGATTCTTTATAAAACGCGCGCTCGTCCATATTGGTTTCCCGGGGCCGTCTAGGCGGCCGCCAACGCCTCGGCTTTCACGAAACTCGCGTCCAACAGGCGCGCGAATTCGTCGACGTCGGCTTTACTGATGTTTAACGGCGGCGAAATACGGAGCACATTGCCGTAGGATCCGCCTCTGCCGATCAGGATGCGATTCTCGCGGGCGGCTTCCATCAATGCCAGAGTCTGCGCGACCGCGGGTTTCTTGGTTTCGCGATCCTCCACCAGCTCGATGGCCTGCAGGAGGCCCATGCCACGCACGTCGCCGATCAACTGATGTTTGGCTTGCAGTTCGACGAATTTCTCGCGCAAATAGGCGCCGACCTCGGCGGCGTTGATGGAGAGCTTGTGGTCTTCGATAAAATCGAGCACCGCCTTGGCCGCGGTGGTGGAGATGGGGTTGCCGCCGAAAGTGGAAATGGTGGCGCCTTTCACGGAGTCGGCGATTTCAGGACGCGCCACTGTCAGCCCGATGGGCGCTCCATTGGCCAGGCCTTTGGCGCTGGTAATGATGTCGGGTTGGACGCCCCACTGCTCGATGCCAAACCATTTGCCGCCGGTGCGGCCCCAAGCAGTCTGGACTTCATCGCTGATGAACACGCCGCCATACTTCTTGACGATGTCGGCGACGATCGGAAAATATTCCTTGGGAGGCGTGATGAAGCCGCCGACGCCTTGAATCGGTTCCGCGATGAAGCCGGCGATGCGGCCCGAGGTGGTGGTGCGGATTACTTCCTCCACGTCGCGCGCGCACTGCACGCCGCAGGAAGGATAAGAGAGACCGTAGGGGCAGCGGTAGCAATACGCGTTCACGGCGTGAACGATTCCGGCCTGCGTCGGCGGACCGAGCCGCCAATTGGAGTGCGCCGTCAGCCCCATGGCCATCGAAGAACGCCCGTGGTAGGAATAGCGGAGCGCGACGATTTCGGTTGATCCGGTATAACATCGGGCAGTTAAAATCGCCATTTCGTTGGCTTCGGTGCCACTGTTGGTGAAGAATGATTTCGTCAGCTTTCCCCCGGGCGTGATTTGAGCCAGCTTTTTCGCCAGCGCGGCTTGCGGCTCGGTGGCGAACAGCGTGGAGACGTGCTGCAACCGGTCGATCTGAGCGTGCAACTTGCGATTCACTTCTTCGTTACAATGGCCGACGCTGACCGTGACGATGCCCCCGAAGAAATCCAGGTATTGATTGCCGTCCGCATCCCAAACGTACTGATCCTTGGCGCGCGAGATGACCAGCGGATCCTGGTAGTAGTGGAAGACCGAAGGGAACAGATGGTCGCGATTGGCGAGGATGATCTCTTCTTTAGTCATGTTTGATTTTAGCGTGACGCGCAGGAATCGTGAGCGCGGCGCCGGTGCTGGATAGAATGGGCTTCAGGAATGCGCATCGCGCCATCACGTCCTCGCCCGGTGCTCCGTTTGGTCCGGCGAGCTTTGCTATGGGGCGCCTTGGCGCTGGCGGCGATCGCCTTGATCCGCTGGCAAGCGGTTCTCAATTGGTTCGGCAACTACCTGGTATGCTCCGATCCGCGCCAGCCAGCCGACCTGGCCGTGGTGATGGGCGGAGACTTCTGGGGGCCGCGCGTGTTGACCGGCGCCCAAATCGGCGCGCAGGGACTTGCGCCGCTGGTGCTGATCAGCGGACCGCCCTATGCCGGGCGGCCGGAAGGCGAATTAGCGGTTGAGTTTCTGGTCAAGCAAGGATACCCACGGAGCCTGTTCGCCGTTTTCGCTCACGAACAGCCGTCCACGCTGGGCGAAGTGCTGGCGCTGCGAGGGGAACTAATGCGGCGCGGCGTGAAACGCGTCATCGTGGTGACCAGTTCGTTCCATTCCCGAAGGTGCGTGATTCTCTTCCGATTGTTTTGTCCAGGTATTCGTTTCTTGTCAGTTCCGGCTCCAGATCCCGCTTATCATCCCAATGGCTGGTGGAAAGATGCAAGTTCACGCCAGCTCTTCTTTTCCGAATGGACTAAGATACCGGGTTCGGTGCTGATCGCATACGCAGCAAAGTGGATCAGCGGCTGGCGGCAAATCATGTAGCTGGAGAGGCGAATGTTCTAGCTGGCGGCCCGGATTCCGATTTGCTTCAATAGCCGCTGCAGTTTGTGCCGCCATTCCAAGCGCGATAGGGGCGCCCATCCAAACGGCCGCTCGATGCTGGCCGCAGGCTGGATACCAGCTATCCCGAAGACCCCGTTGTCCTGGATGAAAACGACCTTGAGCGGCCGCATGCGCCGCAGCGTGCGGATCAAGCGGGAAGCTCCCCTGAGGCGGGGATTGATGAGCAGCAGATCCACCTGCCGGCCGCTTTTTCTAAGCAGAGCCAGCGCCTGGCTGCAACTCAACGCCGGAAGGGACCGGTATCCCAATTCGTTGAACAGCTCGCCGAGCCACCATAGGAAGCCCATGTCCTCGTCGGCGATGAGGATGGTGGGGGCGCCGGGGGGCTCGGTCACCCTGTAAAACTCCGCACCTTCAAATCGGGCGGGCGGTCGCTGGGCCTGCGAATGCCGGCGGTGCGAAATTCATAGCGCCGGGCTTCGATGGCCACCCCGTGGCTGTCGCTGCGAATGACTCGTCCCGATAAGACCAGCTTCAGCGGGCAAACACCTTCCAGCCGAAGCGGCCAGTTAATCAGCAATTCAATGGGACTGCCGACCGCCAGCGAATCGTCAGCCTCCAGCAGCACGCCGCGGCTTGCGATGTTGATCGTTCGCGACGACCCGAAACCACCCACTCGCCCTCTGCGCAGGATGCGATAGTCGGCGTTCAAGGCGATAGGGAAGCGCTTGTGCAACCGCCTTTCAGGTGGGTAGGCCTTAGCCGGCGAGGCGGCTGGAGCCGAAGACATTCCCCCTCCTCCGAACATCCCTGTGCAGGGACCCGCCATTTATAACATGTTCTTGAGATCAAAATCAATCGCTGCACGGAAAAATCTTCCGAAAGAAGAAATTGGCAGAAAATTCCGGCGCGTCATCAACCCCAGCCGCAGCTCCATTCACGAAAACGAAACACAGCAGCCCGGATCAAACACCGATGTCTTCGTTCCAGAGCGCGGGGTGGGTGCGTATGAAATCAGCCATGAGCTGGATGCACTCGGAGTCTTGCAGCACCTCGACCTCGACTCCTTGCGATCGCAGATAGTCCTCCGCGCCCAGGAAATTTTTGTTCTCGCCCGCGATCACTCGTGGAATTTTATAAAGGACGATCGCGCCGCTGCACATGGGGCACGGAGACAGCGTGGTATAGAGCGTGCTTCGCCGATAGACGGCTGCCGGCAGACGGCCCGCGTTGCGCAGGCAATTCATCTCGCCGTGGTCGATGGGGCTACCGGTTTGCACGCGGCAGTTGTGCCCGCGGCCGATGATCTGGCTCTCGTGCACCAGCACTGATCCTATGGGGAGGCCGCCCTCAGCCAGGCTTTTGCGCGCCTGCTCGATGGCTGCGCGCAAGTAGGGATCTGGAGTCATTGTCTTCCCATGCTAATTGGTTTCGAAGCCCGCGCCGAGCGTGCTGGTTTGCGTCAATACTGGGCCCTTGGTCATTAGTTCTTCTTACTACGAGTTACTAAGTGGAAGCTCTGAGCAGCTAGAACTGCAGCCGTTGTAGGACTAGACAAAGTGTCGCACGCCAAGCGGACATTGTGGCGCATGGGCGCGGCGACTCGCTGCTAACTGGTCTGAAATCAAGGGCGTCGAGTGGTCCGAGGCATGCCTTTATGGGATGCAAAGGTTTGGCACCCATGACTCGGCAAATTTTATCCACCGCAACGCTGCTGGTTCTAGGAACCTCCGGCGTTTTCGCCCAGACCGGGCGCGGCGAATTATCAAACAATTCTTCTCAAGATACGGTGAAGGTGATTGTGCGCTTCCGTCCCAGCCCCGATCAAGCGGGCTTCAAGAGATTTGTGGCGCGCGGCGCGCAGCACCAGGGGTTCTTTTCTTCGATTCGTTCCTCGGTCTTCGCGGTGAGTGCGAAAGACCTCGATCTGCTGGCTTCCGATCCGGATGTCGAGACGATGACGCTCGATCATCCGCTTCGCGCCACGGCCTACGACGGCGCGCCGGATTACGGCTGGATGACGGCGTTGAACCTGCCGGCATCGGTGGGGACCTTGGCGCTGGACGGTTCTGGCGTTGGAGTCGCGGTGATCGACAGCGGCGTTTCGACGGTGAGTGCGGTGAATCCGGACTTGCGCGGCAACCGGGGTTCGTCCAGCCGTGTAGTCTACAACGAGAGTTTCGTTCCGGGAGACCCGAGCGCATCGGATGCTTACGGGCATGGCACTCACGTCGCGGGCCTGATTGCGGGCGACGGCTCTGCGTCGAGCGGCTGGCAGAGCGACTACGTCGTGCGCGGCCTGGCGCCGAATGTGAATTTGATCAATTTGAGGGTGTTGGATGCCAATGGGCAGGGTTCGGACAGCACTGTCATCGCGGGGATCGAGCGTGCCATCCAGCTCAAATCGAAATACAACATTCGTGTGATTAACCTGTCGTTGGGCCGGCCGGTGTACGAATCGTATGCTAAGGATCCGCTGTGCCAGGCCGTGGAGCAGGCCTGGAAGGCGGGCATCGTGGTGGTGGTCGCGGCTGGCAACGACGGACGCAACAATGCGGCGGGAACGGAAGGATACGCTACCATCAACGCTCCCGGAAACGATCCGTACGTCATTACAGTCGGCGCGATGAACACGGTAGATACGTTGAAGCGATCCGACGACAAAATCACCAGCTACAGCTCCAAGGGGCCGACGCTGTTCGAT
>Ga0335083_10000659_pt1 | contig 50471 bp, 42 predicted proteins | sample Lox_Sample_42_FD_206716 | JGI IMG/M metagenome (GOLD analysis project Ga0335083, IMG submission 206716) | Soil microbial communities from Loxahatchee National Wildlife Refuge, Florida, United States - Lox_Sample_4.2 | ecosystem: Environmental > Terrestrial > Soil > Wetlands | place: USA...
GCAGCGGCTGCCATCAGATCGCCTCGTGCTCATGGCCCCCGACTGTTTTTGCGCGCAATCAGTGCAGATTCTGCACGCACGCTTGGCAAACTGGGTTCTTCGGATAAATTAAATCTGCATAAATTGTCTTGTGATGTAACGAGTTGTCTCATCTTCGGTTCTTCGCAATGGCCGGCGGCATGAAAATTGCAAACCTGCCGCGGCATCGTTATCGGCGAGGGGAAGATGCTGCGCTCGTAGGATTACCGAACAGGCGGTCGGTACATGGCAGACTTGTCAAATCCCAACGCTCCCGATTCGTCTCTCCACGCTGCCATCCACCTGATGGATTCAGCGTTAGGGCGGCCGATTCGCAGTTGGCAATTCAGCGGACAACCATTGATTTCCATCGGCCGGGCCGACGATCGTGACGTACAAATCAGCGATCCTTACGTTTCGCGCAATCATGCGGAACTGCGGAATCAATGCGGCCAATGGTCGCTGGTCTCGTTAGGACGCCATGGCGTTATCGTGCAAGGCGAAACCATTGCCGAAATACCCATTCAAGGCGAAACCACTTTTCGTCTTGGCTCCAGCGGCCCCACATTGCGTTTCGATCCCCGCGCCCCGCACGCAGACAATCGCATGACGATGATGTTCGATTCCACCGTGGGAGAAAACATGTTCGAGCTCGACCACTCCAAGCTCCAGCGCGAAGTGGCCGAAATTGCCGATGGCGATTATTTCCTGGAGCTGCAGCGCCGCGCCCAACAACTGCGCCAGCAACGTCAATAATTCCCCGCGAGTTACCGCTTTGCCAAAAATCATCTCCACGCATTCGTTCCGCGGCGGCACGGGAAAATCCAACACCACGGCCAATCTGGCTGTGTTGACCGCCCGCGCCGGCCATCGCGTGGGCGTCATCGACACCGACATTCAATCCCCCGGCATTCACGTCCTGTTCCAGCTCGAAGAATCCGCCATTCAAAAATCGTTGAACGATTATCTCTGGGGCCGCTGTCGCATTGAAGAAGCCGCTTACGACGTCACCCCGCGCTGCATTGGCAATGTGCCCCAAGAAGCCGAGCATCCCCGGGTCTTCTTAATTCCCTCCAGCCTTCGCACCGGCGAAATTGCACGTATTCTGCGGGAAGGGTACGACGTGGCATTGCTGAACGATGGGCTGCAAGACGCCGTTCGCCGACTGAATTTGGATTACCTGTTCATCGACACCCATCCGGGCGTTAACGAGGAAACGCTCCTTTCCATCGCCGTTTCGGACATGTTGATTTTGATCGTCCGGCCTGATAAGCAAGATTTCCAGGGTACGGCCGTCGCTGTCGAACTGGCCCGAAAACTGGCCGTCCCCAAAATGCTGTTGCTGGTCAACAAGGTGGCTCCCGGAACCAACGTGCCGGAACTGCGCGAAAAAATTCAAGCGATGTATCAGGCCGAAGTGGCTGGCGTACTGCCGCTGAACACCGAAATGGTGCGCTTGGCCAGTAGTGAAATTTTTACCAACCGCTTTCCCGACCATCCTTTCAGCCAGGAGTTGCAAGGCGTCGTGAAACGAATTTTGGAGTAAGTTGTGTCTGTAACCTCCGGCGATGGCGAACTCGATTTGCTGCTGGGCAAAATGAAGGCAGCCGCCGCCCCCCTGCGCGATGTCCTTCGCGATTTGTACGCCCGTTACGCCGCCGTCGCCGACGGCAAAGTGGCCGATTACATTCCCGAATTGGCCAAGGCAGATCCCAACTGGTTCGGCATCTCTATCATTACCGCCGACGGCCAAGTCTTCGAAGTCGGCGATTGCAAGCAACAATTCACTATCCAATCCATTTCCAAACCGTTTGTTTACGGCTTGGCGCTGGAAGATCATGGATTGGAACACGTCCTGAAAAAAGTGGGCGTGGAACCGACGGGCGAAGCCTTCAACGCCATCGTGCTCGATGAAGCGTCCAATCGGCCATTCAATCCCATGGTCAACGCCGGCGCTATTGCCACCGCCGACTTGATCACTGGCAAAGATTACCCGGAGCGCGTCAGTCGAATGCTGGGCATGTTCAGCCGCTACTGCGGACGGGAAGTTTATGTCGATAATACGGTCTTCATGTCGGAACGGGTCACCGGCCACCGCAACCGCGCCATCGGTCATTTGATGCTGAATTTCGGTATGGTGGGACAGCACATGCAAGATTCGCTAGAGCTGTACTTCCAACAATGCTCGATTTTAGTCAACTGCCACGACCTGGCCATGATCGGTGCCACGCTCGCGAACGGTGGCGTGAATCCGGCCACTGGCCAGCGCGCCATCAAGCAGGAATACGTTAAATACTTGCTCAGCATCATGCACTCCTGCGGCATGTACGATTACGCCGGCGAATGGGCTTACCGGGTCGGCATCCCAGCCAAAAGCGGTGTCGGCGGCGGAATTGTCGGCGTCGTGCCCGGGCAATTTGGCATCGGCGTGTTTTCACCGCCGCTGGATAGCAAAGGCAATAGCGTGCGCGGCATTAAAGTCTGCCAGGAGCTTTCGGAGCGATTCGGCCTGCACTGCTTCGAAACCAAATTTACCGGCCAATCGCTCAGCCAGCTAATGGCGCCCACCCGCGGCGCCTAGCGGCAACCTTCTCCGCAGGCGGTGGCTAGACTCTTCGCCCCGCGGTACAATCTGCGCTCAGCGCTGGCGCGCAGCAGCAAACCACTGCAGCCGCCCACGTCCCGCCGCTTGTTGCCTTGTGCCGAAGGAGCTTTATGCGACACCGCCGAATTGCCGCCCGCACTTTCTGCTGGTTGTTTACGTTCTTGTATCCCGCCGTGGTGGCCGGCTTGGCGTGCCCTTCGCTTTGGGCCGCTCCGCCTGATGCACCTGCTTTGTCCAATACCGCGGCTGCCTCCAATGCTTCCTCGCCCAATTCCGGCTTGTCGAACCAAAACTGGCCCCAATGGCGCGGCCCGTTGGGCACCGGCGTCGCGCCCGATGCCCATCCGCCCACCGCGTGGAGCGCCAACCTAGACGGCACACAAAAAAATATCAAATGGAAAGTCAGCCTTCCCGGCGCCGGCACCTCCACGCCCATTGTCTGGAGCGATCAAATCTTCATCCAAACCGCCGTTCCAACGGGCCGTAAAATCGAACTCCCCGCCGACCCGCCCCCTGATGCCAATGACGCAGCACCCAAAGAGGCAACCTCCAAAGACGCGTCCAGCAGCACTCCGCCTGCCGATGCCAAAGATGCTGGCAAAGACGTCGCCAAAGACGCTCCCAAGCCCAAGCCGCCGCCCATGTTCAACATCCAAAAGCCGGACGAATATTATCAATTCGTGCTACTCAGCCTCGATCGTCAAACTGGCCAGGAGCGGTGGCGCGCCGTGGCTGCTGAGGTCGTGCCGCACGAAGGCCATCATCCCGATCACGGTTTTGCCTCGTACTCGCCGGTCACTGACGGCGCCTGCGTCATCTCCTACTTTGGCTCCCGCGGTCTCCACTGCTACGACATGCAAGGCCATCTGAAATGGGAAAAAGACCTGGGCAAAATGACCACCATTTTCTCCTTCGGCGAAGGCAGCTCGCCGGCGCTGTACGGCAACACCGTAGTCGTCAATTGGGATCACGAAGCCGGTTCGTTCATCGTCGCCTTCAATAAAGATACCGGGCAAGAGCTGTGGCGCACTCCGCGCGACGAAAAAACTTCCTGGGCGACGCCCCTCATCGTCCCCACCGGCGATCAGACTCTGGTCGTCACTTCCGGCAAGCAAAAAGCCCGGGCGTACGATTTGGCCACCGGCAAACAAGTTTGGGAATGCGGCGGACTGACGCCAGCGGCTATCCCCTCGCCCGTCGCCGCCGACGGCATCGCCTACATAATGACCGGTTTTCAAGGCAGTTCGCTGCTGGCCATCCGCTTGGGCCAAACCGGCGATCTCACCAGCACCGACGCTGTTGCCTGGAAGTTCGATAAAGACACGCCCTACGTTCCTTCGCCGCTGCTGTACGACGGCCGGCTCTATTGCTTCAAAGTGAACAAAGCGATTGTTTCCTGTTTTAACGCTGCCACCGGTGAGCGCCTGTTCGGGCCGCAGCGACTCGATGGCCTGCAAGACGCCTACGCTTCGCCGGTCGGCGCCGATGGCAAGGTGTACTTTGTCGGCCGCAACGGCACGACCGCTGTCATTCGCAACGCCGACACACTGGAAGTGCTGGCGACAAACCCACTGGACGAAGGCGTCGATGCTTCACCCGCCCTTGCCGGTAACGAAATCTTCCTCCGCGGCAAACAACATTTATTCTGCATTTCGCAGCCCTGAAATTCACCTGACCCCTTACTCGTGATAACTCATTCCTGAATCCTGAACCCCGCACCCCATCTCCTGCCTAACCGGAGCCCAGCCATGCCCTTTTCAATCACAGGTACGCTGCTCACATGCGCCGCCATTTTCGCCATCGTCTGCACCACTTGCGGCAAAGTGGTCCATGCTCAAGGACCGCAGCCCTGGGCTAAAGAGCGACTGGAAAAATCTCCCCGCCACGGCGAATGGGTAATGCTCAACCACGACAACCGCCCCGTCAATTGCTTCATCACCTATCCGGAAGCCAAAGACAAAGCCACGGCCGTTATCGTCATTCACGAAATCTTCGGCCTCACCGATTGGGTTCGCGGCGTGACCGATCAGCTGGCCGAGGCCGGCTACATTGCCATTGCCCCCGACCTGCTCTGGGGCAAAGCCGCCAATGGCGAAGGCACCGATGCCATCGTCAAAGCCGAAGGTGGAGAAGCGGTCAGAAGGCACATCTTCGAGCTGCCGTCCGATCAAATCACCGCCGACCTGAATGCCGTGTACGATTACGCTTCCAAGCTCCCCAGTTGCAACGGCAAGGTGGTCGTGTGTGGTTACTGCTGGGGTGGAGGCGAATCGTTCCGTTACACCACCACCAACAAAAACTTGAAAGCTTGCTTCTCGTTCTACGGCCCGCCGCCGACCAAGCAGGACGATGTTGCCCGCATCAATTGCCCCGTCTATGGCTTCTACGCCGGCAACGACAACCGCATCGACGCGATGCTTCCCGCCATCACCGATCTGATGAAAAAAGAATCCAAAACTTACGAGCCAGTCACCTACGAAGGCGCCGGCCACGGCTTCATGCGGGACGGCGAAGATCCGACCAGCACCGCCCCCAACCACGTCGCCAACGTCAAAGCCCGCGACGAAGCCTGGACCCGCTGGAAAGAATTATTGAAATCGATGTAAGCCCCGGCAATTATGGAGCCCGAATCGAAGCGCGCGCACCACTGCGTTCGGCACGGTCTTCAATTTTCACCGTGCACTGCGGCAGCGAGGCCAGGAAGATTTTACCGTAAGGTTTGCTGCGCACGCGGGGGTCGAGAATCACCACCAGGCCGGTGTCGGTTTTGGTGCGGATTAAGCGTCCGAAGCCTTGCTTCAATTTCAACACCGCTTCGGGAAGTTGATAATCGGTAAACGGGTTGCCCCCGGCCGCCCGAATTGCTTCCAGCCGCGCTTCCAACAACGGCCGATCGGGCACGCTGAACGGCAGCTTGGTGATGATCACGTTTTTAAGCGTGTCGCCGGGCACGTCCACGCCTTGCCAAAAACTGTCGGTTCCAAACAGCACGCTGCGCGGATTTTCCTTGAATCGCGCCAGCAGTTGGCTTCGTCCCGGCCCTCCCAAATCGCCCTGCGACAATATCGCCAAATTCTGCTCGACCAGCCACGGCGTCAGCGCCGCTGCCGTGCGGCGCAGCATCTCGTAACTCGTAAACAACACGAAGGCCCGGCCATCGCTCCGCGCCACGTACCGGCGAATCATCTCCTGGCACGCCTGCTCGAACGGCTCCTTATCGTTGGGATCGGGCATCCCCTCTGGCAATATCAACTCCACCTGCGCGCGGTAATCAAACGGGCTCCCCAACCGCAAGCAAGCTGTTTGTGTCAGACCAACGCGCGTCTTGAAATAATCGAACGCCGAATCGACGGCTAAGCTCACGTTGAAACCGGGGGCTATCGATCTGTTAGCCTCGGCGACGTTGATGCTCCCGCCGCCGCCCGATCTAGCTGTTCCCACGGCCAGCGTCGCGCTGGTCATAATCACGCTGGGAACTGTGTTGAACAGTTGTTCCCGCAGCGCGGGCCCAACGTCGATCGGCGCGGCGCACAGCACAAACCGCTTGTGGCCGCGGCGCGATTTGAAACGTTCGATCCAATACACGGCGTCGGGCAAATCTTGCTTGATCCAGGTGTCGATTTCGGCGGCGATGGCCCGTAGGCGTTCGGCTGCGGAATTGAAATCGAACCGCTGCGCATCGTCCTTGAATTTTTCGCCGTGCTGCTTGATGAGGCGCGCCAGTTTATCGAGCGCGGGGCTGAGCAAATTCGGCACGATTTCCGGCTTGTTCACACGGCCATTCGGGCCGGCGCCGTCGTCGAGGCATTGATCCAAATCGTGAAAAAAATCTTCGGCACGTACTCGGCAGCGTTCCACTTCCTGCTGGGCATCGCCCAATTTGTAGTGCACCAGCAAGCCCCGATTCGTGCGGTCGTTGTACAGTTTGTTGAGCGTGTACTCGATCGCGCCGGATGAAATCCCCAAGCCCAGGTGATCGCCGGCCACGCCTTCGACCGTGTGTGCTTCGTCGAGAATGGCGACGTCGTAATTCGGCAAAATGCTGGCTTCCGCCCGGCGCAACGCCAGGTCGCTGAAAAACAGGGCGTGATTGACGACCAAAATTTGGGCCCGGCTAGCCCGGCGACGGGCCTGATAGTAAAAGCAATCGGCATACGTCGGACAGTTGCGCCCCATGCAGTTGCCGCTGTCGCTGGCAACTTCGTCCCACACGCTGTCGATGGGGCGAAACGACAAATCGGCCAGCGAGCCATCGGCGGTTTGCTGCGACCAGCCGCCTAGCTCGCGAAGCTGTTCCAGCTCCTCGTCGACAATGAACAAATTCCGCGCCCTCTCTTGCACGGCTTTCAGTCTTCTTCGGCTCAGATAGTTCCCCCGGCCTTTCACCAGCACGGCCGTAAATTCTTGCGGCATGATGGAACGCAACAGCGGAATGTCCTTTTGAACCAGTTGCTCCTGCAGCGCAATCGTATGAGTGCTGACGACAATCCGGCGAATGGGGCGCGGCTGGTCGGGAGAACCCTTGCCGGAATCGGAAGCTGGCTGCCAGTTCGATCCAACCTCGTCGTCAACTGATTCGTCCGGCGGCGGCTCCGTCGTGACAGCCAGAATGGCCGGGACCAAGTACGCGAAGCTTTTCCCTACGCCCGTCCCGGCTTCGACAATCAGGTGTTGCCGTGCTTCAATGGCCACCGCTACAGCCTGAGCCATTTCCAACTGCTGCGGCCGCTGTTCGTAACCTGTCAATCGCGCAGCGATGCGCCCCTGCGGACCCAAAATTTCGCCGGGATCGATCATGAGGGTTTTTAACCGCAGAGACGCGGAGAGGATATTTTTTGAATTTTTGCTGCTCTGCGCCTCTGAGTCTCTGCGGTTCAATTAATTTACCGCGGTTTCGGCGCAATCGTTCCAGTCTCTGGGCTGCTTGCCGTCGCATACAGTTTTTTAGGAATGCGGCCGGCCAAATATGCCAACCGGCCTGCGGCACATGCCGCCTGCATGGCCTGGGCCATGACAAGCGGATCCTTGGCATGCGCAATGCCCGTGTTCAACAGCACGCCGTCCACGCCCAACTCCATGGCAATCGTCACGTCGCTGGCGGTGCCGACGCCCGCATCGACAATGACCGGATATTCCGGATCGCCATCTTTCAAGTATTCCAAGCAAATGCGAATGTTGTTCGGGTTCAAAATCCCTTGCCCCGAACCAATCGGACTGCCGGCGGGCATCACGCTCGTGGCTCCGGCCTGCTTTAGCCGCCGCGCGGTAATGGGGTCGTCCGTGGTGTAGCACAGCACCTGAAAGCCCTCGGCCACCAGCCGCTCGGTGGCTTCCAACGTGGCCACCGGATCGGGCAGCAGTGTTTTAGTATCGCCCAGTACTTCCAGTTTCACCCAGTCAGCGCCGGGGTTTTCCAGACCGAGCAAAATTTCGCGGCCCAGGCGAGCCATTCGCACAGCATCATCGACGGTGAAGCAACCGGCGGTGTTGGGCAGAAGAATGTAGCGGCGGGTATCGATGTGATCGAGCAAGTTGTGCCCTTGAGTGTCGATCAGTCGTTCCCGCCGCACCGCCACCGTGATGCAATCGGTGCCAGAAGCCGCCAGCGATTGGGCCATCAATTCATAATTGGCGTACTTGCCGGTGCCGACAATCAAACGACTCCGAAGCGTGTGCCGGCCCAGACGGAAGGAATCGGCGGAACGAGTATCGGCTGGTGCAGTGGGTTCTTTAAGAGTTGTGGGCATGGTTATTACGCAATAAATTGAAGATTACTGAGTGCTTCAGCCGCCGCCGACCAATGTGACTACCTCCAAACGGTCGCCGTCAGCAAGGCGATGCCGCTCATGTTGGGCCCGGGGCACAAGCTCCATATTGATTTCCACGGCCACATGGTGCGCTTGCAGTTCCAATTGGGCCAGCAATTGGGCCAGCGTGGCTCCCTCGGGGACCGTGCGTTGCCGACCATTCACGAAAATTTGCATTGCCATCCCGTGGTTCAATTGCAGTGCGTAGGCTGGGCCAAAGAAATCAGTCACCCGCGGATTTTACCGCGCTGCTGACACGCTGCCTACAGGCTGCGAAAGCATTCTCGAGTCCGCCCATGGCAGGTTTTTCGCCATCACTGATCACCGCTCGCTGCAGCAATCCCATCCCAATCACGGCGGCCGTACGGCAACGGTTCGCATCTGCATGGTTTGTAAGAGCACAAATCGCGTTGCTGACAGCATGGGGTTGGCTTGTGTCGTGCGGCCGATATTCCATTGCACACCGTAGGCCGCCAACGTGCCGGTGTTGAGTTCCAGCACGTAGATCAAGGCCAGCCCCGGCTGAAATTGCGACGGCCCCCGACGCAGCTCGGCCAAGCCCGTAACCATCAGGAATTTGGGGCTTTTGGACGGGTCGAGCTTCAGATCGGTCATCACGTTCGTTTCAAACACCGTGGTGAACTGGTAATTGTTCACGTTCATGGCCGCGCCTTTCAGAATGCCCGTTAGGGTATCGAGAAAATACACGCCTTCGACGGTGTTATCCAATAGGCCGGTTGCCAGTTGAAAGCCATCTTGCCCGCTGGTAGCAACGGCGTGCAACGGTTGGGCTGGCATGAAAATGGTCAGCAGAAAGCCCAACAACGCTCCCAGCGAAATCCACCCCAAGCGTGCGCGATTGACGGTTGGCAACATAGTATTAGCTCCGCTGAACGGCCGCGGCTGAAATCTGGGGTCTGCATTCGTAAATCAATCCGGAATGATAGCCCCTGGTTGCCTTCGCCGCCATACGGATGGCGGGACCTAAAACGCTGGGAATTTCCGCGCTCCGCTAGCATCCGCGGGAGCTTCTGGTAAAAAGTTTGTCAGGGACAGCCGTATTACATTTTTACGGGAGTGGAGCTTTCGTCATGGCCACAAACGGCGCGTTGAATCGCAAATTGCGGATGGCGTTGGTCGGCGGCGGACAAGGGGCATTTATCGGCCGGGTGCATGCCACGGCGGCAGTGTTGGACAACCGGGCCGTCTTGGTCGCCGGAGCGCTTAGCAGCGATCCAAAGCGAGGTAAAGCCTCGGCCGCCGATTACGACATTCCCGCCGACCGCGCTTACGGTTCCTATCAAGAACTCATCGAAAAGGAAAAGGCGCTGCCGCCCGACAGGCGGATCGATTTCGTTTCCATCGCCACGCCCAATCATACGCATTTCGAAATTGCCAAAGCCGCCGCGGAAGCGGGCTTCAATGTCATCTGCGATAAGCCCCTCACCCTGGATTTAGCGCAGGCCGAACAGTTGGCCGACGTGGTTGATCGCACCGGCGTGGTGTTTGCTGTTACGCACAACTACACCGGCTATCCACTGGTGCGGCAGGCCCGGCAAATGGTCCTTGGCAGCGAGCTGGGCGAAATCAACGCCATCCGTTCGTTCTACTTGCAAGGTTGGCTGCGGACCCGTTTGGAGTTGCAAAATCAAAAGCAGGCCACGTGGAGGTCCGATCCCGCGAAAAGCGGCGCGGCCGGCTGCTGGGGCGACATCGGCACCCACGCCTTCAATTTGGCCCGCTACATTACCGGGCTGATGCCGCAGTCGATCAGCGGGCATTTGAAAGTGTTTGAACCGGGCCGGGCGTTGGATGATTACGGTACTGTTGTTGTTCGATTTGAAAATGGGGCGCTGGGCACCGTGACGGCCTCGCAAATCAGCCATGGCCGTGAAAACGATCTGTGGATTGAAATCGACGGCACCAAGGGTTCGCTGGAATGGCACCAGGAAGAACCCAACAAAATGTGGCTCAAGCGCAACGGCCAGCCACACGCTTTGTACACCCGCGATCCGAATGCACCGTTCATGAACGAGGCTGGCAAAGCCGCGTGCCGCTTGCCCAGTGGACATCCGGAGGCGTTTTTCGAAGCGTTCGCCAATGTTTATCGGGCGGCCTACGACAGCATGATTTTGCGCGCCACGGGCCAAAAATTTCCCACGGTCGACACCATTTATCCCAACGTCAGCGACGGCGTAGAAGGCATGTACTTCATCCAGCAAAGCGTCGCCTCGACCAAAGAAAACGGCGCGTGGCTGCCGCTGCGGCACAAGCGGGCACGGAAGTGAGTGAGTGGTTAGTGGTGAGTCGCAAGCGGAGTTTGAAAGGTGATGGGAAAACCATTCACCACTCACTCCTCACCATTCACCTGGCCGCTACACCGTCGGCAAAATCACGCCCTGGTGCCAAAAGCGTTTCAGCTCGCGCACCACATCCAAAAACTTGCTCAGGTTGACCGGTTTGATCAAATAGCTTTCCACCTGCAGCATTTGCGTGTGAGCCATGTCGGCTTCGTCGGTCGAGCCGGTCAGCACCACCACGGGAATATCGCGCAGATCTTCGTCGGCGCGAATTTCCGACAGCACCTCGCGGCCGTCTTTTTTGGGCAGTTCGAGATCGAGCAAAATGACGTCGGGTCGTGGGGCGCGGGCGAAAATGCCGCGCCGCTGCAAATAATCCATCGCTTCGACGCCGTCGACCACCAGCGTGCAACGGTGCTGGAAGTTGGCCTTCTCCAAGGCACGAATAGCAAAGTGGGCGTCCATGCGGTTATCTTCCACCAAAAGCACTTCCATCGGACGACCAACAGTATCTTTACGCATAACAGCCTCGTGAGCCCCCTCGTCGCGCCATAACACACGAAAGTTCGCTTCCATTTAGTTTAACCTCGGGCGACAATGATTTGTACAAGTTAGCAAAAAAAGTTTTTTTCGCTGAGATCATTTCTGTTGAAATTCGATAGATGTTATCCCGATTGCCAGAAATTCACTCCTGTTTCCGAGGCTGATTTTATGCATAACAACATGGGATGGTTTCACAGTTTAACAATGAATGCTCTAGCAATTGCCGCGTTAGCGATGGGGATTTCGCCTGGAATGAATGGCTCGCAAGGCGTGCAAATCGCCGCGGCCCAAGCGCCGGAGGGAAGCGATCACATCAAGCCGTTGCCGCCGCCGGGAATTGACGTCCCGCCGGCAGATCGGGCCGAATTGGAGCGCGGCTTGGCAGGCTTGGATGGGGCCATTAAAGAACTGGCCGCCAACAAAGATCCGCACATTCAGGCGCTGTTGCCCGATGTGCAGATTTTTCAGCTTGCGGTCAAAAGCGCGCTGGAAAACAATGAGTTCTTCGATGCTGCCGACATCGCCAAGGCCAAGGAATTGTTGCAAATGGGGCTGGCCAGAGCCGATCAGTTGCAAAAAGGTGAAGCGCCCTGGACCAAAGCCACCGGCCTGGTCGTGCGGAGCTACATCTCAAAAATCGACGGCTCCGTGCAACCCTACGGTCTGGTCGTGCCTGTTTCTTGCCGGCCGGAAAGCGCGCACAAATTTCGCCTGGACGTCTGGTTGCACGGCCGCAACGAAAAGCTAAGCGAAGTGAACTTTCTCGACGAGCGAAGTAAGAAGCCGGGCGACTTCACACCGCCTGACACGATTGTGCTGCATCCTTATGGCCGGTATTGCAACGCTTTCAAATTCGCCGGCGAAGTGGACGTGCTGGAAGCCATCGACGCCGTCAAACAGCAGTACCGCGTCGACGACGACCGCATCGCCATTCGCGGCTTTTCGATGGGCGGGGCGGGTTGCTGGCACTTGGCCGTGCATTATGCCGACCGTTGGGTTGCCGCCGCGCCGGGTGCCGGCTTCGCCGAGACCGAGCAGTACTTGAAAATGTCGGATGATGCCGTGGCCGCGCTGCCTGATTGGCAACGCAAATTGTTCTTCTGGTACGACTGCCCGCCCTATGCTGCCAATTTGTATCAATGTCCCACGATTGCCTACAACGGCGAGGACGATCCGCAAAAACAGGCTGCCGACGTTATGGAAAAAGCCCTGCAAGACGAGGGAATCGCCCTGCGGCGTGTCATCGGGCCGCACACCAAGCATGCCTACGAGCCCGAGGCGAAAAAAATCGTTGCTGCTGCTGTGGATAGTTTAGCGGAAATTGGCCGCGAACGCACCCCGACCGAAATTCACTTTGTTACGTATACCCTCCGCTACAACCGCATGGACTGGCTGCAGATCGATGGTTTGGCCGAACATTGGGCCCAAGCCAGCGTCGACGCCGTCATCTCGACCACCGAAGAAGGTGATTCACTGCTGACGCTGGAAACCAAAAACGTCACGGACCTAACGCTGTCGTTCCCACCCGGCTGGGCCCCGCTCGATATCGCCAAGCCGGTCAAACTGGAAATCGACGACGACAAACTCGACGCGCCGCAGGCCTTTTCCGATCACTCTTGGCAGTGCAACTTGCACAAAAACGATCAAGGAAATTGGGTGCTAGGTGCGCGCGAACTCGGCCCACGCGACTTAGTCAAACGCCATGGTCTGCAAGGGCCCATTGATGATGCGTTCATGGATTCGTTCATCATCGTGCGGCCTACCGGCAAGTCCGGGCGCCCCGAAGTCAACCATTGGGTGCAAACCGAAATGGAACGTGCCATCCGCCAATGGCGCAACCAATTCCGCGGTGAGGCTCGAGTGAAGGACGACACGGCCGTGACCGACGACGATATTGCCGTAAGTAATTTAATCTTGTGGGGCGACGAGCAAAGCAACGCGGTGATCAAGCACATCAACGACAAGCTACCGATCCATTGGCAAGGCGACAACCTGACGGCCGACGAGAAAAAATTCTCGGCGGCCGATCATGTCCCGGTCCTAATTTATCCCAATCCGCTCAATCCCAATCGTTACGTCGTTCTGAACAGCGGCTTCACCTTCCGTGAAAGCGATTATTCCTCCAACGCCAGGCAAGTGCCTCGCTTGCCCGATTGGGCCATTGTCGACATCCGCACCCCGCCAGATATCACGCAACCAGGCAAAATCGAAACCGCCGGCTTTTTCGGTGAGCACTGGGAATTAAATCCGAGCGCGGCGAAGCCGGACCGCAACAAAACGGCGGAACAGACAATACAAAAATTCAAACCATCATCATAAAAAATAGAACATGTGGCTTCTTTTCGCCAGTTTATGAGATTGATAAAACTTAGTGATTGATCAGATGGAATATGTCATGAAAGACTTCAACTATTTAGACGAGCGATTCGATCCTCAACTCAAATATTTTGAAGCAAAGTCGGCCTTTAACCAGCGCCGTTATCTTCTCATGCGACGGCTGATGTTGATTGCAAGTTGGTTGACACCGGTGGCAATCTTCGTCCAATTCCTTGTGGTAAAGGATTGGAGAGACTATTGGGCTATCGTTCCGATGATTCTCTCAACCATCGCCGTTGGTTCTTATCAGTGGGAGGAAGTACATAACTACGGTTCTCAGTGGAGCAAATTTCGCCTGGTGGCTGAGAACCTCAAACACCAGCGAGCTTACTTCGAATTTAAGACGGGACCGTACAATAATTTATCTCCGGAACAATCGCAAAAAATGTTTGTCGAGATTGTGGAAAAGCTACTTGAGGGGACGGACATCAATTACTTCACTCTAATGGTCGATCCACATCGTTCCCCGACCGACAACAAATAAACAGAAGTAGCCACGACAACTTATAGTGCTTCCTGCACGCTGATTATGTTACGTGCTGTGTATTAGCCAGACCTCGTTGACGCTCCGCGCTGCATTTGTTAATTTTCACGAGCAGATTTCGTACGATTTTTTCGAGGGAGTGACGGCGGCAGCGCGCAATTGAAAACTGAAAGCAGAACCATCATGGCACACGATGTTACGTTAATCATGGGCGACGGCACCGGGCCGGAGTTGGCCGAGGCGGCCCGCAAATGCATCGACGCCACGGGCGTCAAAATCAATTGGGATGTGCAAGAGGCGGGCGTCGATGTCATGGCCCGCACCGGCACGCCGCTGCCGGAAGCCACCATGGAAAGCGTCAAGCGGACCAAGTGTGCGCTGAAGGCGCCCATCACCACGCCGGTGGGCACCGGCTTTCGCAGCATCAACGTGTATTTGCGACAGGCGCTGGGGTTGTACGCCTGCGTGCGACCGTGCAAGCAATACAAAGGGGTGCGCAGCTTCTTCGAAAGCGTGCCGGTCGACTTGGTCATCGTCCGCGAAAATACCGAAGACCTGTACGCCGGCGTGGAGTTCGAAAAAGGGAAGCCCGAAACCGCCGACCTCATCAAGTTCATCAACGAAAAATCGACCGGCAACAAAATCAAAACGAGGCCACAAGAAACCGGCGTTTCCATCAAGCCGATCAGCGTTTCGGGCACCGAGCGGATTGTGAAGTATGCGTTTGAGTACGCCCGTAAATACGGCCGCAAGAAAGTCACCAGCGTTCACAAAGCAAACATCATGAAATACAGCGACGGGTTGTGGCTGGAAGTATCGCGGCAGGTGGCGGCCAAGTATCCGGACATCGAATTTGAAGACCGCATTGTCGACAACATGTGCATGCAGTTGGTGCAAAAGCCCGAGTTGTACGACGTGCTGGTGCTGCCGAATTTATATGGCGACGTGCTCAGCGACCTGGCGGCCGGCCTGGTCGGCGGTTTGGGTGTGGCGCCGGGCGCGAACATCGGACCGGACGGGGCCGTGTTCGAAGCCACGCACGGCAGCGCGCCCAAGTACAAAGGCAAAAACAAAGTCAATCCGACGGCGGTCATTCTCTCCGGCATGCTGATGCTGGAACACTTGGGCGAAGCCGACGCGGCCAAGCGCCTGGAAAAAGCCGTGGCCGACGTCATCGCCGAAGGCAAAAGTGTCACGTACGATTTGAAGCCCAACCGCGACGATCCCACCGCCGTTGGCACGCGCGAAATGGCCGAGGCGATTGTGGCCAAGCTGAAACCGGTGCGATAAGCGGGCTTTCACCTATAAGACACAGCGGCTGTACGCAGCGTCTCTCGGAAAGAGGCGTCTACATTCGCCGTTTTGTTTGGCACTGCACCTCAACCGTGCCCCGAATTGCTGCAAAGAATCACTTGGCGGGCGCATCGGCTGCACTCTTTTGCGCGCCGTCGGATTTCGCGGGGGTTTGATCGGCCGCAGGAGGTTGATCTGCTTTACCGGCCGGGGCGGAAGTTTTTTTGCCTGGCTGGCTTTGCATATAGAGTTGTCGCAGGCGTTCCCACTCTTGTTCCTGGCGGCTGGGACCGTGGGGTGTAAGCGCCACATACAGGACCGCCGCTACCAACCACACGGCCGCCACCGCTGCCCAAAACCATATCGGCCGGGTGCGAAGCCAGTCGCCGATATTTTTCGGAGCCGCTTCAATTTCGGAGAGCGCTTCGCCGGCAGTCGAAAGTGGCGAATAGGCTTTTTTCGCCGCGCGGAAACGCGTCCGTTCGGCGGGAAGTAATTCAGCTTCCATCTCGATTGCAACTTGGGGTAGTGCATTCTCCATATCTTCGACGGCAACATCTTCCACGAGTGCGTCGGCTACGATTTGGCCTTCGAAGGAAGCCGACTCTTCCATCGTCTCGGGTAGCTCTGGTTCGATGATGCTTGGTTCATCAAGTTTGATAGGAGTTGCCTGCGGCGGCTCGATATCGGATGGTTGATCAGCTTCGATGCGAGTGAACTTTTGGGGCTCGATGGCGGGTGATGGTGCCTGCTCAAAGAGAATGGGTTTAACTGGCAGTGGTGCAGCGGGTACTGCGAGATGGGGAGCGGGCGCAGCCGGCAAGGAGGCGGGGGGCGTCGCTTGAACCGGAGGTTGGGGCACGATTGGCTGCGCAGTTTTGGAGGCGGGCGGCTGCGGCAGCACTTGCGGCGCTGCCGGAGCGGGAGACGCGACAGGCTTGGGCGCAGTGGTCTTTGGCGCGGGGACTTTCGGCGGAGCTGGAGCGGGCATCACTCGCGCTTTGGGCGCAACTGGCGCCGGAGGCACGGGCGCTTTTGATGTCCCAGAGGCTGGGCCCGCTGGAGCCGGCGCGATCGGCGTTTTGGCAGGCGCTGGGCTTGGAGTTTTAGGGGCACCAGGAGCCGGCGTTTTCGGCGGGGCCTGGGGGGGGGCGGGACCAAAGGCTCCCAACGGAGCCGCTTTGTCCGGATTTTTTCGCAGGAAACCCATGAGCTTCAAAAACCCTTTCATTTTGTCGGATCATCCCCCGATGCCGACCGACAGAACACACCTTTAAGTAAATTTAGCTGCGCCGCCGGTGAATGCAAGCATTTGCTCCCCTCGTAAATGCCCTCTGGAACGCATTGGCAACCCGCTAGAATTCGAGTCTGTTTCGTGGCGTTTCTACGTTCATTTTCTGCGAGATTTTTTTCTTGCTCAATGCGGTCGATTTTCGCGAACTGGTCAGCGGTCGGCGGCGTGGCCCGATGGCAAGCCTGCTGCGCGGTCTGTTGCGCTGGGCTGAATCTCTCTACACCTGGATAGTGGTAGGTCGAAATAAAGCCTTTGAATCCGGCCGAAAGGCAAGCCAAAAAATCGGCATCCCCGTCGTGAGTGTGGGAAACCTGACGCTGGGGGGGACCGGCAAAACGCCGCTGGTCGAATGGATCGCCCGATGGTTTTTGAACCGCGGCATTAAAATTGCCCTGGTCAGTCGTGGATACAAATCTTCCAACGGCGCGCCGAACGACGAAGCCCAAGAGCTGGCGCAAAAGTTACCCGGCGTGGTTCATTTACAAAATCCGGATCGTGTTGCTGCCGCTCGATTGGCGGTCCGAGAATTTCAGAGCGAACTGATTATTCTCGACGACGCCTTTCAGCATCGCCGCATCGCGCGGGATTTGGACATCGTACTTTTGGATGCGCTCGAGCCCTTCGGCTTCGGCCATGTTTTTCCACGCGGCATGTTGCGCGAACCGATCGCCGGAATGAGCCGGGCCAATCTGGCAGTGCTCACGCGGGCCGACATGGTAAATGAAGTTGAGCGCGCCCGAATTCGCGGCATCGTGGAGCGCTATGCGCCTCAAATCGCTTGGGTCGAATGCCGCCACGCCCCGCGCAGTTTGCTGGCCGCCGACGGACAAGAAGAATCGCTGGGCGCGCTGCGGGGTAGGCAGGTGGCGGCTTTTTGTGGGCTGGGGAATCCAGCGGGTTTTCGCCACACGCTTGCCGAGTGCGGCTGCAATGTTGTCGCCTGGCGAGAGTTCCCCGACCATTTTATTTACAATAATAATACGGTGGACGAGTTGGCTCGTTGGACGGCTTTGCACGGCGCAGATGTTGCAGTGTGCACGCATAAAGACCTGGTAAAGCTGCCCGTGAACAAATTGGGCGACCGGCCGCTGCGAGCCGTGCTAGTGGGTTTGGAATTTTTGCGCGGACAGGATGCATTGGAAGCAAAATTAAAAACACTATTGCCCCTGGTATCGAGTCCAAAATGACAGACCACTCCGAACTGGCATCAGCCGGGCAAGCTACCGGATGGTCAACCGTTTCTGTCGCGGGCAAGCCGTGCGATGCGTTTCAGCCATCCTCTCCGCATCCGCATGGTTTTGTAGTGATCTATTTGCACGGCGTGCATCAGAATCGGCTGAGCGACAAGCCCGCCTTTACAGCGGAGTTTGCCCGGCATGGCTTACGCGTGATCGCCCCCCTGACCGGTCGCAGTTGGTGGACCGACCGCATTTGCCCCGAGTTTGACGAGCAGATTACCGCGCATCGGCACGTAACGGACAACGTGCTACGGTATGTCGCCGCAGCTTGGAATGCAGCGCCGCCGCAAATTGCGCTCTTGGGCACCAGCATGGGAGGCCAGGGCGCGCTGCGGCTGGCTTTCAAGCATCCCAGCATATTTCCGGTGACGGCGGCGATTTCGCCGGCTATCGATTATCACTTGCGGTGGAACGAAGGAGATGAAACACTCCCGCAAATGTATGTCGACCAGGAAGCCGCTCGGCAAGATACGGCCACGCTCCACGTGCACCCGCTCAATTGGCCGCGGCATGTGTGGTTTTGCTGCGACCCAAGCGACCGTCGTTGGCACGAAAGCGCCGAGCGGTTGCATTCCAAATTGGTCGCTCTCGGCATTGGCCACGATTACGATTTGGAAACCAGCGGCGGCGGACACGGGTTCGAGTATTACAACCGGATGACGCCGGCGGCAATGCAATTTATTGTGGATCGCTTGGAACGCGAACGGTTGCGAGTGGTGTGAATTAAATCCTTCTGGTGACAAGTCGCCGGCTGGACAGTACATTGCTGGCCTGGATTGACACAATTTCTGACTCTTAATGCTCGATTCCTAACACCCCGAATCTCTTGATCCATGCGACTGGTCTGGTTGACGGATATTCATTTGAACTTTCTCGCTGACGACGAGACAGCGCGCTTTTTGTCCTTGGTTCGCGCGCGCGAAGCCGACGCAATTTTGCTGACCGGCGATATTGGCGAAGCACACAGCGTGGTTCCGCTATTGGAACGATTGGACGACGTCTGGCAGCGGCCCATTTATTTTGTCCTGGGCAACCACGATTTTTACGGTGGATCGATTGCCGGCGTGCGGGCAGAGGTAACGGCCCTTTCGCGGCGCCATCCCCGGCTGGTTTATTTGACTGCGTCGGAGGTGGTAACGCTCACAGGCAGTGTGGGACTAATCGGCGACGACGGTTGGGCCGATGCCCGACTGGGGAATTATGTGCAATCGTACGTGATGATGAACGATTACCGGCTGATCGCCGAGCTAGCGCCGCTAACCAAGGAATTTCGTTGGCCCAAACTGAAGGAGTTAGGCGACCTGTCCGCGAAGCACATTCGTCGGATATTGCCGGCTGCCTTGACGCGGTTTCCCGAGGTCATTTTGGCGACGCACGTGCCCCCCATGCGCGAGGCATGCTGGCACGAAGGACAATTATCCAACGACGAATGGTTGCCGCACTTCACCTGCAAAGCAATGGGAGACGCCATTTTGGAAATCATGCGTGCCACGCCGCAACGGAAGCTAACGGTATATTGTGGTCACACACATAGCGCTGGAATTTGCCAACCATTGTCCAACGTGACCATTCACACCGGCAGTGCAAAATACGGCGAGCCGGCCGTGCAACAGATAATCGAGTTGAAATAGTACTATCCAGCGCCACATCCTGCTTACTTACCGCTGACCAAGCCATCGCTGCTTTGCCCCATCAGCCTCATCATGTAGAACTGCCGCCGGCCGCATGCTTACCCCATGTCCGATTTTCTTCCCACCGCATCGTTGGCCACTCTTCGTTTACGGGCCGAACTATTGGCGCGGGTGCGGCAGTTCTTTGCAGAGCAGGGATTTCTCGAAGTTGAAACGCCCATTCTGTCGGCCGACGTAACGATCGATCGGCATCTCGATCCAATGTCGACAGTTTTGGCTGACGATCCGCGAACACCGGACGTGGGTCGACGTCTGTGGCTGCAAACCTCGCCCGAGTTTGGCATGAAGCGCCTGTTGGCCGCCGGGGCCACGGCGATTTACCAAATCTCACGGGCCTTCCGCAACAGTGAAGTTGGCCTGCTGCACAATCCGGAATTCACGATGGTGGAATGGTATCGGGCGGGAGACGACATGGCCGCTGGCATGATGCTGCTCTCCGAAGTGTGCCAAACACTGCTCGGTCTACAAGAGGCGGAGCGAGTAAGCTTTGCGGGGGCTTTTCAACGGCATGTGGGAATCGATCCCCACACGGCCACTACGGCGGAATTGGCCATGGCGGCCAAGCAAAACGGAATTGCCGTGCCGGCCGGTTTGGGAGATGATCGCGCCGGTTGGCTGAACGTGCTGTTGGCCGAATGCGTGGAACCGCATTTGGGTCAGGTGACGCCGATCATTGTCTACGATTATCCGGCCAGCCAGGCGGCGCTGGCCAAAATTCGAATTGATGAAAGACCTTCAATGTTGGGAAGTGGCGAAGTCTCGTTGAGTAAAATACGCTCGCCATACTCCAGCCCGGCGGTGGCCGAGCGATTCGAGTTGTATGTGCGGGGTGTAGAACTAGCCAACGGCTACCACGAACTGCTCGACGCCGCCGAATTGCGGCGACGCAACGCCGCCGCCAATGCCGCCCGAGTGGCGCAGGGCAAACCGGCGTTGCCGGAGGAAAGTCGTTTGCTGGCGGCGATGGAGTCGGGACTGCCAGCGTGTACCGGTGTGGCGCTGGGTTTTGATCGATTGGTGATGCTGGCGGCCGGCGCGAAGTCGCTGGCGGAAGTGCTGGCATTTTCCATCGACCGCGCTTAAAACGAGAAATGAGTTTGCACTGAATTCTTCGGCCGGATTTCCGGGGGCTGGTTTGGAATATCAATCCGCCGCACTTTCGTAATTTTTGTTATCAAATGTCGTTTGACGCTGTTCTCGGCACTGTTAACTTCGCATAGCGTCAGCGGCAGTTACACGTAATAATAGAAGTGTCTACAGAAACCGTCGCGAGAATATTTCGCTTTAGTCCCAACGGAGTGTCCCATGTCGTTCCGATTTGCAAGTTCGCGTTTGATTTGCTTGAGTGTGGCAGTCATCGGCACGACATTGTGGTGCACAGGCGTGTCCCGGGCAGAAAACGCTGGCCAGGACGATCTCGATTCTGCAAGCGATAAAAAACTCGCCGCGGAAAGCCTGGATGATTTGTCGCAAGTTGTCAACTTGTGCGAAAGCGCCTTGAAAAAGGGGCTGGATGCCAGTAACACCGAATTCGCGAATAATCTGCTGACAGGGACCTTGTTGGAACGGGCCAGCGTGCTCTCCAAAAAAATCGTGCAGGATAAACCAGCCGGTTGGGCCCAGTTGCGCATTTTGGCGATGGGCGATTTAGAAAAGGCGCTAAAAATCAATCCACAACTGGCGCCTGCCCAATTGATGATTGCCCGTTTGCAGCAGCTTCCAGGGGGCGATCATGCGGCCGCGCTTAAAGCGGCACAGACAGCGCTAGATTTGTCCAAAGATAAGCAGGAAGATCAGGTCGAAGCGCTGGTGCTCTTGGCCGACTTGAGCGACGAGCCGGACAAAAAACTCGATTATTTCAGCCAGGCGCTCAAAATCGCCCCCAATAACTTGGAAGCGTTGCGGCAACGCGGCATGTTCCTGTTGTTGTCGGGCAAGGTGCAGGAAGCGACCGCCGATTTAGACGCCGCCGCTAAAGCCGACCCGGACAATCCTGAATTGCAGGAAATCCGTGGCCTGGCCTGGTTCACGCTCAAGCAAAACGACCAAGCCATCGATGCGTTTAGCGAAGAAATTAAGCTGCTGCCCAATGCAGCCGCCCCGTACATGCATCGGGCGCAAGTCTACGCAGCTGAAAAGAAAACCAAGGAAGCCCTGGATGACCTCGACCACGCCGTAAAAAACGAACCCGACAAATTGGAGCATGTCGTTGAGACGCTGCGACTGCGTGCTGTGGTGCATCAGCAAGCCGGTGACACCAAGGCGGCCCGCGCCGATGTAGATGAAGCCCTTAAAGATGTTCCCGACTGGGCCCCGGCCTTGGAATTAAGGGCCATTTTATCGACGGCCGAGAAAGATTATGCGCAAGCCATCGACGACTCGCTGACGTTGTTAAAAAAATCTCCTCACAATCCGGAATTACTCGATCAATTGGGCGTGCTTTACGAAGCCAACAAGCAGCCGCGCAAGGCAATTGCCACCTATAGCGAAGCGTTGACAGCCAACCCGGAAAGTTTATCCGCCTTGCGCGGCCGGGCCGATGCTTACTTGAGCGTTGGCAAACACGCCGAGGCCGTGGCCGATTACGAATCGGCCCTGAAAATCAATCCGGAGGATCTAGGTGTGCTCAATAATTTGGCCTGGGTGCTGGCCACTTCGCCCGACGACAATGTACGAAACGGTAAACGCGCCATCGAATTGGGCACGCAGGCCGCCAAGCAAAGCGATTACAAACAGGCCTATATTTTAAGCACGCTGGCCGCCAGTTACGCCGAATCGGGCGATTTCGACGCCGCCCGCCAATGGTCGCAAAAGGCAGTTGACTTAGGCAGCGACGACGCAGACGTGAACACCCAACTCAAAAAAGAATTGAGCAGCTACGAGAGCAAAAAACCCTGGCGAGAAAAGCAGGTGATTGACGAAAAGAAAGACTCTGAATCATCCGCCCCGCCGGATGCCAACTCGTCGGCCAAAAAGCTCCCCGCGCCCCCGCCGCTAAAGAATGCCGGTTCCACAGCGAACGATACGACAACAAAGAACGAGTAATCGGCTCTACTAGCGGGACGTTGGTAAAAATAGTCGGCGGACGCTGATTGTCGCAAAGCATTCAACCGCCAGGCGTATCTAACAGCTGCTGCAATCGCACGGCCAACGTGTTGGGAAAACGTGTCGGCCAGCTCTGATCGATCAAGCCGACGTCAATCATGTCGCGCAAATGAGTGCGGTCTTTATCACGAAATGACGTCAGCTTCATGCGCACCAGCGCTTCCAACTGGAGCATCTGGAAATCTTTGCCCCGCTCCGATTCAGTCATCTCCGCCGCCGGCGTCTCGTAACCCGGTTTCACTTTCTCGCCGGCAAACAAAATATGCACGGCATCGCGCACTTTCGCCGTGGGGCTGTCCAGAAACGATTCGACGTCCAATACGTGCGCATGATAAAACCCCGCCGCTTCCAACGCAGTCGTGACAGCGGGAAAATCGGCGCGGCGAACCAGAATATCGACATCTTGCGTGTTTCGCACGGCCGCTTCGTCCACACGCGACACCCACGCAGCCACCGCGTTCCCCCCGGCAACTGCGTAAGGAATGCCTGCTTTTTCTAACGCCGCTGTGGCTCGCAACAAACGTTCGCGCACTTTTTCCACGGCCCGAATCATCCTCTCCCAAGAGACTTCGCCATAGGTCGCCATAACAGTAATGTTAACAACCCGGCGAACAGGCTCATAGGGTTTCCGGTGTGCTCACTTTACACCGCGGTGCTTTGAGCCGCATATTGGTCCGTCCAAGCCCGTAAGTCCTCGGCCCCTTTGCGATGGCAAAAATCGCCAAAAGTCTCCCCTTCCTGGCGCGCGTGCTTGAAATATACAAACAGTGGTGCCAGCGTCGACACCACTTCTTCGGCCGGCACTAAATCTTTGTAGATAAAGTTCAGCCGATCTCCCAGCAGCCGTCCTCCCACAAACACGGTGTACTTGCCCACGGTTTTGCCGACCAGACCAATGTCGCAATTGTAAGGGCGTGCGCAGCCGTTGGGGCAGCCCGTCATGCGGAGCGTGAAGTTTTCGCGAGACAAACCAAGCTTAGCCAATTCCATCTCCAGTTGATCGATCATCCCCGGCAGCGCCCGTTCGCTTTCGGTAATCGCCAGGCCGCACGTCGGAAAGGCCACGCAGGCCATCGACCACCGCCGGATGTTGGAAATTTCTTCCGTCAACGGCACGTGATGCCGCCGTAAAATCTCCTCCAATGAACCACGTGCCTCGGAGGGTAGGTCGCAAAACAAAAGGCTTTGGTGCGCGGTCAGCCGGATGCTGGGCCATAGCGTGCGACACACCTCGCGCAGTGCGGTTTTAAGCTGGATGTGCTCGTCGTCTTTGATGCGGCCGTTTTCAATGTTCAATCCGTAGAACATACGGCCGTCGCCTTGTTCATGCCAGCCCATGTGATCGTCAAACCCGACTACGTCTTCAGGGTCGGGTTCCGCCAGTGGCTGACCATAGTATTCCTCAACCTTAGCTTTGAACCAATCTAGCCCGTGGTTGGCGATCACGTATTTTAAGCGGGCCACTTTGCGGTCGACACGGTTGCCATAATCTCGCTGCACCTTGACAATGGCCATGCACACATCGATGACCTGTTGCGGCTCGACGAACGCCATCCGCTTGGCGACGGCAGGAAAAGTTTTAGCGGCACTTGGGGTCACTCCCATCCCGCCGCCGACCAGCACGTTGTAACCCACAATCCGCCAGTCCCGGCAAATGGCCATCAGGCCTACGTCATTGGCGTACAAATCGACGCAATTATCGCCAGGCAAGCCAATAGCGAATTTGAATTTACGGGGCAGATACGTGGGGCCATAAATGGGTTCCATCTCGGTCTGGCCGTTGCCCGTTGTTTCGCCGGAATGACGGCCGTTGGTGCCGCTACCGCCCAAATATTGTTCTTCGCCGGTGCCTAGATCGCGCAGCCAAATTTCGTGGTAGGCCTGTGTGTGGGGAGTAAAGTGCACAGCCAGTTGATCGGCCAAAGTTTGCATTTCAGCATGCACCGGATCGCCATAGTGTGGCGCGGGGCAACACATGACGTTGCGCTTCACGTCGCCGCAAGCGGCCAATGTGGAAAGCTTGATTTCGTTGATTCGCCGAATGGTTTCCTGCAAACTGCGTTTTGGAATGCCATGCAATTGCAGTCCTTGTCGGCTGGTGATGCGCAGCGTGCCGTTGCCCAATTCGTCGCACAAATCTAGCTCGCCCAACAATTGATCCGCCGTAAGTTTGCCGCCGGGTATCGCCGAACGGACCATAAAAATATATTGCCGCAGGCTTTTGCCCCCCTCTTGCTTCACGCGGTTCTCACGGTCGTCTTGTTGATACGTGCCGTGAAATTTCAGCAGCGCCGAGTTATCCTTGTTGAATTTGTCCCCGGGCTCGGCTAACTCCTGGGCAATCGTTCCGCGCAGATAATTGCTGTTCAGCTTGACGCTTTCAGCAGCGGACAACTTTGCAGGAGCGGGTTCGTGTTCGGCCATATGGGCTAGTGGCTGCAAAAGAAAGGGCTGGAGAAATTGTACTTTGCGGCCAGTCAGGCAGATACCAAAAGAATGATGGATTCAATGGCAAGCTAAAATCACCGTCTCCCGGCAGATTTCAATGCTATTGATAACAATCGACGAATGTTTAGTAAGATTATGATAATTATTACCATTTGATGCTTGCGGTCAAGCGATGATAACCTTACACCGACTGGGCAGCGAGAGCAATCTACCATCTCACGAATATGAAACGTCAGTCACAAAGCAGCGTTTCCCAATCCCCTGCGGCCTTGGTCTGGCGGCACCCGGCGGTTGTTTTGGCGACAGGTTTTTGGATCGGCCGTGTCCCGTTTGCCCCGGGAACGTTCGGCACACTGCTTGGCCTACCGCTGGCCTGGGGCATTAGTTTCATCCCAAACGTCTGGCTTCAGGCCACCGCCGTTCTTGCCGTATGCATCGTCGGTGTTCCCATCTGTACCACGGCCGCTCGGTTGCTCGGCGGCGCAAAAGACCCACAGATGGTTGTGCTGGATGAAATTGCCGCCATGCCCATCACCTTCTTCCTTGTTTCGCACGATACGTTGTCACGTCCCTTGGTTCTTCTGGCAGGCTTTGTTCTCTTCCGCATTTTTGATATCACCAAGCCGCCGCCTGCCCGACAGTTGGAATACTTGCCCATGGGACTGGGAATTATGGCTGACGATTGGGCGGCCGGGGTCTACTCCTGCCTCGTGTTGCACGCCATACTTTGGGCTGGTTGGCTGTAAAATAATTCACCGCAGAGACGCGGAGAGCAGCGCACAGAAAACAGGAAGCCACAGATAAACACGGATGAAAACAGATAAAACTGGAAATGCTGGCAGCGGACAATTCGAAAATCCATTGTTCAATGCGGGCATTTGAAGAAATCAGGATTCAATGATTGCCCGGTTTTCTAAATGACTTCATCTGTGTTTATCCGCGTTCATCTGTGGTTTCTAGACTCTGCTCTTCTCAGCGTCCTCTGCAGTTCAAATGATGCCTAAAGGGTTTGCTAAATGACCGCTAAACTGCTCGATGGCAAAGCACTGGCCACAAAATTACAGGTCAAGCTGCAAACCCAGGTGGCGCAGTTCAAAGCGCAATCGGGAATCACGCCCTGCTTGGCGGCGGTCCTAGTGGGCGAAAATCCGGCCAGCGAAGTGTATGTGCGCAACAAGCGGCAAGCTTGCGAGCGCGTGAGCATGGCCAGCCAGCTGCACCGCCTGCCTGCCGAAGCCGCGCAGCGAGACTTGCTGCACCTGATCGCCAAATTGAATAATGTCTCTGGCGAGCATGCAGTGCATGGTATCTTGGTGCAGCTTCCATTGCCCAAGCAAATCGACGAAAAGGCCATTCTCGACGCCGTCCATCCGCTGAAAGATGTCGACGCCTTTCACCCGGAAAACGTGGGCCGGCTGGTCCAAGGCCGTCCGCGGTTTCTGCCCTGCACTCCGCAGGGCATTCAACAATTATTGGTCCACAACCATATCGAAACCGCCGGCAAGCATGTGGTGGTGCTGGGCCGGAGCGAAATCGTCGGCAAGCCTATCGCCCTAATGCTGGTGCAACGCGGCGCCGGAGCCGATGCCACAGTCACCATTTGCCACAGCCGTACACACAATTTGCCCGACATCACGCGCCAGGCCGATATCCTCATTGCCGCCATCGGCCAACCGCGGTTCGTCAAAGCCGATATGATTCGGCCCGGGGCGACGGTCATCGACGTGGGCATCAACCGCGTCGATGGCAAACTGTGCGGCGATGTCGATTTTGACGCCGTGCGCCAAGTGGCCGGCGCCATTACGCCTGTTCCCGGCGGCGTCGGCCCACTCACGATCACCATGCTCTTGGAAAACACGCTAAAAGCGGCCAAACTCCAGATCGCCAATCACGGCCAATAAAACAGCGATAGGACCGCACGGCATGTTGTTTCGATCTCTTTTCATGTAATTCCTTTCAAGCGAGGTCACCATGTCTGAAAACTCAAGTGAGAACTCCATCACCGTGGAATTCAACGTCTTGCTGTTTGTGTTCCTGGCCATCGTCGGCGTCGCCCTATTCGCTTTGAGTGATCGGGCCAAAGGCCTTTCCTTCGAAGGCGTAATGTTTGTCAGTGCCATCGATGCTGTGCGTTATACCGTCATGCTCCTCATCGGCAGTTTTTTTGTCAAAGAATTTTGGGGCCGGTTGATTTCAAATCTATTTCCTGTTCGAGCGATCAATTATCGGGAGGCAGTTGCCATCCTGTTGATTTGTGGATTGTTTTTCGGGCGATAAAAGGACGCTTAGCGTGCATTTCGCTTCAATGTAGCGGCGGCTGTCCTCAGCCGCTTGCAGGTCGCTGGAGACAGCGATCACTACACTCGCTAAAACGATGTGACAATCGCCCTAGCGTCGTTGCCGCAGCGCTTCGTAAAACAACACGGCGGCCGCGGCGGATACGTTCAAACTGTCAGCAGCCCCGCACATCGGCAAGCGAATGGCCGTAATGTCGCCACGTATTGAATCGCCGGGTCTTGAATCGCCACGTTTTGAATCGCTCCACCACGCATCCGAAAGCCCCGCCGCTTCGCTCCCCAACACCACCGCACATGGCCCGGTAAAATCGCAGGTGGTATAATTGACTGCCCCATCCACTCGGGCGGCGAAAATCTTAAGATTTTGTGTCCGCAGCCAGGCGATGGTTTCCTCACTGCTGGCCGCTACCACCGGCAGCGTGAAAATGGCTCCCAAACTGGCCCGGATGGCATTGGGATTGTAAAGATCAACGCCCCCCCCGGCGACAATCACTGCGGAAACACCCGCTCCGTCGGCGCTGCGCAACACCGCCCCCAGGTTGCCCGGTTTTTCCACGCCTTCCAGCACCGCCACTAGCGGATTGTCCGGCAGCCACAAATCATTCAAATTGCGCTGTGGCGTTTCGGCCACGGCCAGCACCCCTTCTTCCCGGCTTCCATAAGCCAGCACCGAGTAAACCGCCGGGCTGACTTCAAACTGGACCGCGGCGGTTTTTTCCAGTCGCCGCAACAACCGTTGGCACTCGGCGCCGTCGCACTGCTCAAGGCAAACAAACACTTCCTGCAGCTTCATTCCGCCGTCTAAGGCCCGGCCAATTTCACGTACGCCATTGATCATGAACCGCCCCTGTGCGGCGCGCTGCCGCGGGTTGCGCAACTTGGCGGCTGCTTTCACGCGCGGATTGGCGGTGCTGGTGATTTTCATGCTGCGCAATAAAAAAGGACACCAATGGGTGTCCTCCTATCATATTCGATTTGCTAAGCCGCAAGCGGATGGATCACGAACAGGTCGATTGCACTACGAAAGTAATCAACAAACTTAATTCGCATCCACCACGTTCACCCGGCGACCGTTGCGGTCGAACTTCACCACGCCGGGAACCAGGGCGAATAGTGTGAAATCTTTGCCTTGCCCCACGCCACGGCCGGGGTGATAGGTGTTGCCTACTTGCCGGATGATAATGTTCCCCGCAATGACCGCTTCGCCGGCATATCGCTTGACGCCGCGGCGTTGGCCGGCGGAATCTCGCCCATTGCGGCTGGAGCCTTGACCCTTCTTATGTGCCATGGCGGAATAGGGATTAGAGGGTAGGGATTAGGGTGTAGGAGATAGAGACAAGAAGCGGCGCTCGGCAAACCGGCGGTCCTGGTTCTATGTCCAATGTTGACCAATTGACGAATCTAACTTTCTACCGGAAAACCCACTCGTGGTCAATCTGTCCCGGTGTGCCGAAGTAAATTTCCTCCTTGTCCGGCTCATGTTCGTCGCCCGGCCGCCAGAAATTCAGCTTCAGCGTTTTTTGGGCGTAAAGTCGCCCCGTGCCGGGTACATCACCCTGTTTGTAGGCCCCCGGCGGATCAGCAAACCGGTAAGCGTTGGTGAGTCCCTTCACATAGATGTTGAAAAAATCGATCCGAGGGTCAATGTATTCCCACGTGGCCACGCCCCACACGCTGTGGTCGTCGTCGGCCGTACTCAGCGGAATCGGCTTCTCGCCCATTTGCACGGTATTGAGCAGCGTGCGATGCGGATCTTCGCGTGCTTCAATGGCGTCCACGGCCAGCGGCATGACACGGTCAAGATACGCCTTTTTGAACTGCGGACTTTCCAACACGAATTGCGGATGGAAATAAATCGGATCGGTCATCGGCTGATTCGCCGCCAGGCTTTGGTTTTTGCCGCCGTCCGGATCGGCTTCCAAATGCTGGCCCAAATTTTTCACGTGGTACACCATGTACCATACCATGCGGCGGTCCATTTTGCCGTCGGCCAGCGGCATGTCGATGTTGATAATCCGCAGCGGCTTGAAGCTGAACTCCAAATACCACACGCCGCGGCGGAAGGGAATTTCTTTGGTCAGCGATTGCAGCGTCGTGCTGGCGCTTTGCGTTTCCGGCTTCCAATCGAGTTGCTGGCCAGCCGATTGAATTTCCACAATGTCGTGCGTGGTAACAGTATCTTGCGGATTGGGCTCCGCCGGTATCGTCGTTTCCACGCCCGGTCCCAGTTTGCGATACCCCTTCGGTGGATCAGAAGCAAAGGCTTGCAGCGCGCAAATCACAACCACAAAAAGCGCGGCACAAGAAAGGCGGAAGAACTTTCGATTCAGCATGATTGCGCACCGATTACGGAGATAAGAAGCGCCCAAGAAACTCGCTCTTTCCAGTATAATTGCCGCTTTTGGCTGCGGTCAAACAGGCAAAAGGCCGCTTACCGTCGCCGCTGCTGCTGATACCGCCGGCTGGCGTCGGCGAGGAATTGGCGTTCTTCGGCCGTCAGGCTGCTTTCGCCGCTAGTGCTGATTTTTTCCAGCAGTTGGTCGACACGCTGCTGAATGCGGCCGGTCGTGAGATAATCGTCAGGAGGTGCTTCGACTTCATCGGGTTCGGAATGGACACGCAATTTCGGCCCCCGCCGCGGTAAGCTAAACGACCCCGTTGACCAACCCCGCGGCCATAACCGGAACAAACTCCAGCCGGTGCGGTAGTACAAAAAGCCAAACGCCGCCCCACCCAAATGCGCCCAGTGGGCGACCGTGCTTTCGTGGCTTTGAGTGCCGAGCAAATCGATAAGAATGTACGCGCCGACGAACACCGCAGCCGGAACAGGAATGGGAATAGGAAACAGTATGAGCGTTCGGCGAGGAAAATGGCACGCAAAAATTACCGCCACACCCATAATGGCGCCGGAAGCGCCGACGACAGGATGTTCGGAATGTGTGGCAGATGTAATGACCGCATAGAACAAACCGGACAGGATAATCAGGCTCAGATACAGCTTGTAAAACTCGCGCTTGCCGTAAACCGTTTCCACCTCTGCGCCAAACACAAACAAGCCAATCATGTTGAATAGCAAGTGAAAAATGCTGGACGGATCGTGCACGAATCCATAGGTGAGCAGCTGGTAGAAATCCCAGGGATGCTGGAATAAATCGGGCTGGAGCCCTAAATGTTGTGTGATCCAGTTTCCTGTAATTGGATTCGTGGGCAGAAAGAAGCCTACGACTTCGACCGCCACGTTAATGGCAATCAGCGTGGCCACGGCCGACCAGTTGGCGGCGGCGGCCAGACGGATGCCGGGGCGATCTTCACGGTAATAATCGCGGTCGTAGAGACCCATGGGAGTCTTCGGCGGTAAGCAGTATGTGGCAGGCGCAGGTTAGCCCGACCGTGTAGGTCAAAATGCAGAGTTAAGCGTCCAATCTTCGTTTAGCCGCGACCCGCAAGGGGGCGGTGAAAACCCACCGTAATAGTATCGCTCAAAGATTGTACGAGGCAATGTCGCTGACAGTGCGATAACAGGCCAGATATGTTTGTAGCCACAAGTCTATACGCGGCTGGAAGTCACTTATGGAAACAGCGTGATTTACCTGGAATTGCTCTGCCCACGACAGCGGTCGGAGCTTACAATTTTCTGCCCCAACCCCGAAGGATGGCAAGTTCCGCCGGGGTTGGTATGCGGAGGGAAGTGATGGCTGGAAAGGGCACATCTCCCCATTTCGAACATGGAGAACGAAACAATGCTGTCAAATAACAATTCACCGCGGCTGATGCTTATGAACTCGTCGGCCAAAGCTACCACCATTTACGGTCGGGCGATTTTGGGATTACTCATCGGCGGCGCGATGTTTTTAGTGGGTTGCAACAGCCATCCATCGGGCGAAATTTCCAACTCGCCTCCCAAATTGAGCATCGGGTCAGATCAGGGTGATAATAATCCCGCGACGCAAAGCGGTAATCAAGCGCCACCAAATAGTTCCACCGCTTCCACAGGCCAGGCGGACAACCCCCATGCCAAGCTCGATCCTGAACTCGAAGCGTTGATTAATCAAGTGGAAGACAACGTGAAGGCTTGGCAGGAAGGCAAGGCGTATGATTTCGCGCCGGTGGCCTCAAAAATTTGCCAGCGGTTGGATGCGAAGTTGGACGAACCGAATGTTCAACTGTCCGCCGACGCAGCGCAGGTGTTTGTGATGGCCGGCGAGTATGATTCGGCTCGATCGGTTTACACGGCCTTGGAAAAAGCGGCTAAAGACGTGCAGCCCAGTCCGTTAGCCCAAATGGCGCTGGAAATTGCACACGGCGGACTCACGCGGTTGAATTTGCTGAACACGGCGCCTACGATTAAAGGCACCGTGCTAGGCGGCGAGAAATTCGATTGGAATCAATATCGGGGCAAAGTGGTGCTCATCGATTTTTGGGCCACCTGGTGTCCCCACTGCGTGGAGGAACTCCCCGACGTGAAACAAGTGTACGACAAATATCACGATCAAGGTTTCGACGTCGTCGGCATTAGCTTGGACGACGACAAACAAAAACTGACCGACTTTCTGACGCAAAAGAAGCTCCCCTGGGTCACGCTGTTCGACGACGATCCGGCCAAGCAAGGCTGGGATGGGGCGGCCATGACCAAACCGTTTGCCATCGAGGCCCTGCCAACCATGCTACTGATCGATCGGGCCGGAAAAATCGTTTCTATTTCCGCCCGCGGCGAGGAACTGCCGCAGCAGGTGGAAAAACTGCTAGCGGAAAAACGGTGATTGTCTCCGCGCCCGGCCTTACGGCCGAAGGTAAGCACTGCAATAAAGTTGCCGCGCAAGTTCTATCGTTTGTCGCCCACGGTGCCAGCGCCACGGCTGGTAAGGCTGTCTCCGGGCGCGTGATTTAAGAAGGCAAATAAATTGGCGATATCATCCAGCGAAAGGGTGTTGAGCAAGCCCTCGGGCATGACGGAAATTTTGCAGGGCAGAATTTGGTCAATGTCGGCGGCAGCAATAGTGACTTTCTGGCAGTTGGATTGCAGCACAACCATCGATCCATCGTCCTGCTTCGCCGCTAAGCCGGTAACGCTGCGGCCATCGGTCGTGAGGATGGTTTTGCTGGCGTATTGATCGGAAATTACTTGCGAAGGGAACAAAATCGATTCCAAAATTTCCTTCTTCTGAAAGCGTCGACTGACGGTGGTTAAATCGGGCCCAACGCCGTCGCCCCGCTGGCCAAACCGATGACAGTTGATGCACTGCGCTTTAGCGAACACTTTACCCCCCAGTTCCACATCGCCGTGCGAGCCGTCCGGGCCGGTCAGATAGGCGTACAATTCTTCGTAGGTCCATTTGTTTTCGGCCGATTCAACTGGAAGCTTGGCTTCGGGCTCGTTGGGATAAGTCTCGGCAAACCATTTTTGCCATGCGGCCAAGGCCACGTCCCATTTGTCGTCGGGCTGGCTGACTTGCTTGCCCGACCATTTTTCCAGAACCTTCACGGCGTTCAGTCCGCCGTTTTCGCCCAACTTTAGCCCGCTCAGAATCACTTGCCGGTACGGCTCCGCTTTGTCGGGAGTTTGATCGATGAGCGCCAGCGTAATCAGCACTTGCTGGGCGAAAGCACCCTCCACCACCGGCAGCGATTCGACCAACAGCGGCCAGTTGTCGCGGTTCGGATTTTGCGTTAAGGCCATGGCAACTTGGCCGCGGCGTTCGGGATATTTCTCATAAATTTCGCGAAGGTAGGCGCTGGCTTGGGGATCATGCGAACGCCCCAACACCGCTACGATGCCAATGCCCAACTTGTGCGCCGCCTCCGCTTCCACGCCCACCATTTGCTTGTCCAGCGAGATGATTTGGGCGATGGATTCCGCCGGAACGTCTTCCGGCAGTTTCGCCAGCATCGCCAGTGCCGAACTGGGCCATTTGGCGCCGTCGGCCAGCACCATCGACCGTTCCTCCGGGGTGAAGGTGGCAAAAAAGTCGCGCGAGACGTTGTCAATGTAACCTTCAAAACTATGTCCGCCGGGCAGCGTCCGAGCGGTTTCGTAGAACTTCATCAGTTGCAATTTTTGCAATGTGGACCAAGCCGGCATAAAGCGCGCATACAGTGCCACTTGTAGCTTGTCGGCAGCAGGAATGTCAGCGGATAGTTGTTCCAGCATCCGCGAGGCGGCTGGCTTCCCTTGCAAAAAGACGACCAGCCGTACCAGCTCGCGATTCATTATGGCATTGCGAGTCGGATATTCCTTGGCAATAGTTTCCGGCAATTCTGGCACGTCGCCAGGCTGCAAATTCCCGCGCAACAGCGACAACTGCATGACGCGCAGCATGTCGAGGAAATCCGGATCGTTGACGAAGCCCGCCATGATGCTTTCGCAGCGGTGCAAAATGGCCACGCAATGGTCGTGACTAGGGTCCATCATCAGCATAGCCAGCGCGCCCTGCAGAAACGTGCGCGTGTTCTCGGTACTGAGAACGGCGGTGCGATACTCCTCGACCGGAAGCGTTTCCAGCAGCCGCGTGGCAGCGTAGGCAATATACCGATGGCTACTACCTAGCAGCGGCGCCAGTTCCTCGTACTTCGGCTTTTGCCCGGCTCGAACCAGGGCTTCGCAAGCCATGCGCTGCACCACAGGATCGCGATCGTGCAATAACTGGATCAGCTTCAGCTGCGTATCGGCGTCGGAGTGCAATCCCATCAAAAAGGCCGCCTTGGCCCGGATCGCCGCGTCGGAATCGCTGGAAAGTCGCGCTAACTGTGCTCCGCTAGGGAATGGCCCAAACAAGTGCATCAAATCCAACGCCCGGCATCTTTCCAAGCTGGTCGTGCTGGGATTTTCGGCGATCGTGCTAAGCTGCTCGTCCCACGTGGCGCCCAACTGTTGTTTCAGCAGCGCGATTTTCTGCCGGGCATACGCGCTGTTCAATTGCGGCTGACGCAGGGCTTGCTCGATGCCTTGGCCTAAAGCAGTGGCTTCGACCGGAACTTTGCCGCGCCACACAATGCGGTACACGCCCCCTTCGGTTGCGCGGCCGCCAGTGCAAAAGTACAACCCGCCGTCAGGACCGACGTCCAAGCCGGTTACGTTCAGCGGCTTGCCGGCCGCAAACGTTTCCATATCGGTTTGATACGTGCCGTCTTTGGACCGCGGGTAAATCGCTAATATCCGACCGCGTGACCAATCGCCCACAAACAAAGCGCCGTGATAGCGGCGCGGGAACGTCATGTGATCGTACACCACCATGCCCGTTGGCGAGCCGCGGCCGGTATCGGTCATCGTAGGCAGGCCGTCGAAATAGTAATCGGGCCACACGCTCCAGCCGCTACGCGAGCCAAACTCGCCGCCGGGCGTGACGTGCAAGCTGCGCGTTGGCCGATACCACGGGAGGCCTTCGTCCCACTCCATGTCGGAATCGGCCGTGAACAATTCGCCCGTGCGATTAAAGGCCAGGCTGTAGCAATTCCGGAAACCGCCCGCAAACAGTTCCGCAAAGCTGCCGTTAATGTCGGTTCGAACAATGGTGCCGCCAGGCGCCTTAATGCCGGCCGCGTAACCGTGCGGATCTTCGTATTTGGGAAGCAAATCGCCCTCGTAGAAATCGTGCAGCGGACTCGTGGCATCAATCTGCTTGTCGACTTGCGTGTGATTGCCCAGCATGACGTACAACAACCCGTCGAGCCCCAGCGCCACACCGTGCGGACCATGCTCGACCGAATCGCCGGTGAACTTCAATAACGTGTCGACTTTATCGGCGCGGCGGTCGCCGTTGGAGTCGCTCAGCCGATACAGGCCCAGGCCGACGGGTCCTTTGCCCACGGCGAACACTTGTCCGTTGAGCGCCAGCAATCCCTGGCAATTGGTGATCTGATCGGCATATACCACGGGCTTTTCGAACTTGCCGCTATGGTTGATTTCGTGGAATAGCAGAATTCCAGAGCCTTCTTTGGAGGCCAAAATATCGCCGAATTCATCGAAGGTCATGGTGAGCAGCGAACCGGTATCCTCCGGCGACAGCACGGTTTCGACGCGAAATTCCGGTAGCGTTTCGAACCGGCCGGCCGGAGCGCCGCCAGCCATTTGCACATCGTCCAGCCACGGCCGCGTGGGGCCCAAGGGTCCAATCACGCGGGCCGGAAGCCATTGGCTGTCGTCGTAGGAATGTTTCGTCCATTGCGGAAATTCCTGCAGACTGGTGCGCCAAGTGTCGTCGGTGTTGTAGGCCACATACGTGCCCCCAATATCCTTTACCAATACGCGCGCCACTAAGCCGGCAGTGCCTTCCACCTTGACAGTCGCTTTAATCGCCACGGTGTTGTGGCCTGCGACAAGGAATTTGGTAATGTCATGCGATTTCATCACTCGCCAGTTGTCTCCCTCGGCTACTTGGCGCCCGTTGACATACAGCTCGTAGGCGTTATCGCAGGAGATTTGCACTTCGGCGCTTTCGGGCTGCCCCAACGGAAACGACTTGCGGAAGTAGCACGCCCCAGGCGGCACTTTCTTTTCGACGGGCTGGGCCGGTGACCAAATCCATTTCATTTCTTGCTGCTGAGAGTCGGCTTTCAAATCGGCTTTGGCAGCAGATTTTGAATTCTCGTTAAGATCACTTTTGGTCTGCGCGCAAGCTTGTTGCACGTATGGCAGGAGCGACAGGCTCAACCACCATGCCCAGGCCAACGACAATGGCGGCAACAGCGCCCTAGCTTTGAACCACGTCCGATATCCGCCAACAGCATGCTTCCGTGCATCAACTGGTTGCATAACGGTTCCTCATCCGCCTGTGAGATGGGTGCCTATGTGTCTGCTGTGGCCAAGCCTTCGAGCACGGAATGCCTAACCAGCGGTTTTGCGGTTCCGTCGGATTCCGGGTGCTGAACGCGCAGACACGCAGCCTTCCGGCCACCTAAACTGCGGAACATTAGCGGGTTTTGGCAATCCAAGCAACACGGCTTCTCACGCCAGCACACCGCTTAAGCGTGCTTGACCGCTGGCCAAGCCACGGTTTAGCATGCGGTTAATGTTCTGAGGTTCAATGCTTCCGCCAAGTCGATTGTTGCTTGTGTTGACTGCCAGCATTGCCTGCAGCGCCCAAACGGATGGGAAATAGAACCATGACGGAGCGAAGAGGATCGTTTGTTGGATTCGTTTTATTCTTGGCTCTGGCGATTTGCGCCCTCTTAGCAACCGACGGCGGCCACTCACAGTTTTTTACATCCAACGCTCACGCCGCAACCGCAACTTCTTCTTCTGGTTCTTCGGCCGAAAGCGGGAATTTCCAGTCCGAACAGCCATTTCATCCTCCGGCCACCTTGGCGGAACTCGACAAATCGGTCGAGTGGGTCGACAAACCCGTGTACGATTCCATGAAGCTCTTGGCCGACGATTTAGCCAAGCATCCCCCGCTCGTAAGCGTCCCGCAAGCGCTGGCACTCAAGAATAACAGTCCGGACGATAACGCCAAAATCATCAGCGCCCTGGGCCGTTTGCCCAGCGGCAGCGAACAGCCCGACGAGCACGCCCATGTCACGCGTTATTTAATTGGCGATATCAACAGCAGTAACCCCATTATGGAAGACACCATTATGGAAGCGACTGTCCTGCCGCTCAGTATGTACGGTGTGCTCACCTATTGCTGGACGATGGAGCCCTATTATTGCGATGCCGATACCGTGGTTCGTTGGCAATCCAGCAAGGATCATTTGATCGACAAAGTTACTCTGCGGCGCGATTGCACGTGGTCCGACGGCAAACCGATCACTGCCCACGATATCGCCTTTTCGTTCCACGCCATTATGAACGAAAAAATTCCCATTCCCGCCATGCGCACCGACACTGCCAAACTGCGCGACGTGGTCGCCTACGACGATTACACGGTCGTCTATTTCCACAAGCAGGCGCTCGCCACGGGCGATGGATATTTGAACTTCGGCATTATTCCCGAGCACGTTTTCAAACCGCTGTACGACAAGCTAGACCATGGCATGACGTTCGAGGAGCTCTTGCAAACGCCCGAATATCAACAGACCGAACTGCACCCCGTTTCCGGCAACGCCTACGTCATGACCAGTCGCATTCGCAATCAAGAAATTGTGTTTAAACGCCGCGACGATTGGTACCTGCAAAATGGCAAGCAAGTGCGGCAAAAGCCGTTCTTCGACGAAATTCGGTTTGTCATCAAGGAAGATCCCAACACAGCGCTCTTGGACCTGAAGCGCGGCTCTCTGGACGATTACGAAATTCAGCAAGCGCAATGGGCTAATCAGACAAATGACGCAGAATTTTATAATAAAAACACGAAGGTTTACGGCAGCGAATGGACCTATTTCTTCTTCGGCTGGAACAACGATTCCGATTCCGCTCCCTTCTTCCGCGACCGCAACGTTCGCGAAGCCATGTCCTATGCGTTCGATTATCGCGAGTTGCTCGACAAAACTCTATATGGCCTGTGTCAGCAATGCACTGGCACTGCTCATCCGGAAGCCTGGTACGCGCCGAAAACGCCGCTAAAGCCCTACGAACAGGACCTGGATAAGGCAGAAAAACTGCTCGACGACGCCGGTTGGGTCGACAGCGATGGCGACGGCATCCGCGACAAGCTGGTGAATGGCCAGCGCGTAAAATTTGAATTCAGCATGATTGTAAAAAACGATCCGGAACGCATTCGAATTTGCGAAATCATGCAATTCAACTTGAAGCAGCTCGGCATTACCTGCAACATCAAGCCCATGGAAGGCACGCGCTTTTTCGAAAAGCTGCTAAAGCGCGAGTACGAAGCGGAATTCAGCGGTTGGGGCACCGGCACCGATCCGGCCGAAGACGAAAACGTGTGGGCCTCCACCGAGGTGCCCCCCGAGGGCCGCAATTATTTGGCGTACAAAAACCCCGAAGTCGACAAGCTGTTTCAGCTAGGCATCGAAGAATTCGATCCCGCCAAACGCGCGGAAATTTACGCCAAAATCGACGAGCTGATTTATCATGATCAGCCCTGCACGTTCTTGTATTGGCGCAGCGCCTTCTACGGCTTCAACAAACAACTCCGGGGCTATAAATTCAGCCCGCGCGGACCGTACGATTACTCTCCCGGGTTCAATAGTATTTGGATGACAGCGCAATAGTCCACCGCGTTGTCCTCCCCGATGGCTTCCGCATCAATGACGAATGACGAAAGTCGAATGACCAACGGATTCAGTATAACATCCCTCGTTGGTCATTGGTGCTTGGTCATTTGTCATTCCATTGTCATTCGTCATTAAACATTAGTCATTGCTCATTGCCGCATGTGGAACTATTTGATCCGCCGTGTGATTCTCGGAATCTTCACGCTCTGGGCGGTCACGTTTCTCGTCTACATGCTGATTCGCTGGATGCCCGGCGATCCGCTGTTGGCCCGGATGGAACGTATGGCGCCGGGTAAAAAAATTCGCGCCGAAGACATGGAGCAAATGAAGAAGATTTATGGACTCGACAAGCCCGCGGCAGTGGCCTATTTCGCTTGGCTGGGCAACGTACTGCAACTGAATTTAGGAAACAGCTTTTCGCGCTATCAACCCGTCACGCAAGTCATTGGCGAGCGCGTTGGTCCCACACTGCTTCTCTCCGGCACCTCGCTGCTTTTGGGTTATTTACTGGCCGTGCCAATGGGCTTGTACGCCACGGCCCGCGGCGGCAAGCTCGACGAGCGCACCCTCAGCGTCAGTCTGTACATGCTCTACTCGCTGCCGGCATTTGTGGCGGCCTTATATTTGCAGATGATCTTCGCTGTCAAGCTGCAAGGCACGTGGCTGGAATTGCCGCTCGACGGCATGACCAGCGAAGGTTTCGACAATTTCACGTTTTGGGGCCAGGCGTGGGATTTATTCCAGCACGCGCTGCTTCCCACCATTTGCTTGACCTACGGCACGTTGGCGTACGACACCCGCTTCATCCAAGCCAACATGCAGGAAGTGCTCCGGCAAGATTACATTCGCACGGCCCGCGCCAAAGGCGTGTCGCGCGCCAGAGTTATCGTGCATCACGCCTTCCGCAACACGCTGATTCCGTTTGTTACCATGCTGGGTTTGGAGCTGCCGCTGGTGCTTAGCGGGGCGATTATCTTGGAGCAAATTTTCACCTGGCCGGGCATGGGACGGTTGTTTTTTGAAGCAATCCAGGAATACGACTACCCCACGATCATGGGCCTCGTGCTGTTGTTTTCCGTGTTGACTTTGTTGGGCCAACTACTGGCCGACATTTTATACGCCGTCGTCGATCCCCGCGTTACATATTCATAAACATCTGCCATTCAATTTCCGTCCTCCGACTTTTAGACCCTTTTACCTTTTTGACTTTTCGACTCTTCTGCCGCTATGTCCACCGTTCCCACTGTGCCGCCGCGGGTCGACGAAAACTTGCAGCCCTTGCCGGCCAAATCGCGCGGCTTCTGGTCCGAAGCCTGGCGCCGCTTTCGACAGCGAAAATTAGCCATGCTGGCTCTGATCTTCGTCGGCTTTTTGTCGCTGGTCGGCATTTTTGCGCCGGCCATCGTGGGCACCAAGCCGCTGATCTGCAAATTCAAAGGCAAAATATATTTTCCCGCGCTGGGCTATTTCGACAGCGATTGGGAGAACCCCTATCTGCGCACGCAAGTCCGCCTGATTTATCCGGAAAATTTAAAAAAGAAAGACCCCGACAGTTGGGCCGTTTGGCCCCTCATTTATCAAGACCCATACTGGCGCGTGCGCAAAAACGAATGGGATAATCAGCCCGGCAACCCAATCGGAGGCAGTCCCAGCAGCCTCAATCTGTTCGGTACCACCGATACCGGCTACGATGTCTTTGCCGTCATGGTGCATGGCACGCGCACCGCGCTGTTGGTGGGCTTTGTGTCGATGGGCATCGCCGGCTCCATCGGAATTGTACTGGGTTCGCTAGCCGGGTATTTTCGCGGCCCAATCGATTCCGCCATCAGCCGGCTGATCGAAGTCGTGTTGTGCATTCCCACGCTGGTGTTGATTCTGGCGCTCGTCAGCCTGGTGGATCAGCCGACCATCTGGCACACCATGGCCATCATTGGTTGCACGCAATGGACCAGCATCGCCCGGTTGGCGCGGGCCGAATTCCTCAAACTCCGCGAATCGGAATTCGTCATGTCCGCCCGAGCCTTGGGGGTGCGGCCGGGGCGGATTATTTTCAGGCACATTTTGCCGAACGCTTTGGCCCCAGTGCTGGTCCCCATTACGTTCGGCATTGCCGGCGCGATTTTAATTGAAGCGGCTCTTAGTTACTTAGGTTTCGGGCCGCCGCCGCCCAATCCCAGTTGGGGCGAATTGTTGTCCGAAGGCCGCGCCAACATGCAAATGTGGTGGCTGATTTTATTCCCCGGTCTGGCGATTTTTCTCACCGTGCTGGCTTACAATCTGATTGGCGAGGGCTTGCAAGAAGCAACCGATCCCCGCCTCCGCGAGGCTGGTAAATGAAGTGGCCATTGGTCAATAGTCCGCGGTCGTTATGTACATTGCAACTGACCACTGACAACGGACTACTAACGGCCATTTGAGAACCGCACCGCTTGCACCTGACATACGGCAAAGGACCAGTGACACGTGACCAACCTCGTTGAAATTCAAAACCTCCGCACCTGGTTTTACACCGACGAAGGCGTGGTCCGCGCAGTCGACGATGTTTCGCTCACCATTCCACGCGGCAAAACGCTGGGCGTGGTCGGCGAAAGCGGCTGCGGAAAAAGCGTCACGGCGCTATCGGTAATGCGCTTGGTTTCATCCCCCGGGCGCATTGCCGGCGGGCGGATTGTGATGCACGACAATGGCCGCCCACTGATTCTTTCCGAATTGTCGGAACGGGAAATGCGGCAAGTTCGGGGTGGAAAAATCTCCATGATTTTTCAAGAGCCCATGACCTCGCTCAATCCCGTGTTCACCATCGGAGCGCAAATTAGCGAGGCCGTGCGGCTGCATCAAAAAGTAAACGCCGCGGAAGCCCGTCGCCGGGCTATCGACATGCTGCACAAAGTGGGCATCCCCGCGCCGGAAAAGCGCGTAGACGAATATCCTCACCAATTTTCCGGCGGCATGCGGCAACGGGCCATGATCGCCATGGCTCTCTCGTGCAATCCGCAACTGCTGATCGCCGACGAGCCCACCACGGCCCTGGATGTCACCATTCAAGCCCAAATTCTCGATCTCCTCCGCTCCCTGCAGCGCGAATTTGGCATGTCCATCATGATCATCACGCACGACCTGGGCATCGTGGCCGAAATGGCCGACGACGTGGCCGTCATGTACGCTTCCAAAGTTGTCGAATACGCGCAGGTACGGGAACTGTTCGCCCGCCCGCTGCATCCGTATACCGTCGGCCTGTTCCAATCGCGCCCAAAAAGCGATGCCTCTCATTTAGCCCCCGGTCTACGACCGGGGGTCCCATTCGGCGAAAATCCCTCGAAGGCGACAGGTGCCACCGCGGTGCCCTCACACCGCCAGCCCCTTCGCACCATCAAAGGCATGGTCCCTAGTCCGCTGCATTTTCCCGGTGGCTGCAAATTCCATCCCCGCTGTCCCTTCAACGACGCCGGCAAATGTGTGCAGGAAGAACCCGAGCTGCGCGAAATCACCCCCGGCCACTTCGCCCGCTGCCACTACGCCGGGCAATTAGATTTTGGATTGCAGAAAGTACTTTGATCGATGTCTACACCCTTAGTCCAGGCTGACGCACTCCAGCAGCATTTTCCCGTGCGGCGCGGAGTGTTTCGCACCGTGGTAGGCCGCGTGCGGGCGGTGGACGGCATCTCGTTTGAAATTGCCGAGGGAGAAACGCTCGGCCTGGTCGGCGAAAGCGGCTGCGGTAAAACCACGGCTGGCCGCACGCTGCTCAAACTGCTCAAGCCCACCGCGGGCCGCATTCGCTTCGACGGCCGCGACATCACGCAATTGCGCGGCGCGGAATTACGTTCGCTGCGCCGCGATATGCAAATCGTGTTTCAAGATCCTTACGGTTCGCTCAATCCGCGCATGACGGTCCGCAACATTGTTGAAGAAGGATTAATCGTGCACGGCCTGGGCAATCGCCGTCAGCGGCTAGACCACGTGGTCGAAGCGCTGGAACAAACCGGGCTCGACCGCCGCTACGTGAACCGCTACCCGCACGAATTTTCCGGCGGCCAGCGGCAACGGATCAGCATCGCCCGCGCGCTGGCGCTCAAGCCCCGGTTCATCGTGCTAGACGAGCCCATTTCAGCGCTCGATGTTTCCATTCAATCGCAAATCATCAATCTGTTGGTGCAGTTGCGCGAGGAGTTGAAGCTGACGTACTTGTTCATCTCGCACGATTTGTCGGTCGTGGAATACATCAGCGATCGTGTAGCGGTAATGTACCTGGGCGAAATTGTCGAGTTTGCCGCCTGCCGCGAGCTGTACCGCAATCCGCTGCATCCGTACACGCATGCGCTGCTTTCGAGCGTGCCGTCGATGGACCCGGGCCGCCGGCGCAAGCGGATAATTTTGCCAGGCGACGTGCCCAGCCCCATGAATCCGCCGCCGGGCTGCCGATTTCATCCACGCTGTCCATTGGCAATGGACGTGTGCCGCACGACTCCTCCACGAGAATTGAATTTAGAAGAACACCTGGTGCGGTGCCATGCCGTACAGCAGGCCCTGGAGCAAGGGTCTTCAAACGCCGCACAAATCAGCCAGATTATTCGCGAACAAATAGCGGCCAAACAATGGACGAACGCCGATTCTACCCTGGCGCAATAAACGCCCTGATTCATTCCAGCCTGGAATGACGCGTCCCCGCACTTCTGTGGAGCTTAGGCAAAGAGAAGCCGGGCTTTGATGCTTCTTCAGGAGAATCGGCCGCCAGGAGTTGGTCCACCATGTTTTGCGTATCACTGGTCATGGCCGATAACCGCAGATTCCAAAGCGAATGATAAACGCCTGTGGAATCGAATAAATGCGCCGGAAAGCAAACCAAAACGGCCCCGGCAATGCTGCTGTTCAAATCGGCGTTGGGCGTAACCCCATGCAAATGGGACTCGAACGTGCTGCGCAACGATGCCGAAATTAAATTCCAAGCTTGTAATCGAACGTGCGGTTGACGCGAACGGTCAAAGTCGCGGGAAAATTCTTCCGCTCGGACCGCATCGTGAGCAAATTGAGGTGCATGAATCAGCGACCCCAGGCTGCCCAACAGCAAATCGGTCCATCGCTCGGTCAGGCGGCGCAAGCGGTTCAGCTCGCCTTCGTTGTTCAGTGCGGCTTGGGGATTGTAAGAAATCAGGCTCAGCACCCGGTTCGATGCTTCCAGATGCCCGGCCAGCACGCTGGCGGCCACAGGTTGCGCTTCATTGTTCTGTGAGACATAATCCAACGCAGTTAAAATGCTGGACCACACGCGGGTGAGCATTTCGCTAATGAGAATTTCTTCGCACACGGCTTGCAAACCGCGACCGGTTGCTAGTTCGTCGTGGCGAGCAGCGGCTGGAACTTGCCCTTCGCGGAGTGTGCGGTTCCAGCGATCCAATCGGCACTTAGACACCGTCCAATACTGCGACAGCGCCGTCGTGGGAACTTGCCGCACGCTACCCAACAGGACAGGTCCTTGCGCGGCTACAAAAACGGCTAGATCGATAAGCTCGCGGGCGTGCATGAAGGAAAAAACATGTTGAGATTAAAAATGCTGAAACCGCGGGGGCTTTCCTTCTCCACGGGCGGCGAAAAAAGCCGGAGGGGACGAGGGCCCTTTCCGCCGCCGCGGGAGAAGTGGATCAGGAGGAGATCCGTTAGGAAGGTGATATGAGTCTAATGCAGGTGCGATGCCAAACGAGCGGAGGACGCTTCGAAAGATATTCGATCGCCCCCAACCGGAAGTCTCACAAGAGTTTAGCGAGAAGACGTGCCTGAAAGGATCAGAGCTACGGCGTTTCGCGTGATGCCGGCAACCCACATCCAACAGGCAGATGCGTTGCAGATGAGCAACATTTCCGTCACGGCAAGGGCGGTAACTTTAGCGCGCTGTCTCCGATCACCGAGTCCCCTTCATCCACCCCGGGCGCTACTTCGTGGTTGCGGTTCAGGTAGATGTTATCGGCGTTCGGGCCAATTTCTGGCGTGGTCAAATAGATCACGCTCCCGTCGTCGCGCAACACATTTTGCCCGCTGCCGTGATTGGGGCTATTGGTGCCATTCTTTCCAGGGCGATCGGCAAATACCGCCATATTTGAACGACCCTGATTGCGGGGCAATTTATATTTCCCATCTTGCATGTAGCCGACCGGGCCGCCGTAGCTGCCACTTAATTGCGGTAACTCTTGTGCCAAGCGCGCAGCGTCCAAAGCTTCCACTTCCTCGACCGTCGGAACGTGAAAGTTCGAAATGCCGGCGTCTGTGGACGAAGGACAAATCATCGTTTTGCCCGATGGCGGAATATATTGTTGCGTAACCAACGTGGGGGCCCACATCCCCACGGCATTAATGCGGTCGCCAGGTTGCACGGCCGGATAGTACCCGCCGTTATGCTGGCTATAATCTGCCGCGGCAAAGCCGATGTCCTTCAAATTATTCTGGCAGGCCAAAAGTTGAGCTTGGATTTGGCTTTGATATATTTTCGGCAGCAGGAACACCGCCACGGCTGCCGCTATGGCGCCGGCGACCGCCAGCTCCAACCGCGACCAGCGCCGCGTAGCCTTAGTTGAGGTGCCGCTAGCCGCTGCCGACAGCGCGGCGGGCAAAACCTCGGTCCGAGAATAAACGTAATCGCAGCAACGCTGCGCCAACCCGGCGGGCGGTTCCTCGTGCGCGCTGTCACTGTCCAATGGATGCAAACTTGACCGCAGCAATTCCAATTCGCGGCGCGCCGATTCATCCTGCGCCAATTGCTGCTCCACCAACGAGCATTCCTCGGGCTCGGCGGCCCCAATCAAATAACCAATCAAGTGCTCGCGGATGGAATTACTCATCTTCGCTCGGATGATGTTGAATCCAGGCTTCGTTCAGCTTCAAAATGGCAGCGTGCATCCGGCTCTTCACGGTTCCAACCGGAATGTCCAACACCTCAGCGGCCTCGCGATATTTCATTCCCTGATAGTATACCAACAACACCGCTTCCCGCAGGGCGTCGGGCAATTGCGCAATGGCTTGGCGCACCCATTGGCGACGTTCATCTGTCTCTAAGTTATCGGCGGCTTGCGGCTCCTTGCTGGTGAGCAAATCGAGCAGCGAGCCCACGTTGTCTTGCAACTCCTGGCTGTGACCGCGCCGATCCAGGCTGACCATCTTGTGACGCCGATTGCGGCGCTGGGCATCGATCGCCTGATTCGTGGCAATAGTGTACAACCACGGACGCACTTTGCGTCCTTCCTCAAACTGTTCGGCCTTCAAGTGTAGCTGCAGGAACGTCGCCTGGAACACGTCCTCGGCCAGCGTGGCGTCGCTCAAATAGCGACGCAGGTAGCTATAAAGTTCGCGTTCGTAACGTTGCACTAACTCCTCAAAAGCCCGACGACTCCCTCGCAACCGATGCTCCAACAGAAGCGCTTCGTCGGACTTCCGCGACCAGGCTTCTGAATTTTCGGTTTGCGATGGTATGTCGATGGCACTACTCATTTTTATACGTTCCGGACGGGAAGCGGTTCGCGGTGCAGCGGGCGAACCTAGGGGGTAAAGTTTGGCCCATACCCCCTGGGATAAAGCACGAGCATTATACATGGCGTTTTCCTTCTGTCCGCCTCACCATTTAAGCGCACACGATGAGCGTAGATGAGAAAAATAATCGCGCCTTGAAAGGGGTCGGACGTTGATACCCCTTACAGTTGCAAGTGCCGTGCCTGTCAAAGATTTGCGACAATTGCTGTAACCATTTCAGACGCTTTTTGAGGGATGCTGGACAGCAATTTCATCGCAAAACATTAGACAATAGTACTTTTCACTTTTATTGTACCCATACAACCTTCGATGGGATGTTGGCACACTAGAAACAGGCTTCCTAAATAAATCCTAGCTCATGCCGAAAGGGCAGTCTCGAATTGAGACGATTTCTGAGACGATCGCGCCGTTGTAGCACGGGAATCTGACAAGCACGACAAGTGGACTGAAATCATAAGAGTCCAGCAAAATTCTCTGCCAGACTTATTGTCACGCACGAACGCTTGCCTTCCCTAGGCAGCGCGGCGGACTTGATTTTGGCCGTCTTCCGTCGTGCCGGCCCGACGTAATTCTTCGGCCAGTTGCTGGCTGTACAAAGCGCTATAATCAGCTTCCTCTTCTGCCGTATAAAACTGCAGGCCCATCGCTTGTGTGATCCTGAGAATCCTTGCTATTTGGAAAGGCGACAAGTCCTTTTTCCATCCGGTAACACCGCTAATGCCCGACTTGCTGACCATGCTGGAGGGAATTTTAAGTCGTGACAGCGCGGCCGAAATATCGATCTCCAGGTTCCATCGTCGAACGATCCTGGTCAGCGTCGGCACGGGGCGCAAAACCAGTTCCTCGTACGTGACTATGGTCCAAGGATGAGGCGGTGATTGCATCAACGCCGGAAGCTGATCCAATGCCCAATAGGCAGCCAGGTTCTCTTCGTCGCCTCCCGTCTTAGAAAGCGTAGCCTTGAAGAGCGGGCATTCAGTGACGTAAGGCGGCGCGACAGATCGTTTGGAATTCTTCCAACCATATTTCAACTGCGAAGCAATCACCGCACAGGGGTGCCGAATCAACAAAATGGGAGCGGGCATTTCAAATGTTTGGCACATCCAGGGGAGCAGCCGATTGGCTCGCACAAACTTAACGATCATCTTGTTCGCTCTAGTTGCTTCACGAAAAGTCATTTCGCTGGCGGTCCATTTATTGATCACCCTCCCGGAAAACACGCGTCTCAAAAACTCCTCTCCCGCGGGCCAACTTACGTCCGGCTCAACGTAAGTCCTCCAGGAAAAGCCGGCCGCCTTTGCCTCCGGCACCCGATCCAAGTGCAGCGGCTCAAACAGTACGCACGTCCCTGGAATCGAAGCCAACACCTGCCCCAGCAAAGTACTCCCCGAACGTGGCGACGAAGTTAGCACCAGCACGCTTTGTTCGTCAAAGCGCCCGGCTAAACGGTTTTTGAGCCAGAGCGGGCGCATCGTTCGCGCAGCGCGGCGGTAAATCCGTGCTAGCATGTCTCGCGATCCTCCAGGATCAATCCTTGAGAACCGCTCCCCCCGAGTAAGTAAAAACGCCGGACTAGAGCCGCGAAAAGAGTCTGAACTCGCGAGAAAAGGTGCGGGAACCTTTTCTACAAGACCCACGGAACCCATTTAGATTCGGGTTTCCGCCATTTTCTTCATCGGCGCACGTTCATGCCATCTTGAAGAACATTGCGCCTCCGACCAAGTTATCCTGCAAAGGCTTGCTGCAGCTTGGTGATATCGAGCTTCTTCATCTGCATCAAGGCCTGCATGATCCGCCCCGATTTGGTTTTGTCCGGGTCACTGAGCATTTGAATCATGGCATTGGGCACAATCTGCCAGGACAACCCGTATTTATCTTTCAGCCAGCCGCATTGCTGGGCTTTGGGGTCGCCGTCGGCGCCGAGTTTGCTCCAATAGTGGTCCACTTCGGCCTGCGTTTCGCAATGAACGACGAACGAAACGGCTTCCGTAAACTTAAATTGCGGCCCGCCGTTCAGCGCCGTGAAGTGCAGCCCATCGAGTTCAAAGCCCACCGTCAACACGCTGCCAGGCAGTTTGTGATGAACATCGCGGCCCGCCTCGCTGTAATGCGTCGTGGCGGTGATTTTGGAATGGGGAAAGATCGAAACATAAAACTTGGCCGCCTCTTCGGCCTGCGTGTCGAACCACAAAAACGGCGTAATCCGTTGAACGTTGACCATGAATTCATCCTTTAGTCGGAGTGTTTGACACTACGCGCACAAGTGGACTATGGTTTCCAAAATATTTTCAGCAAAAAACCCAGGCCGACGGCGATCGCGATAATAACAATCAAAAAGCCTGCAAACACAAACCGAAGCGTACGATTTCCAGATTGGCTGCGCATCACTTCCAGCAAAGTTTTCTCAATTTCGTCCGATTCGTCGGCCGCATCAGCTGCGTCGGCGGCATCGAACCCCTCGGGCCAAATGTGAAAGCCACCTCGGTCGGTCAGCAAGCCCCAAAGTTGATTCAATTCGTAAACGCCCCAAATTCCGTGCCCTTCGTTCGTGCCTTTGTACGCAATGCAGTGCCGGCCAATATACTGTTTGGTCCACTGGCATTGGCCCGTTTCCAGATCGTAGCCGCCGTCAACGGTGTATCTCCCCACCTGATCTTTCCCTTCACCGCTTAATTTTCCCTCGCTGAAGCTTAGTTGCAGGTTTGTCGCATGCCGGCCGGGCAGCCAGTATTGCAAATAGAAACCGGTCCATGCGCCGCTGGGAAATCGCGGATCTGGTTCCAGGTTTTCCAGTTCTTGATCGTCCATTGCGCGATTCCCATTTTCCGTCATCACTACAATCGAAGCCCAAGCTCTGGTGGCCAGATTCTACCACAGAATACCAATTTCACCGTGCCGACGGTCCTGGATTTACCTCCGGTTTTTTGTGCATAATGGCACTTTCCATGGACATCAACCAACTTCGCCAATACCTCGATCATCCGCAAGAAGCCGGCCGCTGGCTGGGCGCTTGGAAATTGGACGATGTCGATCGGGCCCATGCCTCGTTGGTGCGGATGGCGCTGTCCGGCATTCCGCTCGATTTGCTCGGCATCATGTGCGATCAATTGGCCGAGCACTTGCCGCGGCTCAGCGACCCGGACATGGCGCTCAATAACTTGGACAGGTTTGTGGCGGCTGTGCGGAATCCCTTGTCGCTGGCCACGCTGTTTGAGCGCGATCGTGAGGCGTTGCCGATCTTGTTGCAAATTTTCTCGACCAGTCAGTATCTCAGCGATTTGTTAGTGACCGATTCGGAAGCCTACGACCTGCTACGCATGACCGAAGGGCAGCCGGTAGCGCGGAACGTGATTGTCGATGAATTGTGTGCCGAAGTGGCGGCGCTCAACGACGAGAAGGCCGTGATGACCGCCCTGCGGCGGTTCAAGCGCCGCGAAACGTTGCGGATTGCCTATGGCGACATCATCCGTGGGCAGCGGTTGGAAATTGTGACCAGCCAAATTTCCCACCTGGCCGACGCCATTTTAGAAGCGGCCTTTCGTTTCGCCCGCAGCGCGCTGGAGCAAAAGCGCGGCGTGCCCCGCCGGCCCGATGGGCAGCGATCTCGATTTGCCTTGCTAGCCATGGGCAAGCTGGGCGGCGACGAATTGAATTATTCCAGCGACATCGATTTGATTTTTCTGTACGAAGCGGATGGCGCTACCGACGGGCAGCGATCGCTCGCCAATGTGGAATTTTTCGACCGCCTGGCACGCGACATCATCAAGCTGTTAATTGAACCGACCAATTTGGGAACTGCTTATCGCGTCGATTTGCGGCTACGGCCCGAAGGACAGCATGGCCCCACGGTACCCAGCCTTGAAAGCGCGCTGCATTATTACGATGTATCGGGCCGTACCTGGGAACGGCAGGCGTTTTTGAAAGCCCGCGCGGCAGCGGGAGATTTGGATTTCGCCCAGGAGTTTTTGCGTCAATTGGAGCCGTGGATTTATCGACGCTATTTGAATAGGGCCGACATTGCCGGCATCAAGGCGCTGAAGCGGCGGATCGAACAGCACGTAAAATCGGAAGGGGCCGATTTGCGAAATGTCAAAACAGGCCATGGCGGCATCCGTGACATCGAATTCACCATCCAGTTTTTGCAATTGCTTTCTGGCGGCGATTTCTCTGAGCTGCGCACCGGCAACACGTTGGAAGCCATTGCCATGTTGGAAAACGGCGGTAGCCTCACTTGGCAGGAACGCGGCATCTTGGAGGAAAACTACGCCTTCCTGCGCAAAACCGAACATCGGCTTCAATTGATGTTCGATTTGCAAACGCATTTGCTCCCCACTTCGAATCAGGAATTGCG